>Ga0209482_1000127_pt1 | contig 64960 bp, 59 predicted proteins | sample CoawatmetaG10DNA_FD_187512 | JGI IMG/M metagenome (GOLD analysis project Ga0209482, IMG submission 187512) | Marine microbial communities from the West Antarctic Peninsula - Coastal water metaG104-DNA (SPAdes) (version 2) | ecosystem: Environmental > Aquatic > Marine > Coastal ...
GGTGAGCGCCGCCGACGCGGCCAAACGCGATGCGGCTGGCAAAGCCGTGCTGGCACGCGAGGCGGCGCTCACCGCCGCCCGCGACGCCGCCGACCGGCAGCGCGAGAACGTGATGGCGATCGCCACCCTGATGCTGGTTTTGGGGGCGATGGCGATTGGCGCGGGGGGCCTGCTCGATGCGCAAGCGATGCGGCGCAAGGCGATCTGGGCGTGGGCGATCGGTGGTCTGGTGATGGTCGGTGCCGTCGTGGTGTTCGTGCTGCGCCCGACCGGTGCCACCCTGCTTCCTGCTGCAACCCCGGCGGCGGTGGTGCCGCTTGCTCCGACCGTGTCCTCCACCGCGCCGCTCGGCAAATTGCAGTGCCGTTTCGTGCCCGAGCGGAGCCGCGTGGTCTCGTCGTCCACCACCGATCTGACGCTCGACTGGGGCAAGGCAGGCTGCATGAACGGGCGCGTCCAATATGCCGAAAATGGCAGCAAGTGGGACCGCATCCTCGTTCCCGCCGAGGAGCAAACCGTGTCGGTGCTGCAATTCGACCCGGCGACGCTCAGCTATGTCACCACTCGCTATTTTCTCGGTGCGGCCGAGATGGACAGCGTGCGCAAGATTCGCAGCCAGGTGACGCTCAAGGCCTGCTCCGCCGATGAAGCGGGCCGCGCCAATCTGGCGACGCAACAATCCGCGATTCGCACCGCCCTGCCCGCCCAGCCCAATGAGAAGATCGTCTACCGCTGTACCCCAGCATCGGGTGCGGCGACCTCAGGCGGCTGACACACGATCCACCCGGGCGGCAAAGCAGCCGGGCTTGGCATTGTGGACGTGGAGATACGCGACGCGCGGATCCGAGAAGAACCCATCGATCGCGGTGGCGAGCCCGCTGCCGTCGATCACATCCGCGTCCAGCATCATCCCGGCCGCATCGAACGCCCGCACCGACAACAGGCGAATCGCCAGTTGCTCGGGAATGCTGTTGACGAACACCGCCGCAGTCTCGGCCCCTTCGCGAACGAAAATCGCGTGGCGCGAGCGATAGGGCGTGGCGACCGGCAGATGCTCGTAATTGAGCAACAGCACGGTCTCGCCCACGGCCGCATCCTCCAACGTCACGCGGCACGGCGAACCGGGCGCAGCCTCCACCACCATGCGGATCGCTCCCTGCGCCGCCAGGGTCGCATCGCTCTGTCCATAAAGGTGCCGAAAGGGCGCGGGATCGATGCCCGCAATCACGAAGTCGCTCATTTCACCCGCTCCCGCGTCCGCAGCGCGACCTTGCGGTCAATCCCATAAGCATAGCCGCCGAGCGTCCCGTCGGTACGCTGCGCGCGGTGGCACGGCACGATGATCGACACCGGATTGGCACCGCACGCCGTGCCTGCCGCGCGCACCGCTTTGGGGTTGCCGACCGCCGTCGCCAGTTCGGCATAGCTGCGCGTCTCGCCCAGCGGGATCGCGCGCAGCGCCTGCCAGATCGCTTCCTGAAACGCCGTACCCTGCACGTCGAGCGGCAAGTCGCGGTCGCGATCGGGCGATTCGACGCTTGCCACCACCTGCGCCGCCAAATCGGCCAGCGCGGCACCACCCGGCACGATCTCCGCGTGGGGGAAGCGCGCGCGTAGCGCCGCCTCGCCCTCGTCAAACGAGACGCGGCACAACCCCTTGTCGGTCGCGGCCACCAGCATCGCGCCGAGACTGGTATCGGCCACGGTCCAGCGGATCGTCACCCCCGCTCCGCCGCGTTTCCACGCGCTCGGTGTCATGCCCAGCCGCTTGGCCCCGCCGTCGTAAAAGCGGCTCGGCGCGGAATAGCCGGCCTCGTAAATCGCCTCGGTCACGCTGGCGGCATGCGCCAGCGCGCGCGCCGCGCGCTGCGCCATCAGGCCGCGCGCATAGGCCGCCGGGGTCACCCCGGTCGCGCGCTTGAACAGACGGTGGAAATGATGCGGCGCATAACCAACCTGCGCCGCGAGATCCTCAAGCGGCACCACTTCCTCGGCCCCCTCGATCAGCGCAACCGCCCGCGCCACCGCGATCCGGTCGCGCCCGACCGCGTCGGGCACACAACGCAGGCACGCCCGGAACCCCGCCGCGCGGGCTTCCTCGGGCGTGCGGTAGAAAACGACGTTCTCGCGCTTCGGGTGCCGCGCCGGGCAGCTTGGCTTGCAATAAATGCCGGTGGTTTTCACCGCGCCGACAAAGCGCCCATCGGAATGGCGATCACGCGCTTCGAACGCTTTCCAGGCGGCGTCGGGGTCAAGGGGAAGGGTCTGGGTCATGCGACGATATACGCATGGTCCCGATGCGCCCACATCCCGGGGCTTGCGATCAAAACCGTGCGATCACCCGCCATTCGCCTCGAACAATTCCAGCGTGCGTTCCTTGGCCAGATCGGCGCTTGGCTCGTGATAATCCTTGCGGCGATCCGAATTGAAGCCGTGGCCCGCCTCATACACATAGACCGTCGCCTTGGGCCACGCCTTGGCGATGACCTTTTCGACCCCATCCATCGCGATATGGTCGTCGTGGCGGCCGAAATGCAGGATGACCGGGACCTTGGGTTCCTCGTCCGCCGCATCGGGGATCAGGCTGCCATAATAAGCCGAGGCGGCGGCCACATTATGCAAGCGTGTCGCCGCGAACCACGCGACCGATCCGCCATAGCAATAGCCGACCACGAACACCGGCCCGCGCTCGGCCAACGCGTCGATGCAAGTCTGCACGTCGGCAAGTGTCAGGTCGAACGGATGCAGCTCACGCGCGAGTTGCACGCTGCGGGCAAACCCCTCGCCGGTATAGTCCGCTTCGAACCCGGGATGTTCGCGGTCGAACAGCGCGGGGGCCAACACTTCATAGCCGTCGGCGGCATATTCCTCGCACAGGTCGCGGATATGGTCGGTGACGCCGAAAATCTCCTGGACCAGCACGAGCCCGCCCTTGCGTCGCCCGGTCGGCTCGGCGTGATAGACGCCGACCTCCGCACCATCCGACATGATCCTCTTTTGCATTTGGCCGGTCATAGAATCGCTCCGCCTCACACCCCTGCGACGCAATCGCTACCAACATTGCGAGGGGCGCGAAAGCGGCGCGTCAGGCCGCGCGCACATCCGCGATCAAGCGGTTGATTTGCGTGCGGAGCCGTTCGACGCCGCCCGCCACATCCTCGGCGGTGCGGGTGACATGGTCGGCAGTGTGGCGCGAGCGTTGCGCACGGTCGCGCAACGTCTGCATGTTGGCGGCGGCGTCCGCCGTGCCATCCTCGACCTCGGCGATGGCGAGCGCGATCGCCTGCGTCATCCCGCGCTGCTGATCGACCGCCGCCGCAACATTGGCCGAGGATTGATCCAGATCCGCCACGAGCGAATCCACCGATTCGATCGTGGCAAGGACAGTGTCGCTGGCAGTACGGACGGCGGCGAGGCGTGCCTCGATCCGGCCGGCGGCGGACTGGGTCTGGCGCGCAAGCCCCTTCACCTCATCGGCGACGACGGCAAAGCCCCGCCCCGCCTCGCCCGCCCGCGCCGCCTCGATCGTGGCGTTGAGCGCCAGCAGATTGGTCTGCCCGGCCACCGCCGTGATCATGTCGAGCACGGTGGCGATTTCCACCACCAATGCGCCCAGCGATTCGGCGCGATCCCGCCCCTCGAGCGTGCGCGCCCGCACCGTTGCCACGCTTGCGCGCGATTCGTTGGCCGCGCGGCTGATGCGGTCGATCGCGCCGGCCAGCGCCGTCGCCGAATGGGCGATGGTGCGCGCGTTGGTCGCGCTTTGCTCGGTCAGCGCGGCGGTTGCCATCGCTTGTTCTTCGGTGGTTCCCGCCTCGCCCGCCATCGCCGCTGCCGTCTCGCGGAGCGCGGGACCAGCCGACACCAACTGACTGACCGAAGCGCCCGCTTCCCCTTCGAACACGCGGAACAGCGCATCCAGATGCGCCGCGCGACGCGCCCGGGCGGCATCCTCGCGCCGTTCGTTCGCGCTCAATGCGTCGGCGGTGCGGCGCGCCTCTTCGCTCAGCCGCCGCGCATCGGCGGAGCGTTGCCGCGCAAACGCCAGCGCGCGCGCGATTTCGCCAATCTCATCGCTGCGATCGAGCGCCGGGATAGCCACGTCGGCGCGGTCAAGGGTAATGCTGCGAGTCGCCTCGGCAATCAGGGCGAGCGGCTGCTCGACCTGGCGGGCGAGCATCCGCATCCCCCAGAAAGCGACGAGGATCGCGGCCACCGTCACCAGCGCGACCAGAATATAGGCTTGGCCAAACCCCGTTTCGAGGGCGCTGCGTTCGCGCAGAGCATCGGCACGGAGATCGGCGATCAGCGTCGCGCTCGTCCCGGTCAACGGATCGATCGCCGCGTACAGCGCGCCACTGACGAAAAAATCGAGCTGATCGGTGCGCCCCGCGCGGAGCAGGACCAGCAGCTTGTCGAGCGCCGCGTCCGCGTCATGCCGCGCCGACTCGACCTGTGCCACTTCCGCGGCGCGGCGCGCATCGAGGTTGTGATGGACGAAGGCGTCCCAGCTCGACGCGATCTCGGCGCGATTGGCCTCGATCGTCGCCACTGCACCCGAAGCCGAGAGATTGCCGCTGCGCACCTTGTGCGCCGTCAGCAAGGCCGTGGCATAATCGGCATTGACGCGTTGCAGCTCGCCGATCGGATAGAGACGGTCCGTGATCAGCGTGCGGACCCCGTGGCTGGTCGCGAGCGTCGTTCCGATCAAGGCGAGCGCAAGCAAGGCCTGCATGCCCAGCAACACCCAGACGATCCGGCGCAACTGAACGCGGATGTTGCCGCGCCCGGTTTGCCAGCGCAAAAACAACAGGCTTAGTCGGCCCCGAAGGACGGTTAGCGAGCGGGGCAGCGCGATGCGGTTCATGAATCACGCTATGGCCGCCAAGGCGCGAACAGATGGTTAAGCCAATGTTACACTTGTGTGAAATACGAACAAAAGCGCTGGCTTGGGGATCGGGGTTCCACACGCGCGCTTTCGACGTCTGCCGCACGACTTGCATCGCGCCCTACCCAATGCTAACCGCCCGCCAACCCATCTGAAGGCGCATTCCCCAACGCCCTCTATTTGCATGGGGCCACCATTCGTGCCCAAGAGGACCCCAATCGCGTGGAGACATCCGGCGGTATTCAAGCAAGCTTAAGCGGACGCTATGCGACCGCGCTCTTTGAGCTTGCCCGTGACAGCAAAGCCATTGACGCGGTCGAGGCGAGCCTTGGCCGCGTTCGCGCCGCGATCGCGCAGTCGAGCGAGTTCGCGCAGTTGATCGGCAGCCCGATCGTTTCGCGCGCCGACGCCGCGCGCGCGGTCGCAGCGGCAGCCGAGATGATCGACGTGGACGACACCACCGCCAAGTTCCTCGGCGTTCTCGCCGAGAACCGGCGCTTGTCGCAATTGCCCGCGATCATCCGCGCCTTCCGCGATCTCGCCGCGCGCCATCGTGGCGAAACGACGGCTGAAGTGACCTCCGCCCATCCGCTCACCGAAGAGCAGGTCGACGCGCTAAAGCAGCAGCTGCGCACCCGCATCGGCACCGATGTCTCGGTCGAGCTCGCGGTCGACCCCACCCTCCTCGGCGGTCTGGTTGTCCAGATCGGTTCGCAACGGATTGACTCGTCGATCCGCACCCGTCTCAATACTCTCGCGCACGCGATGAAAGGTTAAGTCATGGATATCCGCGCCGCAGAAATCTCGAAGGTCATCAAGGACCAGATCGCCAATTTCGGCACCGAAGCGCAGGTTTCGGAAACCGGCCAGGTGCTGAGCGTCGGTGACGGCATCGCCCGCATCTTCGGGCTCGACAACGTCCAGGCGGGCGAAATGGTCGAGTTCTCGAACGGCGTGCAGGGCATGGCGCTCAACCTCGAGGCCGACAATGTCGGCGTCGTGATCTTCGGCTCGGACAGCCAGATCAAGGAAGGCGACGTCGTCAAGCGCACCGGCACGATCGTCGACGTTCCCGTCGGCAAGGGTCTGTTGGGTCGCGTCGTCGATGGTCTCGGCAACCCGATCGACGGCAAGGGCCCGATCGTTTCCGACCAGCGCAGCCGCGTCGAAGTCAAGGCACCGGGCATCATCCCGCGCCAGGGCGTCAACGAGCCGGTGCAGACCGGCCTCAAGGCAATCGACGCGCTCGTCCCCGTCGGCCGTGGCCAGCGCGAGCTGATCATCGGCGATCGTCAGACCGGCAAGTCGGCGGTCGCGATCGACACCTTCATCAACCAGAAGGCAGCGCATCAGGGCGATGACGAGAGCAAGAAGCTCTATTGCATCTATGTCGCCGTCGGCCAGAAGCGCTCGACCGTTGCGCAACTCGTCCGCACGCTGACCGAAAACGGCGCGATGGACTATTCGATCGTCGTCGCCGCAACCGCATCGGACCCCGCCCCGCTGCAGTTCCTCGCGCCCTATACCGGCTGCGCGATGGGCGAATATTTCCGTGACAACGGCATGCACGCCGTCATCGTTTATGACGATCTTTCGAAGCAGGCCGTTGCCTATCGCCAGATGTCGCTGCTGCTGCGCCGCCCGCCGGGCCGCGAAGCCTATCCCGGCGACGTGTTCTATCTCCACTCGCGCCTCCTCGAGCGTGCGGCGAAGATGAACGATGCCAACGGGGGCGGCTCGCTCACCGCACTTCCGATCATCGAAACCCAGGCAGGCGACGTGTCGGCCTACATCCCGACCAACGTTATCTCGATCACCGATGGCCAGATCTTCCTCGAAACCGACCTGTTCTTCGCGGGCGTCCGCCCGGCGATCAACGTCGGCCTGTCGGTGTCGCGCGTCGGCTCGGCTGCACAGACCAAGGCGATGAAGAAGGTGTCGGGCTCGATCAAGCTCGAGCTCGCCCAGTATCGCGAAATGGCCGCGTTCGCGCAGTTCGGGTCTGACCTCGATGCTTCCACGCAGAAGCTGCTCAACCGCGGCGCCCGCCTGACCGAACTGCTGAAGCAGGCGCAGTTCTCGCCCATGCCGTTCGAAGAGCAGACCGTGTCGATCTTCGCAGGGACCCAGGGCTTCCTCGACACCGTTCCGGTCAACGCCGTCGTCCGCTATGAACAGGCGATGCTGGCCGCGATGCGCAGCGATCACGCCGATCTCCTGAAGGACATTCGCGACAAGCGCGATCTGTCGAAGGAGACGACCGAAGCGCTGAAGACCGCGCTGGGTGCGTTTTCCAAGACGTTTGCATAAGGACGCGCAATGGCCGGAATGCTCCAAATCCTCACGTACCTTTTGGCGGTCTATTTGATCTTCAAAGGCGTGGAGATTTTGCAGGTCGGCCTTGCGTCAAATCGAGATGGCCGAGGTGGTGTTATCGCCATAGGCTTCATCTCGTTGGCCATTTGCTTCGCAGCCGCTGCGTTCTTCGTAAACATGCAAGATGAACAGGCAAAGTCTATGCAACGGTCAGCAACCTCTTTGCCTAATTTCGGAAACCCCTGATGGCCTCGCTTAAAGCCCTTAAGATCCGCATCGGCTCGGTGAAGTCGACGCAGAAGATCACCAAGGCGATGAAGATGGTCGCCGCCGCGAAACTGCGCCGGGCGCAGGAGGCGGCGGTCGCTGGCCGTCCCTATGCCGAGCAGCTCGAAAAGGTGATGGCGAGCCTTGCCGCCAAGGTTTCGGTCAGCGAATCGAGCCCCAAGCTGCTGGCGGGCACCGGCAAGGACCAGGTCCACCTGCTGATCGTCGCCACCTCCGAGCGGGGTCTGGCTGGTGCGTTCAACTCGAACATCGTCCGCGCCGCGCGCCGCAAGGCCGAAGAGCTGGAAGCCGCTGGCAAGACCGTGAAATTCTATGTGGCAGGCAAGAAGGGTCGCGTGATCAAGCGCTTCTTCCCGACGCAGATCGCCGCCGACCATGAGATGAGCCACATCAAGACCGTCGCCTTCGCCGATGCGCGCGCGATTGCCGACGATGTCATCGCGCGGTTCGAGGCGGGCGAGTTCGACATCGCGCACCTGTTCTACGCCAAGTTCCAGTCGGCACTGGTGCAGGAGCCGGTCGGCCGCCAGATCATCCCGGTCGCGATCGACACCACTGCCGCTCCGGTGGCGGATGGCGGTGCCGCGGTCGAGTATGAGCCCGACGAGGAAACCATCCTCGCCGATCTGCTGCCGCGCAACGTCGCGATCCAGATCTTCCGTGCGCTGCTCGAAAACGCAGCGTCGGAGCAAGGCAGCCGCATGACCGCGATGGACAATGCGACGCGCAACGCCGGCGACATGATCAATCGCCTGACGATCCAGTATAACCGCAGCCGCCAGGCCGCGATCACCACCGAGTTGGTGGAAATCATCTCCGGCGCCGAAGCGCTCAAGTAGTCGATACGAGGAAAGAACCATGGCAACCGCCCCCGACACACTCGCTCCGACGACCAACAGCGTCGGCCGCATCAGCCAGGTCATCGGCGCCGTCGTCGACGTGACCTTTGAGCAGGACCGCCTGCCCGCCATTCTCAACGCGCTGGAAACCTCGAACAACGGCAACCGCCTGGTGCTCGAAGTCGCGCAGCATCTCGGCGAGAACACCGTCCGCACGATCGCGATGGACTCGACCGAGGGCCTGACGCGCGGCCAGGAAGTCACTGACACCGGCTCGCAGATCCGCGTGCCCGTCGGCCCGCAGACGCTCGGCCGAATCCTCAACGTCATCGGCGAGCCGATCGACGAGCGTGGCCCCGTTGGCCACACCGACACGATGCCGATCCACGCCCCTGCCCCGCTGTTCGTCGATCAGTCGACCGAGAGCGCGATTCTGGTCACCGGCATCAAGGTTATCGATCTGCTCGCGCCGTACGCAAAGGGCGGCAAGATCGGCCTGTTCGGCGGTGCCGGCGTCGGCAAGACCGTGCTTATTCAGGAACTGATCAACAACATCGCCAAGGGGCACGGCGGCACCTCGGTGTTCGCGGGCGTCGGCGAGCGCACCCGCGAGGGTAACGATCTGTATCACGAATTCCTCGACGCGGGCGTCATCGCCAAGGATGCCGACGGCAACCCGACCCCTGAGGGCTCGAAGGTCGCTTTGGTGTTCGGCCAGATGAACGAGCCGCCAGGCGCGCGTGCCCGCGTCGCGCTGTCGGGCCTGACGATCGCCGAATATTTCCGCGACGTTGAGGGCCAGGACGTGCTGTTCTTCGTCGACAACATTTTCCGCTTCACCCAGGCGGGTTCGGAAGTGTCGGCATTGCTCGGTCGTATCCCGTCGGCGGTGGGCTATCAGCCGACGCTGTCGACCGACATGGGCGCGCTGCAGGAGCGCATCACCTCGACCAACAAGGGCTCGATCACCTCGGTCCAGGCGATCTACGTGCCGGCCGACGATTTGACCGATCCGGCCCCTGCAACCTCGTTCGCGCATTTGGACGCGACGACCAACCTCAACCGCGCGATTTCGGAGCTGGGCATTTACCCGGCAGTCGATCCGCTCGACTCGACCAGCCGCGTGCTGACCCCGGCGATCGTCGGCCAGGAGCATTACGACACCGCCCGCCGCGTCCAGGAGACGCTACAGCGCTACAAGTCGCTGCAGGACATCATCGCCATTCTGGGCATGGACGAGCTGTCGGAAGAAGATAAGTCGATCGTCAGCCGTGCGCGCAAGATCCAGCGCTTCCTCAGCCAGCCATTCCACGTCGCCGAGGTGTTCACCGGCATTCCGGGCAAGTTCGTCCAGGTCGAAGACACCGTGAAATCGTTCAAGGCGGTCGTCGACGGTGAGTATGATCACCTGCCCGAGAGCGCTTTCTACATGGTCGGCGGCATCGACGAAGCGATCGCCAAGGCCGAAAAGATGGCGCAGGAAGCGTAATCCAAACTCCCTCTCCCCGCTTGCGGGGAGAGGGTTGGGGAGAGGGGCAGTCACACAGGCTGGCCTATAGTCCCCACACTGCCCCTCTCCCCGACCCTCTCCCCTGAAGGGGAGAGGGAGAAGGACACAAGAATGCTCCACTTCGAACTCGTCACGCCTGAAAAGCTCGTCCGCTCGGAGGACGTGTACATGGTCGTCGTCCCCGGCTCGGAAGGCGATTTCGGCGTGCTGGAGGGCCATGCCCCGGTGATGTCGACGATCCGCGACGGCGCGCTGTCGGTCTATCGCACCGAAAAGGGCGAACCCGAGCTGATCGCGATCGAAGGCGGTTTCGCCGAAGTGAATGCCAACGGCCTGACCGTGCTGGCCGAACGCGCCGCCTAAGCCGAGCGGGCCCGCCCTTTACCGGGCATTAACTACACCCTGCGACACAGCGGGCCATGGATATGCTCCTTGGCCAACTCTCCCGTCCCCTGCCCCACCGCGCGAGCGCGGTGTCGGTGCGTGCGGCCTGGATCGCGCTTGCGGCAACGATTGTCGCTGCGGTGCTGCTCCGCTTCGGTCTGTTCGGCAATCCGATCGCGGGGCTGGACGAGCAGCTCTATCTGCTGATCGGTGACCGGATGTGGCATGGGGAACTGCCCTATGTCGACATTTGGGACCGTAAGCCGCTCGGTCTCTTCGTCCTGTTTGCCGCGATCCGGCTCTTGCCGGGGGACGGATTCCTTGCCGCGCAAATGGTCGCCACGGCCTTTGCCGCCGCCACCGCCTTCCTGATCGCGCTGTTTATGCGCCGACGTGTTGGCTGGGTGCCCGCGACGATGGCCGGGATGTTCTATCTCGCGCAGCTCAACATTCTGTGGGGCGACACCACCCAGACGCCGGTATTTTACGATCTGCTGGTGATGGCAGCGGCCATGCTGACCCTGCGCGCCAGCGACACAGCCAATGAGCGTGTGCGCACGGGCTGCGGCATTGCGGCGATGGCGCTGATCGGTCTCGCCATCCAGATCAAGACCAACGCCATCTTTCAAGGCGGGTTCTTTGGGGCCTGGCTGATCTGGTCGGTGTGGCGCGAAACCCGCGATCCAGTCCGCATTGTGCGCCTGGCCGTGCCGATGGTGCTCGCCGCTGCGGTGCCTACCCTCGCGGCAATGCTGTCCTATGCGGCGCTCGGCCATTTCGATGCCTGGTGGCAAGCCAATGTGCTGTCAGTCATCGCCAAGGGCAGGCCGACCGACCCTGCGGCGATCGACAATCTCGCGACCTCTGTCATCCTCACTTTGCCCGCCCTGGTGGTTGCTCTGCTCGGCCTGTGGGCCCGGACCGAACGCTTTCAGGTGTGGGGGCAAGAGACGCTCTTCATCCTCGGCTGGATCGCGTTCGGGCTGGTCGATTTTGGCGCGATTGGCGGATATTTCCCGCATTACGCGATTCCGCTGGTCCTGGCGTGCTGCCCGTTGATCGCGCATGCCTTCGCCATTCCCCGGTTCGGCAAGGCACTCTTCGCCACGGTGATGGCATGGCCGCTATTTTATGCGGTCGTCGTCGCGCCCAAAATCGGCGCGATCGAGCGCGTTTATGCTGCGAATGTCGTCGCCGCACTGCCACGCGATGTGACGACGCGGTGCCTATTCATCTACGAGGGGCCGGTTGCTTATTATCAGCTCAGCAACGCATGCCGGGTGACGCGCTTCGCCTTCACCGCGCATCTCAGTTCGACGCGCGAGGCCAATGCGCTGGGCGTTGACCAGGCGCAGGCACTGCGCGACGCACTGGCGCGGCGGCCTGGCACGATCATCACCATCGCGCACTCGATCTGGACCGACCGCAACCCGGCGATGGAACGCCTCCTGAGTGCCACGCTGGCCCGCGACTACCATCCTACGGCTGGCCTGCCCCACCGGGTCTATACCGGCGGGCGCGACCAACTGGTCATCTGGCGGCGCAACGTCGGACGTTAAAGTCGGCACACCGCGCGACCGTGGTTAGGCAATTGTAAACGCTTGGGCGCTAGCGTCCGGGCGAACGACAAGGAACTGAGTGGCATGAGTGCATTTGGGCGTAGACCTGGATCAGCCGGACCGGGCACCCGGCCAGCCTTCGGCGTCGCGCGGCCGATGCACGGCGCGGGCGTCCGCCCCGCGACCGAAGCGGAGACCGCCAGCGATCAGTTCCCGCCGCTCCCCCTGCCGCCGCTTCCGGGCGAAACCGAGCCGAGCGGCAACATGCCGGGCCTGCAGATGGACGCGATGCAGCGCCTTGCCGACCGGCAAGCGTCTTCGGGCGATGCCGGCAATTCCAAGGTCGAGGGCTTTGAAAGCTCGATCCACAAAATCAAGGAACAGGTCCTCCCGCGCCTGCTCGAACGCGTCGATCCCGAGGCAGCCGCAACGCTCGACAAGGATGAGCTTGCCGAGGAATTCCGCCCAATCATCGGCGAAGTGCTCGCCGAGCTGAAGCTCACGCTCAACCGCCGCGAACAGTTCGCACTCGAAAAGGTGCTGGTCGACGAACTGCTCGGCCTCGGGCCGTTGGAAGAATTGCTCGCCGATCCGAACATCACCGACATCATGGTCAACGGCCCCGAGCAGACCTATGTCGAACGCAAGGGCAAGCTCGAGCTCGCGCAGATCCAGTTTCGCGATGAGGAACATCTGTTCCAGATCGCGCAGCGCATCTGCAACTCGGTCGGCCGCCGCGTCGACCAGACCACGCCGCTCGCCGACGCCCGCCTCAAGGACGGCAGCCGCGTCAACGTGATCGTGCCGCCGCTCAGCTTGCGCGGCACTGCGATCTCGATTCGTAAATTCTCCGCCAAGCCGATCACGCTCGACATGATGGCGGGCTTCGGCTCGATGAGCCCCAAGATGGCGACCGCGCTGAAGATCGCCGGCGCATGCCGCTTCAACGTCGTCATCTCGGGCGGCACCGGCTCGGGCAAAACCACGATGCTCAACGCGTTGTCCAAGATGATCGACCCGGGCGAGCGCGTGCTGACGATCGAGGACGCCGCCGAACTTCGCCTGCAGCAGCCGCACTGGCTCCCACTCGAAACGCGCCCTGCCAATCTCGAAGGCCAGGGCGAAATCAGCATCCGCGACCTCGTCAAGAACGCGCTGCGTATGCGCCCGGACCGCATCATCCTCGGCGAAATCCGCGGCAGCGAGTGTTTCGACATGCTCGCTGCGATGAACACCGGTCACGATGGCTCGATGTGTACGCTCCACGCCAACTCCCCACGCGAGGCGCTCGCGCGTATGGAGAACATGGTGATGATGTCCGACATCAAGGTTCCCAAGGAAGCGATCAGCCGCCAGATCGCCGATTCGGTCGAGATGATCATCCAGGTCAAGCGCCTGCGCGACGGCTCGCGCCGCGTCACCAACGTGACCGAGGTGATCGGCATGGAAGGCCCGGTGATCGTCACGCAGGAACTGTTCAAGTTCGAATATCTCGACGAGAGCGCCGACGGCAAGATCATCGGCGAATATCGCTCGATGGGCCTGCGCCCCTACACGCTGGAAAAGGCGCGCACCTTCGGCTTCGACCAGGCGTATCTTGAGGCGTGCCTCTGACCGCTAAATCGGGTATCGATGGCAACCGATGCGTTGCTTCGTGTTTCTGTTTTTTTTGCTTTGCGCCGCCGCCCCCGATGCGCCGCCCATACCGCATGCAAGCGCAACCCGTGCCCGAGAGGCCGAAGCCCCCTGGGTTGCCTTCACGCTGACCCCCGCCGAGCAGATTTGCTTCCAGGCGGTGGTCGATGGCCACCCCGTGGCGGCGATCCTCGATACGGGGGTGAGCACCTCGCTCCTGTCGCGCCGATTCGTCGATGCAGCACGGATGCGCGTGCGCGGCGGTCATGCCGCGCTTGCGATCGGCGGCACTGTGGCGAGCGGCTGGGTGGATCCGTCAAGCGTCACCATCGCCGCGCATACGGTGCAAAACCCCCGCCTGATGACGGCCCCCCTGCCGCCCGCAACGACGGGCCAAGCGGCGATCGACCTGTTGGTCGGCAGCGACATGATCGCGCATTATGCACTCGACATCGATTATGCCGCACAGCGCTTCCGCTTGCTCCCATCGGGCAGTCTCCCCTTCGCCGGGAACATCGCGCCGCTGCGGATTGGCGGGGAATGGTCGAGCTATGTGACCGATCTTCTTGTCGGCACCCACCATCTGTCGCGCATGGCGATCGACACCGGAGATGGCAGCGCCATCACCGTGACCCGGGGCGCGTGGTCCGCACTGGCTGAGCAGCAACGTCCGACCAGTTCGACCATCAGCTATGGCGTCGGCGGTGCGGCGATTGTCGATCTTGCGATTGTCCCCGGCGTGCGCAGCGGCGCGGCACCGGCACGCACCGTCGAAATGCGGATCGAGCCATCGGGAGGCTACACCGCCACGATCGGCATGAACGGACGGATCGGTTCGGGCTTCCTGCGCCACTATCGCGTCTTGCTTGATCCCCATGCCGGGCGAATGGTGTTGCTCCCGGGTTCATCCGTGGACACGCCGCCGCTGCGTTCAACCAGCGGCCTTATTCTGCGCCGCGACGACGATCGGCTGACGGTGCTGCATGTCATGCGCGGCGGCCCGGCCGAGGCTGACGGCTGGCAAGCCGGCGAACAGATCTGTGCCGTGGACGGGCTTCCGGTCAGCGCCCAGGGCACCTTGCATTGGCCGGTCGATACCGCCGGGCGCAGCGTGCGGCTGGCGACCTGCACTGGCGTGACCCGAACCTTGACCTTGCGCGCCTTTTATTGAGGGCGGTCGTGCCCGATCCTCATCGATGCGCCGCCATGATCGCGCAGCCAACCGCCGCGATGACCGCCGCCATTTGCACGCTTGGCCAATTGATCCATCCAACCTTGTCGAGGTCGCGCCGCGTCCGGTGTCGCCAGTCGCCCAACCCGGCCAGCGCCGCGACAACCATCGCGCCCGCTGCCGCCACCCACCAAAGCACCGCGTCGCTCAGTCGCCGAGCTTTTCGATCTTTTCGTGCAGGCGGCCAAGCTCGGCCTTCAGCGCGGCGATCTCGTCATCCTTGCTCGCGGCACTGGCGGCCGGAGCCAGACCAGCGGCCACGCCGGGCTTGAACGCCGCCGTCGCCGCCTCGAACATCGCCATATTCTGCTTGGCCAATTCCGCGAAAGGCGAATTGGCGAACGCACCCTCGACCGCCGATTTGAACTGCTGCTGATTGCGGCGGAAACTGTCCATCGACGCTTCAAGATAGCCCGGCACCATCGCCTGCATGGAATCGCCATACATCGCGATCAACTGGCGCAGAAACGGCACTGGCAGCATCGTCTGCCCGCGCTGTTCCTCTTCCATGATGATCTGGGTCAGAATGTTGTGCGTAATGTCCTCTTCGGACTTTGCATCCACCACCTTGAAATCCCGCCCGTCGCGCGTCATCGCTGCAAGGTGCTCGAGCGTGATGTAAGAGGATGTCTCGGTATTATAGAGACGGCGGTTCGCGTATTTTTTAATGATCACCGGGCCATCGCCCGGAACGGTCTTCTTCATGAAGAGAGGCTCCCCGCCTGTGGTTGCGCAAGTCCTACCATCATTTATTGCCGCACCGCAACACGGCCCGCGTCCACTGCCTTTGTTCCTCGATATCTTGCGCGATCAGACGGCGGAATCGCCGGAGCGAACCGCAGCGGCGCTGGCGGGACTGCGCGCTTATCAGGATGCGCCGCGCGCAAAACTGCGCAAGCCGATGCCCGCGCGTTTCCGCAAAGGCAAAGCGCGGCTGCGGGACTATGGGGCAAAGGGTGCCACCGGGCGGGCGGTGATCGTCATCCCTTCGCTCATCAACCCGCCGCACATCCTCGATCTGCGCCCCGAAAGTTCGCTGTTGCGCTGGCTCGCCAGCCAGGGCCATCGCCCGTTCCTGCTCGATTGGGGAACGCCGGAGCCCAAAGCGCGCAATATGGACGTGGACGCCCATATCCGCCGCGTGCTGCTCCCGCTGATCGCCAAATTTGCGGTGCCGCCAGTCTTGGTTGGATATTGCCTTGGCGGAACGATGGCGCTGGCCGCGGCCTGTCTGGCCGAGGTGGCGGGCGTGGCGCTGATCGCATCGCCCTGGCACTTTACGGGGTACGGTGCCCCCGCGCGTGCGGAAATGGCAGCCTTGTGGGCCTGGGCCAAGCCTGCCTGCGACACGCTCGGGCTCGTGCCGATGGAGGTCTTGCAAGCGGGTTTCTGGCGGCTGGACCCGGCGCGCACGATCGCGAAATATGAAGCCTTTGCAGCCCTGGAACCGGATAGCGACGCCGCGCGCAACTTCATCGCGCTGGAAGATTGGGCCAATGGCGGTGCCCCCCTGCCCTTTGCGACCGGGGCCCAAATCTTCGAAGACTTGATCGCAGCAGACACGCCCGGCACCGGCGCGTGGCGCATCGACGGGGTGACGCTCGCCCCGTCGGCGCTGTCCTGCCCGGCGATCGAATTCGTGTCGCTCAACGACCGCATCGTTCCGGCGGCAAGCGCCGCAAACTTGCCCGACCGCCGCGATTTGGGGGCGGGCCATGTCGGGATGATCGTCGGGCGCGGCGCGCGCGCGCAACTGTGGGAACCACTGTCGGACTGGTTAAAGGCGCTTTCGCCCCCTAGATAGGCCGCGACACAGATTTCCGGAGAGACCCCATGCAGGACATCGTCATCACCGCCGCCAAGCGTACCCCGGTCGGCAGCTTCCTTGGTGCGTTTGCCGCAACGCCCGCGCACGAACTCGGGCGGATCGCGATCGAGGCAGCGCTGGCGCAGGCAGGCGTGGCGGGTGCGGACGTGTCCGAAGTCATTCTGGGACAGGTGCTGACCGCCGCACAGGGCCAGAACCCGGCGCGGCAAGCGTCGATGGCGGCGGGCGTGCCCAAGGAAATCCCGGCCTGGGGCGTCAATCAGGTGTGCGGCTCGGGGCTGCGCGCGGTCGCGCTGGCCGCACAGGCGATCGCCACGGGGGATTCGACCATCGTCGTTGCCGGTGGACAGGAATCGATGTCGATGAGCGCCCACGCCCAATTGCTGCGCGCCGGACAGAAAATGGGCGACCTCAGCTTGATCGACACGATGGTCAAGGATGGGCTGACCGATGCCTTCAACAGCTATCACATGGGCATCACCGCCGAGAATCTGGCCGAGCAATATCAGATCACGCGCGCCGCGCAGGACGACTTTGCCGTGCGATCGCAAAATCTTGCCGACGCGGCGCGGTCGTCCGGGCGCTTCCGCGATGAGATCGTGCCGGTCACCATCAAGGGCCGCAAGGGCGAGACGATCGTCGCCGACGACGAATATATCCGCGCCGGTGTGACGGTGGAAAGCGTGTCGGGCCTGCGGCCTGCCTTCAAAAAGGATGGCTCGGTTACTGCGGCCAACGCCTCTGGCCTTAACGACGGAGCGGCGGCGCTGGTGCTGATGAGCCGCGCCGAAGCCGAACGCCGCGGATCGCCGATCCTGGCGCGCATCGCGAGCTGGGCATCGGCCGGGGTCGATCCGTCGATCATGGGGATCGGCCCCGTCCCCGCGACTCGACGCGCCTTGCAAAAAGCGGGGTGGAGCATCGCGGATCTCGACTTGATCGAGGCCAACGAAGCGTTTGCGGCGCAGGCGCTCTCGGTTGGCAAGGAACTCGAATGGGATGCCGACCGGGTCAACGTGAATGGCGGCGCGATCGCCATCGGCCACCCGATCGGTGCCTCGGGCGCGCGCATTCTGACGACGTTGCTGTACGAGATGGCCAAGCGCGATGTGACCAAGGGCTTGGCAACGCTGTGTATTGGCGGCGGCATGGGGATTGCGCTGTGTGTGGAGCGGTGAGACTGCGGTCGCACGTCCGCAAGCATTTCCTGGCAAGGTTCAAATGTTACCGCATGTTGCAAGATTGCAACATATGAACGATTAATGAACGATGTTGTCATCTAACGTTCATGTAGCCTTGCCACGGATTTCCAAAAAAGTTTGAATGCCCCCTCTGGAGAGCACTCCGCTCGAACAGGGGGCAGTACATGAATGTAAAGTTGCTTATGGGTGCCACCGCGCTCGTTGGTGTATTGGCGGCGAACCCGTCGATCGCGTTGGCGCAAACCCAAACCGACGGGAGCGCGCAGAAAAGCGCCCCAACCGATGACGAAGACTCCGCCACACCCAAGGAGATCGTGGTCACCGGATCTCGTATCGCGAGGCCGAACAACTCCTCGATTGTTCCGATCACCTCCATCAGTGGCGACCAGTTTTTTCAACAGGGTCGTAACAATATCGGCGACATCCTAAACGATCTGCCGCAGCTCCGCAGCACTTTTGCACAACAAAACCCGGGGCTTGGTGTTGGTATTGCCGGCCTCAGCCTCTTGGATCTGCGCAGTCTTGGAACCGTTCGTACGCTGGTGCTCGTCAACGGGCGTCGCCATGTCCCATCAGACATCCTTAACAACGCAAGTTCGGTCGACATCAATACCATTCCCAATGACCTGATTGATCGCGTTGACCTGATCACCGGCGGCAACTCCGCCGTTTATGGCTCGGACGCGATCGCGGGCGTCGTAAACTTTGTTTTGAAGAAGGATTATTCCGGGGTCCAAGCACGCGCCAATGCGGCCATTAGCGGTGCCGGCTTCGGTGCCAACCAATATGCCTCGATTTTGGCCGGCCATAATTTTGGCGAGGGCAAGGGTAACATTACCGTCCACGCCGAATATGCCCGCCAGGAACGCGTGTTCGGTTCCGATATCCCGTGGTATCAGTCGGCTGACGGTTTCGGCGTGGTCGACATCGATCCGTCCGGTTTGAAAAACGGCAGCGATGGCTACCCCGACCGCGTTTACTTGCAAGACATCCGCTCGACTACCATCAACCGCTATGGTCTGGTGCCGATCAACCAACCGTCGGCAAATCCGCTTTGCGGGACCGGCATTGCGTCGACGAACGGCGCGCCTTCAACGGTCGGCGGGGTTCCCTATTCGTGCACCTACATCTTTGGTGCCGACGGTCGCCTCACGCCGCAAACCGGGACGCGCTACAGCAGCGGTCCGAATAGCGGCATCCTCGGCGGAAACGGGCAAACCGGGCGCGAAGACAAGTTGCTGTCTGTGTACCCGTATCAGCAGCGCTACAATTTCAACCTGCTGGGTCACTACGAATTCGCCCCAGCATTGGAAGCTTTTGTCGAAGCGAAGTATGTCCGCATCGACACGCTCGGTTCCAACGCCGGGCCCTCCTTCAGCCAAGGGACCTACTCGCAATTCGACTATCGCGAACGGACGCGCCTGGACAATCCGTTCCTCAACGCCGCCGACCGTACGACGATCGCCAACGCCATTCTCGCCGCAGGCTGCAACACCAGTTTGACGGTAACTTGCGACAGCGCACGGTCCTTTTCCACCTCAGCCAATGGTGTTGCCGGCGGTAAACTGAACGCCGCCGATATCGCAGCCATCGCAAATGGCAGTTATCGGTTCGTCGACGCACGTCAGTTCGCTGACTCGGGTATCCGCGATGAAGCGTTCCGCCGTGAGACCTTCCGCATTGTCGGCGGTCTGCGGGGGACCTTCAACGACGACTGGAACTATGAAATTTCCGGAAACTACGGAAAGTTTACGCAACGCACGACGACCTATGGCTATGTCGACAAGCAGCGTTTTCTGCTGTCGTATGACGCCGGTCGGAACCCAGTTACCGGCCAAATCCAGTGCCGTGCTCAGTTCGATTCGGCCGCTGCCCTTCCCTATCCGAATACCACCACCAATGTGGCTCGCCTGGCGAGCGATATCGCGGCGTGCGTGCCGTACAATCCGTTCGGCGCGGCCGACAACAGCGCTGCATCCAAATATTTTAGCTACAATGCCGTCGACCACGCCAGAATCACGCAGTTCGACGTGAGTGGTTTCATTTCCGGGAACACGGGCAAGTTTTTCCGTCTTCCAGGCGGGCCTATCCAGTTCTCGCTGGGTGGCGAATACCGTTCGGAGAAGGCGCTTTACGTGCAGGATCCGTTTGCATCCGATCCTGCAGGATATACCAACGCACTCACCCAGCTAGGGTATGCCCCGCCGGCCTTCCGCGTGCGGGAAGGTTTTGGCGAGCTTGAGCTGCCGATCGTCAAGGACTTTTTCCTCGCCAAGGAGCTCACGCTCAGCGGCGCAGGGCGTGTGTCCGCTTATGGCGGCAGCATTGGAACCGTCTATTCCTACAATTACGGCGGAACTTGGCTTCCAATCTCGGGGTTGCGTTTCCGCGCCAATTACGGTCGGGCCGTCCGCGCACCCAACGTTTCAGAAACGGCTTCGGCTCTGACGCCAAACTTTGCACCGGGCTTCCAGGACCCCTGCCGCGCTGCAAATATTGGTGCAGGTTCAACAACGCGCGCGGCCAATTGCTTGACTGATTTGGGGGCAACCATCCTCAATTCCGCGAGCTTCGCCAACCAGCCAACCTACTCCCTCCCAGTGCTCAGCGGCAGCAATCCGAATTTGAAGGCGGAGACGTCGGATTCCTGGACGTTCGGCACTGTGATAACCCCGGGTTTCCTGCGCGGTTTTTCGTTCAGCGCCGACTATTACAACATTCGGGTGAACGGGGTTATTACCTCGATTACAGCCCAGCAAATTGCCAACAATTGCTACGATGCAGCGACACTTAACAACCCGTTCTGTGCGCTGTTCACACGCTACAAGGGAACCGGCACTGGATCCTTGGGTGAAGTTCCGGGACAGATTCAAGGTAATACCCTTATCCAGGCACCGCTGAATTTCGCGAAGCGGATTCGCAAAGGCATCGATACTCAGATAAACTATTCCAAGGATCTGAGCTCAACCGTTAATTTTTACGGCAATTTGATTTACACGCATGGTTTCAAGACCAGCAACTTTGCCAATCCGACTGATCCGAATTTTGAAGATCGCATTCTGAGCGAACTTGGTGATCCCAAGGATGAGTTCCAATTTAGCGCAGACCTTCGGGTCGGTGCTGTAACCTTTGGTTACAACCTGCATTACATTTCTCCGATGTATATCGGTGCCTATGAAGACTTCAATTCTCTACAAGGTCGCGATGCGCTGAACGCCGATTATGCCGATATACAAAAATATCCGGCAATTACGTACCATGGCTTCCGCGTTCAGTGGGATATCAAACAAAACGGCAAAAATCGCTTCCAGTTCTATGCTGGGGTGGACAATGCGTTTGATCAACATCCACCACTCGGAACCACGGCTACCGGAAGTGGCTCAGCAATCTACGACGTCCGCGGCCGCAATTTTTACAGTGGGTTCCGGGCCAAGTTCTAACGAAACACACTTCTAACACTTTAGGGCGGGAGATTTCTCCCGCCCATTTTTTTAAAAGGATGCGTTAGAGATGAGCCTTGGCAAATCGGACCACGCGCCCCTGGTCGCGTCCGAAGCCTACGCTACCGTTGCGAGATTGGAGACTGCCGGGCGTGCAGGCGATGCTGCAGCATGGGCTGAGCTTGCGACCATGTACCTTCGTGGTGATCTACTGGCTCGTGACCTCCTGCAAGCTCGCCTTATGTTGCGTCGTGCCGTCACCATCGGCCATGTCGATGCAGCTCTGCTCGAGATCGCATTAACCGCAAATGGCAGCGGGGGAGCGCCAGACTGGCAGGCAGCGGTACGCCTTTTGCAAAAGGCGGCCGAGAATGACCCGCTCGCGTCCCAGCATCTTGATCTGTTGAAACGCATGGCAATTGATGAAAACGGCATGCCACGGGCGTCTGTGACCTGTCATAGGCTCCATTCAGCACCGTCGATTCAACGCATCCCGAATTTTTGCACGCCTGAGGAGGCCGCCCATATCGCATCGTTGGTGGTGCACAACTTGGAACCGGCAACCGTTTTTGATCCAACGACGGGCGCTTTGGTGGCGCATCCCATTCGTAACTCCGACAACGCGGTGATTGGCCCCACACAAGAAACTTTGGTGGTCCAAGCGATCAATCGCCGAATCGCGGCCGTTACCGGAACTAAGGTTGATCACGGTGAACCTTTGACCATTTTGCGATACGCGCCGGGGCAACAATATAAGGCCCATCTCGACACGCTTTCGAATACAGCGAACCAGCGAGTCAAAACCGTCCTCATTTACCTCAACGACGGTTACAGCGGGGGCAAGACAACCTTCCCGCTTTTGCCGATCACCGTTGACGCCAGGGCGGGGGATGCGCTCGTCTTCGATAACGTCGACTCAGGCGGACAGCCGGAACGCCTTTCGCGTCATGCGGGCCTACCCGTAGAGCGTGGCACAAAATGGTTGGCGACCCGTTGGATCCGTCATCATCCCATCGACCCCTGGAAAATGGGACAGCAAGCCTAACCCCACACCCGATCAAACCGCGCGCCAAGTCCGGTCAGCAGCTCATATTGCGACATGCCCGAAGCCGCTGCCGCCACAGGCAGGGCATATTCCAGAGCCACCCAGTCGCCCTCTGCGAGCGCGGGTGCCGCGTCGACGCAAATCGCGGTCAGATCCATCGACACGCGCCCCACCACTGGCAACCGAGCATCCCCGGCCAACGCCACCCCGGCATTGCTGAAGCCACGCCAATAGCCGTCGGCATAGCCGATATTGAGGATCGCCACCTCCATCGCTGCGGCCGGGGTATAGAGCGCATTATACCCGATCGAATCCCCCGCAGCGACGGTGCAGCGTTGCAGGATCTGGGCTTCCGGCGTCACCACCTGCCGCACGACTGCGGCCAGTTCTCCCCGCGCAACGCCCCCGTACAGCGCGAGCCCCGGGCGCGTGAGGTCAAACGCATAGTCCGGCCCCAGCGCGATCCCCGCCGAATTGGCAAGGCTCATCCGGCGCGCGGTGGTGCGGTCCTGCAGCGCGCGGAACGCGGTCACCTGTCGCAGGTTCATCGCGCTATCCTCGTCCGCGCACGCCAGATGGCTGAGCACCGTATCGATCTGAAGGCCGTCGAGCAGCCCCCCCAGCACCTCGTGCGGCGCGACCCCAAGCCGGTTGATGCCGGTGTCGACCATCACGTCGCAGCGCCCGCCCCCGGCCTCCCGCCAGCGCGCCACCTGTGCCGCGCTGTTAAGCACCGGCCGCGCGATGCCACTCAGCGCCAGCGGCATATCGTCGGCGCGAACGCCGTGCAGAACCGCAACGTCGAGCCCCAGATCGCCAAGCGCCGCCGCCTCGCTCCAATTCGCGACAAAGAAATCGCGCGTGCCCGCAGCAGCCAGCCGTGTCGCGACGCTACGGGCACCCAAACCATAGCCGTCGGCCTTGATTGCCGCGCCGCACGCCGCCGCCCCGCTCAGGCGATCGAGCGCGCGCCAATTGGCGACCAGGGCATCGGAATCAAGGCGGAGGCGAAGCGGTGCGGTCATCCCCGCCGGTTAGCGCTCCGTGCTACCCGGCGCTAGTCCGCGCTCGCCGTTCCCGGTTTGCCCTCCTCGAGGCCGAACAGCGTCACGATCAGCGCCATCGCCACCACAATCACGGTGTACCACAATCCCGAATAGGGATTGCCGGTATGCACGACGATCATCTGGCTGATCAGCGGCAGGAACCCGCCAAAATAGCCGGTGCCGATATGATAGGGGATCGACATCGAACTATACCGAATGCGCGGCGGAAACAACTCGGTAAGCAACGCCGCGACCGGGCCGTAAGTGATGCCGGACAAGGCGCTGAGCGCCAGGATCGCGAGCAAAATAAGGGCGATGTTGCCCGGCTTTGGAACCACCGGCGACAGATCATAGCCGGCCCGCGTCAGCGCTGCCTCCAGCCCCGCATTGCTCATATCATCGACGCCCACGCCGCCGACGATCACCAGCGTCACCGGCGTGTGCGCCTTGGCGTAGGGGATGCCCTTTTTGGCGAGATAGTCGACCAAGCGACGACACTCATCCGACTGCTTCGTCGGGAACAGCATCGGGAGCATCTCGGGCAGCACTTCATGCGAACAGGCCGGGCCAGACACCACCACGGGGGCGTGTTTGGCGGCGCGCGACAGTTCCGGATTGGCGGCACTGCCCATCACCCAGAAGATCGGGAAGATCAGCACGAGCGTGAGGCCATAGCCAAGCACGATCGGCGTTTTACGCCCGATCCGGTCCGATAGCCATCCGAACAGCACGAAAAAGCCAAGCCCGAACAGCGCGCCCACCCCGACGATCACTTGCGCGACGGTTTCCTGTACGCGCATCGTCCCTTGCAGGAACGACAACACGGTAAACATCGCCGTGTACCAAATCACCGTCAGGCCCGCCGCAATCCCGAACAAGGCGACGAACAGCCGTTTGAGATTGCCCTGATAGGTGAAGCTCTCCACGAACGGGTTTCCCGCACATTGGCCCGCCGCCTTCATCTGCTGGAACACCGGGCTTTCGGAGAGTTTAAGCCGCATCCAGAGCGATCCGATCAGGAGCACGATCGAAAACAGGAACGGGACGCGCCAGCCCCAGCCATTCCATACGTCCGCCGACATGACGCCCTTGGTCAGCAGCACGACTGCCAGGCTGAGGATGAACCCACCCGCGACGCTTGCCTGAATAAAGCTGGTATAGAAGCCGCGCTTCCCCGGCGGGGAGTGCTCCGCGACATAAATGGCCGCGCCGCCATATTCACCGCCCAGCGCCAGACCTTGCAGGATGCGCAAGCCAAGCACGATAAACGGTGCCCCAAGGCCGATCATCGCAGCCGAGGGAACCAGCCCGACGCCCGCCGTGGCAAGGCCCATCACCGTAATCGTGACGAGGAAGGTATATTTGCGGCCCAGCGTATCGCCGAGATAGCCAAACAGAACCGCCCCAAGCGGGCGAAATCCGAACCCGACCGCAAAGCCGCCCCACGCGTACAGCGTCTGCAGCAACTCGCTCTGCGCCGGGAAAAAGGTCCGCCCGATGATGCCCGACGCCGCGAGCGTCCCGTAGATAAAAAAATCATACCACTCAAAAATCGTACCCAGCGACGAGGCCGCAATGATCAATTGCATGTCCTTACGGCTCGGCGGCGCGGCGGACCCTGGATCTACAGCCCCATCCAAGGTCGTCCCCATCCTTTTTCCCCCTTTAGCCGTATGTCCGTCGACGAGCGGGGAGATTAGGCGGATTTATCGGTGCGGCAACCCAGCGCGAGCGCGATCTCGCCGACGACCCTCAAGGATCATACGACATAAATGCAGCTGCGGCAGAATGGAGTGTTACCAAAGTTTTAATTTGTGCGTTGCAGCACGTATTTTGCCAAATTATTGTCATCCATATTGACGAAATCGTGATCTGCTCCTGTTATTTTGCAAAAATGGCCTATATTTTATCAATAGAATGAATCTGTAATGGACCATGAACATGAAAGTCCGTTCTTTCGACCGGTTGACGTCCTCCGACACTCATGACAACCGCCAGGCACCACCGGGAACGGGGCTTTTGATTGGCGGCATCCTGTCCCTGGGTCTTTGGGCCGCGATCGCGGCGGTCGCCTTCGCGCTATAGCAAAGCTGCCGAGCGATCTGCGTGATCACTCGGCAAATGCCATCATCATCCGCGCGTTGACGATAAGATTACCCGCGATGATCGGTGATCGCGCCGGCGGATCGAACGCCTTCACAACATGGAATACGCCCGGCGGGTACGTGCCCACGACCTCCGAACGTCTGCGGGGCGATCGCTGTAGCTGTCGGCGCACTGCTTGATAACTGCGGCGCACAAGACCTTCCTCGACGGCGGGGCTCTTCTCAGGAACAACAGCCGTGGGCTCCTGGTCGCGCGAAAATTGTATGGGCGTCAGAATAAGCCCGGGCGTTTCGGCTTCAGGCTTTGCAACCGTTGCTGGCACGTGGCCGAGAGTCTCGGCTGACATTGCCTCCGCCGCGACAAGGACGGGCGCAATCGCCACATCGCGCAACGGCTGCAATATATAGGGTGCGACCGCCACCGCCGCCGGATCCGGAACCGGAATTCCGCCAGCGATAATCCCGACCCGGATCCGCCCGGTGAGTTCAGCATCGAGGACGGCACCCCATAGCACCTCGGTGTCGTTCGGCAGATTGGCCCGCAAACAGCTGATGGCCTCCTCCACTTCGAAAAGCGTAAGCTCGTCGCCGCCCGCGACGGTGACCAGCAGACGTCGCGCTGTCCCCGGCAGCCCCTCCAGCAACGGATTGCTTAAGGCGGATCGCGCGGCATTGGCGGCGCGATCCCCGCCAGTGCAGCGCTCGCCAAAGCCGATCACGGCGTCCCCGGTCGATGCCAGCAACGACCGCAGGTCCGCCACGTCCACCCGGCGCAGCGCGGGCTCCTCCAGAAGCAACGCGAAATCTGTGGCGGTCTCCCCGATGATCGAGTCCGACAATCGCAGCGCGTCACTTAAGGTGGTGTCGCGACCAGCAAGACCCAGGAGCTTCTCGTTGGACACCGTCACCATCACATCGACTTGGGCGCGAAAGTCGATCGCCCCCAGGTCGGCGGTGCGGCCACGCCGTTTGCCTTCAAAGGCGAAGGGCTTCGTTGCGACTCCGATAGTCAGGATGCCAAGGTCCCGCGCCGCCTTGGCAATGACGGGGGCCGCACCGGTTCCTGTACCGCCGCCCAGCCCGGTGGCGATGAAGCACAACGATGCCCCCTGCAGCGCCTCGATAATCTCGGGCAAGGCCTCCTCCGCCGCCGCGCGCCCAATCTCCGGTCGACCGCCAGCACCCAGCCCAGCGGTAATGTGTCGACCAAGCTGCAAGCGATTGGCTGTCGGCACCGCGCGCATCGCCTGCACGTCGGTGTTCGCGCACAGGATCTTCATCCCGCATTCTGGCCGCTGCAACAGCGCCCGAACGGCATTGCCGCCTGCGCCTCCGACACCAAAGACGATCACACCCCCGTGCGTGTTCCCCGCGTTTTGACCGAACGTCATATCGATACTCCCGAGAATCGCATTTCATAATGCTGCTGTCGCGGGACCTTTGCTCCGAACGGTTATAGTTAACGATATAGTATCATTACCCCGATCTAAAGTTGTATTGATGGATATATTGGCTTGTTACGATAAGGAAACGATCGATCATTCTTTAGTATGTATGGAAATGAACTCCGCCCTCCGCAACAATACGGGTAGGGCGAATACCATAAAGTATATCTACTCAATTCCCCGAATCGTTTTTCGGCCGTTAACCATATGCTCACAATGAGGGGCATGGGACATGGACGAACTTTTCATCGGCAGCGCATTGTGTGAAGTGACCAAATGGGGCGACATCCTGTTGCCGCGTCGCTTTCACCAAACCTTGCGACTGCGCTCGGCCGACCATTCGGTCTTCATCGGGCTGCATGAGGAATCGCCCTGCCTGATCGCCTTCGACCGGCTCCACGCGATGCAGCGGCAATTCGAAGTCGCCGAGAAGTTGGCGGCGTCTCCCGGCGGCTTTCACGATTACCATCGCTTGCGGCGGACATATGGCTTCGTCGATGAGGCACCGATCGCTCCCGACGGGATGATGACGCTGCCGCGGATCATGCGCGAACGGGGCGCGATCGGCAGCTTTGCCTTGCTCGTCGCCACCGGCGCGCGCTTCGAAATTTGGGACATGGCCTATGTGCTCGACCACGGCCCGTCGGATCTCGTTACGCTCGCCACGCTTTTGCAGGCCAGTCAAATTGTACAAGAGGTAAACGATGTCGCTGTTGTGTCGCGTACTCGGGCATCGGGCCCGACCTTCCACCCAACTCAATCAAGGGTTTGCGTTCAGCGTCTGCCAGCGGTGCAACCGCGACATGATCCGGTCGGCGGGCGCGCCGAGCACCAGTAAATGGAAGGAAGTTCCTGCGGGTTTTCGCGTGTCCCGTAAACCATCCCCCCACCGGCCGGTTAGGATGGCCCGGCCAGCGATGCCACGGCCCCGCTCTACCATGCCCGATATGGTGCAGATCGGCATGGCCGCGCTCTTCTGGCATATGCAGGACATCCTCGGCACGCCACCGTCGCGACGCACCAAGGTGCTGCGGATCCCTTTGCTCTAGGCAACACCGCCGAGCGCGTGCGCGATCGCTTCGGCGGCGGCGTTCGCGCCGTCTTCGTCGGCCATGCGCCGCGCAATTTCGGCCGCAACCACGCTATAAGCGGGATCGTGTAACAGACGCCCGATACGCCGTGTCGCCCGCGCGACCGAGAAGCGGTCCGCCCGCAGCCGCAAACCGGCACCCAGCCGCGCAATGCGGTGACCGTGATCGTTCTGATCGCCCATATGCGGCACCACCAATTGCGGCTTGCCCGCGCGCAAAGCCTGGCCCGTCGTCCCGACGCCGCCATGCTGGATGATCGCTGCGGCGCTTCGGAACAGCAGCGAATGCGGCGCATAGCCGCAGCGCAATACGTCGCCTTCGATCGACGGCGCGGCATCGCCCCCCACCAGCAGCACCGCGCGCATCCCCAGCCGACGAGAGACTTGGGCGGCGGTATCGTAAAAGCCGCCGGCGCTGTTCACCGCAAAGGAGCCGAGCGTGAAGACGAGGGGCGCTGGCCCAGCCGCCAGAAAATCCGCCAACATCGGGTCCAGCGTTTCCTCGCTCCCGCTGCCGCTATCGAAAACAGGAAAACCGACAATCTTGGTCGAAGGCGGCGCGTCTGGCGGCAGCGGGGCAAGGTGCGGCGAGTAGCAGCCCAGTTGCAAAATGGAGCGAGAATCGGGCTCCAGCGCGCGCCGCGCACCCTTGGGCGGGAGGCCATGCTCTGCCCGCACGCGATCGAACCGTCGACCGTAGAGCCCGTGCAGAACCCGCCGCAGGACGGTGTAAGCCGTCCGATTCCACACGCGTCCGACGCGCCCGACCGGCTGATCGCGCATCATCCAGAAATCGGGCGTGCGCGGCGGATCATAGGCCGACAACATTGCCATCGGCTGCAGGATCACCGAAATCAGCGGCAAATTGCGCTTCTCGGCGATCATCGGAGCGGCAAAGACAAAAATCGAGGCGATGATCGCCTCGGCATCCGCCGCCACCGCGTCGAGCGCGCGCGTGCTGTCCGAAAGTCCCGGCAGCAGAACCTGTTCGAGCATGACGCGCTGGTTCGCGATGACCCGCCGCACCGCCTCTTCATGGCTCAGCCCCATGCGTTTCTGGACCGCATCGAAGCCGGGCAAGATCGCGACCGCCTCCAGGCCGGCGCGGCGGCATTTCAGCACCTGGTCCTCGGGCACCGCCAGCACCGGGGTGAAGCCCCGCTTGCGCAGCGCCAGCCCGATTGCGATAAACGGGTGCAGATCGCCCAACGTCCCGATGGTGGTGAGAACGACTTTACGCATTGCGATCCCACTGGTCGCGTCAGCGCATCGCGTCCAGCCCTTCCTGCTCGGTACTGTAGCATTTTTCGGATAAAGCCCGTGTTCGCCACGGGTTGGGCAAATCGTGCGCAGCCGCCAAATTGCCTTGGATGGGGGAGCGGTGGAGCCCCGCCTCTACCGCCCTCCGCGCAACACCAGCCTTGCAGAAACCCGGTGCAACCCCTATTATGTCTGAGTTATTTTTGAAAGGCCTTCCCGTGATCGATGGTTCTATTTTGATCGGTGCCGACGCTCGTCAGGCAACAACACGATTCACCACGGTAAACCCGGCCACCGGCGAATCTCTGACTCCCAGTTTTTCGTCTGCGGACCGCGACGCGGTCAGCGCTGCCACGGCGTTGGCGCAGGCCGCCTTTCCGGCTTATGCCGCGACCGACCTGCCGACTCGCGCTGCCTTTCTGGAAGCGATCGCCGACAATATCGTTGCGATTGGCGATGATCTGATCGTGCGCGCGATGGCCGAAAGCGGCCTGCCGCGCGCACGTCTGGAGGGCGAGCGTGGCCGCACCGTTGGGCAACTCAAGCTGTTTGCGCAAGTGGTGCGTCAGGGCGACTGGCTCGATGCCACGATCGACCCTGCGCTGCCCGATCGCGCGCCGCTGCCCCGCCCCGACTTGCGCCGCATCAACGTGCCGGTCGGCCCGGTTGCGGTGTTCGGTGCCTCCAACTTCCCGCTCGCTTTCTCGGTTGCGGGCGGTGACACCGCATCGGCGCTTGCCGCTGGATGCCCGGTGATTGTGAAGGGCCATCCGGCGCATCCCGGCACCGGTGAATTGGTGGCACGCGCAATTGCCGCTGCGGTCGCGTCGAGCGGCCTGCCCGCAGGTGTCTTCTCCTATCTCCCCGGCGACACCAATGACCTGGGCGGCGCACTGGTCGCCGATCCGCGCGTACAGGCGGTCGGCTTCACCGGCTCGCGCGGCGGTGGCCTCGCGCTGATGCGCATCGCGGCCGAGCGTGCGCAGCCGATCCCCGTCTATGCCGAGATGTCGAGCATCAACCCCGTTATCGTGTTCCCCGCCGCGCTCGCCGCGCGCGGGTCCGAGATCGCCGCCGGTTTCGTTCAGTCGCTGACGATGGGCGCGGGCCAGTTCTGCACCAACCCCGGTCTGATCCTGGCGCTCGACAGCCCCGAGCTGGACGCGTTCGTCGCCGAGGCGGGACGCTTGCTTTCGGGCACGCAGCCGCTGACGATGCTCACCCCCGGCATCCATGCCAGCTTCGACAAGGGCGTCGAAGCGCTCGCCACGCATGACGCAGTGCGCACGATCGCGCGCGGCTGCCCCAGCGCCGGGCCAAACCAGGCGGTTGGCGCGCTGTTCGAAACCGACGCCAGCCATTTCCTCGCCGACCGCGCGCTCGGCCATGAAGTGTTCGGTTCGTCGTCGATCATCGTGCGCTGCCGCGACCTGGACGAACTGGCGCAGGTCATCGCCGGGCTCGAAGGGCAATTGACCGCGACGTTGCAGCTCGATGCAGCCGACGAGCCCGCGGCCGCGACATTGATCCCGGTCCTCGCCCAGCGCGTCGGTCGCATTCTGGCCAATGGCTGGCCGACCGGCGTCGAAGTGTGCCACGCGATGGTGCATGGCGGCCCCTACCCCGCCACCAGCGATGGCCGTACGACCTCGGTCGGGACGCTCGCCATTGATCGCTTCTTGCGCCCGGTTGCCTTCCAGAACCTGGCCCCGACGCTGCTCCCGGTCGCGGTGCGCGACGGCAATCCATGGGACATCGCCCGTCGGGTCGATGGGGTGCGCGAAGCCTCCGCGCGATGATCCGACGCGCCCGTCAGGGTGTGCGGTGGGATATCCCCGTGCCTTCCTGCCGGGCGCGTGATCCGCTAGGCTGGGTCTCCATGACCCAGCCACCGCCTCGATAATGGACGACGACCGCGTCTTCTCGCCGCGTATTCACGGCACCATCGCGCACGATATCGGCGTGGAAATCGTTAGCGGAGTGCGAAAACCCGGCGACGTGTTCGGCGGGGAAATCGAAGCGAGCGAAGCGCTCGGCGTCTCGCGCACCGCCTATCGCGAAGCGATCCGCATCCTCGCTGCCAAGGGGCTGGTCGAAAGCCGCCCCAAAGCCGGCACCCGCGTGACCCCGCGCAGCCGCTGGAACATGCTCGACGTCGACGTGCTCGCCTGGACGTTCGAGGGTGAACCCGACACCGACTTCATCATCGACCTGTTCGAATTGCGCGGCGTGATCGAGCCTGCCGCCGCTGCCTTTGCCGCCGCACGCCGCACTGATGCCGACCTGGCCGAGATGCGATCCGCGCTCGATGCGATGAAACATTACGGGCTGGCGGATGCACGCGGCCAGAGCGCCGACCAGCACTTCCACCGCGCCGTCCTCGCCGCCGCGCGCAACACCCCGCTGGCCACGCTCGCCAATTCGGTTGGTGCGGCGGTGCGCTGGACCACCAAATTCAAGCAGCGCAAGCGCGCTTTGCCGCGCGACCCGCTGCCAGACCATGTGCGGGTCCTCGACGCAATCGCCGCCAGCGATGCAGAGGCCGCGCGCGAGGCAATGGTGACGCTGCTGAAGCTCGCGCTCCGCGACATGGGGCTCGCGCAGCGCGGCTAACCCCGGCGCTCGCCGATCAGCGGCGAGCGCCGGGATTTCCCATCAATGGTTGTCGCGCGGCAGACCGCGCGTCTGCGCGATCCGCTGATAGGCCTCTGCCCCTTCCAGGATTGCGCCCGAACCGAGCTGACCGACCACGGCACGCTGAATTTCCTGCCACGGCGTCTGCGAGGCGGGGTAGCGATAGCCGCCTGCCGCCGCGAAGGCCGCACGGCGCTCCTCCAGCTCGGCGTCATCGATCAGCAGATCGGCAGTGCCGCGCATCAAGTCGATCCGCACGCGGTCGCCATCGCGCAGCAGCGCGAGCGTGCCGCCAACCGCCGCTTCGGGCGAGGCGTTGAGGATCGAGGGGCTCCCGCTGGTGCCCGACTGGCGCCCGTCGCCAATGCACGGCAGCGAGTGGATGCCATCGAGGATCAGATGCGCAGGCGGACGCATGTTCACCACTTCCGCCGCGCCCGGATAGCCGACCGGCCCCGCGCCGCGCATCACCAGGAGCGTGGCAGGCGTAATCCCGGTCGAAATCTCATCGATGCGCGCGTGATAGTCTTCGGGGCCATCGAACACGACCACCGGCCCTTCGAACGCCTCAGGATCGTTGGGGTTGGACAGATAGCGTTCGCGAAATTCGGGCGAGATCACGCTGGTCTTCATGATGGCGCTGTCGAACAGATTGCCCGACAGCACGACGAAGCCCGCCGACGCCAATAACGGCGTGTCAAAGGGACGGATTACATCCTCATTCTCGATCACCGCGCTGCGGCAGTTGTCGCCGATCGTCTTGCCGTTCGCGGTCATCGCGCCCTCGGCGATCAGGCCGTGCTGGATCAACTGCGCGACCACGGCGGGGACGCCACCGGCACGATAATAATCCTCGCCCAGATATTCGCCTGCTGGCTGCAAATTGACCAATAGCGGCACGTTGAGGCCATGCTCTTCCCAGGTCTTAAGCGGCACGTCGACGCCGATATGCCGCGCGATCGCGGTGAGATGGATCGGCGCGTTGGTCGATCCGCCGATCGCCGAATTGACCGCGATCGCATTGAGAAAGGCGTCCTTGGTCAGGATGTCGGAGGGCTTGAGGTCTTCCGCCACCATCTCGACGATGCGCTTGCCGGTGTAATAGGCGCATTCCTGCCGGTCACGATAGGGCGCGGGGATCGCCGCCGATCCGGGCAGCGACATGCCCAGCGCCTCGGCCAGGCTGTTCATCGTCGTCGCGGTGCCCATCGTGTTGCAATAGCCGGTCGATGGCGCGGACGAGGCGACGAGGCGGATGAATTCGGCATCGTCAATCTCGCCCGCCGCGAGCAGCTCGCGCGCCTTCCACACGATCGTGCCCGAGCCCGTGCGCTCGCCCTTGTGCCAGCCATTGAGCATCGGCCCGACCGACAGTGCGATCGCCGGAATGTTCACCGTCGCCGCCGCCATCAGGCAGGCGGGCGTGGTCTTGTCGCAGCCGATCGTCAGCACGACGCCGTCGAGCGGATAGCCGTAGATCGTCTCGACCAGACTGAGATAGGCGAGATTGCGGTCGAGCCCGGCGGTCGGCCGCTTGCCGGTTTCCTGGATCGGGTGGACCGGGAATTCGAGCACGATGCCGCCAGCCTCACGAATGCCTTCGCGCACGCGCTCGGCGAGCACCAGATGGTGGCGGTTGCACGGGCTGAGATCCGAGCCCGTCTGCGCGATGCCGATGATCGGCTTGCCCGAGCGCAATTCCTCCAGGCTGAGGCCGAAATTGAGATAGCGCTCCAAATACAGCGCGGTCATGTCGATATTGTCGGGGTTATCGAACCATGCGCGACTGCGGAGCTTAAAGGGAGGGGAACCGGTCATTGAGATACTCCGCGTCGGGACGACTTTGCTCCCGGATATACTCAGACAATTATAAGATCAATGTGCACGCGACGGAAGTCGCACCGCAGAGAATTCCACCGTCGGCATGAAAGGGCGGGTTAGAGGGTATGCAACACCGGACAGCCCGCCAACGCGTCGCGCTGGCGGGCTCTCTGGGTTGCCTGGGCAAGAAACAAGGTGTCCCGCCGGTGTTACGCGCGCACTAACTCGAACGGAAGGGTCTCTCCCCGCCGACTTTCGAAGCGGCGATCGGGCGGTTGGGGGTCCAACCGCCCGACAGGTCACTGCGCGAACAGCACGCCCCACATCAAGTCATAGCCAGTATAGCCTGCGGGCGGCGCGTGGGGACCGACCGGCTCTCCGACGTGACCGGGGCCGGAGGCGTTGAACGACGCGCCAGCATGGCACGAAATGCACGACGATTTCGCCATCGGGACATTGGCGTTAAGCGGCTCGATGATCGGGCTGCCCAGCAAGGTCGGCTTGGCCGCCGTCCCAAAACTGCTCTGCGACCCTGTCATACAGTAATTGGCGAAGACCGGGGCTACATTCGCTTGGGTCATCATCGTGGCAACTGCCTGAGATTTGGGGCAGGCACCATATTGTCCCCACGCCTTGGCATTGGCCGGCACCGTTTGCGTCACCGCACCAAAGCTGTCGTTGCAGCCGGTCTGATCGCAACGGCCCGGCGTATAGGCATTCTCGAAATCCGCCCATATCCAGTTGGGGAAGCCCGGCGTCTTCACCGAGATGTGCATGCTGGTCATTGCGTAGGTCGTCGCCGGCCCGGTGCCAACGCTCGCAGACGAGGTGTAGAAATTGGCGGTGACGAAGCTCGCTGGCTGACCCAGCCAGGTCGCAAGCGTGCTCACCGGAATCCAGTCTGCTTTCACTTCCAGCGCATTCCACGGCACGGAAACCGGCTGCTTGGTGGCGTAATATTTGGTCAGCCCCGCCGAAGACCATAGCCCATTCGCCACGAGATAATCGAACGTCGCGCGATCGCGCCGGACCTCTTCGCCGACGCACCCCGCCGACGGAAAGCCCGAACCCGCCGCAGCCCCATTCAGCCCGGGCGGCGTACCGCAACCCTGCGCCGGTCCGATCACCTGAACGGTGAAACGCCCGGCCCCGCGCGTCGCCATCGCGGCGCGCATATGGGCTCTTCCGAGCAAGCTGCGCTGTAGCAGCTTACTGCCTTGACTGGAACTTGCGCTCGGCCAGGTCGGCACGTTGCAGCCCTTTGTGGGCGGGGTCGTGCATGGGTTCGAAACGTAAATGTCTTGATCCGACGCGAAGGTCTCATAAGTAACCTTCCCGGTCACGCCAGACGGCGCGACGGCAAGGATGAATTGCTGCCATGAAACCGCATCCGTCGAACCAAAAGGCGGCGGAACGATTTGCGCAGGTTTCGCATTTATTTGCGAACCGCTCACGGTAATGGCACCAACCGAAATCGCAGCCACTGCAAGTGCAGCAAAGAGACGATTTTTTCGAAAAGCGAAGATAGACATGGGAAAGTCTCCTCAGAAGCCAGTCTGACGGATACGCTTTTACTCTATCGACACGATATTTTAGAAAATAGACGATATCAATCAACCGGGTTTCGGTCAACGATTGAAAAGAACCGATTAGGATATTGTTACTATACTTTTGTGATATTTTTCACAGATATTACGATTTGCACGTCAGTGCCTGATCGTGCGCGACTGCTGCATGTACTCGAGCAGGTCTCGGGAAACGGCTGTGTCGATCTCGACAACAACGCCATCAACCGCACCGCTCGTCCAGAACGGCGATCGAGCAAACCGCGCAGGTGAGAGCATCGCTCCCCGAACGGCATCCAAAAAGCCCGTCTGCCCGTAAACGACAGGCAGTCCGACGAGCGGTCGCCGCTGCGACGCTGTTGGGCGCCTCGCCCGTGACAGGACGTGGGAAGGTTGGACGGAATGGATTTTCCCAGCGAAGCACCGGCGCGTAGTGGCTCGGCGGCCGCCCCTTCCCTGGGGAGCGACGCGCCGCTGGCGGTGCGGCAAGATTTGCTGCCCGGGTCCGACGGCGAGCATGCGCTTCAAATCAAATATGGCTCCCGGGATCGCGCATTGAGCTTCTACGCGCATCAGGTCCTGAACTTCCTGTCGCCCCTGATGCGTACTTTCATATCGCAGCAGGAATGCATGTTTGTCGCGACCGCGAACCGCCATGGCGACTGCGACTGCAGTTCGCGATTTGGCGAACCGGGCTTCATCACTGTTCTAGGCGACCGGCATGTTCTCTATCCGGAATATAGAGGCAATGGGGTCTTCGCCAGCCTGGGCAATATCAGCGAGAACCCCTATATCGGCTTGTTAATACTGGATTTATACCGCGAATCCCTTGGCCTGCATATCAATGGCAAGGCGCGCATTATCGAAAGCGATGCGCTTGTGCCCCTCGCCGAAAAACTGCCGAAGAATGTGTTGGTCGAGTTGGGTAAGACGGGCAATCGGCGGCCTAGCCGATGGGTGATGGTTGAGGTTGAGGAGGCCTTCATTCAATGCTCGAAAAATATTCCGCTGGTGAAAAAGCTCGATCGGACCATCGACCCAGGCACAGACAGCGCACAAGTAAAGAAGTCCGACTACTTTCAGCTCCACACATTATCTTGGTACGAACGCATCGGAGGTGACGCGACGATCACCACGATCGTCGATGTCTATTATCGCAATATCTTGGCGGACAGCTTCGTTGCCAGCCTATTCCAGGCACCCGATACGGAAGCCCAACGCCTAAGGCTGAAGTCGTTTGTGTCGATGGCCTTTGGCGGACCTCATCCGTCCACACGTCAGCATCTACACCGGGTCGGTGATCGGTTGGCCAGCGGGATGGTCTTCACGGAGCCTCACTTCGATCGGGTGGTCGAGATCCTGAAGCAAACTCTCGAATCGTTGCTCGTCCACGCGGAGGCAATCCGCCAAGTGCTGGCCGCAGTCGAGGCTACCCGCCACGACATCCTGGCACACGGCATATGACCGCCCAAGCCGATACCAAACGTCCGACACCTGGCACCGTGGATCAGACCTTTTGGACCGAGATTTTCGCGGGCTTGTCAAATCCGGAGTCAGAGTCATTCGGCGGCACAGATCGCGCAGTGCCCCCCACCAGCCGCAGCCAGGACACGTGGATCGATCGGTTGTTTGCAGATGGCGAGGTCAACGCGGTCGCACCACCGCCACCCGCAAGCCCCATCCTTGCCGGTCTCGTAGATGACCACGCCGCGATTCCGCTCTGGTCCGGGGGCGTCACAACGTTGAAGGTGGCGGACATCATCGAAGAGACCCACGACGTTAAAACCTTCCGGCTGGTCGGCGAGACTCCGGTGCTGTTTTCGTATCGACCGGGCCAATTCGTGACCTTGCTGCTCGACCTTGACGGTGAAGCGGTGCAGCGGTCCTTCAGTATCTCCTCGAGCCCATCCCGGCCGCATGTCCTGGAAATCACCGTGAAGCGCGTCCCCGGCGGCCGGGTGTCGAATTGGTTGTGCGATCATGTGGCGGTAGGGCAATCGCTAACCTTGAAGGGGCCAGCGGGGCGATTCACCTGCTTTGACTCCCCAGCTTCGAAGATGCTGTTCATCGCGGCAGGCAGCGGGATCTCGCCGATCATGTCGATGATCCGCTGGATCGCCGACACCATGGCCGATGTCGATGTGGCGCTGCTCGCATCGTTCAGATCGCCGGCAGACATCATCTTCCGCAAGGAACTCGACCTCATCTCCGCGCGGCATCCGCGCTTCAGGATCGCGCTAACCCTAACCTCGGCATCGGGCGAGCAAACCGACGCTTGGACCGGTCTGACAGGGCGGATCGGCAAATCGCGCCTTGCGGAGATGGCGTCTGACCTGGACCAGCGGCCCGTATTCCTCTGTGGGCCGGAGCCTTTTGCCGCCGCTGTCAGGGACAGCCTGGACGAGCTCGGCTTCGATCAATCCGAGCTGTACAGCGAGAGTTTCGGCAGCGGTCGCGTCGCCACTGGCGGCAAGGACTCCGACAAGCCATTGTCGCGTTCCGGTCACCGCCACACCGTCCACTTCAGCAAAAGCGGCAAGACGGTCGAGACGGATGGGGCCTCCACCATCCTGGAGCTGGCGGAGGCCCACGCCATTGAGCTCGACCATGCTTGCCGCGTCGGCAGTTGCGGCGAGTGCGAGGTTCGCTTTACCGGCCTGCTTTGCGAAAAGCTCGAGTTCGAGACGGTGGGGCGCGCGAAAGCGACTGGATTGGCGCTCGCATGTTGCAGCGTCGCTTTGTCCGATCTTGTCGTTGCCGCCTGACGCAAGTCTGCCTCATTCAGATCGGCTCGCTTCGGGAGATGGGGCGATCGACGGCCGCAGCCCAGCGCCGTTCGAACGAACCGCCTCACTCTGAGCAAGGGGCTCTCCGCTTAAGCGGGACCCGTCCACACCTCGTTCACGTCTGTTCGGGCAAGCGACGGATTACAAAAAAGCCCGCCAAGCCTTTGGCTTAGCGGGCTTTTAATGGTGGGCGTGGCAAGGATTGAACTTGCGACCCCTGCGATGTCAACACAGTGCTCTACCACTGAGCTACACGCCCACTTCGCCGCAGCAAGTGCCTGGCGAGGGGCGGCCTTTAACGAAGCCTTGGCCGTCGCGCAAGCGTCTGCTGCACGATTTAAATATTGTCGCTCGCGCGCTCGTGCTCGAACAGGCGATCGACCTCCAGAACGAGATCGCGCAAGTGAAACGGCTTGGACAGCACGCGCGCCTGCGGCATCGTCTTGCCTGCCTTCAGCGTCACGGCGGCAAAGCCGGTGATGAACATCACGCGCAGGTCCGGCAGCATGTCCCCTGCCTTCTGCGCGAGTTCAATACCGTCCATTTCGGGCATGACGATATCGGTGAGCAGCAAGTCGAAATGCTCAGTTTCCAACAGCGGAATCGCTGCCGTCCCGCGATCGACCGCCGCCACTGCATAGCCGGACCGTTCAAGCGCGCGAGTCAGATATTCGCGCATCACGCGATCATCCTCGGCCAGCAATATGCGTATCATTCCAAAATCCCGCTTCGCAGCCCACAGCTGCGGTTTACCATTCTTTCCTATGCGCAAAGCCCTTAATATTTTCCAGCCGGATCGCGTCGTACCTTGTGCTACAAAGGGGTGAGATGACCGCTCCGGAATGCGCCTTCGACCGTCATGGTGATGATCCGCCGACCAGCCCGATCGTGCTGTCGGTGCCGCATGCCGGCCGCGACTATCCGCTCGCGCTGAGGGCGGCACTGCGGGTTCCGCTGGCGGCCGCGACGGTGCTGGAGGATCGCTATATCGATGCCGTCGCCCTTGCCGCGCACCGCAAGGAAACGCTGTTCGTGCAACGCCGCGCGCGGGCGTGGATTGACCTCAACCGTTCCGAGCAGGAACGCGATCCGGCGATCGATGAGGGCGCAGCCTGGACCGCCTTGCCGCTCGCCTCCGCCAAATTGCGCGGCGGGCTCGGCCTCGTCCCGCGGCGAGTCGCCGGGGCGGGCGAATTGTGGCGGCGGCGGCTGGATGCGCAGGACGTCGCCGCCCGCATCCGTGACGATCACCGCCCCTATCACGCTGCGCTCGCCCTCGCGCTGGCTGCGGCGCGGGCGCGCTTTGGCACCGCCGTGCTACTCGATATCCACTCGATGCCGTCGCTTGGGCCGGATCAGCCAAGACTAGTCATTGGGGATCGCTTCGGGCGCAGTGCCGGCACGCGCTTCATCGCCGCGATCGAAGCGGTGGCGGCGCGCCACGGGGTCATGGCGGCGCTGAACACGCCTTATGCCGGTGGCCACATCCTCGACACGCATGCGCGGCCCGCCAGCGGCGTGCATGCCATTCAAATCGAATTCGACCGCAGCCTCTATCTCGACCCTGCGGGCGACCGCCCAGGGGATACCCTGCCCGCCGTCGCGCGGTTGCTGCGCGACATGATCGATGCGCTGGCCGACGAAGCGGCGACCACTCTTTCGATTGCGGCGGAATAAAAAAACCACCGCGTGCAATGCAGCACGCGGTGGCCAAGGTTCAGGGAGGAGGCACCCTGAAAGGGTGCCGCGCGGCCCCGCGAAAGGGGGGAACACGAAGCCGCGTGCGACTGATATAGGTAAGAGGTTTTCACGCTTCAAGGCCCAAATTTCGGCCCGATCGATCGGAATTATTCGGGCCGCGTCAGCGCGGGGATCATCCGGGTGAGCGTACCGTCGCGCAACACAAAATGGTGACGCAGCGCGGCACAGACGTGCAGCACAATCAACCCTGCCATCACATAGCCGAGCGGGCCATGCGCCGTATGGGCAAGGCCGCTGACGGCGCGAGGAATGGGCAGAACCGGCACGTCGAACAGGCCAAACCAAGAAAACGCGGCACCGACCGGCTTGCGCGACACCAGCATCCAGCCCGTGACCGGTAACGCCAGCAGCAACAGGTAAAACGCGCCGTGGGTGAGCCCGGCGACGGCGCGCTCCCAGGCCGCCGATTTCGCGGGCGGCGGCGGCGGGCGATGCAGCAACCGCCACGCCACGCGCGCGACCGTCAGCACCAGCACGCACAGGCCGATCGCCATGTGAAAGGGGATCGCCCCTTTCACGCCGTCGAGCAGCGAGTCATGCAACAGCCCGATCACCAGATTGACCAACACCAACGCGGCGACGATCCAGTGCAACCAGATCGCCCCGCGCGTATAATGGTCGAGCACGATGATCGCGCTGCGCGCCATCTTAGTCGATCAGTTGCGGAACAGGAGCCTTGCCGAGCTTGACCTGACGATCGAACACCTGCGGCAGCGTCGAGAGCGAGAACAGGTGCGCATAGAGCAACGGCAGCAAGCCCGACTTCTGGATCTTGCGCAGCTGGTCGCCGCGCAGGTCGTTGAGCTTTTCCTCGTTCACCATCTGGAAGCCGCGATAGATGAAGGGCTTGTCATTGCCTTCGATCTGCAGCGTGACTTCGCCTTCCATCAGCAAGTCCAGTTCGCGAAGCTCGTTCATGAAGTTCGCGGTGCGGGCACCCGCCTGCTCGAACTGTTCGTTGAAGGCGAGGATGTTCTGCACGATCTCGGTCGGCTTGCCGCCGGCGAACAGCGGCTCGCCATCATCGAACGCACCAATCGCCTCGCCTGTGGGGTCGAAGCACAGCGACAATTCTTCGGCGTCGGGACGCAACCGCGCCAGCATGAAGGGATAGCGGCGCACATAGGCCGGCACATAGACCTGATCTTCGGTCAGCTTGCCATCGTCGCCGATGAAAACGTTAACGCCTTCGTTCAGGCCCATCAGCGCGATCGGGATCGCATCGTCGCCGCTGGTGAAGACGATCGGGAGCGAGCGCTGCGCGGCAACGAATTCATCCACCGTGATCGGGATGGCGTGCTGACCCACCAGGAAAGACGCCCGGTCCAGCGCGCGGAAACGGAAAGCTGCGTGCACGTCGCTCGAAAGAGGCTCGAGCGCGTTGTAGAACAGCGGAAGGGATTGCGGCGCGCTGGCCATCAGAAATTCTCCATCGACTAAGATAAAGCACGCGGCTTGCTATGCCTGATGGCCGCTGGCTCTATGGTGCGCGCGGCGTTTCTGCAAGGCCGAGCAATTTGCCGGGATTCATCAGTCCTTGCGGATCGAGCGCGGCCTTGATCGCGCGGAGCGAAGCGAGGCGCGCGGGCGAGGACAAACGCTCCAGCTCCGCCCGCTTCATTTGCCCGATGCCATGTTCGGCGGAAATCGAACCGCCCGCCGCGACCACCAGATCATGCACGAATCGCGTCACGCCTGGCGCATCCTCGCCATACCAGCGCGTCGCATCGACCCCTGCGGGCGCACGGACGTGGAAGTGGACATTGCCATCGCCCAGATGACCGAACGCGGTGGCATGGGTGCCGGGAAAGCGCGCCTCGGCGGCGGCGGCGGCCTCGATCATGAAGCGCGGCATCGTCGCGACCGGGACCGAGATGTCATGCTGCACGGCCGGTCCGCTGGCGCGCTCCGCTGCGGACAAAGAGTCGCGAATGCGCCAGAGCGCTTCGGCTTGCGCTTCCGAGGCGGCGATCGTCGCGTCCGCGACCAGGCCATCGGTAATGGCGGCACCGAGCACACGCTCCAGCAACACAGCAGGTGCCTCGGCGGCGGCATTGGCGGTTGTCGCCTCGATCAGCACATGCCACGCATGCGGCCCGGCGAGCGGCGCGCGTGTGCCCGGAATATGCTGCAGCACCAGTGCCAGCGAATCCCCCGGGATGATCTCGAAACTTTCAACCGAATCACTCGCGCGCTCGAGCCGCCGCAACAGAGACAACGCCGTTTCGGGGTCGGGCACTCCGGCCCATGCCACCGCGCGCTGCACCACTGCGGGATACAGGCGGACGGTTATCGCGGTGATGATGCCGAGCGTTCCTTCCGCCCCGATCAACAGATGGTCGAGATCATAGCCACGATTGTCCTTCTTGAGCGCCGCCAGCCCATCGAAAACCTCCCCGCCGGGCAACACCGCCTCCACGCCCGCGACCAGCCCGCGCATCGTGCCGAACCGCAGCACCTGCGTACCGCCGGCATTGGTCGACGCCAGTCCGCCCATCGTGGCACTACCGCGCGCGCCAAGCGTGAGCGGAAAGCGCATGCCGTGCGCCGCCGCCGCGGCATGGAGATCGGCGAGAATCACCCCCGCCTCCACCACCGCCAACCCGGCCGCAGGATCGATCGAGCGTATGCGATTCATCCGCCGCAACGACAGGATGAGCGCCGAGCCGTCGGCAGGCGGCGTGGCACCGCCGACCATCGACGTGTTGCCGCCTTGTGGCACCAGCGGGACGCCATGTTCCGCCGCGAAGCGCATCACCTGCGCAACGCCCTCAACGCTATCTGGCGATAGAATCGCGGCGGTGCGGCCGTGAAAACGGCCGCGCCAGTCGGTCAGCCACGGGGCGATGTCCTGTGCATCGGTCGTGACCGCCTTCGGCCCCAGCGCCGCCTCGACGGCGCGGATGGCCTGCTGCTGGGCAAGGGTGCTATTGTCGGTTGAAGAGCGGGCATGCATCATCCTTTTGCCCTACCATCCGTATCGACCAACGCCAATTCATCCGGCATTCAACCATTCACGGTAACGCTGATCGCTATATCTATGCCCAACCGCGCCCTTCCCGCTTCGTTGCTCCTTGCGCTCGCGTCGACCAGTTCGGCCGCGACGGCGCATAGCGACGGCGTTGCGCTAGCCCAGTTGACCATCCACCAGCGCATCGTGATTCGTATTCCGCGGGTTCTGGGCGGGCGCACGCCGCAGCGATCCGAACTCGCCCCGCCCCGCTTCACCGAGAAAAAAGGCCCGAAATGCGTGGCCATGGCGGCGGTTGAGGGTGCGCTGATCTCCGGCGACGACAGCGTGGACTTGATCCTGATCGACGATACGCGCCTGCGCGCACGGTTCGACAACAAATGCCCCGCGCTTGATTTCTATTCGGGCCTTTACCTGAAGAGCACGCCGGACGGCATGGTCTGCGCCGGGCGCGACTCGATCCGCGCGCGATCGGGCAGTGCCTGCCGAATCGATGGTTTCAAGCGGCTGGTGGCCAAAGGCAAGTAGAACGCACCCGTTTACCTTGACATTTCGCCCCTGATCGGCAAGCGCTTTTCAACCGTTCGCGGGCGCTTCGCCCGGGCGCTTTTTCCGGATACCGCATGACTTTTGCCGATCTCGGCCTTTCCGACGAACTCCAGCGTGCCGTCAACGAGTCCGGCTATACCGAGCCGACTCCGATCCAGGCGAGCGCGATCCCTTCCGTGCTGATGGGCAAGGACCTTGTCGCCATCGCGCAGACGGGCACGGGCAAGACCGCCGCCTTCGTGCTGCCGATGATCGATATCCTCGGCGAGGGGCGGTCGCGCGCGCGGATGCCACGCTCGTTGATCCTCGAACCGACGCGCGAACTGGCCGCCCAGGTCGCCGAGAATTTCGAGAAATACGGCAAATATCACAAGCTTTCGATGGCGCTGCTGATCGGCGGCGTGTCGATGGGCGACCAGACCGCCGCGCTCGAAAAGGGCGTGGATGTCCTCATCGCTACCCCGGGTCGCTTGATGGATCTGTTCGGGCGCGGGAAAATCCTGCTCACCGGCTGTTCGATGCTGGTGATCGACGAGGCCGACCGGATGCTCGACATGGGGTTCATCCCCGATATCGAGGAAATCTGCACCAAATTGCCCAAGACGCGGCAGACGCTGCTGTTTTCGGCGACGATGCCGCCGCCGATCAAGAAGCTGGCCGACAAGTTTCTCGACAACCCCAAGACGATCGAGGTCGCGCGGCCCGCAACCGCCAACGTCAACATCAAGCAGTGGCTGGTCAACGTTTCCGCCGCCAAGAAGCGCGATACGCTGATTTCACTGCTGCGCTCGGAAGACGTCCAGACCGGCATCATCTTCTCCAACCGCAAGACAACGGTGCGCGACCTCAACAAGGCGCTGCAGCGTGCCGGGTTCGCGTCGGGGGAAATCCATGGCGACATGGAGCAGGCGCAACGCATTGCCGAGCTCGATCGCTTCAAGAAGGGCGAGATCAAGATCCTCGTCGCGTCCGACGTCGCCGCACGCGGCATCGACATCAAGGGCGTGAGCCACGTCTTCAACTATGATGCGCCGTGGCACCCCGACGATTACGTTCACCGCATCGGCCGTACCGGGCGCGCGGGCGCGACCGGCATCGCGTTCACCTTCGCGACGCCCGACGATGCCGAAAACATCCAGAATATCGAAAAGCTGACCGGTCTGAAGATCGAACGCTACGAGACTGGTGCGCCCGTCGCCGATGACGACACGCCGGAAGCGCCGCGCGAAGCTGCCCCGAAAACGCGGCGACGTCCCAAGGCCGCCGCCAAGGTCGCGGCGGCCGTCGTTGACGCCGAGGACGCTCCGTCCGAGGTCGAGCGCCCTGCCCGCACGCCCCGTCCGCCGCGTACCGAACGCCCCGCGCGCGAGGCCCGCGCACCGCGCGAGGAGCGCCCCGCCCGTGCCAGCCGCCCGCCGCGTGGCGCGCCGACTGAACGCGCCGAACCGCTGGAGCCGATCGATGCGGTCGACGATGGCGGCTGGAATGGCCCGATGCCCAACTTCCTGCTCGCCAAACTGACGCTGACCGACTGAGCGTGCCACCGCCGCAAGGCGGTGGAGCACGCTGCCCGGCGGTGGAGTGCTACCGTTACGCTGCTGGCGCGGGTGCCGGCATCAGCGCGTTATCGATCTCGTTCGCGCGCTGATACGCAGGTCGCTCCTGCACGCGTGCAAGATAGTCCTCAAAGGCAGCGCGCTTGGGCAGCGACCCGAATTGCACACCCCAGGCGACTTGCGACCCGGCATAGACGTCCGCCGCCGTAAAGGTATCGCCCGCAAAATAGCGATGCGCCGACACCGCCTTTTCGAGCGTATCGACGGCACGATCGTACGAACCATAGCCTGCCATGCGCTGCTGCGAATCGGTCGGCGTTACGCCCAGCGAGCGATTGGTGATCGCATGTTCGAGTGGTCCCGCCGCAAAGAACAGCCAGCGATAATAGTCCGCCCGCGCACTGGTCGGCGGAGCGAGGCCAGCCTCGGGAAACGCGTCGGCGAGATAGGCGCAGATCGCGGCGCATTCGGTGACGACATGTCCGTGATGGACGATCGCGGGCACCTTCCCCATTGGGTTGACCGACAGATACGGCTCCTGCTTCATCGTCGTCGCATAATCGAGCAGCACCGTTTCATAAGGCACCCCGACTTCCTCGAGCATCCAGCGCGCGATGCGGCCGCGCGACATCGGGTTGGTGTAAAAGGTCAGGTCCGCCACGGTCATTCTCCCCCAAAATCGTCACACGATTCTCGGGAACATTAGTGGAACGAAATAGCCTTATCCGTCAAGATGCTGATGCAGGAAAGCGATCGTCCGCTCCCACGCCAAATCGGCGGCTGGCTTGTTATAGCGTTCGGCCGAGGTGTCGTTGTTAAAGGCATGATCGACGCCGTCATAGGTATAAGCGGTCACGTCCTTGCCCGCCGCCTTCAACGCAGCAACCCACGGCACGCCGGTTGCGGCAACCCGCGCATCCTTGCCCGCATAGTGCAGCAGCAACGGGGCCGCGACCGCCCCGGCCTCGGCCGGATCGGGGGCCGGGCCATAATAAGCGACGCCCGCTGCCAGCGCATTGCCCGCCGCCACGGCAACGCGATTGACCAACGCCCCGCCCCAGCAAAAGCCGATAATCCCCACCTTGCCATTCGCGCCCGGCTGCGCCGACATCGCGCCGATCGTGGCGACGGCTTCCCCGGTGATTGCGGTAAGATCGGCCTTGCCGATGATGTCGCGGGCGACATTCTCGTCGGCGGGGGTGCCGCCCTGGTCGCTCAGGAAATCGGGCGCAACCGCCTGGAAACCCGCCAGCGCCACGCGCCTTGCGACATCTTCGATATGCGGGGTCAGCCCGCGATTTTCATGCACGACAAGGACGACGCCCGCGGGTTTTGCATCCTTGGGCGCCGCGAAATAACCGGTCAATTGTTTGCCCGGACCGATCGCATAGGGACCTTTACGCGTCACCAGCGCCGGGTCGTCGGGCTGGGTGATCGAAGCGGCTGCGGGCGAGGCCGCGATCCCAGCGATCAACACCTCGGCAGCGGCGACCGATCCGACCAGGCCGACCATTTCGCGCAACAAGGTGCGGCGGTCGCGATGCTCATGCGTGAAAGCGTCGTAAATCTGGATGGCGCGATCGCGGATATCGGACATGAGCATTCCTCAAACGATTCGCCCCCCGGCACTTCGCCAAGCTACCCCGTCACACCGCGCGATACCACCACACACCGTCCTCAATCGTCTTCACCGCGCGCCCTTCGACCTCCAGCCGCCGGACATGCGCCAGCGCTTCGCCCGTTGCCATGCCGAGCATGTCGGGCCCGATCGCGCGCCGGAACAGCCGCCCGAAACAGTCGATCGCACGACGCGGTTCGGCCAGCAACACTTCCAGCTCGTCAAGCCGCTCACGATGTTCGCGGTCCATCGCATCGAGCCGCGCGTGCAAGCCGGTGAACGGATCGCCATGCCCGGGCAGCACCAGCACATCGTCGGGCAACGCCTTCAACCGCGCGATCGAATCGAACCATTCGCCCAATGGATCGGCGGCGGGCTCGGTTACGCCGAGCGAGACGTTCGGGCTGATCCGGGGCAGCACCTGGTCGCCCGAGATCAGCACCTTGCCGATGGGATCATACAAACACGCATGTTCAGGGCTGTGCCCCGAGCCAACCACCACTTGCCACGCGACCGCACCGATCCGCAGCGTGTCGCCATGCTGGATGCGGGTATAGCCGAGCGGCAGCGGGGTGACGATCCGCCGGAACCCCGCCCAGCCACGCTCGCCGGCATGGGCGATCTGCGCATCGTCCCACCCCGCACCGCGCCAGAACGCGACCATCTCGCCCGGCACCGCATCGCGCGCATCGGCGACCAGCATCCGCGCGGTCAGCCATTCGCCGCGCGTCATCACCAGGGGGCAACCGTGCGTGTCGCACATCCAACCGGCGAGCCCGATATGATCGGGGTGGAAATGCGTGCCGATCATTTGCGTTACCCGCACGCTCGCCAGCGGCCCCTGCGCCAAAGCCTCCCACGCCGCGCGCGCCTCGGGCGTGTTCATGCCGGTATCGACCAGTGCCATGCCGCCCGCATCGTCGAGCAGCCAGCAATTGACGTGCTTGAGCGGCCCCGGGACATGCAGCCGCACCCAGCCGATGCCGGGGGCCACGGGCATCACGGTGCCGGGCGCTGGCTCGGCCCCGCCATATGGATAGGTGAGCCCCTTGTGGCTGGTCGGGACGAAGCTCTGCTCGGCCGTCACGGCCGCCTCTGCAATGGACATGCGATCGGTTAGCGCGGGGTGCCGTACCAAGTCACGCATTTCCTCAGGCAAGCAGCGTCGCCTGCTCGCCCAGCAACAGCCGCAACACCTCGTCGGGCGATTCGAACAGGACGTCTGGGTTGAGCCGTGTCAGCCCGTCGCGATTGGCATAGCCCCACAGCACCGCGCCCGAACAGATGCCGACCTTCTTTGCCGCCACCACATCGCGCGTCTCATCACCGATCGAGATGACCTGCTCGATCGCGATCTTGCTCTTGCGCAAGACCCGACGATAGCGCGGTGCCTTGCCGAACAAGGATGCACCACATTCGAACCACTCGATCAGCGCCGCATTATCGGGCCCGAGAATGGCGCGCGCATTATCCTCGGCATTGGAAGTGACCAGCGCCATGCGCACGCCATTGTCCGCCAATTGCCGCAACAACGGCGTAACGCCTTCGAACAAGGCGATCCGGTCGGTCTGCTCGGCCAACAAGCGATGGAGATAGCGCCCGATCTTGGGCAATTTCCAACGCGGAATACCGAGATGGCGGATCACCTCCCCCGTGGTGCGCCCGCGCAGCGATGCGACCTCCTCGGGAGCGACCTTGCGGAACTTGAAGCGCTCGGCGAGATGATCGGCAACCGACAGGAACCAGTCCCCGCTATCGGCCAGCGTTCCGTCGAAATCGAAAATCACCAAACGATAGCGCGGATCGGGCATGGTCACCTCAGCGCGATTGCGAGGGGCGGCGGTGACCACGCTTGCCGTCATCCCCCTGGGGAACCGGCGCGCTGCGAATGGTCACCAGTTCCGCTCGTGTCGCCGCGCCGTCCTTGTTGGTGTCGAAGCGGTCGAACAGACTGGAAAACTGCGCCTGCAATTCGGCCAGCGTGATGCGATTGTCGCCATCGCTGTCGATCGCGAAGGGGCTGGGCAGCGCGTTGCGATCCCCCAGCCATTTGAGCGCCCAGTCGCTATAATCGATATAGCCGAGCGAGCCCTTATGCGCGGTATCGGCATCGGCGAAGCTCCGCGCGATACAGGCGCTGAGTTCAGCGCGAGTGGTGCGCCCGTCGCCATCGCTGTCACATGCGGCAATGAGCATTGCGGCCGGCTCGACCACGATCGTCGCGGCTGGCTGACGGGCTGGCGGGGGAGTGACGACGGGTACGGTTTGCGCCGATAGCGGGGCAGCAAGCGCAAGCAGCAAGACCGAACCGGCGCGCATCACGTCTCCTTCGTCGGCAGCAACAGACTGGCATCGCCATAGCTGTAGAATCGATAGCCGTCTCGCACCGCATGGGCATAGGCCGCTTGCATTCGCGCGGTGCCCATCAGCGCGCTGACCAGCATGAACAGCGTCGATCGCGGCAAATGGAAATTCGTGACGAGGCCGTCGATGCCGTTGAAGCGATAGCCCGGCGTGATGAAGATCGCGGTGTCGCCTTCGAACGGGCGAATCACCCCGTCCGCACCAGTGGCACTTTCGATCAGGCGCAGGCTGGTGGTGCCGACCGCGATCACGCGCCCGCCGCGCGCGCGCACCGCGTTGAGCCGGTCGGCGGTCGCCGCATCGATGCGCCCCCATTCGGCGTGCATCTTGTGGTCGAGCGTATCGTCGGCCTTGACCGGAAGGAAGGTGCCCGCCCCGACGTGCAGCGTCAGCGTGGCGTGCTCGATGCCTGCCTCGGCGAACTTCGCCATCAGCTCGGGCGTGAAGTGCAGCGCCGCAGTCGGTGCCGCCACCGCGCCCTTCTCGGCGGCGAACATCGTTTGATAATCGTCGGCATCCTGTGCGTCGGCGGGGCGGCGCGCGGCGATATACGGCGGGAGCGGCATCCGCCCGGCACGCTCCAGCAGCACTTCGACGGGCTCGTCACCCGCGAAATCAAGCGCGAAGCTGCCATCCTCGCCGCGATCCCGGGCATAAGCGGTCACGCCGTTGCCGAAATCGATTTCGTCGCCATCGCGCAGCCGCCGCGCATTGCGGATGAAGGCGCGCCAGCGCCGTGGCCCCTCGCGCTTGTGCAAAGTCGCGCCGATCCGCGAATCGCCACGCGTCCCCTCCAATTGCGCGGGGATCACGCGCGTATCGTTGAACACGAGCAAATCGCCCGCGCGCAATGCCGCTGGCAAATCTCCGACATGCCGATCAAGCGTTGCCGCGCCATCCAGCACAAGCAAACGCGCGCTGTCGCGCGGCGACGCCGGGCGCAAGGCGATGCGCTCCGGCGGCAAGACGAAGTCGAACAGATCGACCTTCATGACGGTACTCCCCCCGTCGTCGCAACAATCAGCGGCTCAGGCGGCCTTTTTCTTCGGCGCGGCCTTGGGTGCAGGCTTCAGCACCGGCTGGCTCGGCGCGAGCGTGGCCGGGGCAGCAACCGGAGCGGGCGGCGGCGGTGGTGCATAGGCCGGGGGATTGTCCGCCGCGATATAGGCGTGGAGGATCCGCGACGGGTGGACCGGCGGCTCCCCGCGGGCAATCGCATCGACATAGTCCATGCCGGAGATCACGCGCCCGAAGACGGTGTATTTCTTGTCCAGCTTCATCGTCGGGTTGAACACGATGAAGAACTGGCTGTTAGCGCTATTTTCGGCCTTGGTCACTTCCTCGACGGTCGCACCCTCAGCCGATCCCTCGCGCGCCGCCGACACGGCACCGCGCACATGCGGCAGCCAGTTAAACTCGGCCGGCACGTTGGGCAGCGTCGATCCGCCAGTGCCGTCCCCCTTGGGGTCGCCGGTCTGCGCCATGAAGCCTTCGATCACGCGGTGGAACAGCAGCCCGTCATAGAAATGCTGCCGCGTCAGCGTCTTGACGCGTTCGACCATCTTGGGGGCCGCGTCCGGGCGCAGCCAGATGACGACGCGGCCACCGGTCGACAGGTCGAGATACAGCAAATTCTCGGGGTCCGTCGCCGAGGGAATCGGCGGACGCCCGACCGTGGTGACGACAGCGCTCTTTGGATCCACCTTCTTTTTGGCAGCAAAAGCGGGCCCGGCGACGAACGCGAGGAGGAAGACCAGGAGGGTGGTAACGAAACGCATCATTTCCCCGCGAAAAACTCGGTGTGGACCCGCGCTTAGACCAAGTCGCCGCTTGCGCCAATCTGAACGTGGCGCGCGAAAGCGACCATATTAGGGCTGCGTGCCCTTGCGACCAATCTTATCGACCCGCGCCGCGACTTCCGCCGCCACGGCCGGGCTGACGAAACGATCGATCGGCCCGCCATAAAGCGCGATTTCCTTGACCAACCGGCTGGCGATCGGCTGCAACGAAACATCCGCCATCAGGAACACCGTCTCGACGCGCGGATTGATCTGCTGGTTCATCCCGGCCATCTGATATTCATATTCGAAATCAGCGACCGCGCGCAGGCCGCGCACGATGACCTTCGCGCCCTCGCGCTCGGCGAAATCCATCAGCAGCGAATCGAAGCTGACGACGTGGATCTCGCCCGGCACGCCTTCGATCTCGCGCTGGACCATCGCCATGCGCTCCTCGATCGTGAACATCGGCGATTTGGACGGGTTGGTGGTGACGCCAATGACCAGCCGGTCGACCAGCTTCGCCCCGCGCCGGATGATGTCCATATGCCCAAGCGTCAGCGGATCGAAGCTGCCGGGATAGACCCCGGTGCGGATCGTCACCGGTCACGCTCGAGCGTGAAGCGGGCGATGTCGCGCAGCAGATCTGCCTCGGGGCCAAAGGCGTGGAGATGCTCGATCGCCTGATCGACCAGCATCCGCGCCTGTTCGCGGGCCCGATCAAGCCCGAGCAGCGAGAGGAAGGTTTCCTTGCCAGCCCCCTCATCCTTGCCCAGCTTCTTGCCGACCGCAGCCTCATCCCCTTCGACGTCGAGGATGTCGTCGGCGATCTGGAAGGCGAGCCCCACGTCGCGGGCATAGCCGCGCAAGCCCGTGCGTCCTTCCGGCGGCACCTTGCCAAGGATCGCGCCTGCCTCGACCGAACAGGCGATCAGCGCCCCGGTCTTCAGCGCCTGAAGCCGCGTCACGGTCGGCAAGTCGAAGGTCGACTTCTCGGCTTCGAGGTCCATCGCCTGACCGCCGGCCATGCCCGCCGGGCCCGCCGCGCGCGCCAGATCCAGCACCAGTTCGCTGCGGACAAAGGGGTCGGGATGCGTGTTCGGATCCGCCAGAATTTCAAAGGCGAGCGCATGCAGCGAATCACCCGCCAGAATCGCGGTCGCTTCGTCAAACGCCTTGTGGACGGTCGGCTTGCCGCGCCGCATGTCGTCATCATCCATTGCGGGAAGATCGTCATGGATCAACGAATAGACATGGATGCACTCGATCGCGGCACCCGCCCGGCCGACCGCATCGCGATCGACGTTGAACAAGCGCCCGGTCGCGAACACCAGCAGCGGGCGCAGGCGCTTGCCTCCACCAATCGCGGCATGGCGCATCGCGCGGTACAGATCCGCGCGCGGATCTTCCGGGATCGCCAGAAACTGATCGAGCCGCCGATCGATATCGGCACCGACTTCGGACAAGGCCGCGGCAAGCGACAGGGACGCAGCGGTCATGCCCTCAACCCGCTGCAAAGGGCTGCGTGCCAACGGCACGCCCCTCGCTATCGGTGCGGATCGCTTCGATCCGGGCCTGGGCTGCGTTGAGCCGGTCATCGCACCGACGCCGGAGCTTGTCGCCGCGCTCATACAGCGCGATCGCCTGGTCGAGCGGCGCGTCGCCGCTCTCGAGCCTCGCCACGATCCCCTCCAATTCCTTCAACGCCGCTTCGAACGACAGCTCTTCGATCGCTATATCCATTTGTCAGCTATGCGGCAGGCGAGTGTTTGGGGTCAAGGATACGCTAGCGCTGCGGTGCGTTTGTCGTGCGATTCGCAATAAGGAACTTCCCTCATGTTCACCAGCATCGATCCGGCAACCGGCGCACCCGGCCAATCCTACCGGGAACTGACCGGCGACGAGATCGAAACCAGGCTCGCGCGGGCAAGCGCCGCTTTTCGCGATTGGCGGGTGACGGATTACGCCACGCGCACGGCCCTGCTCGCGCGAATCGCCGAGCAATTCGACGCCAACACGCACCGTCTTGCCGAGATCGCGACGCGCGAAATGGGCAAGACGCTGAAATCGGCCATCGCCGAAGTCGAAAAATGCGCGGCGGGTTTCCGCCATTACGCGCAGGAAGGCCCGGCGATGCTGGAGCCGCGCCAGTTCCAGGGCGCGACCGCAACCTGGCACCCGATGGGGCCGGTGCTGGCGGTGATGCCGTGGAATTTCCCGTATTGGCAAGTGGTGCGCTTCCTCGCGCCGACGATCATGGCGGGCAATGTCGGTTTGTTGAAGCACGCCTCCAACGTGCAGGGCGTCGCCGCCGCAATCGAGGAAATGGTGATCGCCGCCGGAGCCCCCGCCGGCCTGTTCCAGAACTTGCCCATCAAATCCGACAAGGTTGCCGCACTCATCGCCGACCACCGCATCGTTGCGGTCACCCTGACCGGCAGCGAGGGCGCGGGCATGAAGGTGGCCGAGGCGGCGGGCCGCGCGCTGAAGAAGGTCGTGCTCGAACTGGGCGGTTCGGACCCGTTCATTGTCATGCCCTCGGCCGATCTCGATCTCGCCGCCAAAACTGCGGTGACCGCGCGCATCCAGAATACCGGGCAATCGTGCATCTGCGCCAAGCGCATGATCGTCCATGCCGATGTCTATGACGCGTTCCTGGAGAAATTCTCGGCCGGGATGCGGGCGGTGGTCGCTGGCGACCCGATGGACGCGGCAACCGACATGGGCCCCTTGTCGAGCGAGGCGCAGCTCCAAACTGTGCTGGACCAATTGCAGATGTTCCGCGAGGCGGGTGCCAAATTGCTGTTCGGCGGCGAGCCGCTACCCGGCAAGGGTGCCTATCTCTCGGCGGGCATTCTGGTCGACGTGCCAGCCGATCATGCCGTTGCGCACGAGGAGGTGTTCGGCCCGGTCGCGATGCTGTTCAAGGCCGATGATATCGATGCCGCCATTGCGCTTGCCAATGCCGTGCCGTTCGGCCTCGGCTCCTCGGTGTGGACCAACGATCCGGCCGAGCGTGCCCGCTTTGAACGCGATATCGAGGCGGGGATGATCGCGGTCAACGCGATGCTCGCTTCCAAGCCCGATGCTCCCTTCGGCGGGATCAAGCGCTCGGGCCATGGGCGGGAACTCGGCCCCTATGGGCTGCACGAGTTCATGAATTTGAAGACGGTGATCGGCTAAGCGCCTCCGTCCACCTCCCCTCCCTGGAAGGGAGGGGAGCCTCCCTGGTCAGTCCAGCGTCAGCACGATCTTCCCGACATGGTCCCCCGCCTCCATCCGCATATGGGCGGCGGGAGCTTCCTCCAGGGAGAAGGTGCGGTCGATCACGGGCTTCAACCGCCCCGCTTCGACATGCGGCCACACGGTGCTGTGCAGTTCGTCCGCGACCAGGCTCTTGAACGCGGTATCGCGGGGACGCAGCGTCGATCCGGTCAGCGTCAGGCGGCGGCGCATGATGTCGAAGATCGGGATCGTCGCCATCAGCCCGCCCTGCACCGCGATCGACACATGGCGACCGTCCTCGGCCAGGCATTTGAGGTTGCGCGGCACATAATCGCCGCCCACCATATCGAGCACCGCCGCGCAGCCCTTGCCACCGGTGATCTCGGCGACACGCTCGACGAAATCCTCGGTCTTGTAATTGATCGCATGCGCCGCGCCGAGCGCGACCGCCGCCGCGCATTTGTCGTCCGAGCCAGCGGTGACGATCACCTCCAGCCCGAAGATCGCGCCCAAGGCGATCGCCATCGTGCCGATACCGCTGGTGCCGCCGTGCACCAGCACGGTGTCGCCCTCGGTCGCATATGCGCGCTCGAACAAATTGGTCCACACGGTGAACAATGTCTCGGGCAAGGCCGCCGCCTCGACCATCGACAGCGCGTTGGGCACCGGCAGCACTTGCCCCGCCGCGACCGCGACATATTCGGCATAGCCGCCGCCTGCCAGCAAAGCACACACCGGCTGACCGGTCATGTCGATCGCAACATCCGCCCCTTGCGCGACGATGGTGCCCGACACTTCCAGCCCCGGGATCGACGGCGCGCCCGGCGGTGGCGCGTACCCGCCCTTGCGCTGCAGCACATCCGGCCGGTTCACACCCGCCGCGACGACGCGGATCAACACTTCATCGGCCCGCGGCACCGGCACCGGGCGCTGCACCACGCGCAGCACATCGGGCCCGCCCGGCACGTCCGGGTCGATCGCTCGCATCGTTGTCGGAATGCCGTCCATCGCTCGTGCGCCCTGTTTTGCTTTGCGCGCCTTATTGACATGGCGCGCCGCCGGGTCAACGATCCTGCCTATGGACCTCGACGAGATTCTCCCGAAACGCGCGGGCGATCCGCTCGCCGCGCTGATCGTACAGGACCTTGACCCGCTATCGGTCAAGGAACTGGAAGCGCGCATCGTGGCGCTGGAGACCGAAATCGCACGCACCCGAACAAAAATTCAACGCGCCGTTGACCACCGGACATCCGCGAACGACCTATTTAAGTCATAAGGGGTGTTGCCACGGAACCAAGGAAATGCCGTGGCGAGTTTCAAGTGCTTGATGCGGGCGTCCTGCCTTCCGACATAGCAGGAAAGGGCCGCCCGTCTTTCGTGGCCCGCATGGAGTAAGTACAGATGCCATCCTTCGCCTCCGCGCTGGAAACCACGCTGCACAAGGCCCTAGAGGCTGCGTCGTCGCGCCGGCACGAATATGCCACGCTCGAGCATTTGCTGCTCGCCCTGATCGACGACGAACATGCGTCGAAGGTGATGCAGTCCTGCGGCGTGGACACCGCCGAGCTGACCGCGACCGTCAAACATTATCTCGATACCGAACTTGAGGCGCTGAAGGTCGATGCCGCGACCGACCCCTCGCCCACCTCCGGCTTCCAGCGCGTCGTCCAGCGCGCGATCCTGCATGTGCAGTCCTCCGGCCGCGATGAAGTGACCGGCGCGAATGTGCTGGTCGCCTTGTTCAGCGAGCGCGAAAGCTACGCCGTCTATTTCCTGCAGCAGCAGGACATGAGCCGTCTCGATGCGGTCAGCTTCATCAGCCACGGCGTCGGCAAGGGCACACCTGCGCCGGAAGCGACCACGCCAAAGGGCGTCGATGAGGAAAAACCGCCGAAGCAGGGCGAGAAGGGCAAGAGCGAAAGCGCGCTCAAGCAATTCTGCGTCGATCTCAACGAGAAGGCCAAGAAGGGCAAGGTCGATCCGCTGATCGGGCGCGGGCCCGAAGTCGATCGCACCGTGCAGATCCTGTGCCGCCGCTCCAAGAACAACCCGCTCTATGTGGGCGATCCCGGCGTCGGCAAGACCGCGATTGCCGAGGGGCTAGCGCGCAAGATCGTCGAGGGCGAAGTGCCCGAGGTGCTGTTGCCCGCAGTCATCTATTCGCTCGACATGGGCGCGCTGCTCGCCGGCACGCGCTATCGCGGTGATTTTGAGGAGCGGCTGAAGGCCGTCGTCAACGAGCTCGAAAAGCTGCCGGACGCGATCCTGTTTATCGATGAGATCCACACCGTGATCGGCGCTGGCGCCACCAGCGGCGGCGCGATGGATGCGTCGAACCTGCTCAAGCCTGCTTTGTCGGGCGGGACGATCCGCTGCATCGGTTCGACGACGTATAAGGAGTTCCGCAACCATTTCGAGAAGGACCGCGCGTTGCTGCGGCGCTTCCAGAAGATCGACGTCAACGAGCCGACGATCGAGGATACCGTCAAGATCCTGACCGGGTTGCGTTCGGCGTTCGAAGAGCATCACAAGGTCAAATACACCCCCGACGCGATCAAGTCGGCGGTGGAGCTCAGCGCGCGCTACATCAACGACCGCAAGCTGCCCGATAAGGCGATCGACGTGATCGACGAAGTCGGCGCGATGCAGATGCTGGTGCCGCTCGCCAAGCGCAAAAAGACCATCACCTCGCGTGAAATCGAGGCCGTGATCGCGACTATGGCGCGCATCCCGCCGAAATCGGTCTCGACCGACGACACCAAGGCGCTCGAATCGCTCGAGACCGATCTCAAGCGCGTGGTGTTCGGGCAGAATGCCGCGATCGAGAAGCTCGCCTCGGCGATCAAGCTCAGCCGGGCTGGCCTGCGCGATCCGGAAAAACCGATCGGCAACTATCTGTTCACCGGCCCGACCGGCGTCGGCAAGACCGAAGTCGCCAAGCAGCTCGCGCAGATCATGGGCATCCCGCTTCAGCGTTTCGACATGTCCGAATATATGGAACGCCACTCGGTCAGCCGACTGATCGGTGCCCCTCCCGGCTATGTCGGGTTCGACCAGGGCGGCCTGCTCACCGACGCAATCGACCAGCAGCCGCATTCGGTGCTGCTGCTCGACGAGATCGAGAAGGCGCATCCCGATCTGTTCAACATCCTGCTGCAGGTGATGGACAACGGACGCCTGACCGACCAGCACGGCAAGACGGTCGATTTCCGCAACGTCATCCTGATCATGACGACCAATGCGGGTGCCAGCGACATGGCGCGCGAAACATTGGGCTTCGGCAACCTCACCCGCGAGGGCGAGGATGAGCAGGCGGTGCAGAAGATGTTCACGCCCGAGTTCCGCAACCGCTTGGATGCGATCGTGCCGTTCGGCTATCTGCCGACGGAAGTCGTGGCGCGCGTGGTGGACAAGTTCATCCTCCAGCTCGAATTGCAGCTGGCCGATCGCAACGTCCACATCAACCTCGACGACGAGGCCAAGACGTGGCTTACCGCCAAGGGCTATGACAAGCTCTACGGTGCCCGCCCGATGGGCCGCCTGATCCAGGAAAAGATCAAGCAGCCTCTCGCCGAGGAATTGCTGTTCGGCAAGCTCGTCCACGGCGGCGAGGTGACGGTGAAGATGAAGGACGGCGCGCTGTCGTTCGAGATCACCGCCGCCCCGCCCAAGAAGCCGAAGAAAAAGGCCGCCGCCAAGATCGACAAGGACACGACCACGGCCAAATAAGCGAAACAGGCGGGTCGGCAGCGATGCCGGCCCGCTTTTTTTCATGCGGATGCAACGCGCGCCGGATGCATCGGGCCAGCTCCAAAAGGCAGCATGGCAGCGCGATCGAATCGTCATCGCAACAATTTTTTGTCCTTTACGCTCTGTTTGGTTTCGCTGGCGTAGGAGGCGGGCATGTACCGCGTTCTTTTCGCCAGTGTCCTTGCAGTGATGGTGACGCTCTTCGCGTCGGCCGCGCATGCCGAACGACAGGGCGATGCGCTGCCGGTGTGCGTCACGCGCGCACAACCCGGCATGACGCCGCATCGCCTCCTTGCCGGACAAGGTGCCTTCGATTGCGCATCCTCGCAAGGCGCTCTGCCCGGGGGCGACTATTGGGCGATCTCGCCGCTGGTCCGTCGCACTGGCCCACTCGCACTCCAGGTTGCCAGCCTTTGGCAAGACCGCATCACCTTTTACGCGCTCTATGCCGATGGAAAGATCGTATCGTCTTCGCTCGACCAGCATGGCGCGGCACGGCATCTGCAGCTCGGTGCCATCATCGAGCAGCGCTTGCCCGAGCGCGCCGCGCCGTTGGTGCGGTTGCTGTGGCACATTGAGGGGACGGGCAATCTGCGCGGGATCTTGCGCAACGCGCGCATCGTTACCCCGCAAGAAAGCATCAGCGCGAATTTGAAGATGGCAGCGCTCTACGGCGGCTTTGCCGGTCTCTGCATCGCGCTGTTGACATACAATCTGGCGCTGTGGGTGGCGCTTCGTTACCGATTTCAGCTCGTTTATTGCGTGATGGTGGCGGCGTTGCTGCTATATGCCCTGTCCTCCTCGGGGGCGCTGGCATGGGCGTGGCCCGACCTCGCCAATAACGACCGGATCCGCATAAACTATGTGACGCTGGGGATCGCGGCGGTTGCTGCGTTCGCTTTTGCGCGCGCGTTTTTCGAGCCGTCCGTGTTTGAGAGACATCTCGGGCGGTTGGCGACGGTCGCATCTGGCGTAATGCTGCTTGCGACACTGGCCTTCGCCGTGTTTTCGCCGATCGCCCCACATCTGGCGGACCGCGCGTATATGTATGCGTTTCTGGTCCAAATGTCGGTTGCCGGACCGCTTTTATGGCGAGCCTGGCGCGTGCGCAGCGACTATCTTGGAATGTTCGTCATGGCGTGGGGCGCACCGATCGCCCTAGCCTGCCTGCGGGCGTTCAGTTCGCTCGGGCTGATCGGCTGGAGCTTCTGGCTCGACAATTCGACGCTTGCTTCGATGACGGTGGAGGCGCTTCTGTCGAGCATTGCGGTTGCCTATCGCATCCGGGTGCTCAGCCGCGAACGCGACCTCGCGCGCGAACGCGAAATCGCCGCACTTCTGCTCGCCGATACGGATTCGCTGACGGGATTGCTGAACCGCCGTGCCTTCCTGAAGGAAGTGATCGGACGGTCGGGCGAACAGACCTTGCTGATCGCCGATCTCGACCATTTCAAGCGTGTCAACGAGACGATCGGCCATGATGGCGGCGATGAAGTATTGCGGGTGTTCGCCCGGACGCTGCGCGAATCCGTCCCACCGGAGGCGCTGGTGGCGCGGATCGGCGGCGAGGAGTTTGCGATCGTTGCCCCCGCCGACATCGCGATCGAACCGCGCGCGATATTGGAGAAACTGCGCGCCGGGCGCATGCCCTATGATGTTACCGTGACCGCAAGCATCGGCACCTGCACCGGGCCGCTTTTGCGCGAAGTCGACTGGAAGGCGCTCTATGCCTGCGCCGATCGCGCACTGTTCGAGGCAAAGTCTGCCGGGCGGGACCGCGTGCGCGGCCGCCACTTGCCTGATCGCTGGGCGGCCTGAGTCGTCAGGCCAACATTCTTGCTCCGAATCGGAATTACGGATAGAATTGCGCGGCAACAGGGGCTCAGCATGCGCAATCGCCGCATCACGATCGGAATCGTCGCAGCCCTCGCGCTGATCGCGATCGTGCGCCATCCGAGCGCCGACATTCAGATTTTGACGCATGACGCTACGGATCATGCGCCGCACCAGGTAAAGGCGGCCCTGGACCTTGGGCTAGTGGCCATATCGGTGCTCGTAACCTGGACAGGAACGCATATTTCCTGACGCTTGCGGCGCACGAAAAGGCTGCTTACACCCCTGTCAATGATCTCCGCTGAAGCCGCCTGGCGCCAATCCTACCGTCATCCAACCCCTTGGGAGAGCACCTTTCCTGCGCTCTCGATGGTGGAATTGTTCGAGCGCTCGGCGCAGGCGGCGGGCAAGGCTCCGCTGATCGATTTCCTCGGCCGGCACTTCAGTTATGCCGAGACGCTGGACGGGGCCAACCGCGTTGCGGCGGGCCTGCAAGCCTTGGGATATGGTCCGGGGGACCGGATCGGCCTGTTCCTGCCCAACGTGCCGCACTATCTCGCCGCCTATTACGGCATTCTCAAGATCGGGGCGACCGTCGTCAATTTCTCGCCGCTTTATACGGTGGCGGAGTTGGAGCATCAGGTCGCGGATTCGGGAACGCGCGTGCTGTTCACGCTTTCGGCCAGCGCGCTGCTGCCGACCGCGCTCAAGGTGCTCGACGGAAGCCGTCTGGAGCGCTTGATCGTCGGATCGATCGCCGGGGCGCTGCCGAGTGCGAAATCGATTCTGTATCGCCTGTTCAAGCGCGCCGAAGTCACGCCGCGCCCGCACGACCCGCGCGTCATCGCCTTTTCGCAGCTCATCGCCAATGATGGGCGGCACACACCTGCGACGATCGACCCCGAACGCGACGTTGCGCTGATCCAATATACCGGCGGCACCACCGGCGTGCCCAAGGGTGCCGCGCTGACGCACCAGAACCTGTCGGCCAATGCCCGGCAAGTGATGGGGATCGACCCGCACCCGGGCCCGCCCGACCGCATCCTCGGCGTGTTGCCGCTGTTCCACGTCTTCGCCAATACCTGCGTGCTCAACCGCACCGTGCTCAACGGCGGCTGCATCGTGATGCTGCCACGCTTCGAGGCGGGGGCGGTGCTGGCCGCAATCGGCCGTACCAAAGCGACCGCCCTGCCCGGCGTGCCGACCATGTATCAGGCGCTGCTCGACCATCCCAAGATCACGAGCACCGATTTCTCGTCGCTGCGCATCTGCATTTCCGGTGGCGCGCCGCTCGCCGCCGAATTGAAGGCCAAGTTCGAGAAGGTTACCGGGGCCGCCGTGGTCGAAGGCTATGGCCTGTCGGAAAGCTCAGGCGTGCTGTCGGCCAACCCGTATGAGGGCGAAGGCAAGACCGGGACGATTGGCCAGCCCATTCCCGGCACGCGGCTGCGGCTGGTCGACAAGGCCGATCCGACGCAGGATCCGCCCGTCGGCGAGCCTGGCGAAATCGTCGCGATGGGCCCGCAAATCATGCAGGGCTATTGGCACCGCCCGGATGCCGATGCCGAGGTGTTCCTGACGACCGACGAAGGCCGCTGGCTGCGCACCGGCGATGTCGGCACGATCGATGCCGACGGGTTCGTGCGGATCGTCGATCGGCTGAAGGACATGATCGCGGTGTCGGGGTTCAAGGTCTTCCCCAGCCAGATCGAGGCGGTGCTGCATCATCACCCGGCGGTGAAGGAAGCGATGGTGATCGGCCTGCCCGATCCCTATCGTGGCGAGCAGCCGCGCGCCTATGTCACGCTGAACGACGGGGCCGATGTTACGCCGGAGGCGCTGCGCGACTGGCTCAATCCGCAGCTTGGCCGCCATGAGCGCGTCGACGCCGTCGTGATCCGCCTGACCATGCCAAAGACGATGATCGGCAAGCTCAGCCGCAAGGATTTGATTGCCGAGGTGAAGGCGGAGAGCGATCCCGCTCCTCCCGCATAAAGCGAACTGGCCCGAATGGATCGGAACCCCTAAAGACCGTTGGAGACGATCCAAGGGGCACGCGGGCAATGGCCAATCTGATCCTCCACGAAGATCCCGTTTCGGGGAATTGCTACAAAATTCGCCTGACGGCGGCGCATGTCGGCATTCCGCTCGAACGGCGCAGTTACGACATTCAAAAAGGCGAAACGCGCACCGCCGCCTTTCTTGACGGCGTAAACCCCAATGGCCGCATTCCGGTGCTGCAGATTGGCGACGATTTTCTGCCGGAAAGCGGTGCGGCCTGTCTGTATCTCGCCGATGGATCGGCGTTGATCCCGCACGACCGTTTCGACCGCGCCGACATGCTGCACTGGATGTTTTGGGAACAATATAATCACGAGCCCAATGTCGCGACACTGCGCTTCTGGCGCGCCTTTATCGGCGAAGACCGGCTGACCGATTTCCAGCGCACGCTCATCACCGGCAAACAGGCGGCGGGCGAAGCCGCGCTGGCGCTGATGGACGCGCACCTTGCACAAACGCCCTTCCTCGCGGCCGGGCGCTTCACCGTCGCCGACATTGCACTCTACGCTTATACGCATGTGGCCGAGGACGGGGGCTTCGTTCTAAACCGCTATCCGGCGGTCACGGCATGGCTCGCCCGCGTTGCGGAACAACCCGGGCACGTGCCCATGTGACAGTTGCGTGAAGGTCCACGATTCCGATTGTAACATTCCGTCGCCATAGCTGGAGATCAGCCAAAGGTTTCGCGAAGGTTTCGACGCTATGGACGCTGTGACCAAGATTGCCATGGACGGTCTTTCGGGCGGGACGATTGCCGATTTTGCGGACTTCGCCAATTCGCACCCCGCCATTCCCGAACGCGCAACGAGCGAACGCCGCCGTTATCGCACGATCTGGATTTCGGACATCCATCTCGGCACGCGCGGCTGCAACGCCGATATGCTCATCGACTTTCTCGACCATGTCGACAGCGAGCGGATGTATCTGGTCGGCGACATCATCGATGGCTGGCGGCTGAAGAAGCGGTTCTACTGGCCCGCCGCGCATAACGATGTGGTGTGGCGGCTGCTCAAGCGCGCCAAGCGCGGCACCGAAGTGATTTACATACCCGGCAACCATGACGAGGTGATGCGCCAGTTCACCGGGCTCGATTTCGGCGGCGTCGCGATCCGCCGCAAGGCGATCCATGAAACCGCCGATGGTCGCCGTTTGTTGGTGCTGCATGGCGACGAATTCGACGCAATCACGCTGGCGCATCGCTGGCTGGCGCATGTCGGCGATGTGGCGTATGAATTCATGATGGCTCTCAACCGCTGGGTGAATGCGTATCGTCGCTTCTTCAACTTGCCGTATTGGTCGCTGTCCAAGCACGCCAAGGCCAAGGTGAAGAACGCCGTGCAGTTCATCTCCAACTTCGAAGAGATCGTCGCGCAGGCCGCCGGTTCGCGTGGCGTTGATGGCGTGGTCTGCGGCCACATTCACACCGCCGAATTCCGCGATATCAACGGAATCGAATATTATAACGATGGCGACTGGGTGGAGGGTTGCACCGCCCTGGTCGAACATTTCGACGGACGAATGGAGCTGCTCCACTGGGCCGACGAAATCGCCGCGCGGGCAAAAGCCCGGTCCGTGGCGAAGATCGAGATGATGGCGGCCTGACCGGCGTGCGCATCGCGATCGCCACTGATGCGTGGAGCCCCCAGGTCAATGGAGTCGTGCGCACGCTGCAGGCCGTGCGCAGGGAATTGGAACGCCAGGGGCATGAAGTCCTGATCGTCTCGCCCGATCTGTTTTATTCACTGCCCTGCCCGACCTATCCCGAGATTCGCCTGGCCTTTGCCAGCACCGCCACGGTCGGCAAGATGCTTGCCGACTTTGCACCCAATGCAATCCATCTGGCGACCGAGGGGCCGGTGTGTCTGGCGGCGCGGCGCTGGTGCCTGACGCGCGGCTTTCCCTTCACCACCGCCTATCACACGCAATTCCCCGATTACGTTTCGGCGCGCACCGGCGTGAACCCGGAATGGGTGTGGCGCTATATTCGCTGGTTCCATTGGCCCGCCCAATCGATCCTCGCCTCGACCCCGTCGATCGCGGCGACGCTGAAGTCGCACGACCTCACCAAGATTCGGCATTGGGGGCGCGGCGTCGATCTGTCGATCTTCGGGCCGCACCTGGCCCCCTTACCCGCGATCAAGGCGCTGAAGGATGCGGGCAAGGGACCGATCCAGCTTTATGTCGGTCGCGTCGCGATCGAGAAGAATATTGAGGCGTTTTTGACCTCGAGCCATCCCGGCACCAAGGTGGTGGTGGGCGACGGCCCGGCGCGCGCCGCGCTGACCGCCCGCTTCCCCGACGCGCATTTCCTGGGGCCGTTGTTCGGCGGCGATCTGGCCGCCGCTTATGCGTCGGCCGACGTCTTCGTCTTCCCCAGCCGCACCGACACGTTCGGGCTGGTAATGATTGAGGCGCTGGCGTGCGGCACGCCCGTCGCCGCATTCCCGGTGACGGGGCCGGTCGATGTGCTCAACCCTGCCGTCGGCGTCATGGACGAAAATCTCTATACCGCGATCGCCACCGCGCTGACGCTCGATCGCACTGCCTGTGCAGCCTATGGCCAGACCTTTACCTGGGAAGCGAGCGCCCGGCAGTTTCTCGGGGCCTTGGTGCCGGTCGATCATCCCGAGGCGATTGCAGCTTAAGGAGGAAAGCGACACGCTTGCCCTCCCCTCACAACCGCTCTACACTGGCGGGCAGAATAAGTGGCCGCTCCGAAAGGGGCGGCCCTTTCCGTTTTTAAGGAGTTCCCCGTGGCCCAGCCGCTCATGCCGCACGCGACCGCGTCCTGGCTCGTCGACAATACATCGCTCAGCTTTGAGCAAATCGCCGAATTTTGCGGCCTGCATATCCTGGAAATCCAGGCGATCGCCGATGATACCGCCGCGACCAAGCTGACCGGGCGCGACCCGATCCGCGCGCACGAACTGACCCAGGTCGAAATCGACAAGGGGCAAGCGAACCCCGATTATCGCCTGCAGATCTTGAAGGGGCCCGAGCAGGTCCGCCGCACCAAGGGGCCGCGCTACACGCCGGTGTCGAAGCGCTCGGACAAGCCCGACGGCATTGCCTGGGTGATCCGCAACCACCCCGAAATCAGCGACGGCGCGATCAGCAATCTGATCGGCACGACGCGCACCACCATCGCCGCGATCCGCGACCGCAGCCACTGGAACATCGCCAATATCACGCCGAAGGACCCGGTGACGCTCGGCCTGACGACCCAGCGCGAGCTCGACGCGGCTGTGTCCAAGGCGGCCAAGGCGGCAGGTCTTGAAGCCCCGGTCGATACCCGACTGGAAGGCGACCGCGAGGCGCTGATCACCGAGCTGCGCGCGCAGCGCGACCAGCTTTCGCGCGACGCCGAAGCGGCTGAGCATGGCGAAACCGCCAAGCCCGCCGAGCCCACTGCCGAGACGCTGTTCAAGCGCTGAACAAGGACTGACGCCCTCCCCTCCCTGACAAGGGAGGGGTTGGGGGTGGGTTGGTATGAGGCGGGTGCCGCGTTCGACAACGAACCGACCCACCCCCAGCCCCTCCCTTCCAGGGAGGGGAGCACGACATGACTGACCGACCC
>Ga0209482_1000128_pt1 | contig 64943 bp, 59 predicted proteins | sample CoawatmetaG10DNA_FD_187512 | JGI IMG/M metagenome (GOLD analysis project Ga0209482, IMG submission 187512) | Marine microbial communities from the West Antarctic Peninsula - Coastal water metaG104-DNA (SPAdes) (version 2) | ecosystem: Environmental > Aquatic > Marine > Coastal ...
AATTAGTTCAGTATTTTCGATATATTATCTATTTTTTTTTAAATTTTCCAACAAATATTAGGGGTATATTGGGGCTCTTTAAGAATAAAAGGCGAATATTATTTGTTGCAGCAATTCCAAAATCTGGATCAACTTGGGTTGAAAATTTTTTGTCAAGTCTGCCTAATTGTTTAATTAGGCCTATCAATGGAAGTCCCAAATTAATTTCAGAACAAAATTTACCTAAAAATTCTTTTAATTGCTTTCCAAAATTTGGGTTTTCTACGGTAAAGACACACATTAATCCGAATTTATCAAATTTTAAGGTTTTATCAGATAATGATATAAATAAAATTCTAGTTATTTACAGAGACCCTAGGGATTGTGCAATTTCACGCTACTATCATTTGTTGAGTTATCCAAAAAAAAATCATGAAATCCATTCTAAACCTAATTATCAAAAAATTAGTAAGAATGAGGCAATTGATCACTCAATAAATATTGTTATTAAAGAATATATTCCTTGGATTTCTGGTTGGTTTAATTATGCTAAGGAAAATCCAAATAAATGTTTATTAATTAGCTATGAAGATTTATATGATTCACCTGTAGATCAATTTTATAAGATATGTAAATTCTATAGTTTTCCAATAAAAAAAAATAAAGTTAAGCATATACTATCTTCTCTTGATAGGAGAAAAGGTAATCTGAGTGACTTGGGTAAAAACCAGAAACTTGGTGAAGGGTCTACTTTTAGAAAAGGAGGGCATGGTATCTGGAATAAAGAATTTAGCGAAGATCAAAAAAAATATTTTTCTGAACATGCTGAAAAAGATCTTTTAAGATTTGGATATAAGAATTAAATAAATATCTTATGAACAATAAAAGTATAAGTGAAAATATTGCTTTAATTAAGCAAATGTATGGTTTTATTAGTAAAAGACGTCGTACTCAGCTAAAGTTACTTTTAATTCTAACTTTGTTAGGTGCAGTTGCTGAGATAGTTAGTATTGGGGCAATTGTGCCGTTCATTGGTGTCCTTACTCAGCCTGAAGTAATTTTTGATTATCCTTTCACATCTAAAATAATAATATTTTTTGGTATTCAAGATACAAGTGAGTTGGTTATATTTCTTGCCATAGCCTTTATTGTAGCAGCTCTAGTATCGGGCTTTATGAGATTACTTCTGTTATGGGCAACAATAATTTTTGTTAATGCAACTGCTGCTGATATTAGTATATTAGTGTATCGCAATGTTATTTATCAGCCATATGAGGTCCATATTTCTAGAAATAGTAGTGAAATCATAGCTGTTATTACTCAAAAAGTAGCAGCAGTATCAGCTGTGTTATTGTCAACAGTTACTATAATTACCTCAATAATATTGTTAGTTTTTATATTATCTATGCTTATATATATTGACCCTATAGTGTCAACAGTAGCTATAGTTAGTTTTGTATCTATCTATTTTTTAATAATATTAATGACACGAAGAAAAGTATTTTTAAATGGTAGGGAAATAGCTTATGAACAGACCAAAATAGTCAAACTACTTCAAGAGGGTATCGGAGCTATTCGAGATATCTTAATTGATAGAAATCAAGAAATGTATATTGATCTGTATAGCAATTCAATTAGAAAATTACAATTTAAAAATACTAGTAATTCATTTATAAGTCAGGCTCCAAGGTTTGCTTTAGAGGCTTTTGGAATGGCTTTAATTGGTTTATTAGTACTTCTACTTAATAATTTTGATAATGGTATAGGTGGAGCACTTCCTACTCTAGCTGCTTTAGCAATTGGCGCACAAAGAATGCTGCCCTTGTTGCAACTATTATATGGAAATTGGATGGTAGTGATAGGAAGAAGTCCAGCAATGCAAGACGCATTTAATTTACTCAACCAGTCAGCACCACAAATTAATTCCCCTTTAGAAGGAACAATTTTAGAATTTAATAATGATATTACATTCAAAAATGTTTTTTATAGATATAGTAAAACGACGCAATGGGTATTAAAAGATATAAATCTAATAATCAAAAAAGGATCAAGGGTTGGGGTAATTGGGAGCACTGGGGGAGGAAAAAGTACCACTTTAGACCTTCTTCTTGGTTTACTTGCTCCGACAAAGGGAGATATTTGTGTTGATGGTAAATCAATTGTAAATAATAATATATTAATGAGTTTTTGGCACAATAAAATCAGTCATGTACCTCAAAATATATTTCTCATTGATAATACAATTACAAATAATATTGCATTTGGTATTCCTGATAAAGAGGTAGACCATGAAAGAGTCAAATTTGTTGCATCACAGGCTAATTTAATAGATTTTATAGAGAGTTCTTCAAATGGTTTTGAAACAATTGTTGGTGAGAGAGGAGTTATGTTGAGTGGAGGGCAGCGACAAAGAATTGCAATTGCTCGTGCTTTATACAAGGGTGCAGAAGTTCTAATTTTTGATGAAGCAACAAGTGCACTTGATAATAAAACTGAAGAAAAGATTATGAATTCAATCTATGGTCTTAGTAAAAACATAACCATTATTATGATTGCACATAGATTATCTTCACTTAAAAGTTGTGACAAGATAATTCAAATTGAAAATAATAAAGTTTTATGGGAGGGCACCTATGATAAAGTTAAATTATAAAGACCTATTGTTCTTATTGGGCTTTATAATTATCAGGAATTTATTTTTGTTTCATTAATAGTATCAGAGAGGGAAGTTTAAATGTTTAACGATAGTGTTGTTTTAATAACTGGTGGGACTGGCTCATTTGGAAAAAAATATGTCCAAATATTATTAGAAAAATATAAGCCAAAAAAAATTATCATTTTCTCTAGAGATGAGCTCAAGCAGTTCGATATGCAGCAAAAATTTAATGATAAGTGTATGAGGTATTTTATTGGAGATGTAAGGGATGCTGATAGGGTTAATCAAGCAATGGTTGGTGTAGATTATGTTATTCATGCTGCAGCCATCAAGCAAGTACCTTCATCCGAATACAATCCTACTGAATGTATAAAAACAAATATTAATGGAGCTGTAAATGTAATAAATGCCGCAATCTCCAATGGTATAAAGAAGGTTATAGCGCTATCTACAGATAAAGCAGGAAATCCAATAAATCTCTATGGTGCTACAAAATTAGCTTCAGATAAATTATTTGTTGCAGCAAATAATATGACTGGAAATGAAGTAACTCGTTTTTCTGTAGTTAGATATGGTAATGTTGTAGGGTCGCGAGGCTCTGTCGTTCCTTTTTTTCAAAAATTAATTGAGGATGGGAGTAATCATATTCCAGTTACAGATGAGGAAATGACTCGCTTTTGGATAACACTTAGAGAGGGGGTAGAGTTTGTTTTAAAAAATTTTAAAAGGATGTCGGGTGGTGAAATTTATGTTCCAAAAATACCATCAGTGAAAATTATGGACTTGGCAAAAGCAATGGCGCCCCAATTACCCGTTAAAATTATTGGTATCCGTCCAGGAGAAAAATTACATGAAGTTATGTGCCCTGCAGATGACTCACACTTAACAATTGAATTTGAAGACTATTTTGTAATCTCCCCCAGTATTGTGTTCTTTAATAGAAGTAATGAATTTACAACAAATGACTTAGGTGAGTCAGGCATATACGTAGAAAGAGGTTTTGATTATTCTTCCGGAAATAATGATCATTTTTTAAGTATTAGTGAAGTGTTAGAATATAATCATAAATCTATAAATGACTGATATAAAGCCCCCAGTTTATAAATAAATAATAAACAAAAACTAATAAAGCACTAAATCTAAATATTATGCAAAATTTAAGTGATTTTTATGTCTAAATTATCGTCTTTATTTCGAAAAGAAATATTAGAAAGTAACTTAACAAGACCAGACTGGGTTAAACAAAATCATAGATCTCTAAATAATCTTTGGCTAGATAAAAATGAGTGTTCAGATCCAGAATTTAACAAGATTGTAATGCAATGTTTATTAGACATTCCTGTTGAAGCTGCATTTAGCTACCCTGATCTTGATACACTCTATGCAAAAATTGCAAAATTTTGTAATATATTTCCAGAAAATATTTTATTAACAGCTGGATCTGATGGTGCTATTCGAACATGCTTTGATTCTTGTATTCATCCAGGAGATAAAGTTATCTTAACTAGACCTACTTTTGCTATGTACGATGTTTATTCAAAAATTTATGGGGCTAATGTAAAGTGGTTAGAATATGAAAAATCTCCAAGTAAACCTTTTCTAAAAGTTGAAGAGGTTATCAAAACAATCAAACAATTTAAGCCAAAAATGGTCTGTTTGCCAAACCCTGATAGCCCAACTGGAACAATTTTTTCTTTGTTAGATTTACAAAAAATTATTAAGACTGCTGAAGATAATAATGCATTGATGTTGGTAGATGAAGCATACCATCCTTTGTATGATATAAGTGTTGCTCCATGGATTAATCGTTTTAAGAACTTAGTTGTAGTAAGGAGTTTTAGTAAAGCTTGGGGTGCTGCTGGATTAAGGGTTGGTTATGCTCTTGGTAATAGTGAATTAATTTCATCTCTTCACAAACAAAGGCCAATGTATGAAATTGGGAATGTATCTGCAAAGGCAATAGAGAATTTATTAGATTATGAGAGCGAAATGTGGCTTTCGGTTCAACGGATCAATGAAGGAAAAGAATTTTTTCAGAGTGCAATGCTTGAGTTGGGGTTAATTTCGTATCCTAGTTATGGGAATTTTGTTCACGTAAAGTTTGGAAAGTATTCTGAAGAAATTCATAAAATATTAAGAGAGAAAGTTTATTATCGTGAAGATTTCAATGAGCCTTCTTTAATAGGGTTTAGTCGTTTTTCATCTACAACAAAAGAAAGGTTTATGCCAATAATTAAATGTATAACTGATGTAATAATCAGTGGTGAGAAGAAAGGGTTTTCTAATAATGAAAATCTTTAAAGTTGCAGTAATTGGGTGCGGCCGAATTGCAGGCCATAATTGCAGGGCTATTATAAATACACCCGGACTTAAATTAGTAGCAGTTTGTGATTTAGATATTGAGAAGGCAAACATATATCGAGATGAATTTAGTGTTCCTGCATTTTCAAATTACCACGCCATGCTAAAGGAAATTTCTGAAATTGATATAGTTGCGATTATTACTCCTTCTGGAATGCATTTTGAACATAGTATGGATGTATTACAAAAATATGATAAACATATTATTGTTGAAAAGCCTACCTTTATGAAACTATCTCAATTGAACGAAGCATACAAAGTTGCTAGTAAAAAAAATTTAAGAATTTTTCCAATTTTTCAAAATAGACATAATAAAGCAGTTCAAAGAGTCAAAGAAGCACTTTTACAAGATGAATTAGGTGATATAAGAGTAATTGGTGTTCGAGTGCGTTGGTGCAGGCCTCAGCGATATTACGATATGGCAGAGTGGCGAGGAACATTATCGCACGATGGAGGGGCCTTAACAAATCAAGGTATTCATCATGTTGACTTACTAAGGTATTTAGGTGGTGAGGTAAGTCAAGTAAATGCAACAATGCGCACTCTTGGGGCAAAAATTGAAGTGGAAGACACTGTAGTAGCTAGTTTTACTTATGAAAATAACGCAGTAGGAAGTTTAGAAGTCACAACTGCTGCTAGACCAGATGATTTTGAAGCCTCAATCTCTATTGTTGGTTCAAAGGGCTTAGCAAAAATTGGTGGTATAGCAGTCAATGAGTTACAAATATTTACACCTGAACCTAGTGAATGTGTAGAGTTTAGCGAAGATTTTTCTGATTGTGTTTATGGGCAAGGACATATATTGTTATATAAGGATATTTATGACTCATTATCTCAAGGTGTGGAATATACTGTTAGCCAGGAAGATTGTTTTCGTTCGATGCAGTTACTTCACGCATTCTATAGATCTGATGAAAAAAATAACTGGCAGAAAGTTAATGAGGCTGGAGAATCAGCTCGCCTTGGAAGAAATAATAATGAAATTTCAAATTTATATCGGACAAAACGATGAAAAAAATAATTGGAGTAATACCAGCAAGAATGGGATCTGGTAGGTTTCCTGGAAAGCCCCTGTTTAAAATTGCTGGTATGCCTATGTTGGAACATGTTTGGCATCGAGCACAAATGTTTGATAAGTGGGATGAGTTATTAATAGCAACCTGTGATGTAGAAATTCAAGATTTTGCAGATTTTAAAAAAATTCCTTGTATTATGACATCTAATAAGCATGAGCGAGCCCTAGACAGAGTTGCTGAAGCAATTGAGAATAGTGATTTTGAACTGGATGCTGATGATATAGTTATAAACGTTCAGGGTGATGAGCCTATGATGCGACCTGATATGATTGACTATACTGTAAAGCCAATGCTTAAAGAAGAAGAAGTTAAAGCCGTTGTATTGTCAATGCCAATTATTGATGAAGAACAATTCAAAGACCCAAATACACTTAAAATAATTCATAACATTAAAGGTGATATTCTATACACCTCAAGGGCTCCCATACCATATTGTAAAAAATGGTCGCCTGATATTCAAGCAAAAAGAATTTATGGGATTTTTGGTTTTAAATGGCATTTTCTTAAGAAATTTACTAATATCCCTGAGTCACCTCTTGAAATAATTGAAGCGTGTGACAGTAATCGTTTATATGATAATGGTTTAACTCAAAGAGTAGCTTTCTACCCCTATGTAGATTCATTTGCTGTAGATATTCCTGACGATGCTCAAAAAGTTGAGTCATATATTAAAAATGATCCTTTTTTTAACTCTTATAAAATATAAATTCTTTGTATTTATGAAATCTATTATAAAAAAATGCTTTTAAAATTTTCCTCATTATTTGTTAGTTTTTTATTTTCTGGCAGAGTTGGGCGAATTTTAGGGTTCAAGCTGAAAATGTTATTTAAAATAGAACTTATTTTTAATCAAATATGGAGTAGAGTTGAGTGATAAAAAATAAAATAACTGCGCCTGAACAAGTAAAGCCAAATTTTATAAACGTTAAAGAGCGATGGAAAAATCTTCTCTCAAGGTATTATACTTCAGATAGAAAACTTAATAATAATTTCACAATTGACGTTGATTGTCCACATTGTGGATCAAAAAAAAAGGAAAAGAGTTTTGAGCTAAATGCTTTTCATCATCATTTTTGTATTGATTGTGAGTGTTTATATGTAAGTCCAAGATTGAATAACGCTGCATTAGAGGAGCTATATTCTGATGAGTATTATTCAGAAATGTATAGTAAATCAATGATTCCTTTTTTTGATAAAAGAAAAGAGTTGATTGGGCAATCTAAATACAGCCAAGTGATTGATTCAATTGAATCTGTAAGACAAAATAAATCTAAATCTTTACGTGTACTAGATATTGGGGCAGGCATAGGTGAGGTAATTTCTGTATTTAATGATAATGGTCATGATTGTATAGCTGTTGAGGTTAATAGCACAGCAATAGATCAATTAAAAAATATTGGAATAAAAGTTTTTGAAGATAGTTTTTATAATTATGATTCAAATGAAAAGTTTGATGTAATTATGGCCTGGGGTGTAGTTGAACATATAACAGACCCATCATTATTTTTAAGTAAAGTGTATTCATTGCTGAATCCTTCTGGTATTTTTGTTTCTGAAGTTCCTCACTCTCAATCAGTTTTAGTAGATTATTGTCAAAAAACAGGCCAAGATCCTTTAAGAATATTACAGGGAGAGCAGCATATTATTCTTTATTCTAATAAAGCTTATTCTGAGCTTCATGAAAAAGCTGGTCTACAGCTGCATCATGTTCAAACAAATGGTTTAGATATATCGACAATTTTAAGTATTAACGAGCAAGAAATAGATCAAGACATAAAGGCTAATATTCAAAGTTCTTTAGATGATTTAATGAAAGGAGATTTGTTACGTGGTTTCTGGATTAAATAATGAGTGCTAAGTTAAAGGTTGGGATAGCTGGATATGGTATAGTCGGAAAGCGGAGGCATGATTGTGTTGAAAAAAACCCAAATTTAGAATTAATAGCAGTTTGTGATCAAGTTTTTCCTGAAGATATTTCTATAGTAAATGGAATTAAAAGCTTTAAGCATTATAAGAAGCTATTAAGTGAAGATTTAGATATATTAATTGTCTGTCTGACTAATGATGTTGCGCCTAAAGTTACTATTGCTGGGCTTGAGGCTGGATTGCACGTTTTCTGTGAAAAGCCTCCAGGTAAAAATATTTCAGATATTACTCAAGTTTTAGAAATTGAAAAAAAGAATCCAAACTTAAGGTTAATGTACGGCTTTAACCATCGTTATCATAACTCAGTGCAAGATGCACTTAAATTGGTGCATTCAGGCGAAATGGGTAAGGTAATTAATATGCGTGGTGTTTATGGTAAGGCAAAGTTAATAACTTTTAACCAGCCAGATTGGAGAACTCAAAGAGAGATATCTGGTGGTGGAGTATTGCTTGATCAGGGGATACATATGGTTGATCTTATGCGATTATTTGGAGGAGAGTTCAATGAGGTGAGTAGTTTTATATCTAATGGTCATTGGGGATATGACGTAGAAGATAATGCATATGCTTTAATGAGGACAGATAGTGGTATTGTGGCAATGTTAAATTCATCAGCAACGCAATGGAGGCACAGGTTTCATTTGGATATTAACCTTGAGAAGGGTAGTGTGATATTAGGTGGAATTCTATCAGGGACGAAGAGTTATGGTGCTGAAACTTTGACTGTTGTTAAGGCCGATCCTGATAATGATTTTGGTGATCCAATGGAGCAAATAACAAAGTATAACAAAGATAATTCATGGACTTCTGAGATTGATCAATTTATAGACTGCATTGTGAATAATAAGCAGGTTATTAATGGAAATTCAGATGATGCCCTCCAAACAATGAAGCTAGTATTTAAAATATATTATGCTGACCCTTCTTGGAGAAAAAAATATAATATTGCAAACCCTGATAATTGCTAATTTATTTTTTTGGAGAAAAATGTGAAAATTAAACCTTTTGTCACAGATTATTTAATAAGATTAAAGCATATTTTGGATGATATTGATGCAGAAGTTGTAAGTGATATTATTGATGAGCTTGAATTAACCTTAGTAAATAAATCAAGAATATATATTATAGGTAATGGAGGAAGTTCTGCTACTGCATCACATATGGTGAATGATTTGGGTGCCGGTTTAAGAAGAAGAGACATCGTTAATTTTGATGTTATGAGTCTAGGGGACAATAGTCCAGTGGTAAGTGCAATAGCAAATGATATTGGATATGAAAATATTTTTTTTATGCAGATGAAGGGGCTTATTAATCCAAATGATATTGTGATTGCTATCTCATGTAGTGGAGATTCTCCAAATATTGTTAAAGCTGTTGATTATGCTAAAGGATTGGGGTGTAAGATTATTGGAATTACTGGTTTTGATGGCGGTTATTTGAAATCAATTTCAGATATAAGTTTTCATGTTAGTGCTCCTAAAAATGAATATGGACTGGTAGAAGATGTGCATATGATTTTAGATCATATTATTTATTCTTACTATATTCAAAAGACAACAAAATAATTAAATAAAAATGTATCAATGGAAAATATAAAATATCGTGCAGTGGTAACAGGAGCAACAAGAGGTATAGGCTATGCAATAGCTGAAAGATTGTTGCAAGATGGTTTAGAAGTTATTGCAACTGGAACAAAAAAAAATGGCAAGCATCCTATTGGATCAAATTATTACCAAGTAGATTTTCTTGATGAAAATTCTACCAATAAGTTTATTAATTATTTGAAGAAACAGAAAATTAATATAGTTGTTAATAATGCAGGTATTAATAAAATTAGTGAATTCTCCTCTATAAATATTGAAGATTTTGATCGCATTCTGCGCGTTAATTTACGAGTACCTTTTCAAATTTGCCAAGCAGTAATTCCATTTATGGAGAAAAATAAATGGGGAAGAATAGTTAATTTGACCTCTATCTTTAGTACTATCTCTAAAGAATATCGTGCATCATATTCTTCTAGCAAGTTTGGTCTTGATGGAATGACCAAGGCATTAGCAGCAGAGGTTTCTGAAAAAGGAATTTTAGCTAATAGTGTTGGCCCTGGTTTTATTGATACAGATATGACAAGAGAAGTATTGGGGACTAGTGGTATTTCCAAACTCAAAGGACAAATACCTATGAAGCGATTAGGTCAGACGAGTGAAATAGCTTCATTAGTCAGCTGGCTTGTTAGTAATGAAAACACATATATGACCGGACAAAATTTAATGATTGATGGTGGCTTTACTCGTGTCTAAGAAAATTGTTATCCAATCGCACAAAGGTGAATATACAGCAAGATTTATTCGTGGAGGTATTGACCAGTTAAACATTAACCTAATTGAGGCTGCAGTTTATATAATTGATAGTAATATTTGCAAACTCTATGCAGATAGACTTGACAAGGTTTTATCTTCCCATAGGGTTATTAAGATTTATGCTTCAGAGGAAAATAAGTCGCTAAATAAAATGCCAGAATATGTTGATCAATTAGTATCATTAAATATTAAAAGAGGTGAGTTATTAATAGCTATTGGTGGGGGGATTATCCAAGATATAACTTGTTTTTTAGCAACAACTTTAATGAGAGGTCTTCCATGGATTTTCTATCCAACTACATTATTAGCACAATCAGATTCTTGTATCGGATCTAAGTCATCTATTAATTCTGGAAACTTTAAAAACATACTAGGTACATTCTTACCACCACAGAAAATAATAATTGATGTTGACTTTTTACAAACCCTAAGTCAGAGAGAAATTTTTTCTGGATTAGGAGAGATGCTTAAAGTTCATGCAATCAATAATCCAAAAAGTTTTGATTTAATTTCTGAAGCTTATGGAAAAATTGTTGATGATCTAGTTGTTATGGAAGAATTTATCTATAGATCTTTATCTATGAAAAAGAAATTAATCGAGCTAGATGAGTTTGATCAAGGGCCAAGAAATGTTATGAATTATGGCCATAGTTTTGGCCACGCTATTGAGTCAGCAACTAATTACTCTATACCTCATGGCATTGCTGTAACTATTGGAATGGATATTGCAAACTTTGTTGCGGCCGAACTTAATATTACTAGTACAAGTCATTTTGAGCGTATGCATAGAGTAATAAATGAAAACTGTAAAACTTATCGCCATGTTAATATTAGTGTGGATTTACTTCTAAATGCCTTATCAAAAGATAAGAAGAACAGCTCAACACAACTAAGGCTAATATTGCCAGATAAGAATGGGTTAATTTGCATTGGCTTATATGACAATAATGAAAGATTAAAGAACTCTATAGATAAATATTTCAAAACTTTTAGTATAGATAATTAATCATGAAATCTGTTGCTATAACGTCTCGTTCATTTTCTAAGCATCCTGTATTACGTAATGAAGTTTTAAAGCGTTATCCAGACGCAAAGTTTAATGATGAAGGGCTTTCATTAAGTGATGTATCTTTGATTGAATTTCTTCAAGGTTATGAAAAAGCTATAATAGCTCTAGAAATCATAGATGAAAGCATCCTATCAGAGCTGCCTGATTTGAAAGTAATTGGAAAATACGGGGTTGGCTTAGATATGATAGATCTTAAGGCTTTGAAAAATTATGGAGTAAAACTTGGTTGGTTAGGTGGAGTAAATAAGCGCTCAGTTTCTGAGCTGGTAGTATCATTTGCAATAAATCTTTTACATCGTGTTGAATTTGCTAGTACAGAAGTTAAAAATGGTGAATGGTATCAAGTTAAAGGTCGTCAATTATCTGATTGTACAGTAGGTATTTTAGGTTGTGGGCATGTTGGAAAAGATTTAGTAAAATTATTAAAGCCATTTAGCTGTAATATTCTTGCACATGATATTATAAATTTCAATGATTTTTATCAAGAAAATAATGTCTCCGCAGTTGATATTGATGAGTTAATCCAAAAATCTGATATTGTTACTCTGCATTTACCTTTGGATGACTCAACTAAAAATATTATAAATAAAGATCGTTTACAGATGATGAAAAAGGATGCAATATTAATCAATCTTGCTCGAGGTGGGTTGATAGATGAGGATGCCCTTAAGATAGTGATGCAGAATAATAAAATTGCAGGTGCAGCCCTAGATGTTTTTGAAGTTGAGCCTCCGGTAAATAATGAATTCGCATTAATGGATAATGTACTTGTTACTCCTCATATTGGAGGCAGTTCTGAAGAGGCAGTTTTAGCAATGGGAATGGCTGCAATAGAAGGTTTAGATAATGCAAAAGATCCTCTAAGTCATAAAACTAATAAGAATTCATAGAATAGCCATTTTATAAGGGAAGATTAATGTGTCAAAAATCTGATTTATTGATATCTGACACAGAAATTCTTACTAATGATAGTAAACACCATGTTATTTATTGGAATATTTATGACGTTTCAAAGTCAGGTGGAGTTTTCTCTATCCCTCATCTTGTTGAAGAGAATGCAGAGTATTTAAAATCTAAATATCTAAAATTAATCTATGATTTTGGAGAAGCTAAAGTAAATGAAAAAAGGATAATTGACCATTTAATAATTCGTCAAAACTTTAGTTATTGGTGGATGACTTTGTTTGTTGAGAAATGTAACTTTATCAAATCTCCTCAGATTGATAATGTTATCAAAATATTGGCATTAGAGCTTTGGTTTAAAGAAAACTATTATCAGAAGATAAAACTTATATCGGCTAATGAAAATCTTGCTATGTCGATTTCTCAATTAGCTGATAGATTAAAAATTGACTTTGAATGGGAAAATAAACAAGATAAAAACCAAAGTAAAAGTTTATTAAGAGTTTTTTTTCATTCACTTCCTAATTTATTAAAGTCTCCTATCTGGTTAATATCTTATATATTCTTAAACTGGTCATTAAGAGGTGAGGGAGTTGAATTATGGAGAAAGACAACTGCAACAACTACTTTTGTATCATATTTTTTTAATCTAGTGCCAGATGCAATAAAAGAAAATAAATATGAAAGCTATTATTGGACAAAACTAAATAATTTATTGGATGATAATAACCATCCTTCAAATTGGCTCCATATTTATGTAAAAGATAGTTTAATACCTTCTTCAAGAAAAGCTCGTAATCTTATTAGAAAGTTTAATTCCTCTCAAAAAGCTCATCAAGTTCACGTAACTCTTGCATCTTTTTTAAGTATCAAAATTATTTTTCTTACTCTTAAGGATTGGTTTAAAGTTCGTAAACTAAATAAATTAGTTAGTAAAAAGCTTATGCAAACTAGCGGTTACCTTTGGCCTCTTTTTATAAAAGATTCTCATGATTCAATGTCTGGTATCCCAGCAATGAACAATCTTCTTGATTTTAATTTATTTGAAAAAGCTATGAGTGAGCTGCCCACTCAGAAAAGAGGTTGTTATTTGCAAGAAAATATGGGCTGGGAATTTGGTTTTATTGCAGCTTGGCAGGCAGCAAGTCATAAAGAAAATTTAATGGGCTTTCCAGTATCAGCAATTATTTATTGGGATTTGAGAAGATTTTTTGATTCAAAAAGCTATCTTCGTACAAGTCAATATGATTTGCCTCTTCCTAATTATGTTGGTATGAATGGAGAGGTATCAAAAAATATGTATTTGAGTGGTGGCTATCCTAGTAAAGATTTGATTGAAATTGAATCATTACGCTATTTGTATTTATCAAATTACTCTAAAAAATCAGATAAAGTATTAACGTCTAAACTAAATGAGACAGTATTACTTGTAATTGGAGACTACTCAAAAGAAAAAACCTACAACCAGCTAAATATTCTTTCTCATGCCTTGGAAGATATTAATACATCTGTTCGTCTAATTATTAAGCCTCATCCAGCATGTCCAATAAATACTTCAAATTTCCCAAGTTTAATTGGTGAATTATCCACAAGGCCAATTGAAGAACTTTTAAAAATGAGCGATGTTGTTTATTCAAGTCTAATAACATCGGCAGCAATCGATGCATATTGTTTTGGATTGCCAATTATAACTCTTCTTGATGGAAAAACCTTAAATATGAGCCCATTAAGAGGTGTTAAAAGCGTATACTTTATTACAAATTCAAATAGCTTGTCTAGTGTGATTAATGCTTTAGAGACAACCGTTTTAGATGTAAAAGAAAATTATTTCTACCTTGATCCGAAGTTGCCAAAATGGCGTAAATGGTTAACAGATGATTTTGATAAAAAAAATTAATAAAATTTAAAACCCAATGCAAATTTCTAAGAATTTTAGCGGTAAAAAAATTTTAGTTACTGGACATACTGGTTTTAAAGGCACTTGGCTTTCAATCTGGCTAAAACAACTTGGAGCAACAGTTTATGGGGCCTCATTTGATATTCCATCAAATCCATCGCACTTTGAAGCAGCTAATCTATCGACTGAAATTGAAGATCATAGGCTTGATATTCGTAATGCAGGCTCTATTACTAAATTAGTAAAGAAAATTCAACCTGATTTTGTTTTTCATCTAGCAGCTCAAGCGCTAGTTCGTCCCTCATATGAGAGTCCATTAGAAACTATTTCAACTAATGCAATTGGCACTGCTAATCTATTAGATGCCTTGAGAGTATTGGAAAAGCCTGTAGTTGCAGTGATGATAACTAGTGACAAGGCCTATGACAATTTAGAGTGGGTTTGGGGCTACCGGGAAACAGATCGTTTGGGAGGCAAGGATCCTTATAGCGCCTCTAAAGGGATGGCAGAGTTAGTGATTCGTACTTATGTTGAATCATTTTTCAATCATGAAAATTCTAATGTACGTGTGGGTATCGCACGAGCAGGTAATGTTATTGGTGGTGGTGACTGGGCGGTTGATCGAATTGTTCCTGATTGTATGCAGGCATGGTCTTTAAGTCAAACTGTCGATATTCGAAGTCCACATGCAACTCGACCTTGGCAACATGTGCTGGAGCCGCTTAGTGGCTACCTTTCTTTAGGTTCAGCTCTTGCCAAAAATAATAAGTTTCATGGAGAGGCGTATAATTTTGGCCCTTCATCCAATCAAAATTATCCAGTTTCTGAATTGATAGATGAAATGGCAAAATATTGGAAACAGGTTCGTTGGAATAATGTCTCAAAGAGCGAAGAACATGTTCATGAAGCTGGACTTTTAAAGTTAAATTGTGACAAAGCCCTCTTTGATTTAAATTGGCAGCCTACTTTACAATTTGAGGAGACTGTGCGAATGACAATAGAGTGGTATAAAGCCTATTATCAAAAGAGTGCTGATAATTCAATGAGTAAACTTACTATAACTCAAATTGAAGAATACACAAAGTTTGCAAAGAGTCGAGGTGTTTTATGGGCGAGATGATTGAAGGCGTTATAATCACTAATCTCAAAGTTATAGATGTTGTTGGTGGTGATGTGTTGCACGCAATGAAGGCTGAGGATTTAGGTTATGATGGTTTTGGAGAGGCTTATTTCTCAATAATTAAAAAAGGAGTAATTAAGGGCTGGAAGTGCCATAAGAAAATGACACTTAATATAGTTGTTCCATTGGGTGCTGTGCGCTTTAAAATCTTTGATGATCGAAAAGGTTCATTAACGTATGGAGATTGTCAGGAGGTATTCCTTTCTCGAGTAAATTATAGACGTCTAACTATACCCCCGATGGTTTGGATTGGTTTTCAGGGGTCAGATGAAAAGGACTCCATGTTGCTTAATATTGCGAATATTCCGCATGATCCTAGCGAAATGGTTAGTAAAAAATTAAATGAAATTGATATTGATTGGGAGTCAGGATAATGAAGGTAGTAATACTTGCAGGTGGTTTTGGAACTCGACTGAGTGAAGAGACAGAAGTGAAGCCGAAACCAATGGTAGAAATTGGTGGAAAGCCTATCTTATGGCACATCATGAAAACATATTCAAGTTATGGTTTTACTGACTTTATTATTTTACTCGGCTATAAAGGTTATACAATTAAAGAATTTTTTTCAAACTATTTTTTACATCAAAGTGACATAACATTAGATTTGGTTAATAATAGTATGGAGGTTCATCAAAACCAAAGTGAGCCATGGAAGGTTACTCTTCTAGACACTGGAATTAATACAATGACAGGTGGAAGAATTAAGCGAGCTAAAAAGTATATAGGCAATGAAGACTTTTTACTTACATATGGTGATGGATTGTCAGATGTTGATATTTCAGCCCTAGTTAATTTTCATAAAGGACATATGAAGGCTATTACTATGACAGCTGTTCAGCCAGATGGAAGGTATGGAGCCCTAGATATTTCAGGAGACAATCTAATTTCGTCTTTCAATGAAAAGCCTAAAGGGGATGGTTCATGGATTAATGGTGGTTTTTTTGTCTGCCAACCTTCTGTGCTTGATTATATTGATGGTGATGAAACAATATTTGAACAGGAGCCATTATCAAATTTAGCTACAGATAGTCAATTAATGGCATTTAAGCATGAGGGTTTCTGGCAAAGCATGGATACGTTGAGGGATAAAAAAATCCTATGTAGTCTCTGGGATAATAAAAATGCCCCTTGGAAAAATTGGATATAGTTGATGATACTGATTACTGGAGGCTTAGGATATCTTGGAGGGAGAATTGCTTCTAAATTAGTCTTTTCAGGGTTGTCAGTTAGAATTGCTAGTAGTAGAAAAAACCCAAAAGTACCAAAAGTATTGTCTTCGTGTGATATTGTGCACATTGATTTTTCTAATGTCAATTCCCTTGAGGCTGCCTGTAAAGATGTCTCCATAATATTGCATCTAGCTGGAATAAATGCTCAGACCTCTGAGGATGATCCAGAATCGGCCTTGTTGGTTAATGGATTAGGAACATTAAAATTGTTACAAGCTGCTGAAAAAAAAGAAGTCTCTAGGTTTCTATTTTTTTCAACAGTCCATATTTATGGCTCTCCTATCAGAGGTAAGATTGATGAAACTGTATTACCAATACCTAGCAACCACTACTCTATTACTAATCGATTAGCAGAAGATTATGTATTGCTTGCAAATCGGCATGGAAAAATATCTGGAGCCATAGTTAGACTATCTAATGTAGTTGGCAAGCCAATTGATGATGGATCAAATTGCTGGTCACTTGTTGTAAATGATCTTTGTCGCCAAGCAATTGAATCTCAATATCTAAAACTTACTTCTGATGGCAAACAACAGCGAGATTTTATAACTATTAGTGATGTTTGCGATATTGTAGGGTTTTTGATTGAATTACCCTTCAATCAGTATAGAGGGGAGATATTTAATATTGGCGGTAAGGTGTATACTATTTATGAAATTGCACTTTTAATTGCAGAGCGTTATCATTCGATATTTGGAACAATTATAAGGGTTGAAATAGGAAAAAATCCAATAAAAGAAATAATATCCAATGATTTTCATTTCAACACCAATAAGTTGGAAAATCTTGGATTTAAACTAAATAATAATCTACGCTCTGAAGTTGATCTATTGTTACAATTTTGTGCCGATAAATGATTTTTTTAGCTAATGAGTAAATCTTTACCATTATTTTCGGTTGTGATTCCTACTTATAATTGCCTTTCATTTCTTAGAAGGGCAATACAATCTGTAATTGATCAAACCGATCAAAATTTTGAAATTTTGGTTATTGATAACGCATCAGAAGATGGCACTAAAGAATATCTTGGGAGTTTGAAAGATCCTCGTATTCATTCATTTGAGGTTCAAAATTATGGTGTGATTGCACTGTCAAGAAATATTGGAATAAAAAATGCAAAAGGTAGTTGGATATGTTTTCTTGATGCCGATGATATTTGGTACAAAGAAAAGCTTGAAACCTGTCATAAATCTATTGATGAGAAGGTAGATGTTATTTATCATGATTTAGTAAAATATGGAAAAATAAATTTTTTAGAAAGAAAAATTTTAGGTAGCCGTCAATTAAAAACTCCTGTTTTAGTAGATCTTTTGGTTGATGGTAATGCAATTAACAATTCTTCGGCTATTGTTAGAAGAGCTATGCTTAAAAAAATAAATTATCTTGATGAATCCCCCCATATGATTGCAGCAGAGGATTACAATGCTTGGCTCAAGATATCTGAAAAAACTGATCAATTTTTGTATATTCCTAAAGTTTTAGGGGAATATTTCATTGGTGAAAAAAACTCCTCAAATAAAAATATGTTTGATTGCTCTATAGCTTCTTCAGCTGACTTCGTAAAGTATCTTAATGAAAAGCAACAATCTAAATATAAGGCAAGAATGGCTTATGTTTCTGGAAGATATAATTATCTCAATAAGGACTATAAGTCTGCTGCAACATATTTATCAAATTCAGTAAAAAGTGCCTCACTAAGAATAAGATTTCGCTCCGTATTTATGTTAGTATTAATATGCATTTATAAGGTTTTAAGAATACTTAAATGATTTGGTTGAGGATTTTATTTGAATGATTTCTTTTATCGCTTTTTCTATAAATATAATCTCTTCTAAATGGTTGATTTGGAAGTTTTTTTTTGGACTATTCTATAGTGATAACTATAGAACTAATAAATATTAATTTTTACATATGTTTGAATCAACTCAAAAAAATAAGAGAACATTTTCTTTCATTGAAAAAAATGAAAAAATAGCAACTCAATTAAAAATTTCAATTGCATTAATAATTTTGGTTGTTAGTCTTTTAAGGGGATTTTTTCCAATTCTTCTTGAAGGATTAGTAGATGCTAAATTAATCTATTTCTCTCTATCAGGATCAATTTTGGTATATGTACTTACCTTCATTAAGGCCAGTAATTATTCTATATTGCCCTCTAGACTGATTTATATACTTTTATTAAATTTATTATTTTATATTAGTTGGTTAATAGTTGATTTAATAGGTGAAGTAAATGTATTTTTTTTCTTTGCTTTGGCTATTTTTCCTTTTCTTATTGTAATCTATTCAAAAGTTCCCAGTCTTTACTTCAATAGAATTATTTTTCTGCTAACTCCAATTATTGCAGGCGCACTTATTTTTGATTACTTATTAGCTAATGGCTATATATTAAATGGTAATTTGGGCTTCGACTTAAGAGAGGAATTAAGGGCGATTATTGTGCCTGAGCCTCCTGATCCTTCTCATACAGCAAACCCATTTAATAAAATTAATGGAACAACTTATCGCGCTGTAGGTTTAACAGGCGAAGAGCATGAATCAGCTAGCATACTTGTTATGCTAAGTGTATTTTTACTCGCCGCTAATAATCAAATGCTTCATCTCAAATTTCGCATCTTACTTTTAGCTATGACTTATCTTGCATTAATAGCTACTGCATCTGCGGCAAACATAGTTATGACAATTTTTGCTAGCTTGATTGTCATTGCCTACAAGTTTATAAGCATGCCCAAAAACTCTTTTCTTATACTTGCTACAGTTTTAATTATTATAATTTTCAGCTCCAGCTATTTTCCAAGTTTTATTGATTTTTTGTCTATACCATTCTCCAGATTAAACAACTTAGAGGCAATTGGAATAATGTTTGGACAACAACTCGAATCAAATTTCATTGATGAATTTATTGGTTTGATTGTAGGTCATACAAGACAATTAGAATTATCAGTATGGGGACACATTACAGAAATTGCATATTTTAGGATTCTCTATACCGCTGGGTTACCTGCGTTTATTGTAACTAATATTTTATGGTGCATTCCGTTTTTCTACCTATGCAAAGCTGATGAATATACTAGAGAAAAAATGTTTGCATATGTTGCCGCAGTTTATGCAGGTTTATTTACGCTAGCTCACTATGGAACCCTTTTGAGAATGACAAATATTATTCTGTTCTATTCGTTTTTTGGTATGTCAATAAGGATGTATGTTTTATCGACTGATTTCATAAATAATACTAAAGTAGATTCAACTAAATGATTCTATATAGGCTATTCAGTTTTAAAGAATAAAGCTAGAAAGGACTATACTAAAAACTATAGATCTTATAAAAGTTTTTTCCATACCTTTAAAATGTAACGGAATTAAGTGACTTGATAATTTTATCTTGGTACACTTATTAAAATAAGCTGTGTACATTCTGTCATAATATATTTAAAAGAACTAGAGAATATATTTTTAGATTTCTTATACTTAGTAAATAACACTCTTAAAGATATGATTAAAGTTGGAATAACTGGTGCATCTGGAATGATTGGATTACATCTGAGGTCTTTTCTAGAGATGAAAAGTGTGCCAAAGGTTAAAATTGCTAATCGTGATACATTTAAATCAAAGAAGGAAATGATTGAATTTGTTTACGATTTAGATGTCATTATTCATCTGGCATGTCAATGTAGAGGCGATGCCTTAATTGAAACAAATAATAAAATAGATAAATTTCTTACAAGCGCAATTGACGAGGCTTTATGTAAGCCTCACATAATATTCACATCGTCAACTCACATTGAAATAAATAAGTCATCTGAGTATTCAAAGTCTAAGTTGGCATCATCAAAATATTTTAATGATTGGGCTGCCTCAAATGGGATAAAGTTTTCAAATATGATTGTTCCGCATGTTTTTGGTGAGTTTGGTAAGCCGTTCCATAATAGTGTTATTTCTACATTCAGTCAGCAACTTGCAAATAGTAAAAAAATCAAACTTCATGAAGATAAAATACTTGAATTAATACATGCTCAAAAATTGTCAAAATTTATTTATGAGGCTGCTAATAATGGTATCTCAGGAGAAATTATAATTCCAGGGGTTCAAGTAAAAGTTAGTGAGGTAATGTCGAAATTAATTTTATTCGATAAAAATTATAGAGAACATATAATTCCAGAATTTTCTAATTCATTTGATTTGGACTTATTTAATACTTATAGATCGTTTTTTCCCTCAACACATTTTCCAGTTCTTTATGATCAGTTTGCTGATGATCGAGGATGTTTATTTGAGGCAACTAAATCTTTAAATAGTAGCCAATGTTTTGTATCAACTACTAAACCTGGAATTACCAGAGGCAATCACTATCATCATGAAAAAATTGAGAGATTTATTGTTTTAAAAGGAAAGGGAAAGATTTCACTAAGAAGAAAATATCAAGATGAAATAGTTGAATACATAGTTGATGGAGCTTTTCCTTCATATGTTGATATTCCTACATTACATACTCATAATATTGAAAATGTTGGGGATTCAGAAATGCTTGTGCTTTTTTGGAGTCATCAGTTGTATGATTCAAGTAATCCAGATACATATGTTGAGGAAGTTTAGATGATTCATAAATTAAAAGTTGTCACAATTGTTGGAACTCGACCAGAAATAATTAGGCTTTCTAGGGTAATAGCTAAACTTGAAATCTCTTTTGAACACACTCTTATTCATACAGGTCAGAATTATGATTATGAGCTGAATGAAATTTTTTTTAATCAGCTTAAAATTAAAACGCCTGATTACTATCTTGATGCCTCAAAAGATACACCTATTGAAACAATTGCAGATTCATTAACCAAAGTAGATAAGGTCCTTGGTGAGATAAATCCAGATGCGGTGTTAATCCTTGGTGATACTAATAGCTCATTATCAATCCTTTCTGCAAAAAGAAGAAAAATTCCTACTTTTCATATGGAGGCTGGTAATAGGTGTTTTGATCAGCGCGTACCAGAGGAATTAAATAGAAAAGTGGTTGATCACTTGGCGGATATCAATATGCCATACAGTAGTATAGCTAGAGACTACTTATTAAAGGAGGGTTTAGCACCTGATCGTGTAGTCAAAACTGGAAGTCCTATGAATGAAGTTCTAGAGTTCTATAGGCCATCAATTAATAAATCTGATGTTCTTAGTAAACTCTCATTAGAATCAAATAAATATTATGTTTTAAGTTCGCATCGAGAAGAAAATATTGATTCAAATAATATAAATAAAATTATAAATATCTTAAATTACTTATCAAATGATAATATTGTTATTATGCCTATTCATCCTAGAACAAGAAAGAAATTTACTGAGGTTAATTTTAATCCAAATAAAAATATTAAATTAGTAGAGCCACTTGGTTTTTTTGATTATGTTAAGTTGCAAATGAATGCTATTGTTGTTCTTTCTGATAGTGGGACCATAACAGAGGAGTCTTCAATATTAAACTTTCGTGCTATCAATATTAGAGAAGCACATGAAAGACCAGAGGGAATGGAGGAGGGCGCAGTAATAATGTCTGGACTGGAGCTAGATAATATTAAATCTTCACTTGATATATTGAAAGACCAGCTATATGGAGAGAATGGCAGAACACTGAATCTTGTTAATGATTACAAATGTCAGAATGTATCAGAAAAAGTAGTTCGAATCATACAAAGCTATACTGATTATATTAATAAAACGGTATGGAAGAAATAATTATTTTTTAACTAAACTACTTACATAATTGAAAAGTTTTAAGCAAATTAATCTAGTCTACTATAGTAATCTCTCAAAGAAAGAAAAAATAATTGTAGAGAGCGAAGTTCAAGGTATTGCCAAAAAATCTATAACTGGAGTTAATATAGCCCACAATATTGAGCTCATTCACGTACTAAGTTGCTCATATGGCTATAAGCCAGAGTTGTTGCTACTATATTCAGATAAGATGCTAATTGGCTTTATTCCATTGTCAATCTTGCGTGATAAGGCTATCTCCTTGCCGCATTTTTCTTATGGAGGTTTTTGTGGAATATTCCATTTAAACCAGTCTCATATAGAGAAAATTATAAAATCTTTATCATTGCGCTATAGTGCGGGCTTTATGATTAGAGATTTTAAGCCTTATTCAAAACATATTTTTAATGACAAGGTGGTGTACCATCTAAAATTAGAAAAATCGAGAGATGATCAATTTTCTGCTTTTAATAAGAAAATTAGAAGTCAAGTAAGAAAAGCTATTAAGAATGATATTACTGTTGTTTCAGGAAATCTTGAGGACTTCTATAAGGTTTATACTGAAAATATGCATTATAAACATGGTTCGCCTCATTTATCTCAGGAGTTTTTTAACAACCTACTAGACTTGTACTCCTCTGGAGAAACTAAAATATTTATAGCTAAATTTAATGAAAAGGTTGTAGGCTCTTGTCTGATGGTTGGATTTCATGATTTTATTGAAGTATGTTGGGCAGCTACATCACCTAGATATAATAATCTATCTCCAAATATGCTGTTATATTGGACAATGATTTCATATGCAGTGGAAAATAAATATAGGATATTTTCTTTTGGCAGGGCAAATAGAGATTCAGGCTCTCAAAGATTTAAAAAACAGTGGGGAGCTATTGAGATTCCATTAGTATGGAGCTCTGATAAAGCGCTTGATTTATCTCATAGTAAGCTTAAATTCCTTACAAAGATTTGGCGCCTGACTCCATCTTTTTTGACTAATTCCCTTTCTACATTAATTACTAAGTATATATATTAGAAAATGCTGTGTTATTTTCTAGTAAAAAAAATTAACTAAACTTGTATTTTATGGACATACTAATTGTTTCTCAATATTTTTGGCCTGAAAACTTTAGGATTAATAATCTAGCTATAGCCTTAGAAAAAGAAGGTCATAAAGTGACTATTCTAACAGGCCTTCCAAATTATCCTGAGGGGAGAATTTACAAAGGTTATAAATGGAAAGTAACAAGAGAAATATATAAAAATATTAATATTATTAGAGTTCCCATAATACCCAGAGGAGATGCTAGTAATATAAAATTATTTCTTAACTACCTTTCATTTGCAGTTATTGCATCAATTCTTTCACCATTTTTAATTAAAGGTAATATAGATAAAATTTTTATATATGGAGGCTCCCCTTTAACAAAAGCCATCCCTGCAATCTTGCTTAAAAAAATAAAAAAAGCACCTATTTTTCTCTGGGTATTAGACCTGTGGCCAGAAAGTGTATTTGTGAATAATAGAATAAAGTCAAAAGCAATTTTTCTTCTTATAAAACTTATGACCAAATGGATATATAAGAACTCTGATTATATTTTACTTCAATCAAAGGCAATGTTTAAACCTGTAATGGAAAATGGAGGAGATTATAAAAAACTTTTTTATTTTCCATCTTGGGCAGAAGATCAGTTCTTAGAAGAGCCTTATGATTATTCTGAACAAGTTGAGCTCGATAAACTACCTACTGGCTTTTATATTACTTTTGCGGGAAATGTAGGAGAGGGTCAGGATATTGAAACTATTGTTGCTGCTGCAGAGGAATTAAAAGATCAAAAAATGATTCATTGGATAATTTTGGGCTATGGGTCTAAATACGAATGGCTAATTAAAAATATTCAAAATCGAGGTCTGAATAATATTCATGCCCTAGGAAGAAGGCCTTTAGGCGCTATGCCCATGTATTTTAAATTTTCTAATATACTTTTAGCTTCATTGAAAAAGAAAGATATTTATGCTTTAACACTCCCTGGAAAAATTCAGTCTTATATGGCAAGTTCAAAACCTATCATAGCAATGATTGATGGAGAGTCTTCAAGAATTCTTAAAGAATCTAAGTCAGGGATATCAGTTGCAAGTGAAGACCAAAAAGGTTTAGTTGATGCTGTTATGAGGGCATCAAAAATGAGCCAAGGAGAGTTAGAAAAAATGGGTCAAAATGGAAGAGAATATTATCTTAAGCACTTCCAATTAAAAAAGTCACTTGAAAAATTGAATAAATTATTCTCTGATACTTAAAAATATAGACTGACAAGCTTTTTAAGTAAAATACGAAGAATGAATAAAACACTTATATTAACATTTGATCTTGAAGAGTGGTTCCATCTTTGTTTGGATGATACAACATCCTCATGGGATAAGTACGAAAGAAGATTTGAGAAGAATGCTGATTACTTACTTGAAGTCTTAGATCAAAATAATGTGAAAGCAACTTTTTTGGTTTTAGGTTGGATTGCAAGGCAGTACCCTGAAATAATAAGAAAAATAAGTGAAAATGGGCATGATATTGGAACCCATTCTAATCTTCATAACTTGGTTTATGAGCAATCATTAAAAGAATTTGAAAAGGATTTAGTAGAGTCATTAAATACTCTTGAAGACGTTATTAGCAAAAAAATATTAATATATAGAGCTCCTGCTTTTAGTATCAATACTCAGTCAAAGTGGGCATTAGAAATTATTGCTAAAAATGGTATTAGTTTTGATTTGTCACTCTTTCAAGGGCATCATACTTTAGGAGGTATTTCTGGTAAAAAAATTAATGAGCCTTTTTATATAAATACTCAATCAGGTAAGATATTAGAGTACCCAATGTCAATCTCTAAAATACTAGGCCTAACATTTGCAACATGTGGCGGTGGATATTTTAGATTACTTCCTTTTAGTATTACTAAGGCATTACTCCATCATAGTGAATATAAGATGACCTACTTCCACCCAAGAGATTTTGATTATGGCCAGCCAAGACTTCCAATGTCTGCGATTAAATATTTTAAAACCTATGTTGGATTATTATCTTCAAAATCTAAATTTAAAAAATTACTAGAAAATTTTAACCCAATCTCATTATCAGAAGATTTAAGAACAAGAGATTTAGATAAGCTAAAAATTATAGAACTTGAATCACTTGGCCGTAGATAAAATATTATTTATTACGTGGATAACTTAAACTACAATTACTTAGAAATCATCACAGTTTTTGCCACTGCATTTTTTTTAACTATTTTTTTATTATATCTTTACAGAAGGTTTACAATTAAATCAAATAGTTTTATTGCTATACCAGTAACTAGGTCATCGCATAGTATTTCAACACCAACAGGTGCAGGTTTTATAGTTGCAATAACCTATGTAGTTGTATCTTTATCTCTTCTTGCTATTTTCGAATTTAACTCTTCAGAAAAGATTGTATATCTTTATCTGGGGGCATTATTATCGACTTTTTATGGGTTTTATGATGATTTAAAGGATAGGGGGGCAAAACCTAAATTTGTAGTTCAAATTGTACTTGCTGGCGGCCTTATTTTTACATTCTATGATTATCTAAATTATGCTATTCCATTTGAACCTATTATTTTAAAAGTAACAACCATATTATTATTGTATTTTTTTTTAGTCTGGCTTTCTAATGCTATTAATTTTATGGATGGGATCGATGGAATGCTTGGATCTGGGACATTGTTAATTTTACTTTCGTCATCGATTTTAATGATTTTAATTGGAACTCATTCAGTAAATATTTTCTCTTTCTTAATTCTTATCCCCATCTTATTAGGATTTTTATGTTTTAATTTCTCAAAATCAAAGCTATTTTTAGGTGATTCTGGCAGCTTATTTTTAGCTTATTTTCTTAGTTTTTTTGTTCTAGAAACCTTGAGTCAGAAGGAATTAAGCGGGTGGGTATGGCTTATTCTTTTTAGCCATTTCCTGACTGAAACAACTCTTACAACTATTCTAAGAATTTTTTTAACTAAAGATTGGTTTAAGCCTCATAAAAGCCATGCTTATCAAAATTTAGCAAGAGTACTTGATAGTCATGTGAAAGTAACGTTAAGTACAGTTTTTTTTCATATTCTTTGGTTATTTCCTTTAGCCTATGTTGCAGTGCAATTGCCAAATTTAGGACTCGTATTGTTTATAATTTCTTCAGCTCCAGTTTTTATTATAACTATGTTATATGGCCCTCTTTACTCTAAGGATTAATTACAATTATGACTAAGCAAGTTAAAAATAATATCATTGTATGGGGTCTTGGTAATCATGCGTGTAAGAAGATACTTCCAGCAATATTTTCTTCAAAAGCATTCACATTGGTAGGAGTTTGTTCACGTTCTAACAAAATAGTAAGGTTTTATTCTAAAGAATTTTCTTGTGATGGATGGACTGAGTCTATTGAAATGCTTAATACTCAAAAAATTAATACTGTGTTTATTTCTACTCCAATAGGTGTTCATTTTGAGATGGCAGTTATGTCATTAAAGGCTTATAAAAATGTTATTTGTGAAAAACCTTTGACTTGTAATTTTAATCACACTAAGAGTCTTATTAATTTAGCTAAAAAAAATAAAAAAATGTTGGCTGAGGCTTTCATGTTTCTTTATCATCCTCAGTTTAAAAGGTTACAAAGTGTAGTTAAAAATAAGGAGCTTGGTGAGATTCATTCTGTAACCTGTAGGTTTGGAATCCCTACTTTGGATGAGCCAGGCTTTAGGAATGATGCTGACTTATGTGGAGGGGCTTTATGGGATGTTGGTTCATATACTGTTGCAGCAGTTTTAGGGTTATTTTATGATCAAGATGTTGAGGTATTATTTTCTGATGTAAAAAAACATGTGAATTCAGAAGTAGATACTGAAGGAAGGGCTATTTTGCTTTTTGCAAAAGGTACAATTGCATATCTTGAGTGGGGGATTGGAGTAGCTTATAAGAATGAGATTGATTTATGGGCAGATAATGGTTCTTTTTATACAGAGAAAATATTTTCTAAACCAAAAAACTATTTACCAGTCTATAGGATGAGAGACAAATATGGAGAAGAGTCTTTTGTTGATGGTGAATGTTCAGATCAATTTATTGAAATGTTTAAATCATTTTCTGATGTTTCAAAATCACCAGCTATGATTGAAAAGGAATATGAACAAATATTTAAACGAGCTAGAGTGATGGATCAAATTGTAAATTTCTCTTAATACTTTAATAATTAAACGATAGGAATATAAAATGGAAAAATGGAAAGATATTAAAATTGATGATGAGACTATGTGGCCAAAAACTGGCTTAGTTAAGCTAGATGAAGCTCATAATGATGATAGGGGCTCTATACAATCCCTAGTTAATTTCCCTATGAAAAATCTTTCATTGATTTCTTCAAAAAAAGGCGCAGTTCGCTCTAATCACTATCATTTAACTGATTGGCATTACATGTATGTCTTGTCTGGCTCATTCGATTATTATTATCGCCCAACTAATACTGAGGACGAACTTAAGTGTGTCAGGGTGATTGCTGGTGAGATGGTTTTTACTCCTCCAATGGAGGATCATGCCACTGTATTTTTAGAAGACTGTGATCTTTTAGCTATGAGTCGAAACCCTCGTGATCAAGTAGCTTATGAAGAGGATGTCAGGAGGGTTATTTTAATTGATCCTGAAAAAAACTAATAGTGTCAAACTCTAATTTCTACCTACGGAAGTCTTGTCGGATGTGTGATAGCAATCGATTGCTAAAAACGTTTAGCCTTTCTCCTACGCCTCCTGGTAATGACTTTCTTTCAAAGGAAGAGTTAGGTCGTCATGAGCAGTTGTATCCATTAGATTTGTATTTCTGTGAAGATTGTTATCATCTCCAATTAGGACATGTTGTCAGTCCACTAGTGCTATATCAAAAAAACTATACTTACGTTTCTGCAACATCTAAACAATTTGTTAACCATCTTAAAAATTATGCAGAAGATATGATTAAAAAATTTAACCTTAAGCCTAATTCGTTAGTTATTGATATTGGATCTAATGATGGAACATGTCTTGGTTTTTTTCAAGACAATGGTATGAAAGTTTTAGGGGTTGATCCAGCAACTGAAATTGCACAAAAAGCCACTAAAAATGGTGTTAATACAATTGCAGATTTTTTTAGTTACAATCTTTCTATGAGTCTTCGTGAAAAATATGGTCCTGCAAATTTTGTCACTTCTCATAACGCATGTGCACATATTGATAACTTGTTAGATATAGTTAAAGGGGTTGAATTTCTGCTTGATGAAGATGGATTATTTGTACTTGAGGTTGGTTATTTCGTAGATGTTTATTCCAATATTTGGTTTGATACAATTTATCATGAGCATCTTGATTTTCATACTGTAGCACCATTTGAAAAATTATTTGAGCGGGCAGGTATGGAAATTATTGGTGTCGATCGAATTTCTCCTCAAGGGGGCTCAATTAGAATAATTTCACAAAAAAAGAATGGTAAATTTCAAAGAGATAGTTCAGTTGATGAACTTATATTATTGGAAAATGAGTTGGGTCTTGATAAAGTCAAAACGTTTTATGAATTTGCCGATAAAATTAATTTAGTTAAAGAAAGTCTTCATAAATTAATTAAAGATTTAAAGGATGATAATAAAACTATAGCTGGCTTTGGTGCTCCCACTAAAGCGACAACTCTAATGAACCATTTTGGTATTGATGAAAATATTTTAGATTTTATAGTTGATGATAACCCTTTAAAGCAAGGATTATATACTCCGTTATCTCATATACCAGTTCTATCAGCAGATGCACTATATAAAAGGAAGCCTGACTATGTAATGATTCTTGCCTGGAATTTTGCAAACCCAATAATGCAGATGCATAAAAAATATTCAGATGAAATAGGCCAGTTTATATTGCCAATGCCGATACCTCAAATACTTGATTAAGATTAAAATGGTGTAAAATTTATATATAACCATTTATGGAGATCAAGAAATGCCAGCAAAAAGAATTCTTGTAGTGGCGCCTCATCCAGATGATGAAACTTTGGGTGTTGGGGGTACTATTGCAAAATCTATAGTTGAGGGCTCTGAAGTTTTTGTGCTTACTGTTGCAGGTCATCTGCCACCCCTATATCAGGAAAAAGATTATCAGATAACACTTGAAGAAGCAAAAAATGCATATAAAGTTCTTGGTGTTAAAAACTTTAAATTTTTAGATATTCCAGCCACTATGGTTAATGAAATGCCTGTGCATAAATTAAATAAGCAAATCCTTTCAGTTGTCAATGATTTTATGCCAGATACAGTCTTAGCTCCATTCCCTGACCGGCATATAGACCATAAAGTTATTTTTGAAAGTACAATGGTAGCTACTAGACCAGTAGGGAAGTCTGCAGGCATTAGTCTAGTTGCCTGTTATGAGACATTATCTGAAACTCACTGGAATGCCCCATATCTTGAGCCAAATTTTTCACCTAATTATGTTGTTAATATTGATAAGCATATTAATACCAAACTTGATGCTTTAAGTTGTTATAAATCACAAATTACTAATGATGTTGGACCAAGATCACTTAAATCAGTTAATTCGCTTGCTCACTTTAGAGGCTCTCAATCTGGATTTCAATATGGTGAGGCCTTTTTTATAGTTCGTATGACTGGATAAAATTCATTTTCATCTAGATTACAATGCTTTTATTTTTAATAAATTTGTTGATATCTGTTAATTGAATTAATTTTAATTAAGCCTTCTGGACTTATTTTCTACTCAAGAGTATCAGATATCTTAAATATGATAGGTAGATTGTTTAATAATTGGAGAATGCAATTAGATATTTAATAACAGGAGGTGCTGGTTTTATTGGATCAAGCTTATGTGAATTTTTGGTTGATAAAGGTCATTCAGTTTTTGTAGTCGATGATTTAAGTACAGGGTATAAAAATAATCTAGCCCCTATCTTAAAGTCCATTACTTTTTATGAAGAGAAGATTCAATTTTTTGACTTTGAAATATTACCTAAGATTGATGCAGTAATCCATTTGGCGGCTCAGCCATCTGTCCCTATTTCTATAGCTGATTTTAGAAATAGCTCTTCTGGAAATATTTTAGGAACAATCAAAATAATTGATTATTGCAGTATAAATCAAATTCCTTTAACTTATGCTTCTTCCTCAGCTATTTATGGGAACTTAGAACTAGGGAGTGATGTTAACTCAGAAATTGATCTGTTAAGTCCTTATGCAACTGACAAATATGTAATGGAGTTATATGCAAAAACTGCTTTTAAGCTTTACAAATTATCCAGTATTGGATTAAGGTTTTTTAACGTTTATGGTCCTCGGCAAGATCCAAATAGCCCCTATTCTGGGGTAATATCAATCTTTATTGATAGATTATTAAAAGGACAAAATATTACGATAAATGGTGGTTATCAAACCCGTGATTTTATCTATGTAAATGATGTGGTAGAGATAATTTTTCAATCAACTGTCTTAACTTCAGGAAAGCAGATGTGTGAGCATTCAAATGTGCTTACTGGCAACTCAGTTTCAATAGATTATCTTGCTAAAATGTTAATTAACCACATTGAGCAAGATGTTGATATAAACTATCAAGCTCTTTCAATTAGTGACCCTGAAAAATCTAGTGGATCAATTAAAAAAATGACAGAGTTATTTGGTGTTGATTTAAAGAAAATGATCCCACTTAATTCTGGCCTATCTAAAACAGTTGACTTTATTAGGGACAATAATTAGTGAAAAATAATCATAAATATGATTGGGTTATTGTTGGTGGAGGTGCATCAGGAATTGCTGTTGCTGAGATACTTTGTAGGGAAGGAAAATCTGTACTATTGATAGAAAAAAATAGTCAAATTGCTTCTGAGACTACTAAAGTTTTTCATGAGTGGTTTCACTCAGGTTCTCTTTACTCATTGGTTCCAGATAATCTACTAACATTGCGCTATCTTCTTGGTGCAACAGATGATCTTTTGGAATATTATAGTGGGTTCAGTAAGATGAATTTATCACCAACAGAGTCAGGAATATCTGTAACAGGAAGTAACGGCTGGTTTAATGAGGATCGTATTGAATATAAGTACAAAATCAGAAAACTAAATCCAATCTGGATGTCTTTAGTTTCTCGTTCTATTAATATTATTGATATGATTAATAATCATGATTGGCTTAGAAGGCGAGCAGGGTCAGAATATGATCGATCTAAATTAATGTTTAAGCATGCTTTTAATTTTATACCTAAGCAAATTTTTTCATCAAAGGGATTTTATTCTGCATTAAGTCCTGATTTAACTATTAACTCTAGGCTTCTAATTTCAGACCTTATATCAGTTGCAATTAGTAAAGGATTGGAAGTAGTTTCATCAGAATCAGTAACAAATATTGAGGAAACTAAAGATATTGTTTCTATCAAGACACTAACTGGGTCTTATGAGGCAGATAATGTTGTTATATGTAGTCCTGATGTAATGTCAGAAATTTTTAATATTCCTATTAAAACTGGGTTTGCACCTATTGCTGTTGTTGAAAATATTACAGACGATGATAATAGTTTTGTTGAGTTGGACTATTACCCAAAAAAATGTATTAATCTTTTAAAAAAGAAAGATGGTATTGGACAAGCTGGTGGTATCACAATTAATAATAAAAAAGATATAAAGCCATACCTTGATTATATTATTTCTGAGCATAAAAAAAGGAATCCTAGAATTAATGTAGTTGATAGTTATATTGGGCTTAAAAAAGAGTTAGTGCAAAAGGGTGAGAATAGGAACTATCTTTATCATATTAATAAGCATAGTCCAAAGATTTGGTCCATAGTTTTAGGTAAATTTACTTTGGCATTTAGTATGGCCCCAGAGTTTTATAGAAGGGTCTACCATAAAAATCCAACTAAGCATGTTAATAAAAATATTGCTTTAGTGGATAATAATCTCATTTCCAAGACATCTTGGCAAGAAATTATTGATAATAAGAGGGCAAAAAGTGGGAATGATCAAACTACCTGAAAAGGCTATTACAAAATTTACAAATAATTATCTTGACATTTTTCACTCAGGTAATCTGGCAGAGGGAAAGTGGAATAATAGGGTTAGTGAATGGGCAAAAAATTATGCTTCTGCAGCTTATGCCTTACCTGTCTCATCGAATGGTGCTGGCCTTTATGCAATCCTCAATATCTTAAAAAGATATCGTAATTATAAAAGAGTATTTTTGCAGAGCAACACAATGTATGGCGTTAAGACTATAGCAAATAGTTCTGGTCTTGAATTATGTGGATATGTTAACTGCTCTTTAGATACTCTGATGCCAACCTATGAAGATGTAATGACGTTTGTTAAATCTCTTGAAAACCCTTCAGATGCTGTTTTTCTACTAACTCATATTGGTGGTTGGGTGAATCCAGATATGCATAAAATAGTGAATTTATGTAATGATTTAAGTATTGCTATAGTTGAAGATTGCGCTCATAGTTTGGGGGCAACACTTGATGGTCAACATACTGGCTTATATGGAGTAGCAGGTGTTTATTCTTTATATGCTACAAAAGCTATTCCTGCTGGTGAAGGAGGAATTGTGGTTTCAAATGATCATGAATTAGGAGAGCTTATCTCAAAGTTTTCAATTTATGATCGATTTGACCAAGAAATAGATATAGGCGTTAATATAAGGATGTCAGAGTTGAGTGCGCTTCTCTCGCTTTCAGTTTTAGAGTGTATTGAAGAAATCATTAAAGACAAAATGGACGTAGCATATCGATATATAAAAGCTTGTGATAAAGTTGGTATTAAATATTTTCACCCTGAGAAAGATGGACAGCGCTCTAATCTATATAAATTTATTATAATTGGAGGCAGTAATTACGACTTTAAAAAATTATCAATAAGAACGTCACCTGTTTATGATTATTCTTTAGGAGCTGATCCTACTGGTATTGTTGATAATCACATATGTCTCCCTATATGGTATAAATTAGAAGAGGAGCAAATCAATTCAGTGATAGAAGAAATACATTCAATTATTTTATGAAAATTTTAGCAATTGATTTGACTTATGCATCATTTGGTGGTGCCGATACCCAGATTACTCAAATTATGAAGAATATAGATGTCTATGATTTTGACAAATATATAATTTATATGAATGATGATAATGCAGAGCTTTTTGATGTAAATAATAATAATATTTCTCTTGTCAATGTGCGTTATACATCCAAGTTATTACTGATTCGTATATTTTGGCAACAACTTGTTCTTCCATTTAGATTGCTATATGATAATGCTACTATTCTTTTTTCTCCTGGTAATATTTCCCCGATTTTTTCGTTTACTGATAAGGCTCAATGGATTGGTACTATTGGGCCTTTTGAGAGGGATTTCTATAAATACTTCCCAATCAAGAATAAAATACTCCTTTATCTTAATAAGTTATTAATGAAGTACTCTGCGCTAACTTCTAAGCATGTTTTTTTTGAGTCAAACTATACTCTCGACCTGTTTGTTAAGAAATATAAGTTTGATATTAATAAAGGTACTGTGATAAATATCGGCTCAGGGGGTGGGTTTTTTCCAACAGATAAATATTCTGAACCAAAGGTATCTCCATTTACAAATAAAAAATTCATCTTAACGGTATCTCACTTATATCCTTATAAAAATATTGAGGTATTATTAAAGGCCTTTTCTAACTACTCTAACAAAGATAATGAGTCGTTGTTGTTAATTGCTGGCGCAAAACCATTTAAAGGCTACTATGATAGTTTATGTGCCTTATCAGAGTCACTAAACTTATCTGATAAGGTATTTTTCTTAGGAAAAATGAACCAGTCAGAATTAAGAGAACTTTATAGCCTGTGTTCGTTATTTGTTTTTACTTCACCTTTTGAAAATTTTGCATATACCCTTGTTGAGGCGATGAGTTGTGGTGCACCTATCTTAACAACTAACACTACTGCTATGCCAGAAACCTGTGAATCAGCTGCTGTTTATTTTGACCCTTATTCTGCTTCTAATCTTATGGATAAAATTACAAAATTAATGTCAGATGAATCTCTAAGATTAAAGTATAAGAAATCTGCTTTAGCCCAGTCACTTAAAATAAATAACTATAGAGAAGTCAATATAAAGACCAATGCTGTCTTATTAAGTATTATATCTAATTGAAATTTACATAAGAATTAATGCAAAATAGAGATTAATTATGTATAAAACAGTTCAAAAAATTACATCTATGTCGAGATTGGCTAAGCAATTTAGCATGCTGCTTGTTGATTCAATCTCACTAGTATCCATTCTTTATATTTCTTTTATTATCAGGATGGGAGTTTGGCATTTGCCTGACAATAATCTTCTTTGGATCGTAATTGGCTCTCCAGTTCTTGCTCTACCAATATTTTTACGTTTTGGGCTTTATCAATCAGTTATTCGCTATATTGGCTTTAAAGCATTATGGTCTGTGGGTCAAGCAGTAACTCTTTATTCAATCCTTTGGGGTTTAATAATGCTAATGTTAGATATTGATGGAACTCCAAGATCAATTATATTAATCAATTGGATGTTATCAATTTTAGTTATTGGTGGCTCAAGGATACTTGCAAGATGGCTTTTAACATCTGATAGATTTTCTAATGACAGAGATAAAGTTAATGTTATTATCTATGGAGCAGGTGCTGCAGGAAGGCAGCTTTCAAATGCCTTACAACAATCAAATGATTATAAGCATGTTGCTTATGTGGATGACAACTCTTTAATTCATAACAATAATATAAACGGTGTTCCAGTAATCCCATTCAAGGAATTATCACTAGCAATAAAAACAGATAGAGTGAGTGAGATTTTTCTTGCCTTGCCATCTATTTCACGAAGAAAACGGAACAAAATTATTGAAATACTTAATCCCCTTTCAATTCTTGTAAAAAGTTTACCAAGTGTTTCAGAGCTAGCTCAAGGAAAAGTAAGCATTGAAGATCTTCAAAAAGTTTCTATAAAGGATCTACTTGGTCGCAACCCTGTAAAACCTAACGAAAAACTTTTAAAGTTAAAAATAACAAATAAAGTAGTTTTAGTTACTGGTGCAGGGGGCTCAATTGGATCAGAGCTTTGCCGACAAATAATTTTTTTAAAACCCAAGAAATTAATTCTATTTGAAATTACTGAATTCTTTCTCTACCAAGTAGACAGGGAGCTTAATGAAATAGGGGCTCTTGATATTGAGATTATTCCAGTTCTTGGTTCAGTAAGAAATAAGGTAAGATTTCAAGCTATTCTAGAGTGCTTTAGTGTTCAAACTGTGTATCATTCTGCCGCATATAAGCATGTTCCTCTGGTTGAATATAATAATTCAGAAGGTGTTTTAAATAATATTTTTGGTACATTGATTGCTGCAGAAGTTTCCATTGCTTCTAAGGTTGAAACTTTTGTTCTGATTTCTACTGATAAAGCTGTTAGACCAACTAATACTATGGGAGCAACTAAACGGGTTTCTGAATTAATATTGCAAGCGCTATCTTTAGAAAATCACAGCACTTGTTTTACGATGGTTCGGTTTGGTAATGTTTTAGATTCAAGTGGTTCAGTAATTCCATTGTTTAAGAGTCAAATTAAACATGGAGGCCCTGTAACAGTAACAGATCCTAATATGGTTCGTTTTTTTATGACCATACATGAAGCAGTAGAATTAGTTTTGCAGGCTAGCTCAATGAGTGAAGGTGGCGATGTTTTTGTTTTGGATATGGGTGAGCCAGTTCGCATCTATGATTTAGCTGTTAGAATGATTCAGTTGAGTGGACTTCACGTATTAGATAAAAATAATCTTGATGGCGATATAGAGATTATATATTCTGGTTTAAGGCCTGGTGAGAAGCTTTATGAGGAGTTATTGGTCAATGGTAATGCAATTAAAACAGATAATTCACGTATTATGAGAGCTGAAGAGGCTATGTTAGATTGGTCGACACTTAAATTATTGCTTGATGAGCTTGAAGAGGCTTCAGAGAAATTAGATAATGTGAAGATTCGCAATATTTTAATTAAGATTGTTCCTGAATTTATACCTCAAAGCCATATTGTGGATTTTTTAAATTAACTAAAATTAATTTAGTATAAAAAATAAAGATTTAAAAGTAAAACTATAATATGAATAATTCAAAATTATTAAAAACAAATGTTGTTGCGCTTATTCCGCTTAGAGGTGGATCGAAAAGCATTCCAAACAAGAATATTAAGGAAATTGCAGGTAAGCCTTTATGTGCCTGGACTATAGAGGCAGCCAGTAAATCAAAGCATATAAATACTGTTTATGTTTCTACAGATTCTGAAGAAATAAAAACTGTTGTTGAGAGTTTGAATATGAGTGTAAAGGTATTAATGCGTCCAGATAACATATCAACAGATGAAGCTTCAACTGAATCTGTTATGAACCATTTTATGGGCCAAGTTGAATTTGATATAATTGTCACTATTCAGGCAACATCTCCATTACTAACTTGTGATGATTTGGATCAAGGATTAGAGATCTTTTCCAGAGATAAATTAAACTCTATGCTTTCAGCTGTTAGGATAAAGCGTTTTTTTTGGACTGAAGAAGGTAGCCCTATTAACTATAATCCCTTGGATAGGCCTTTAAGACAAAATTTTTCAGGGACTATGATGGAAAATGGGGCTTTTTATGTTACAGATCGTGTTACTTTGAAAAACTTTAATTGCAGATTGGGTGGAAAAGTAGGTGTTTTTGAAATGCCTGAAAATACTGCAGTAGAAGTTGATGAGCCTAGTGATTGGGAAATAGTAAAAAATTTATTAAAGTTGGATAGAAACTAATGTTTATAGAAAGAAATTTTGCAGAATTTGTAGTTTTTAAAGAAGATTCTATTCTGACTGCTCTGAATAAAATAAATGCAAATAGATCTCGTCTTATTTTTGCTGTAACTGAGTCTGGCGTATTGGAAGGAATCTTAACTGATGGTGATTTTAGGCGATGGATAACTTCTACTAAAAAAATAGATGTTAACGTTTCTATTGAATCTATAGTTAATAAAGATTTCTGTGCTGCTCACATTGATTCAAAATTAGGTGAAATTGAAAAGTTATTTTCTAAAGTGATCAGAGTTGTTCCTTTGATAAATAATAATTTTCAACTTGTTGGTGTTGCACTACCTTGGCAAAAAAAAATTAACATTGGTACTAAAAGTATAAGTGAAGATTCACCAGTATTTATTATAGCTGAAATTGGAAATAACCATAACGGAAGTATTGATTTAGCTAAAAATTTAGTTGATGAAGCTATCAAGTCAGGCGCTGATTGTGCTAAATTTCAAATGAGAGATTTAAATTCACTGTATATTAATTCTGGAAGTTCTATTGATGCAAATATTGATCTTGGTGCTCAATATACTCTTGACCTCCTCAGTAAAATGCAGCTATCAGACCTTGAGATGATGGAAATATTTGATTACTGCAATGATAAAGGAATCATTCCTCTTTGCACCCCATGGGATTTAAATAGTCTCTCAAAGCTTGAAAATTATGGAATGTTAGCATATAAGATATCTTCAGCAGATTTTACAAATTACGAATTAATTGAGGCAGTTGCTTCTACAGGAAAGCCGATGATTTGTTCAACAGGAATGAGCACTGAGCAAGAGGTTTTAGATGGCATCACTCTTATCCAAAGTACTGGTATTCCATATGTTCTTCTTCACTGTAATTCTACATATCCTGCCCCATTCAAAGATGTAAATCTTAATTATATTAAACATCTAAAAGAAATTAGTGGTGGCTTAGTTGGCTATTCAGGTCATGAACGCAATATCCACGTTGCTATTGCTGCAGTTGCAGTTGGAGCTAGAGTTATTGAAAAGCACTTTACATTAGATAATCTTATGGAAGGAAATGATCATAAAGTTAGCCTTATGCCTCAAGAATTTTCTAATATGGTTGAAGGAATTAGACAAGTTGAAGAATCAATAGGGTCGGATATAAAACGAGAGCTTTCTCAGGGTGAAATGATGAATAGGGAAAATCTAGCTAAAAGTCTTATTGCTTCCATAGATATACCTTCTGGGACTATTATTTCAGATGAAATGATTGATGTCAAAAGCCCTGGCCAGGGTCTTCAGCCAAATAGAAAAGTTGACCTTTTAGGTAAGACAATATCTTCAGACAAGATGGCAGGTGATTTTTTCTATGATAGTGATTTAGGAGAGAGTAAAGTTCAAGCTCGTAACTATCAATTTGAATCTAAGTGGGGAATACCAGTTAGATATCATGATTTAGATCATTTAACCTCCTTGACTAATCCTGATTTAGTGGAAATTCATCTTAGTTACAAGGACATGGAATTAGATTTTACAGATTATCTTAAGCATTCCTATGATTTGGATTTAATAGTTCATGCTCCAGAACTATTTGCAGGTGATTTAACACTAGATTTATGTTCACAGAATCAAGAATATAGAGAAAAATCAATAATTGAATTGCAGAAAGTTATCGATCTTACAAAAAAATTAACTCCTTTATTTTCTAAAGCAAAATGCACTCAAATTGTTACCAATGTAGGAGGTCATTCAAATGATAGGCATTTAGATCCAAGTAAATTAGATGATATTTATGGATTACTAGAAATGAGTTTAAGTAATCTTGATATGAGTGGAGTTGAAATAATCCCTCAAACAATGCCTCCTTTTCCATGGCATTTTGGAGGGCAACAGTTTCATAACTTGTTTATTGATGCAGAGAATATCGTACGTTTTTGTGAGAAAAATAAAATGCGAATTTGTTTGGATTTATCTCACACAAAGCTAGCATGTAATTATTTTAAGTGGTCATTTTCAGATTTTATCAAAAAGGTAGGACCATATGCTGCACATCTTCATATTGCAGATGCATCAGGTGTTGATGGTGAAGGTCTTCAAATTGGAAATGGCGATATAGATTGGAAAAATTTATGGAAAAGTATTAATTCGAATGCTAAAAGTGCTTCGTTAATACCTGAAATTTGGCAAGGCCATAAAGACAGTGGCTCAGGTATGTGGATGGCACTAGATAAATTAGAAAAGATATCAAGAGGTATAAATTAAAATGGCAAAAATTCTTTTAATTAATCCTAGTAAGTGGGGTAGAGGCATAACACCAATTTGGATTGCTAGCCATTCGGCCCTGCTTAAATCTAAAAACCATGAAGTTCATTTATTTGATTCAACTTTCTATAAAGATTGGTCAATTGATGAGTTGTCTTTTAATACATCTAATGAGCAATATAAGCCATCTAAATATAGCAAATATATTAATTTAATTGAAGGGGATATAGTAACTGATCTCCAGAACAAAATAGATGCATATATGCCTGATATTATTTTCTGGTCTGCAATAAGTTCTCATATTCATGGAGAGGGTGAGTATGTAAATATTCAGTATGGTTATGAGTTAATTGACAAGGTAAAATCAGATTCTTTAATAATTACTGCTGGCCTCCAAGCTACTGCCAGACCAAAAGAAATGTTTGATTTTTTTCCAAAAGTTGATTGCTTTATTGGTGGCGAATCAGAAGTCGTTCTATGCCAAGTTGCAGATGAATTTCCTAAAATGGACAATATTCTTAGCCTGAACGGACTAGTATTCAAAGATAAAGGAGTTGTTAAAATAAATCCAAAGCAGCAAATTATTAGCGATTTAGATATTATTCCATCTTATGATTATTCAGTTTTTGAAGATCAAATTTTTTACAGACCTTATAATGGAAGTGTTGTGAGAGCTGTTGATTATGAATTATCAAGGGGTTGTATTTATGCTTGTAGTTACTGTGTAGAAACCATAATTCAAGACTATTATGGGTTTACAGAAATCAATAGAGGTGTTTTAAAAAATGTAAAAGGTTATTTACGTAATAAGAGTGCTAAAAGAGTATTTATGGAGTTACAAGATATTCATATCAAATATGGCGTAACTCTCATTCGTTGCCAGGATACAAATTTCCTTACAATTGATAAAATTATGTTGGCTGAACTTGCAGAGCTTATGGATAGTTCAGATTTAGATATAAAGCTGTATATTGAAACAAGGCCTGAAGGAATTAATTCATTAAATTTAAAACAGTTAAAAAAATTAAAGGTAGATGGTGTAGGAATGGGAATTGAAGTGTCAGATGAAGACTTCAGAATGGGAAGTTTAAATAGATTTGCATCTCAAATTAAAATTATTGAGGCTTTTAAGGCGCTCAGATCTCAAGGTATTAAAAGGACCGCATATAATATTATTGGTTTGCCTGAACAAAATGAAAAAATGATTATAGAGTCAATTAAGTTTAATACGATGATTGATCCAGATAATATTACAGTTGCCTTTTATTCTCCATATATAGGGACATTAGAGCAATCAAAGTCTCAGGAAATGAACTATTTTGATGATTATGAGTACCATGTAGATGGGCAATTAAGATCGCTTTCAAAATCTTCTCTTGTAGACAAAAATCTTTTAGTATTTTATAAAAAATATTTTAATTTTTTCGTAAAAAATGGATTTAGTGATCTAGAAGATTTAAAAAAATATGAGGGCTTGACTTGAATAAATTTTTTTTTGATAAAATAGTTATTGGAACATGGCCATTAAGTGGAGATTATGGCAAAGTCAATTTGGAAGTTATTCAAAGAACTTTAGAGTCTTGTTATGACAATAATTTAAGAGAGTTTGACACTGCTCCATCATATGGTAATGGTTTTATGGAGTTTTGTTTGGGGAAAGTTTTAGGAGATAGAAAAGACATTTTAATAAATACAAAAATTGGAAACGTGCCTTTTAAAGGGAAAACCTTTAAAATTGATGATTTAAAAACTTCTTTTGAGCAAAGCCTTAAAAGATTATCTGTAGATTCTGTTAATGTCCTTTTTTTACATAATCCTAGAAGCGATATTGACAATTTTGAAGAAACTATAGAGTTGATGAACTTACTTAAAAGTGAAGGAAAAATTAAATCTAGTGGTGTTAGTTTAGCCAAGAATCATAGCTATACGCAAAACTTCCTTAACGAATTTGATTTTGTTCAAGATGATGGTAACCTTTTGGATATGAGATTTCTTAATTTAAAGCTTCCTAACCATGCTAAATTTATGGCAAGATCACCACTAGCAAGTGGAATTTTATCTGGAAAAATCAATAAAGAAACTCTGTTTCAATGCGATGATCATAGGTCACAATGGCTAAAAGAAGATAGATTAAAATCTATAATGAAAAGAGTAGATGAAATTAAAAAAGTTTCTGATTTGGAACTTATAGATCTTGCAAAAAAATTCACTTTGTCAAATAAAAAGATTAATAAAGTCATTTTTGGGATTAAAAATGTTGGACATGTTGAAAGCATTTTAGAATCTTCCGACTCATTGGCTCTTAGTAAGGATATTGAAATGCAATTAGTAAAGCTGTACAAAGATGATTTTGGCCTTAAAGATGAATCTCATTTGGCTTTATAAAAATAAATACAATTTATATTAATTTTATTATGTTAAAAAAACATCTTGCAAGCTTATTTCAATTTGAATTATCTAAAATTCATAGACTTAAAGATATTCACAAAGGAGAAGAGTGTTATTTTTTTGGTAATGGCATTTCTCTAAAATGGTTTGATCTTAATGCATTCTCAGATAAAATTTCTATAGGGTCAAGTGTATTGCCTTTTCACAATTCCATTAATGAGATTAATTTAAAATATATAATGCTTACAGAACCTTTTTGGTTCTATCCTCATATTTATACAAAATATTTTTCTACAAGTGTTAGTCAACCTCATTTATCAAGAGCATACCGAAAAATTGTTAGGGATAATCAAGATATAGATTTTTTCTTTAATTTGTCAAATTTTCCAGTTATAAGATCGTCAAATATCAATTTTTTATTTAGAGAGATTCTAGATGAAAGGCTGCCAGATAATTTTCTTTCTAAACAAATTGATTGCTTTACCGGTTCATTAAGAATGGCAACTTTAATGGCAGTTTATATGGGATTTAAACATTTATATCTTGTTGGATGTGATTATACTCATTTACCATCAAGAAGTAAGCATTGGTATGAAAAAGGACAAGGTGTTTTTAAAGACCATTTAAACTATGAAAAAGAGTTCTTTAATATTGCAAAAGACTCTATAAATATTACAACTATAACTTTAGATGGGAAAAGTGAGTTTATAGATTCAATGACTTATAAGGAATTCACTGGACTTGATCCATCCTATCAAGAAAATAATCAAATAATTGATGATAGTTATTTAAAATTGCTTGATACATGGCCAGGTTACACAATATATTAATTCTTTGGATCAGAGTTTTATTTAATACAAACAAATTCATTTTTTGAATTTTTGATAGCTTTAAGGTAAGTTTATGAAAAAAATTAATTACGGACGTCAAGATATTAATGATGCAGATATTGAGGCAGTTATATCTGTACTTCGTTCTGATTGGTTAACACAAGGACCAGTTGTACCTGAATTTGAAGATTCTATTTCTAAATATTGTGATGTCAAACATGCAGTTGCAGTTAACAGTGCTACAAGTGCACTTCATATTTCATGTTTAGCTTTGGAAGTAGGTAAATATGATTATGTTTGGACTTCTCCAACGACATTTGTTGCAAGTGCTAATTGTGCTCTTTATTGTGGGGCAAAGATCGATTTTGTAGATATTGATCCTATTACAAAAAACTTAAGTGTTAGAAATCTAGAAACAAAACTGATTGAAGCTAAAAAGCTTGGAAAGCTACCTAAAGTGGTAATTCCAGTTCATTTAAATGGCCAATCTTGCAATATGGCTGAAATTTATGCTTTAAGTAAAAAATACGGTTTTAGCATAATTGAAGATGCTTCCCATGCCATTGGAGGTAAATACAAAAGTGAAGCTATAGGAAATTGTCGTTACAGTGATATAACTGTATTTAGCTTTCATCCTGTAAAAATTATTACTACAGGAGAGGGTGGTATTGCTGTTACAAATAATTTTGCAATTAACAAAAAATTGAGATTATTTCGAAGTCATGGAATTACTAATTCAACCGAAGATATGAAGTCACGACCCACTAGTGAAATTTGGAATTATCAGCAAATTACTTTAGGTTTTAATTATCGTATGACAGAATTACAAGCTGCTCTGGGTATGAGTCAATTATCTAGGATTGATGAATTTGTAGAAAGCAGGCACAATATTGCTAATAGATACGATAAAGAATTATTGGATTTGCCTTTATACACTCCTATCCAACATAAAGACTGTTATTCTGCATTTCACCTTTATGTAGTTCAAATTGCACAAGAAGATACCTCAATAACCCAAATAGAGCTTCACAACAAAATGCAAGAATACAATATAAATGTTAACCTTCATTATATTCCAGTATATCTTCAGCCATTCTTCGAAGCTATGGGGTTTGAAAGAGGTTATTGTCCGCAAGCTGAAAAATACTACCAGACTGTATTAAGTATTCCAATTTATCCAGCTCTTACTGATAAAGAGCAGGGGCAAGTTATTAATGCCTTATTTGAGATTTTGAATTGAATAAACTAATTCTAGGAACTGTTCAGTTTGGCTTAAATTATGGAATAGCAAATCAGACTGGTAAAGTTTCAGAAAGTGATTCAAAAAATATGTTGCAAATTTGTAGGACTAATAATATTAGGATGTTAGATACTGCAATTAATTATGGAGATAGTGAAAAATGTCTTGGAGCACTTGGAGTAAAAACTTTCAAAATAGTTACTAAACTTCCCTCAATTCCTCACAATTGTATAAATATAAAAAAGTGGGTTGAAGGCCAATTTAATGAATCCCTAAAGAGATTAGGTGTTAAATCAGTGTATGGTTTTTTACTTCATGACTCTGATCAACTTCTTGGCCCTCATGGTGCTTCTTTGTGGGAGGCAATGGAGAGTTTAAAGGAGAGTGGTAAAGTTAAAAAAATAGGTGTTTCTATTTATTCACCTAATGAACTTGATGAAATATTTCATTTGTATAATTTTGGTTTGATTCAAGCTCCATTTAATCTAGTTGACCGCAGAATTTTAAAAAGTGGATGGATGGATCTATTAAATAAAAATAATATTGAACTTCATACTAGATCATCATTTCTCCAAGGCTTATTATTAATGGCAAAATCTGAAATTCCTTTGAAATTTTCTCCATGGAATTTGCTTTGGAATAAGTGGCAGCAATGGCAGAAAGAAAATGATATCTCAGCTGTTGAAGCTTGCTTGAGATTTCCTATGTCTTTTTCACAAATTGATCATGTAATTGTAGGTTCTGATAGTGTTAGTCAGTTGAAACAAATAATCAGCTCAACTTCGTTTAAAAACGTTATAGAATTTCCTGATTTAGAGAGTGATGATGAGGCTTTAATTAACCCCTTTAACTGGGTAAATTTATGAATATTGTTGCAATAGTCCAAGCAAGAATGGGATCAACTAGGTTACCTGAAAAAGTTTTACGACCTATCATTGGTAAGCCGATGATCGAATTATTGCTTAATAGATTATCAAAATCTATTGAGATTAATGATATTGTAGTTGCTACATCGGAAGATACTAAGGATGATGAATTAGAAAGCTTAGTTAAACTTCTTGGTTATAAATGTACAAGAGGCAGTGAGAATGATGTCTTGGAACGCTTTTATAGTTCTGCAAAATCCTTAAAATCAGATATTATTGTAAGGATCACTGGTGATTGTCCGTTTATAGATCCTGATTTAGTAGATGAGTGTATTCGAACTTTTAAGGCATCTAGGGTTGATTATTGCTCTCTCTACAATTATCCTGATGGTTTAGATACTGAAGTGATGTCATTTTTTGCTCTCAGGCAAGCAAATCTCCATGCCAAAACTGATTTTGATCGTGAACATGTAACTCCTTTTATTCGAAATTCAAATTCATTTAATAAAAATATGCTTTCATGCAAACAGAATCTTTCAGGAGTTAGATGGTCAGTTGATGAGCCGGAAGATTTGACTGTTGTGAAAAATGTATTTGAGTATTTTAAAAATGATATATTTTTTAATTGGAGTCAGGTTTTAGGGTTGATGACTTCACATCCTGAGCTATTTAAATGCAATCAACACATAAAAAATAATGAGGGTGCAAATATGATTACGGGACAAAAACTTTATAAGAGAGCCAAAAGAGCAATTCCTGGTGGAAATATGCTTTTATCTAAACGTCCAGAAATGTTCCTACCAGATAATTGGCCTTCGTATTTTAGTAAATCTAAAGGATGCAGTGTTTGGGACTTAGATGGTAAAGAGTATATAGATATGTCGATAATGGGTGTTGGAACAAATATATTAGGTTATGGCCATCCTGAAGTAGATGAGGCGGTAATGAAGACCGTTAAAGATGGAAATATGTCAACACTTAATTGTCCAGAAGAAGTTTATTTAGCTGAAAAATTAATTGAAATAAATCCTTGGGCAGATATGGTTCGTTTTTCTAGGTCTGGGGGAGAGGTAAATTCAATCGCTATTCGCATTGCTCGAGCTTCCTCCGGTAAAGACAAGATTGCTATTTGTGGTTACCATGGTTGGCATGATTGGTATTTATCTGCTAACTTAAGTAACGATAAAAGTCTTGATGGTCATTTATTGCCAGGTCTTAATCCTTATGGTGTTCCAAGAGGGTTACTAAATACTGTATTGCCTTTTGAATATAACAATATTGAGCAACTCGAAAATCTTATTAAGAACAACCATGGTGAAATTGCAGCAATTAAGATGGAGGTCTCTAGGAATGAGTCACCAAAAAATGAATATTTACAAAAGGTAAGGGATCTCGCAACTGAAAATAAAATCATTCTTATTTTTGATGAGTGCAGTTCCGGTTTTAGAGAGACTTTTGGAGGTTTACATAAAAAATATAATGTAGAGCCAGATATGGCTATTTATGGTAAAGCGCTGGGTAATGGTTATGCTATTACTGCTTGTGTTGGAAAAAATGAGTTTATGCAAGCTGCACAAGATACATTTATTAGCTCGACTTTTTGGACTGAACGTATTGGACCTTCTGCAGCATTAAAAACCTTAGAAGTTATGGAAAGAGAGCAATCATGGAAGACAATTACAAAAAAAGGATTAAAAATTTCGAGTCTTTGGCAAAGCCTTGCCAATGAATATGAACTAGAAATTAATACTTGGGGTATTCCTGCATTAAGTGGTTTTTCATTTACATCAAAAGATGCATTGGCATACAAAACCTATATTACTCAAGAAATGTTAAAGAATGGTTATCTGGCAGGCAATAGTGTTTACGTTTGTACTGAACATAATGATGGAATTATAGATAGATATTTTTCAAAACTTAGTCCAATATTTAAAACTATTAAAAAATGTGAAGATGGTGCGGATATTTATTCATATATTGACGGACCATTATGTCATTCTGGGTTCAAAAGGCTTAATTAATCGATTATTGATAGGTAAGGAAAATTTATATTTTCGATATATTTAATTTATTATTCTGCATATAGTAGACTTAATTTCAGAAAAAAACCAAAATACTGCAAGTCAATAATTTGTGATATTAAAATTTAAAAGAAAAATTATGAAGAAATTTCTAATTGTTTGTGAGCATTCAGGTGCGTTTTATGAGAAATATTTAACACAGTTAATTAAATCACTGCAAGAAATTGATGTAGAGGTTCTTCTTATGCTTGGAAAAAATATGAACCTAAATATTCAAGTGCCTTTGATTGAAAATAAAGAGTTTCGTTATTTGTCTAGTAATTATGATGAGCATAGGTTTTTAGAAGTTTTTAGAGAGGCAAAAAATAATAAAATAACTCATGTTCATTTTTGTAGGTTGCTTGATCCTCAAAGACTATATATTGCAATAATGACAACAAAAGTAGCGTTTGATTTCACAATTTCTTTTGGAGTATTTGGGCTGGCTGAATATATAAGGAGGTCAATTTATGCAAACTATATGGAGAAATTGTTAAAAATTGATTTTATAAAATCTGTTTTACTTCATTCAATTGATCCAAAGGTTGCAGCAAAGGTTTGTTCTTCTAAAGGTATTTTTCAGTCAGATAAAGTAAATTTTATTTTTGATCCAATTTATGAAAATCCTAATCTTTATAATATGAGTACTGAGCATGCAAAAAAACTTCTTAAATTAAAAGATAAAGGAACTATTGTTCTTTTTTTTGGCTCATATTTTTATTCAAAAGGCCCTGATTTATTACTTAAAGCAGCAGAAGAGTTAGCTCATTTTGAGGATCTAAATTTTATATTTATTGGTAATACCAAAACTGCAAGCTTTGATTTTCAAATTTCAAACTATTCAGGGTTAAAAAATGTTTCTTTCATAGACAATTTTGTAGATGATCAAACTGCAATTAATTATATGATTGCTTCAGATTTGGTTGCCTTGCCTTATAGAAGATTTTATGAGAATGATACTAGTGGAGTTTTTGTTCAGTCTTGTTTGGCAAGAACTCCGTTACTAGTTCCTGATATAAGCCCATTCAAAAATGTAGTTGAAGATTTTCAATTGGGTGCAACTTTTAGTTGCGAATCTGTAGAAAGTTTAAAAAATGAAATAATAAATTTTCATAATTCAAGTCAAGCAATTTCAGTTAGTAATTATGCAAAATATATTAATAAACTTACAAGCTGGACTGATATAGCTAGATTACTATAAAATCTTTTTATATAGGCATTCATTATTTATTTTTTTAATGTTTTAAGTTGGAGAATTATGAACAAAACTGCTTTAGTTTTAGGCGCAGGTGGATTTATTGGTAGTCACTTAGTTAAACGTCTCAAAAAAGAAGGTTACTGGGTTAGAGGAGTTGACCTTAAATACCCAGAATTTGACGAAACTGTTGCTGATGATTTTATTATTGGTGACCTTAGATTATATGATGTATGCCAAAGATCAATTGACCAATCCTTTGATGAAATTTATCAATTAGCTGCTGATATGGGCGGTGCAGGTTTTGTTTTTAGTGGTGAAAATGATGCAGACATAATGCATAACTCAGCTTTAATTAATATTAATATTTTGGATGTTGCTTGGAAAAGAAATGCTAAGAGAATATTTTATTCTTCATCTGCTTGCATGTATCCTGAAAGCAACCAATTGGATCCTGACAATCCTACGACATCTGAAGATTCAGCCTATCCAGCCCAACCTGATAGCGAATATGGCTGGGAAAAACTATTTAGTGAGAGATTATTTCTTTCCTATCACCGCAATAAGTCTATGGATATTCGAATTGCGCGTTTCCATAATATTTTTGGAGTTCTTGGCACTTGGGATGGAGGTAGAGAAAAAGCTCCTGCAGCTTTTTGTAGAAAAGTTGCTGCGGCAAAAGATGGTGATTCAATAAAAATGTGGGGAGATGGAAAGCAAACTAGGTCTTTTCTTTATATTGATGATTGTCTAGATGCTGTTAGAAAGCTTATGTCTCAAGAACAATTTATCGGCCCAGTTAATATTGGATCTGAAGAGATGGTTTCTATAAATGAGTTAGCAGAATTGGCAATGAAAATCGCAAATAAAAAACTAATAATAGAACACATACCAGGGCCATTAGGGGTGAGAGGCCGTAATTCTGATAACAAACTTATTAAACAAAAATTAAATTGGGAGCCAACCGTAACTCTGAAAGAGGGTATGTCTAGAACTTATCATTGGATTTCAGTTCAAGTAAGTGAAAAGTTAGATAATACATAAATAAAATTTCTAATTAGTCAACATATTATGCTTATCCTATTAGTTTAAATTTTGAAGCACAAAGAAAAGAGATTCTTAATAACAACTGCTCTTGAAGCCACCTGGGTAAAAGATCAGCCAGTTATTTTTCTTGGTGAATGGTGTCGCCTGTACTCCCGAAAAGATATATGGTTAGGTATGGATGCGAAAGTTACTCCATATCATTGGTCAAAAAGTGAAAAACTTTGCTTAGATTATGAGTATGTGAATAGTTTATATGAGTGTCTATTAGTTAAGTTAGCTGAAAGCCTTAATACTATACATGGTGTTGATTATTCTAATAAATATTGGCGCATCCTCATAGGCCCATGGATTGCTAATTTAATTCATGTTTTATATGATCGCTGGCTTTCAATTACCACAGTAAAAAGTTTGTATGATATTACTGGGACAATATTTCTCGAGAGTAATATTGAGAGTTCAGCAACCAACGATTTGCTGGAATGTGGTGAGTTAATGAAAACAGACGAGTGGAACCATAATATTTATGCAGAAATAATAAACTCATTAGATATTTGCCAACCATTAATTAAGAAAAATTACAAAGAGCAACATAAAATATCTAAAATAAAAAATGAATCTAGCATAAAAGCGAATATATCAAAACTCTATTCATTTGTTGCTAAATATTTTTCAAGAAAACAAGATATATTTTTTCATGAAGCATATATTACAAAATTAGAACTAGTTCTTCTTCAGTTGAAGCTTGGACAATTTCCACAGTTTTGGAAGCCTTTTATTCCAACAATAGCCAATTATGACAAAGAGTTGAGGAATTTTGAAATAAAATACCAAGCAAAGAATGAATTTGAAAAATTCTTATTAAAGTCAATCCCAAAACATATTCCAAGGACATATTTGGAAGGGTATCAAAAATTAAGTGATCAAGTTGCTAAATCCCCATGGCCAAAGTCACCTAAACTAATATACACTGCAAATGCTCTTTGGGCACAACCAGTTACTATGGCATATGCTGCTGAAAAAGTTGAAAATGGTACTGCACTTGTTTATGGACAACATGGAGGGGGCTATGGAGTCTCAAAATTTAGTTTTTCTGAAGAGCATGAAATAAAGATTTCAAGGAGATATCTTACATGGGGTTGGGATTCAAAATCTGAAACTTCTTTAATACCAGCTGGAATTGGAAAAATTCCTAAAATTAAGCGAAAGAAGAGTAAAGAATATAATACATTACTAATGATTACATTAAATGCATCAAGATATTCATTTAGATTAGGCAGTGAAACTACTAGGAATTTTCTTGACTATTTTGAAGATTATTTCTCGTTTACCTCATTATTGCAAGATAATATTAAAAATAATATGGTTGTAAGGCTTACTAACTGGGATCAAGGATGGTCTCAACCCTTGCGATGGAAAGATAAATTTCCAGATGTTAAGCTTGAACTTCAAAATAGAGATATTTACAAATTAATATCAGAATCTAGGATTGTAGTTCATACTTATAATTCGACAGGTATCCTTGAAACTCTTTCAATGGGAATACCATGCATAATATTTTATGATCTAAAAAATATGCCATTACGAGATTCAGCAATTCCTTATTTTGAAGAATTGAAGCAAGTAGGAATTTTTCATGATAATCCTATTTCTGCAGCTGCTCATATTGATAGCATTTGGAATAATGTTGATTTATGGTGGACTAGCAATAAAGTTCAAAAAGCAGTTTTAAATTTTAATAAACGTTATTGCCATAATGTCAAAAGTATTTCCTCTACAATTAAATCTATTCTAAAGGAAATAATAAAGGAATAAGCTAATTTTTTTTGATGAAAATACATATTTATTAAGTGATATCAATTTATAAAAATCCAAAGTTTAGTCTTTATTCCTCTAAAAAATTTAGATTTAGAGTAATAGAGTTAAATGATATTGAACATATAAGAAAATGGAGAAATAAGCAAAAAAATAATTTAAGGCAGAACAAAAATATATCAAAGTATGATCAAATGAAATATTGGAATGAGAAAATATTACCATCCTTCAACGATGAAAAGCCTGATCAATTACTTTTTTGTCTTGAAGATCTTATGACTAAAGAGTTAATAGCATATGGAGGCCTTGTTCATATTGACTGGGATAAAAAATATGCTGAGTCTTCTTTTTTAGCAAATCCAATTTTTGATAAGCAAAAAAAAGAATATGAAAGTATTTTTCTTGCTTATTTAGATTTTTTAATCAGAGCAGCTAAACAATTAAATTTTTTAAGTATATATTCTGAGACTTATTCTTTTCGAATTAAACACATAAAAATTCTTGAAAAATATGGCTATGAACAATATGGCTTTTTGAATAAAGTAACTTTTCCAGCTAATTATTCCTTACTGCATCAATACATTTTGAAATCATGAAAAAAAAATTATTTTGTTTTGATTTTGATGATACTTTAGTTGATGAAGATTATTGGTTTAAAGCAAGATGGAAAAAAACATTTGAATTTCACAATAATATTTTTACGTCATCATTAATTAAAGATTTTTTTGATATTTATGATTTAAAAGGCCCTTACTATAAGTGTCACTTGCAGGATCTATCAATTAAACATAAAGAAATTATTTTTTCCCAAGAGAAAATTACTAAAACATTTAAATCTATTGAGGTAACAGAGAGTTTATTTCCAGGAGCTCTAAGTGTTCTTAAAAAAATTTCATCTAATGCTGATTTTAGGTTGGCAATCTTAAGTAATGGCAATTATGGTGTTTTAATAAATAGGCTTAAGAGTTTAAAGATTTATAATTTGTTCGACTCTATAGTTTGTGATAATTATATGAAAAAGCCAAATCTTGAGAGTTTTCAGAAAATTTATAAGAATTATGACGACTATGAATTAATATTTATTGGTAATGACCATGAATTAGATTTCATCCCAGCAAATGAGAGTGGATTTAAGGTTTTTTTATATATTAAAGATAAGTCAATAGTTGATTCTAGATATAATTACTTCAATGACTACAACCTTTTTTTAAAGTAGGTATTTTTTTACTAATTTTCTCAGACTAAAATGAACAGATATACTAATAAAGGAGTTATGATAATTGGTGGTGGTATTCTCCAACACCCAACTTTTGAAATTTGCAGAAGTTTAAATATTCAAACATTTCTTGTTGATGGTGATGAAAATTGCTACTCGAGAAATTATGCAGACCACTTTATTCACATTGATATTAGACAGGTTGATCTTTTATTACAGAAGGCAAAATATTTGAAAGAAAGTGGCTTGATTCATGCTGTTTTTACCCAGGGAACAGATGTGGAGCATGTAGTAGCCTTTTTGGCTAAAGAATTGAATTTCAATGGCATGGATTATGATGCTGCTATGAATTGTAATAATAAGCTCAGATGCAGAAAGTTACTCTATGAAAATGATGTTGATAAAACTCCATATTATTTCGTTAAATCAAAACCTGAACTTGAAAAGTTATCAGCTAGAATGGATGATAATTTTTTTCCGTGTTATATTAAACCAGTTAATAATAGTGCTTCAAGAGGAGTTAAAAGAGTATTAAATAGAGATGAGCTGCTTAATTCATTTGATTATGCCTCTAAAAATAATTATGAAGAAAACGTAGTTTTGATTGAAAAAGAAATTATTGGAAATGAAATTAGTGTTGATACAATTGTCATTAATGGTATTGTTTATCCCTGTGGTATATCTGATAGAAAATTTTTGGATAAAAATAAATATGCAATTCAAGTTGGTTCTATTACCCCATCAAGCTTATTGCCAGATGTTCAATCAAATGTTTATTCAGTTATGCAAAAAGCCGCATCAGCTTTAAAAATTGATAACGGTGCTTTTAAAGGTGATCTAGTAGTCAATGAAAATAATGAGATATTTATTATTGAACTTGCTGGACGGACTTCTGGTGGATTTGATTCGCAATATCGGAAACCATTGAGCTTTGGAATAAATATAATTAAATCAGTTCTTGATATTTCTCTTGGGCTAAATGTAGATTTTAGGGATATCATTCCGATATGGTTTAAATGGTCATCAACTTTTTCTGTAGTAACTGAAGTGGGAAAAATTTCAAAGATAAGCGGCTTTGAAAAATGTTTAAAAATTAAAGGTGTTTTTAAAGGTTTTATGACGCTGAAAGAGGGGGATTATGTCAGCGAAATGATAGATTGTGCTCAAAGATTCAACTACTTTATTTGTGTTGGATCTAGTGTAGAAGAGTTAAATATAATTGAGACAAAAATTGCAAATACCCTTAAGATCACTATTAAATAAAAATTATAGATTATATGAAAACAATTACAGGAATAAATGGTTTTGGTCGTTTTGGCTTGCATCTTTTAAAATATTATCTAGATAGATATGATGATTCTAACTTTCAAATTTCTTATATTAATGATGACTTCTTAACAATTGAAGAAGCTCAAAATATTATTTGCAACGATACAAAAGTAAATTTTATAAGGTATAAGGTTTTAATTGAAAATAATATTATTGTAATTAAAACACCAGAAGGCTTAATTCATAATTTTGTATATTCTTGTAAGTCAGCAATTAAAATTCCTTGGATGACAAAGGTGCATTTTCTTCTAGAGTGTTCTGGGAAAAATACTGATAGAAATTCTGCATTAAAACTTCTAAATGATAATTTAGCTCATGTAATAATTTCAGCAACTTCCCAAGATCCAGATGCTACATTAGTTTATGGTTATAACCATCTTGACTATAAAAAATCACAAAAAATTATTTCTTATGGCTCTTGTACTGTTAATGGCTATATACCTTTGGCTAAATTTATTGATAATAAATATTCAATTATCGATTCTGATGTTAATGTTATTCATAATGTCCAAACATATAGACTAAAAGATAACTATACATTAGTTAGAAAATTTTGTACGCTTGAGAAATCAGGGCCTATGATAATGCCCAAACTCGAAAATTTACTTAAAATTAACTATACTGTAATTCCATATGATGGTGTTTCAACAATTGATTTTCGATTTAAAGTCTCGCGTAATATTGATTTATCTGCTTTTATTAATGATTTGAAAGATTCATTGAATTCTGGAGAGTTAAATGGACTGTATTCTTTAGATAAGACAGATTTAGGTCCTGAAGTTATTAATTGCTCACCTTTTTCAGCTGTTTTTGTTGAGGATCAAATACAAGTTGTAAATAATAACATTTATATATTTGCATATTTTGACAACGAAAATTCAGTAAATAGATATTTTGATTTATTGCAGTTTATTGCATCAAAGCAAGAATAAACTATTTTTTAAGTTCAATTAAAAATGAGAGTGAAATTCAAGTCGCAGAAATTTTTTTCTTGCAAGAAATATAATATCTAGTTTAATAATTTTTTTTCAAGGATTAGAAATATAGATATCTGAATAAAATTCTTTGTAAAGTACTGAGCTAGATGTTCTATCGTTCATGTCAGAATCGAAATTATTTTTAGAAAACCCATGTGGAATTTTTTTAATCAAACTATAGTGAAATCCACCTAGAAAAAAACTGGAGTAGTTATTTTTGTATGAGAATATTCCATTTGAGTGAACATATTCCTTTTTCATAGGGTAAGGTGTATCGAAGTCTGTAATAACTAGGTAGCCACCTTCTTTAAGAAGACGATCTACCTCGGAAATAGTTTTGAAAATTAACTCTCTGTCGGTAAGATATAAAAAGCTTCCAAGGATAATCAGGTTAAAAAAGTTGTTTTTAAATTCTAATTGATCTGATGTTCCAATTGATAATTTCAGACTAGGGTATTCGTCTTTACCAGAATTTATTGCTTTTTCAGAGGGGTCTACTCCATAAAGATCCAATGTGTATCCAGGTAAGTTTTTTAAAATATTATTTAATTTAGTTCCATCAGATGTTCCAATCTCAAGAATTTTATCTTTATCTTTAATAAACGGTAAGATAGAATCAGATGTTGAATCTGATAAAAATGATTTATTTCTTTTAAACCATTGATTTCCTTCTTTTTTAAGAAAATTCTTTTTTTGTTTACCAATCAAAATAAGCCTTATAAATTAGTTTTTATATGTCAAATCATTTTAACAGATTTTATATTGATTTTTTTTGAAAGCAATTAATGAACATCAATAGATTTCTTATTTCTTATAACCATTCTAATGGCTTGTCTATTTTCACCATATGATAGCTGAGGAAGAGAATAGGTTGTATTAATTTTTTGAACTAGTCTAAATGTTTTAACTTTTTCAAATATTCGCAGCATAGATCTTAGAATTATTTGGTATGATTTCGGGAGGTTATTGAAGCCTTGTTTTAGATTTCTTTTTAGTTTTAGCGACTTATTATCTAAACTAGATGGATCTTTGTAGGTTGAATAATATTGGCCACAGGTATCTATAAATAGAATTTCAAAGGAATTTTTCTCAAAAAGCTTTTTAATGCTTTCTAAGCTAAAAAATAGAAAATGTGGAGTATCAGTCCCACGATTTTTTTCATGAATACGTAGGTCAACATGAGGCACTTCAATAACTGCAACACCATTCTTAGCCAAGGCCAATGAGAGATTAGACAATAATTCACTTAAGTCAGATAATCTATAGTGTTCAAGTGAGTGGCTCATAATAATAATTTGAGCTTCTAAATTCGAACTTACAAAATCATTTATAGAGTTATGAGATTCAGCACAATAAAAATCTTTATAGAATTCTTTGGCCCCTCTTGATAATTCTATGGCACGCAAATTAGGATTATTGAGTAAAATGTTAGCAACATTAAATGAACCTCCTACTCCAGGGCCTATATTTAAAAAAATATCCTGTTTATTAAACTTACAAAAAGATCTAGCAAGATAAAGTTGACCAAAAGCCCTACTATTTCTAATATCTTTCACTCCTAGATTGCCTTTTAACTTTGAGAAATTGATATGAAAAGTACTTTCTTTGCCCCTATATTGATCACTATAAAAATTATTAACCAATTTTTCATCTAACTCAGGCGTAGAAAATCCAAAGCCACAAGAGGTACAATGCACAATCTCTAACTTTTTGAATATTTTAAAATCAGTCCAACCTATATCATTGTATGGGGTTTTTGTATTTGATATTTGACCTGAGCAAATAGGGCAAATGCTATTATTTTTTAATTGCATATTTTTTTTGAGTAATAAGGATGTCATTTCAATTATAGGTGAACTAACTATAAATAGTTTGCTCTGAGTATATAATTAATCTCTGAAGGCATAGATATGTAATTCAATTTCATTGTTATGAAGTAAACTTTAATAGAATTCTAAGTGAAAAAATTATTCCATTACTATAAATCACAATATAGCCAACTCTTTTTGCATATATGTTAAACAAAAAAGATATTATATGTTCTTTTTTATCATCTTTTTGATAGAGAGGGTTAAAGTTATGCTTACAGGAAAATAATTTAATAATTGTAATAAAGTGAGATAAATACTAGTAATGAATAAAAGTGATTAATTTTGGTATACTAAATTTTATGAAAAAATCTTTTAATTTAAGGGAAGTCACATCAAATGATTGGAAGTTTTTACTTGAATGGAGAAATGAAAAAACCACTCGTCTAAACTCCCTCACACCTGATTGGGTTACTGTCAGTGAACATAAGGGATATATTAAGGATGCAATTAACAGTCCCAATAGAAGAATATTCATTCTAGAATATAATAAAATTCCAGTCGGAACTATCAGGGAAGATAGATTGAAGAAAGATCAGTTTGAGCTCTCTTATACAGTTAGCCCAGAATATAGAGGGCAGAGATTTTGTCAGATAATGGTGAGTTTATATTTAATTGAAAACAAGGGGTCTTTTTTATGTAGAGTTAATATTTCAAATATTGCCTCTAATATAGCAATTGAAAAGCTGGGTTTCAAAATTTTTAATTCAGAAAATTATGTTAATTTTTATAATTTAGATCAGAGTTAGCATAAAGATTTGCGCCTGAATTGCTATACTATCTCTAGTTCCAATTTAAGAAAACATGACAAACTCTTTAGGCAAATTAAGTTAACATTAGATAACGTTAAAATCCAAGTTTACAATCCTAGTCAAAAGTTTTTTTTAAACATCATTATATGTAATATGTAGTATGAAAAATTCCATAATCATTGTTCTTGGAAATTTTATGGACGAATCAGGTCAACTTAACAAAGAGTCATGTTCTAGACTAGACCTTGCTATAGATGTATTTCGTAAGAATAAACATGCTTTTATTATTACATCTGGTTGGGATTATTATGCTGAATATAATATTACAATTGCGGATGCAATGAAGTCATATATAGTTAATAACAGTCATATTTCACATGAGTTAGTTTTAACTGAAACAAATTCAAGGGATACTGTTGGGGATGCTATATTTACCAAGATTAATATTATCAAGAAAAAAAGTATGAATAACTTGTTGATAGTGACAAGTGATTATCACGTTTCAAGAACACATAAAATATTTTCCTATATTTATGGAGAACAATATATAGTTAAGGTAATAGGGTCAAAAACCACTAAAAAAAAGGAATTATCAGAACTGGAGGATAAATCATTAAATCAATTTTATAAAACTTTTAATGGTGTTAAGTCTGGAGATGATGATTTAATATATAAACGATTATTTACAGATCACCCTTATTATAACGGTGATCTTTATCCTAAAATTTAGGTTACCAAAAGATATCAAAATGGTTCAATAAGGCAATAGTTTTATTTATTTTATATAGCCTAATAATTCTATTAAACCACCATCTTTTCCCCATAAAAAAACTACAGAGGCGCCACCAAAAGCTGGGGATAAAGTTGGTTTTGATATTGTTGTAAAATTAAGAGATTTAAAATAATCAATGCCATCAGCTAAGTCTGCATTTTTAATCTCAAAACAAATATGATAAGCCCCTCCACCAATACGCTTTAACCACCCATATGAGGGTGATTTTTCATTCATTGGTGTTATGAGCTCAATTGTTGGTGATCTGACTTTTTTTAGCACCAAGATTTCAGAGCCTTGAGAAGTATCCTCAAAAGTTTTTGAGGCTTTGTAACCTAAATTAACAAAAAATTTTTTTGATGATTCAATATCTTTTGTGACAATTCCAGTATGATGAAAATATATATTTTTATGATTTACTTTCATGAAATTTTGCACCATCTTACTAGTCTATCAATCATAAAAATTCCATCCCAAGGAACTTCATAAGCAGACATAGCTCCAATATCTGGCACTCTATCAATTCCTTTTGCTGTAACACGTAATGCAAACTGCTCTTTACGTTCATCACTCAGAGCGACACCAGCTGTTTGAGTCAAATGAGAACAATATTTTTCAATGTGCATTACATCATCAATAGGTCGAACAAAAAGTGTCCTAAAATAGCAAGGTTCAGCTAGTCCAATATCATCTTCTGAGAATAATACAGACCATTCTAATCCCTTTGAGTAGAAGGCCTCTCCCATCATTTCATATTTGGCACGAAGTGTCAATATCTTACCAACATCTGGAACTACAGCTGGGTCTCTTATAATTCGGTTTGAGGCTAATTCCATTTCACTTGATAATAGTTTGGCAAATTCTAGTGGAGAAATTACTCCACCTTTCTCAACAAATACAGTATGAGGCGCATTACATCCTTGTTGTTCAAATTGTGATGCATCAATTGAGGCTTTTTTAGCTATTTTTTTTGAATCTTCTAAATTGGATAATTTTTCAGATCCAATGACCATAAAAGAAGTTTTTGGTCCAAATACAATATCTTCACAACCAAATTTTCGTGGAAGATTAATAATATTTTCAACAGCCTCCATTCCACCCCAAGCTACTCGCACCTGGGAATTAAGTGACATCTCATTAAGTGAAGATTTATCAGACGAGGGGTAGTAAATGCACGCTATTGAATTTACAATTTTTTTGCCTTCTATAAGCTGCCCGTTTGATTTACAAATATCTATCTCCGCCATAGAGGCTAAAAGCGTTGGAACAACATATAAATTATCTTTTGAAACTTTTACTAGATTTGCATTTTTAGTAATAATACCTTGGATAAGTGATAGCATTCCTAGCATAGGGACATTCCCTGCAATCCAATGACTTACAACACCTCTAGGCTGGGCAGAAAGTTTAACTTCACTGCCATTAACTGTATGGAATCCATCCAGAAATTTTCTATTCCCTCTTAAGGCTAGATCAGTAATTTCTAAAAGATGTTTTTTTCTAAACCAGTAAATTAAAAAATTAATTCCTTGATTAGAATATAACTGTTGAACATCAGATTGTCGATCTGACCAGGAGGCACATATTGCATCGAGCCATAATATAATATCTTCTACCTCTAAAGAAGTTAAATATTGCTGCCCTTGTTTTATTGAATTCAAGACTTCAGAAAAATTTCCTGACAGCTCTAAATTAGAAACTAAAGTTTCATTTGAGGTCTTCAACTCCCCATTAACAAATAATGTATGAAACTTCATATCTTCCTCTCTATTGAGCCCATTTTTTCAGATAATATATCTCCACAGCCACGGATCTCGGCTTTCTTTCTCCGTCCTAAGATCTCAAAAGCAGTTCCTTGACGACCATCATTGCCTTTATCTCGGGATATTATTCTACCAACATCATCAGTCAATATAGCATTTCCAGGGTAGCTTAATGGAAGTGGGGTCAGAAACTCTAAAATCCCCTCATCACCATCTTTGCAAGGTAATAGAGTCAAAGGATCTCGGACTATAATCTCAGATACATTAGAAGTTCTTTTGACTCCATCTTCTCCATCAAGATAAATAACACCAAGTTGCTCTGTAAAGCCATAGCAATCTATTATATTTTCTTCCTTAACGCCAAAAACATTACTCATAGTTTGGTTAAATGTTGCTTTATCTGTTGCTTGAGATTGAAGTTTTTTCCATCCACCAAGGTGAAGAATTATCGTATTAGATAAATCAAATTTCACTCCTTTCTCTTCTAGTTTTTTCGCAGCATAAATATAAAGGACATATGTGTAGCCAAATATTACTACCTGCTCACCAGAGGTTTGAGCAGCTTCAAGAGCATTTTCTAAGCGTTGAAGATCTAAATGCATTTCACCAGATATATCTTCACTCATACAATACTTCTGAGAAGATGCTGCTGTCATAAACCCCCTTACAGCAGCAGCTCTAGCTGAAATAGAAGGTTGTTCTGTCTTTATATCTTTTGGATCAACATCCATCACCACAAAAGGACACCTCTTTTTACCTAGGCGATTAGACAAAAACCAAATTAAAGTCTTCATTTGTCGTTTGCGGGTTTCATTATCTAATGTAACAGAGCTAGGAGTTTGTCCAGAAGTTGCTGAAGATTGAAGTATTCGAACAATATTTTTGCTCAATACTGAACTTAAATGCATATTCTTAAAAATTTCCACAGGCAAGTAAGGAAAATTTTCTAATTTAAAGTTTTTATCAGTAGATAAATCCCAGCCTCTTTTATTACAAAGTTTTTGATAGGGGGCGCAGTTTTTATAATGATGACTGAAGTTATCAAATAATGCTTTTTTAAAAAGCCTATTTTTATCAATATGATTGAGAGAATAAGGTTCAAAAGTTAAAAGTGATTCAAATGAATTCATTGGAAGGTCATCTCTAAAATAGATTTTACACCTTCTAAAGTAAGCTTTCTTGGATTGGTGCGAGCACAAATATCTTCAAGTGTTGCCTGGGAAGCTTCATTCATATTAATTTCTTTTCCGTAAGCCCCCCATTTTTTAACCATTTTAGTATTTTCACTGATTCTAGAAATCCACTCTTCAAGTCTCTCTATTTCACCTAAGCCTATTTGTTGAGTGAACTCTTCAATACGAGGAGATTCTTGCATATTAAACTTTAGCATTGGGATAAGGAATATAGCGTTGAGATTTCCATGCGACAACTCTATTTCCGATGCTAAGCTATGAGACATGGCATGAACTCCTCCAACTGAAGTCATGCTTTGAGCTAATCCTGTAAGCATTGATCCATACATTAGTTTTTCTCTTGCTATTATATTGCTAGGAGAGGCAATTACTTCCTCAAGGTTTTCTATAATAAGTTTGGCTCCTGCTATTGAATACGAGTTTGTTAAGGCATTATTTAAACTCGAGCAATAGGATTCAATTCCATGAGTAAAGGCGTCAATTGAAGTATGGGCTGTTATTTTAGGTGGAAGAGAGATAGTTAGATTTGGATCTAAAATAGCAATGTCAGGTATAAAATGATTAGAAATAACTGGATTTTTTTTATTATTGACTGTCACAACAGCTGAATTACTAACTTCTGAACCAGAGCCAGCAGTTGTTGGAATAAGACATAATTTAGCTTTTTTCCTTAATTCAGGAACACTATGAGGTTTCTTGAAATCAGATAATGGTATATTTTGATTTTCATATAAAGCATAGATAAGTTTCGCAGTATCCATAACTGCACCACCACCAACTCCTATGATCCAATCAGCATTCAAATCTTTCAACTGATTCATTATTAAATTAATACTATCTTCAGTTGGGTCTTTTATTACTCTCTTAATAGCAACTATTTCAATTTTAGATGCAGCTAAGTAATTTTCTAATTTTTCTAAATAGCCATATTTTTCAAAAGATTGGCTTCCACAAATAATAAGGGCTTTTTTACCATCCAAGAACTTTAGACGAATTAAGCTTCCTTTTTTAATTACCATTTCTCTTGGAAATATTACCCTAGGTAAAATATTAAGCATTACGAGCCCCCTTTTTTTTCTTAATTAGCCTTTCTTAATAGATGCCTTTGAGTTTTCCCTGATTCGGTCTTTGGAATTCTATCAATCCACTCGATTTGAGATGGGATTTTATATGACTCTACCTTATCCCTTAAGTATAAGATAACATCCGAATCAGAAATATTATTAGCATCTAATATTTTTTTATTCTTAACCAAATAAATTTTTACTATCTCACCTGAGATATTATTTGGATCTTGAACCCCAATACAAGCGCAATCTCTAACCCAGGGCAATAAATTAAGAAGGTTTTCAATTTCTAAAGGAGCAACTTTTTGCCCCCCAACATTAATTGTATCAGATGTACGACCTGACAAAAAAATGTAGCCCTGGCTGTTTAAGAGGCCATTATCACCAGTATCGAGCCAGCCACTCTCATTTATGATATCACCTAAAGAAAGGTATTTTTTTGCAACAGAATCGCCTCTAATATTTATTATTCCTTGCTCGTTAATTATGCACTTTTCTGAAAGCTTATTTCTAATTTCTAATTTTACTCCAGGAGTAGGCTTACCAATACTATCTAAAAAATCTTTATCCTTGTGAAACTCAATAAAAGTGGATCGCGATGCTTCAGTTAAACCGTAATGCATACAAATACGAGTATCAGGCAATAATTTCATTAATTTGAGTTTATGCTCCAAAGACATTGGAGCAGAACCTATTTCAATATATTTTAATTGATGTTTAAACTGAGCAAGTTTGTCTTCGCCAAATTTAAATAAAACTGCTATTCCCGCTGGTACAGAGCAAAAACCTGTGGATTTTGTTTCCTCAAGTTGCCTGTAAATTTTACCAGGAAGCAAAAACCCATTGGCAAGGACTATTGTTGCTCCTAATAATAAATTACACCGTAATCTTGCTAGACCAAAAGAATGATTAAATGGTAATGGTATAAGCTCAGTATCTTTTGATGTATTTTGAATAAAATGATTTATGTTATTGGCTCCAGCAAGAATATTTTGATGCGTCAAGATAACACCTTTTGGGATCCCAGTAGTTCCAGTGGTAAATAAAAGATCTGCTTTTTCATTGGGCTGAGGAAAATTTAATAAATCAATTTTATCTCCATCATTTTCTGCAAGTGAACTTAAGAGTAATACTTTTAAAATATTTTTAATTTTTGTAAGCTTGGATAAAATTATTATTTTTGAAGAGCATTGATTGGCAATATCCTGAAGTTTTGAATGGGGTAATTGGGGGTCCACTGGAACTGCAATTGCCCCAATTAAGTGAAGTGCAAAATAAGAAGTAATAAATGTTGAAGATTGTGGAGCTGATAAGATTACAAATTGACCCTTTGTGACACCATTATCTAATAAGAATTTTGCAGACTGCATGGTTTTATGCATAAGCTCAGAGTATGTCACCCTTGTTATATTTGGTTCTATACCAATTATTAAAGCTATTTTATTAGGAAATAGTGCAGCATTTTTAAAAAGTGCAGAAACAATTGATTGATGTGTCAAAAGTCTGATATACCTTTTTCAGTTAATAAGGCTCTAATATCTAAGACAGTTTCTATCGCAATCATTTCATCCATGTCAAGTGAAATTGAGTAAACCCTTTCAAGAGCATTTACTAAGTTAACATGACCTAAAGAATCCCATCCAGGGAGATCGCCAGGACCTTGCTCATCCATTACACTTATATCTGATGATAGAGTAAAAGTTTCTATAATAAGTTTATTTAATTTCATTTTTTACAATCCATTTTATTTAATAATACGTTTAATTTTTTTAAACTTTTCCTTACTAATAGCCCATTCATCTCTTAATAAACCATATTCTAGAACATCTGTAATTTCCCCTTTGTCGGTAACTTGTTGTCTCAAGGTGCCTTCTCGCTGAAATCCTAAACGATGAATATTAAATATGGCAGGCAGATTATTTTTTACTATCTCCCCCCACACTTTCCGAACATTCATAAATTCAAATGCAAAATCTAATATTAGGCAAATAGCCTCTGTTGCTGATGGAGTACCCCAGTAATTTTTTTCACCAATCAAATAGCCAAAATAAGCAACATTATGAGGGCTAATATCTAACGTTATATTTCCAATATGTAAATCGGAAGTATTATCAAAAATACCAAATAAAAAGTGACTTTTCTGATCAAAATTACTAATATATTTTTTAAGATCTTCAATTGAATGATCATTAAAACGAGTTTCTAAAAATCTATTTACTTCATTATCATTAAGCCAATTAACATAATATTCTTTTGCATCAGAATTCGTCAAAAGCCTTAAATAAATTGTATTTGAACTAATTTCTTTAGGTAAGTGTAGGGACATATTTAAATAGATATCATTGAATATTGTTAACAATTATAATTATACTTCACAATGGAATTCTAATCCAACAAACTCATTTACCAAAAAGAATACACTAAACGACAATAGATCATTTATCTTCTTATCCATCATCTTAACGATAGAGAAGGGTGGAGTTACAGAAAGATATCACAATGGTTAAATCAGAGTGGAATAAAGACCCATACAGGGAAGAAGTGGCTCTCTTCATCAGTTATCTCCGTCTTAAAGAGAAAACACGAAAGAGACCTAATGAATGAACAGATAAGAAATCAACATTTTCCGAGTAAGATTTCAAAATTTGAGGTCAATTACTATATTTTTGATTGATTTCAGTAGTAGAATAAACTCATAGTTAAAAAGACTTCTATGAAAAAAATACTTTTACTTTTAACTCTATCATTCTTCTCAACTGCAGGTTTTTCAGCATCATGTCCTGATGGAAGTGAACCAGAACAGACTAATTAAATCGCTAAAGTTATTAGGAGAAGTATTCAATACGTTCCAAATTTCTTGACGTAAATATAAACAATTCCACCAAATGAGGAGATTATTAGATAAAATATCTGTAATTTAGAACTTCAACAAAATACTTGTGATGATTGAACACTTGAAAACGTTAATTGATAATATATAAATTATATATTTATGAGGAAATGGTTTAAATTTATAGATTCTAATGATTCTAATGAATATAATGAATTTCGTGAGAATAGATTTTTATTCACAAATAA
>Ga0209482_1000129_pt1 | contig 64942 bp, 73 predicted proteins | sample CoawatmetaG10DNA_FD_187512 | JGI IMG/M metagenome (GOLD analysis project Ga0209482, IMG submission 187512) | Marine microbial communities from the West Antarctic Peninsula - Coastal water metaG104-DNA (SPAdes) (version 2) | ecosystem: Environmental > Aquatic > Marine > Coastal ...
TATATTTGTCTAGGTCTTCCGATTGGTTCTTTATTTTTTCTCATTTCTCGCCAATGTGCAATCCAACCTGGAAGTCTTCCAAGTGCAAACATAACTGTGAACATTTCATTTGGAATTTTCAATGCTTTATATATAATTCCAGAATAAAAATCTACATTAGGATAAAGTTTTCTATCAACAAAATACTGATCTTCTAAGGCTTCTTTTTCTAAACCTTTTGCTATTTCTAAAATCGGATCATTTATACCAAGTTCATCCAAAACTTTGTCGGCTGCAACTTTAATAATTTTAGCTCTTGGATCAAAATTCTTATAAACTCTGTGTCCAAAACCCATTAGTCTAAACGGATCAGACTTATCTTTAGCTTTTGCCATATACTTTTTGGTGTCTCCGCCATCATTTTCGATAGCTTCAAGCATTTCCAACACCGCTTGATTTGCACCACCATGTAATCTTCCCCATAAAGCAGAAATACCAGCAGAAATCGAGGCAAACAAACCAGCATGAGAGGATCCAACTATTCTAACAGTTGATGTAGAACAGTTTTGCTCATGATCACCATGCAATATCAGTAGTTTATTAATCGCATTAACTAAAGTATCATTTTGAACATACTCACAATTAGGCAATTGAAACATCATCTTGGTAATATTCTCAACATAACCTAAAGAATAATCACCATAATCTAACGGCAAACCTCTTCTTCTTCTATATACCCATGCAACTAAAATTGGAATTTTTGCTAATATGTTTACAAAGGCGTCATACATGTCATCTTCAGAATTAACATCAACTGCTAAAGGATCAAAAGCAATTAATGCACTAGTAAGTGATGAAAGAATTCCCATAGGATGAGCTGACTTTGGAAAATTTTCTAAAATTTTTTTAATATCCTCGTCAATTAAAGAATTTTCATTTATATCGCTCAATAATTTAGCTAATTGTTTTTTATTTGGAAGTTCTCCATAAATTAACAAAAAAGCTACTTCTAAAAAGTCAGCTTTTTCAGCTAACTCTTCAATTGAATATCCTCTGTATCTCAAAATTCCTTTTTCTCCATCCAAAAATGTAATACTACTTTGACATGAACCAGTATTTTTATATCCTGGGTCTAAAGTTATTACATTTGAATTAGCTCTAAGAGCACTAATGTCAATTCCTAATTCATTTTCAGAACCTACAATTAAATCTAATTCAATTTCTTTGTCCTTAATTTTTAATTTTGCCTTATCACTCATAAATAAATATTCTTATAAAATTACTGAAAAAAAAACTTACTCTAAAATGCTATTTTAAAAGCTTTTTCACTTGGGAAATAAGCATCAGGTCCTAGTTGTTCTTCTATTCTCAATAATTGATTGTATTTAGCTATTCTATCACTTCTGGAAGCTGATCCAGTCTTAATTTGTCCTGTAGATAAACCTACTGCTAAATCAGCGATAGTATAATCTTCTGTTTCACCAGATCTGTGAGACATAACACAAGTAAAACCTGCTTTATGAGCCATATTAACAGCATCAATAGTTTCTGAAAGTGTTCCTATTTGATTAACCTTAATCAAAATAGAATTTCCTATTTTATTTTTGATTCCGTTAGAAAGCCTTTCAACGTTAGTAACAAATAAATCATCACCAACAAGCTGTACTTTATCACCACAAATTTTTGTTAAATATTCCCATCCGTCCCAATCATTTTCGTCCATACCATCTTCAATTGAAATAATAGGAAACTTTTTTGCTAAATCTGATAAATACTCTGCTTGCTGCTTTGAATTTAAAATTTTACCATCTTTTCCTTCAAATTTAGAATAATCATACATACCGTTAACATAAAACTCTGAGGATGCACAATCTAAAGCAATCATTACTTGATCACCAGCAGAATATCCAGATTTTTCTATTGCTAAAATAATAGTATTTAAAGCATCTTCTGTTCCATCTAATTTAGGAGCAAAACCACCCTCATCTCCAACAGACGTAGTTAGACCTCTTTCCGTAAGGATTTTTTTTAAATTATGAAAAATTTCTGTACCGATTTGCATTGCGTGAGTAAAAGACTCTGCTAAAACTGGCATAATCATAAATTCTTGAAAAGCTATAGGAGCATCTGAATGTGATCCACCATTTATGATATTCATCATTGGAACTGGGAGAGTCCTTGCTTTTCCTTCTGAAATATAAGAATAAAGTGGAACACCTTTCTCTTTACTAGCAGCTTTAGCGACTGCTAAAGAAACTCCTAAAATAGCGTTAGCTCCCAATTTTGCTTTGTTAGAAGTACCGTCTAAATCTATCATTAATTTATCTATTTTTTTTTGATCAAAAACAGAAACACCAATAATTTGTTTGGTAATTATATCATTAACATTATTAACAGCATTTGTAACTCCTTTTCCCATATATTTATCACCTCCGTCTCTTAACTCAACAGCTTCATGTTCACCAGTAGAAGCTCCAGACGGCACAGCTGCTCTACCTAAAAAACCATTATCTGTTGAAACGTCTACCTCAACAGTTGGATTTCCTCTGGAATCAAAAATTTGTCTAGCGTGAATATTTGTAATTTTACTCATATTTATTTATTAGATTTAATAAGTTCTATGAACTGATCAAAAAGATAATTTGAATCATGTGGACCAGGGCTTGCCTCTGGATGATACTGAACTGAAAAACAATTATTATTGATTATTCTAATTCCTGCTATAGTGTTATCATTTAAATGAACATGTGTTATCTCAATATTATCATTTAATTCAGTTTCTTCTCTATTAATTGCAAAACCATGATTTTGAGATGTTATTTCACCTTTTCCAGTACTTAAATTTAGTATGGGATGATTAATCCCTCTATGACCATTATGCATTTTGTAGGTCGATATTCCATTAGCTAAAGCTATAACTTGATGACCTAAACAAATCCCAAAAAGAGGTGATTTAGTTTTTAAAATATCTTTTGCAAGCTCAATAGCATCTTTTAACGGTTCTGGATCACCAGGACCATTTGAAATAAAATATCCATCAGGGTTCCAATCACTCATTTCTTTAAAAGTAGAGTTATGTGGAAATACTTTAATGTATGCTTCTCTTTTAGATAAGTTTTTTAAAATATTTTTTTTAATACCTAAATCTAAAACAGCAATTTTAATTTTAGAATTAGGATCACCATAAAAAAAAGGTTCTTTAGTAGAAACTTTAGAAGCTAAATCCAAACCTTTCATAGAAGGCGTATTTCTAAGGTTTTTTTTCAATTGATCAATTGAATCAACATCAGTAGATATCACAGCATTCATAGCACCGTTATCTCTAATATAAGAGACAAGAGCTCTTGTGTCAACATCTGAAATAGCAACAACATTATGCTTAATAAAAAAATTCTGTAAAGAGTCATCAGCTTTAAGCCTTGAATAATGATTGTTGAAATTTTTACAAATCAAGCCTGCTATTTTAGGGCTGTTTGACTCAACTTCGTCATCATTAACTCCATAATTACCAATATGAGCATTTGTAGTAACCATTAATTGACCAAAATAAGATGGGTCTGTAAAAATTTCTTGATAGCCAGTCATACCAGTATTAAAACAAAGCTCACCATAAGCTTCTCCTTTAACTCCTAATGATTTACCAAAAAAAATAGTACCGTCTTGTAAAATAATAAGTGCCTTGTTACGATTAGAATATTCATTCATTTTGATTCAAAAATAATACAAAAAAAGGGATAAACATTAAGTTTACCCCTTGAATTGATTAAATTTATAAAAAATTTAATATATCGATGAATCTGGTTACTTATCCTCAGTCTTTGAAGAATTAGATTCATTATTTTCAATATCAGTTGCATCAGAAGCATTAGTTTCTTCAACAATAGGAGTTTCTTCAACAATAGGAGTTTCTTCAATTACAGCATCTTCAATTAATGAAGATGACTTAGATTTACCTCTTCTTCTTTTCTTCTTTGATGAATCAGTGCTAGAGTTATAAATAGTGTTATAATCAACTAACTCAATCATAGCCATACTAGCATTATCACCTAACCTATTTCCTAACTTTATTACTCTAGTATAACCACCTGGCCTATCACCAATTTTAACAGAAACATCTCTGAACAGTTCTGTAACAGCGTACTTGTCTTTTAAATAACTAAAAACAATTCTTCTGTTATGAGTAGAATCAGTTTTAGATTTGGTAATTAATGGTTCGATGTATCTCTTTAAAGCCTTAGCTTTTGCTACTGTTGTATTAATAGACTTATGCTCAATCAAAGAGCAAGCCATGTTTGCCAACATATAACTTCTGTGCGCTGTTTTTCTACCTAAATGCGCTATTTTTTTTCCGTGTCTCATGTTTATAAATTAATCTTTATCTAATTTATATTTAGATAAATCCATGCCAAAGTTTAATCCTTTAACGATAACCAACTCTTCAAGCTCAGTTAAAGATTTTTTACCAAAATTTCTAAATTTCATTAAATCACTCTTATTAAAAGAAACTAAATCTCCTAACGTATCAACTTCAGCAGCCTTTAAGCAATTTAAAGCTCTAACAGATAGGTCCATATCAATAAGGCGAGTCTTCAGTAGCTGCCTCATGTGTAATGATTCTTCATCGTAAGTTTCAGTTTGAGCAATCTCATCAGCCTCTAAAGTTATTCTCTCATCGGAAAACAACATAAAATGATGAATTAAAGTTTTAGCACCTTCGGTTAATGCATCTTTTGGGTGAATAGAACCGTCTGTAACAATTTCGAAAATCAACTTTTCGTAATCAGTTTTTTGCTCAACTCTAAAATTCTCTACTGTATATTTAACATTTTTAATTGGAGTGAAAATTGAATCTATGAAAATAGTCCCAATTGGCGCACCAGCTTTTTTATTTTCTTCAGCAGGAACATACCCTCTACCTTTTTCAATAGTTAGTTCCATATTAAGGCTAACATTTTTCTCTAAATTACAAATAACTAAATTTGGATTTAAAACTTGAAAACCCGAAATAAAGTTCTGTAAGTCACCTGCTAAAATTTGTTCTTTACCAAGTATAGAAACTGAAATATTTTCACTATCAACAGAGTCAATTTGTCTTTTAAGACAGACTTGTTTCAAGTTTAAAACAATTTCTGTTACGTCTTCTACTATTCCAGTAAGAGACGAGAATTCATGCTCTACACTGTCTATTTTCACAGATGTGAAAGCAAAACCTTCTAATGAAGATAATAACACTCTTCTTAGAGCATTTCCCACAGTTAAGCCATATCCTGGCTCTAGAGGTCTAAATTCAAACTTACCCTCGAATTCAGAAGAATCAATCATTATTACTTTATCTGGTTTTTGAAAATTAAATACTGCCATAATTACTGTGTGTTTTTATTTCGAATATAATTCGACGATTAATTGTTCTTTAATATTTTCTGGAATGTTACCTCTTTCTGGAATAGATACAAATACACCTTCCATTCTGTCACTGTTCCAAGACATCCATTCAAAAACAGTAGAACTGTTAGATAGAGAACTCTCAATTGATGAAATAGTCTTGGATTTTTCACGTACACCAATTACTTCACCTGCTTTCATAAGCCTTGATGGAATATTACATAACTCACCATTTACTGTAATATGTCTGTGACTAACTAATTGTCTTGCAGCACTTCTTGATGATGCTATCCCTAACCTATAAACGATATTATCTAAACGAGATTCACACAATTGTAGTAAAACCTCACCAGTAACACCTTTACTTTGATTAGCTTTTTTGAAAAGATTTCTAAATTGTCGCTCTAGTATACCATAGGTATACTTAGCTTTTTGCTTTTCCATAAGCTGGATAGCATACTCAGATTTTTTTCCTCTTCTTCTATTATTTCCATGCTGTCCAGGGGGATAATTTTTCTTTTCAAAAGATTTATCTTCTCCAAAGATTGCTTCACCAAATTTTCTTGCTATTTTGGTTTTTGGACCGGTATATCTTGCCATAATTATTGTTTTTTAAATTTTTGTGAATTAAGGTCTGTCCTTCGACAAAAATTATATTTATATTTTTTTAAACTCTTCTTCTTTTAGGTGGTCTACATCCATTATGTGGCATAGGAGAAACGTCATAAATTTCGGTAACTTCTATTCCATTATTATGAATAGTTCTGATTGCAGATTCTCTTCCATTACCAGGTCCTTTCACATAAACCTTTGCTTTACGCATACCTGCTTCATGGGCTACTTTAACGGCTTCTTCAGCTGCTAATTGAGCAGCATAAGGAGTGTTTTTTTTAGATCCTCTAAACCCCATTTTTCCTGCTGATGACCAGGATATTACTTCACCTTTTTTATTAGTTAATGAAATAATAATGTTATTAAATGAAGCATTTATGTGTACTTGACCATAAGAATCAATAAGTACTTTTCGTTTTTTAGATACTGCTTTAGCCATACTATATATTATTTAGTTACCTTTTTCTTGTTAGCAACAGTTTTTCTTTTGCCTTTTCTGGTTCTAGAATTATTTTTAGTTCTCTGACCTCTTAATGGTAATCCAGACCTGTGTCTAATTCCTCTGTAACAACCAATATCCATCAATCTTTTGATGTTTATCTGATTTTCAGACCTTAGTTCACCTTCTATCTTAAAACTACCTACAGCTTCTCTGACATTAGCTGTATCTTCATCGTTCCAATCAGAAACTTTTTTGTCTTCACTAACCTTAGCTAGTTCTAATATTTTTTTTGCGCGAGTTCTACCTATTCCGAAAATATAGGTTAAAGCTATTACGCCTCTTTTTTGTTTAGGTATATCTACCCCTGAAATTCTTGCCATAATTTATCCTTGTCTTTGTTTGAATCTAGGATTCTTTTTATTAATTACATAAAGGGTACCCTTTCTTCGTACTATCTTACATTCGGGACTTCTTTTCTTTACTGATGCTCTAACTTTCATAATTTTAATATCTATAAGTTATCCTTGCTTTAGTTAAATCATATGGACTCATTTCCAGTTTAACTTTATCACCAGGAAGTAATTTTATATAATGCATTCTCATTTTTCCTGAAATATGAGCAGTTACAACGTGACCATTTTGAAGTTCTATTCTAAACATTGCGTTAGAAAGAGCTTCTATTATAGTACCATCCTGTTCTATAGCTGCTTGTTTGGCCATATTAAGCTAATTTTCTTTTTTTACCAGATTTCATTAAACCATCATAATGTCTGTTTAATAAATAGGCATTAATTTGTTGTATTGTATCAATTGCTACTCCTACCATAATTAATAGTGAAGTTCCTCCATAAAATAGTGCCCAACCTTGTTGCATACCTACAATTTGAACTATAATAGCAGGCAAAACAGAAAGTGCGGCTAAAAACAAAGAACCAGGAAAGGTTATTAAAGACATAATTTTATCTAAAAACTCAGCTGTTTCTCCCCCGGGCCTAATACCTGGAACAAAACCACCACTTCTCTTTAAATCATCTGACATTTTATTAGTGGGAACAGTAATAGCTGTATAAAAATAAGTAAACACAATTATTAAAAACCCAAATAATATATTGTACCAAAGTCCAAACATATCTGAAAAAGATGCTTGCATCCATTGACCAACATTTGAATCAGGACCCATTAACTGACCTAGATATGCCGGAGCAAACATAATTGCTTGAGCAAAAATAATTGGCATAACACCAGATGCATTTAATCTTAAAGGTATATATTGTCTTGTGCCTGCTTGATTTTTATCAAAACCCCCGGAAGCTGTTCTTCTTGCATATTGAACTGGAATTTGTCTAACAGCAAGAACTAATAAAACACATAGTCCGATAACAACAACCCAAATAACTAATTCAATTAATATCAAAATCAGTCCTCCATTACTTTCAGTAACTCTAGAGGCAAACTCTTGAGCAAAAGATCCAGGTAAAGAGGCTATAATCCCCACAGTAATTAAAAGAGAAATACCATTTCCAATGCCTCTATCTGTAATTTTCTCACCTAACCACATAGCAAAAACACAACCCGTAACTAATATTATCACAGATGGAGCAATAAAGCCGAAGCCTTTACCCATTATAAAAGCACTATCAGGAACACCTAAAGCACCTAGACTATATAAATAAGCAGGAGCTTGAACTACACATATAAGAATAGTTAACCATCTGGTTATTTGATTAATTGTTTTTCTCCCACTTTCACCTTCCTTCTGCAATTTTTGAAGATAAGGTATAGCTATACCCATTAATTGAACAACAATTGAAGCGGAAATATATGGCATTATACCTAATGCAAAAACAGAAGCATTAGCAAAAGCTCCTCCAGTGAATGCATTTAAAATCCCCAAAAGACCTCCACCTTGAGTTCTATTTGATAATTCAGCTAACTGAACAGAATCAATACCAGGAAGAACAACTTGTGCTCCTAATCGATAAATAGCAAGAAAAAATAAAGTAAGAAAAATTCTATTTCTTAACTCCTCAATCTTCCAAATATTTTTTAATGTTTCTATAAAATTAGACATACTACTATTTATAATATTATAGCTTCTCCACCGCTCTTCTCAATCGCTGCCTTAGCAGATGCTGAAAATTTGTGAGCAGTAATTTTAATTGGAGAGTTAATTTTTCCTGTTGCCAAAACTTTAATTAAATCTTTCTTTTTAGCTAAACCATTTGAAATAAATGAATCAATATCCATAAATTCCTTAACTTGTTTGTTATCAATTAACAATTGAATAGTATCTAAGTTAACTGCTTGATACTCTATTCGATTAATATTTGTAAAACCAAATTTTGGCACTCTTCTTTGAAGTGGCATTTGTCCTCCCTCAAATCCTAACTTTTTAGAATATCCTGAACGAGATTTCTGTCCATTGTGTCCTCTGGAAGCTGTACCACCTTTACCAGAACCTTGACCTCTACCAAGTCTTTTTTTAGAAGTATGAATAGATCCTTTTTCAGGCTTTAAATTACTTAAATTCATATATATATTTATTTAATAATAGTAACTAAATGTTTTACTTTATTAACCATTCCAACGATGCTAGGTGTATCCTGATGTTCGACAACTTGACCTATTTTTTTTAAACCTAATGCCAAAAGAGTTTTCTTTTGAGTTGCAGGTCTTTTAATTTCGCTTCTGACTTTTTTTATTTTAATTAGTGCCATTATTTATCCGTTAAAAACTTTTTCTAATGTTATTCCTCTTTCACTAGCTACCGTGTTAGCATTTCTCAATCTTAATAATGCGTCAAATGTAGCTTTAACAACATTATGAGGATTTGAAGAACCTTGAGATTTAGATAATACATCTTGAACTCCTAATGTTTCTAATACTGCTCTTACTGCACCACCCGCAATAACTCCTGTACCCTGTGAAGCTGGTTTCATAAAAACTTTTGCTCCTCCATGCTTGCCTTTTTGTTCGTGGGGAAGAGTACCTTTATTTAAAGGGATTTTAACCAAATTCTTTTTAGCATCTTCGATTGCTTTAGCAATAGATGTAGCAACATCTTTAGATTTCCCTAAACCATGTCCAACAACACCATTTTCATCACCAACTATAACAATAGCTGTAAATCCAAAAGCTCTACCACCTTTTGTAACTTTAGTTACTCTTTGAATACTGACTAATCTATCTTTTAAGTCTAGACCACCAGGTTTTACAAACTCATTTTTATTGTTCTTCATAATTAAAATTTAAGTCCAGCTTCTCTAGCGCCTTCAGCTAATGATTTAACTCTACCGTGATATAAATATCCTCCTCTATCAAAACCTATTTTTTTAAAACCAGCTTTTAATGCTTTATGACCAATTGAAACACCAACTAATTTTGATAACTCAATTCTAGTTTTGGCTTTAGCATTATCAGAAATATCTTTATCTCTTGAAGATGCTGATGCTAGTGTTTTGCCAGAAACATCATCTACTAACTGAGCATAGATTTCTTTATTACTTCTGAATACAGACAACCTTGGACGATTTTCACTACCAAGTACGTGTGGTCTTATTCTTCGTTTAATTTTGTTTCTCTTATTTACTTTTGATAAACTCATTTTACTTTATTTATGCAGACTTACCTGCTTTTCTACGAATTTGTTCTCCAACATATCTAACTCCCTTTCCTTTATAAGGTTCGGGTCTTCTAAAACCTCTTATTTTTGCAGCAATTGAACCTATTAATTGCTTGTCAAAAGATGTCAGTTTGATAATAGGGTTTTTTCCTTTTTCTGAAATAGCTTCAACCTTAACCTCATTAGGGATCATAAAAACAATATTATGCGAAAATCCTAATGCAAGCTCAAGTCTTTGGCCTTGATTAGAAGCTCTGTAACCAACTCCTACTAATTCTAAATCTTTTGTCCATCCGGAACTAACGCCATTAACCATGTTAGAAAACAAAGAACGATATAAACCATGCTTAGCTTTCATTGGTTTTGAATCAGATGACCTTGAAACAATCAGAGTATTTTCAACTTTTTCTACAGTAATAGTATCATAAGGCTGAGATAATTCTCCTAACTTTCCTTTTACCAACAAAAGATTAGGTTGAATTTCTACTGAAACTCCCTCTGGGATTAAAACTGGATTTTTTCCTATTCTAGACATTTTTGAATTCTTTTTTAATATACATAACAGAGAATTTCTCCTCCGATATTTGATTGCTTAGCTTTTTTATCTGTCATTAGTCCTTTTGATGTCGAAACTATAGCCACACCTAAACCATTAAGAACTCTAGGTAAACTTTCCGAATTAGAATATTTTCTTAATCCCGGTTTACTGATTCTATCTAATTTTTTTATAACAGGTTCTTTTGTTAATGAATTGTATTTAAGAGCAATTTTAATTGTTCCTTGAACTGAATCATCTTCAAACTTGTAACTTAAAATATATCCCTGATCAAAAAGAATTTTAGTCATTTCTTTTTTAACATTAGATGATGGAATTACAACTACCTTGTGCCCTGCACTGTTGGCGTTCCTAATTCTTGTTAAGTAATCTGCAATTGTATCTGTATTCATTATTATTTTTTAATTAAATTACCAACTGGCTTTTCTTACACCTGGTATTAAACCTTTATTAGCCATTTCTCTAAACGTAACCCTAGAAACACCGAATTGTCTGATATAACCTTTAGGTCTTCCTGTTAACTTACATCTGTTGTGCATTCTAACAGGTGAAGAATTTCTAGGAAGTTTTTGTAACCCTTCTTGATCACCAGCTTCTTTTAAAGCTTTTCTTTTATCAGCATACTTAGCACACAATTTTGCTCTTTTGACCTCACGGGCCTTCATTGATTCTTTAGCCATATTATTAATTCTTTTTAAATGGTAAACCTAACTCAGTTAATAACGATTTAGCTTCTTTATCAGTATTAGCACTTGTTACAAAAGTTATATCCATACCTGATATTTTGTTTACCTTATCAATATCAATTTCAGGAAATATAATTTGCTCAGTAACTCCTAAATTATAATTCCCTCTACCATCAAAGCCAGAGGCTTTGATACCTTGAAAATCACGTACTCTAGGAAGAGCTGATGTTATTAATCTATCTAAAAACTCATACATTCTTTCTGATCTAAGAGTAACCTTAGCTCCAATTGGAACTCCTTTTCTTAATTTAAAATTGGCAACATCTTTTTTAGACATTGTATGAATTGCTTTTTGACCAGAAATAGTAGTTAATTCTTCAACAGCATGGTCAATTAGTTTTTTGTCTGCAACGGCTCCACCAACTCCTTTGCTGATAACAATTTTTTTCAGCTTAGGAACCATCATAACATTTTTGTAAGAGTATTCTTCCTTCAGGGAAGGAATAATTCTTTCGTTAAACTCTTTTTTTAATCTAGGTTGGTAATTCATAATTAAACTATTTCATCAGATTTTAATGCAATTCTACTTTTCTTACCTTCAATTGTTTTATAACCAATTCTAGTTGTTTTACCCTTAGATGTTAACAACGATAGGTTTGAAATATGTAATGGAGCTTCTTTTTCTGTTATTCCTCCTTTGGGATTTTCAGAACTAGGTTTATTATGTTTTTTCACCATATTCACCCCTTCTACAATTGCTAATCTTTTTAATCTAAAAAGTTTCACAACTTTACCTTCTGAACCTTTATGGTCTCCAGCTAAAACTTTTACTTGATCTCCTGTCTTTATTTTAATTTTAGTCATAGTTGTAAATTATAAAACCTCAGGTGCTAATGAAACAATTTTCATGAATTTTTTATCTCTCAATTCTCTAGCAACTGGGCCAAAAACTCTAGTTCCTCTCATTTCACCTGCAGTGTCTAATAAAACACATGCATTATCATCAAACCTAATGTATGAGCCGTCTTTTCTTCTAACCTCTTTTTTAGTTCTAACTACTACAGCAGTAGAAACTTGTCCTTTTTTCACAGCTCCGTTTGGTGTTGTGTGCTTAACTGTAACAACTATCTTGTCTCCAACAGAAGCATATCTTCTTTTGGTTCCACCTAATACCCTAATAGTTAGTACTTCTTTAGCACCTGTATTATCCGCGACTGTTAATCTTGATTCTTGTTGTAACATAATTATTTAGCTCTTTCTAAAATTTGAACAAGTCTCCAGCATTTTAATTTACTAAGAGGTCTTGTTTCCATTATTTTTACTGTATCTCCAATATTACACTCATTTTCTTGATCATGAGCAACATAGCTCTTAGTCTTTAAAACGAATTTACCGTACATTGGATGTTTTACTTTGTTAACTTCAGCAACAACAATAGATTTCTCCATTTTGTTACTAGTAACAATTCCAATTCTTTCTTTTCTTAAATTTCTAGTTTCCATTAATAAATGATATTATTCTTGAACAGACCTTGAGGTTAATTCAGTATTTATCCTTGCAACAGTTTTTCTTAAATTCTTGATTTGCATAGGGTTTTCAATAGGAGAAATAGCATGAGTCATTTTCATTTCAGAAAGCTCTTTCTTAAAAGACTTTAGTTTTTCACCTAATTCTTCTACCGATAATTCTTTTACTTCTTTTTGTTTCATTATATAAATTTATGCTTCAAAATCTCTTGCAATAATAAACTTAGTTTTAACAGGAAGTTTTTGAGCTGCAAGTCTCAAAGCTTCTTTCGCTACTTCAATAGGAACACCAGCTACTTCAAACATAATTCTACCTGGCTTAACAACAGCTACAAAATATTCAGGAGCACCCTTACCTTTACCCATCCTTACTTCTAATGGTTTTTTAGTAATAGGTTTGTCCGGGAAAATTTTAATCCATAACTGTCCCTCACGTTTCATGTATCTTGTTGCTGCAACACGGGCAGCCTCAATCTGTCTTGATGTCAAGAAACTAGAGTCTATAGACTTAATTCCAAACATTCCGTTAGAAAGTATATTTCCTCTTTGTGAAAAGCCCTTCATGCGGCCTTTCTGCATTTTTCTAAATTTTGTTCTTTTCGGTGATAACATCTATACTATATATTTAATTATCTTCTTCTTTTATTTCTTCCTTTGGAAGGTCCTCCTCCTTTTGATTTTGAAGAACTTAAGCTTAAGCCTACTAATGGAGATAACTCTCTTTTACCGTAAACTTCACCTTTCATAATCCAAACCTTTATACCAAGTTTTCCATATGTTGTTTGTGCTTCAACTAAAGCGTAATCAATATCAGCTCTAAAAGTTGATAATGGAATTCTACCTTCTTTATACATTTCAGACCTAGCCATTTCCGCTCCATTTAAACGACCAGAGATTTGTATTTTAATTCCCTCGGCGTTCATTCTCATTGAAGCAGCAATAGCCATCTTAATAGCTCGTCTATAAGAAATTCTGCTTTCAATTTGTCTAGCAATACTTGAACCTACAAGCTGTGCTTCAAGTTCAGGTCTTTTAATTTCAATAATATTTAACTGCACTTCCTTTCCAGAAAGTTTTTTTAATTCTTCTTTTAATTTATCAACTTCTTGTCCTGCTTTTCCAATAATAATTCCAGGTCTTGCAGTGGTAATCGTTAGAGTTACTAATTTTAAAGTTCTTTCAATAATGACTCTAGACACACTCGCCTTAGCTAAACGTGCAAAAACATATTTTCTTAATTTAAAATCTTCAGCTAACTTATCACCATAATCTCTTCCACCATACCAATTAGATTCCCAACCTCTAATTATACCTAATCTAATACCTACTGGATTTGTTTTTTGTCCCATATTAACTATCAATTGTTTGTGATCCTAATACCAAAGTAACATGATTAGATCGTTTTCTTATTCTGTGTGCTCTACCTTGTGGAGCAGGTCTAAGTCTTTTTAGCATAGCTGCACTATCAACCCTAATTTCTTTAACAAATAAATTAGCTTGTTCCACATCTGCATCTTCGTTTTTAGCTTGCCAATTAGCAATAGCTGAAATTAGAAGTTTTTCTAGTTTACCAGAAGCTTCCTTTTGACTAAACTTTAAAATTGTTAGTGCCATATCAACTTTTTTACCTCTAACGGAATCAGCAACGATTCTCATTTTACGAGGAGATGTAGGGCAACTATTAAGTTTAGCAAAAGCAATACTTTTTTTGGCTTCCTTAATTTTTTCAGCACTTTGTCTTTTTCTTAATCCCATTGCAAATTAAATTATTTTCTACCTTTATTTTTCGCACCAGCATGACCACGGAATGAGCGTGTTGGAGAAAATTCTCCTAATTTATGACCCACCATATTTTCAGTTATATAAACTGGAACAAACTGTCGTCCATTGTGGACAGCTATAGTTTGTCCAACAAAATCTGGAATTATCATAGAAGCTCTTGACCATGTTTTTACAACAGTCTTTTTATTAGAGTCCAAATTCTTTTGAACTTTTTTAGTTAAACTGTAATGAACGTAAGGTCCTTTTTTTAGTGAACGTGCCATTTATTTACTACTTTTTTCTTTCAATTATATATTTATTACTCGCTTTCTTCTTATCTCGTGTTTTAAATCCTTTAGCTGGAATTCCGTTTTTAGATCTAGGATGTCCACCAGATGCACGACCTTCTCCACCACCCATTGGGTGATCAACAGGATTCATTGCAACAGGACGTGTCCTAGGTCTTCTACCTAACCAACGTTTAGAACCAGCTTTACCATGAACAGTCAATTGGTGATCTGAATTAGATACTGAACCAATTGTAGCATGACATGCTGATAAAATCAATCTAGTTTCTCCAGATGGCATTTTAACAGTAGCAAACTTACCATCTCTAGCCATTAATTGAGCAAAAGAACCAGCACTTCTAGCAATAGCCGCACCTTTACCAGGTTGCATTTCTATTGAGGAAATTATAGTTCCTAATGGAATATCAGATAAAGGCATACAATTACCTATATCAGGTGACTTTTTTGAACCAGAAACAATTTTTTGACCAACCTTTAAACCTTTTAATGCAATGATATAACGCTTCTCATCATCTTCAAACTTAGTAAGTGCTATAAAGGCAGTTCTGTTAGGATCGTATTCAATAGACAAAATTTCAGCAGGAGCATCATGTCTGTCTCTCTTAAAATCAATTAATCTATATCTTTTTTTATGTCCACCACCGATAAACTTCATAGTCATTTTACCTTGACTATTTCTACCACCAGATCTATTTTTCGGAGAAAGTAAACTTTTCTCAGGCTTATCTGTTGTAATGGCATCAAAACCATTGACAACTCTTCCTCTTTGTCCAGGTGTGATCGGTTTTAGTGCTTTAACTGACATTGTTTATTATTTAAAGTTTATTATAAAAATCTATTGTATCTCCTTCTGAAATCTGAACTATAGCTTTTTTCGTAGTCACAGATTTTCCTCTTTGAATTCCAGTTTTAGTATATCTAGTTCTTCTTTCAGCTCCGTATCTCATTGTTCTAACTTTATCAACTGAAACACCATAAGTAGTTTCGATAGCTTTTTTTATTTGAACTTTATTAGCATTAGTATTTACTAAAAAAGTAAATCTATTTTTAAGTTCGCTATCTGCAGTAGCTTTTTCTGTAATAACTGGTTTAAGTAAAATCTCCATATTAACTTAAGTTTGATTCAATTTGTTCTAACGAGCTCTCTAAAAAAACTAGGTGCTGAGCATTCATAATACCGTAAGTACTTATCTCAGAGTTAGTTACAACTTTACTACGCTCTAAATTACGTGCCGACAAATATACATTTTTATTAATCCCACCCAAGATAAAAAGAGACTTTTTACCCTGAAGATCTAATGCATTAATAATGTCTGTAAACGACTTAGTCTTAGGCGATTCAAAATTAAAATCTTCAATTACTGAAACAGATTTAGATTTTATTTTCAAACTTAAAGCCGATCTTCTAGCTAAACGCTTGACGTTTTTATTAAGCTTTTGAGAGTATGATCTAACTCTAGGACCAAAAATAGTACCACCACCTCTAAAAAGAGGATTTTTGATACTACCAGCTCTTGCAGTACCAGTACCCTTTTGTTTTTTGATTTTTCTGGTACTTCCAGTAATCTCAGCTCTTTCTTTAGTTTTATTAGTCCCTTGACGATTATTAGCTAAAAATCTTTTTACATCAAGATATATAGCATGATCATTAGGTGTAACTTCAAAAATAGATTTAGAAAGTTCAACTGATCTTCCTGTATCCTTACCTTTTATATTTAAAACAGATACTTTCATTATTTTCTAATTATTACGTATGAGTTTTTGTGTCCAGGAATACAACCTTTTAAAACAAGTATATTTTTCTCTGAAACAACTTTTATAACTTTAAGGTTTTGAACAGTAATAGTTTCATTACCCATTCTACCTGCCATTTTCATTCCCTTAAATACTCTAGCTGGATATGAAGCAGCTCCAATAGAACCAGGTGCTCTTAGTCTGTTGTGCTGTCCGTGAGTAGCTTGACCAACTCCAGCAAAACCATGTCTTTTTACAACACCTTGAAAACCTTTACCCTTAGAAGTTCCTGAAACATCAACGAACTCACCTTCTGAAAAGTGATCAACAGTAATTGAATCTCCAAGATTAATCTCTTTATCAAAATCTTTAAATTCTACAACTTTATGTTTAGCAGTTGTCTTTGATTTCTTAAAATGACCTGCCTCAGCATTAGTTGTGTGTTTATCATTTTTATCGTTAAATCCTAACTGAACAGCACTATAACCGTCAACCTGGTCAGTTTTAACCTGAGTAACAACACAAGGACCAGCTTCAATGACAGTACATGGTAAATTCTTACCATTTTCATCATATATGCTTGTCATACCTATTTTTTTTCCGATCAACCCAGACATTATTTTTCTATTTTAAATTAATTATACTTTAATCTCAACTTCAACACCACTAGGTAATTCAAGTTTCATTAAAGCGTCAATTGTTTTTGATGAAGAACTATATATATCCAATAATCTTTTATAAGAAGATAATTGAAATTGTTCTCTAGATTTTTTATTAACGTGAGGAGACCTTAACACAGTAAATATCTTTTTATGTGTAGGTAAAGGAATAGGTCCAGTCACTATCGCCCCAGTTGTTTTGACAGTCTTAACAATTTTCTCTGCAGACTTGTCAACCAAATTGAAGTCGTATGATTTTAATTTTATTCTAATTTTTTGACTCATTGTATTGGTTTTAATCTTTTGTTCCGTTTATTGATGCTATCACTTCCTCTGAAACGTTTTTAGGTGTTGCAGCATAATGATCAAATTCCATAGTTGAAGTAGCTCTTCCAGAACTTAAAGTTCTTAGTGAAGTTACATAACCAAACATTTCAGATAATGGAACTAAACCTTTAACAACTTTAGCACCAGCTCTATCGTCCATATTGTTTACTAAACCTCTTCTTCTGTTTAGGTCACCAACAACATCACCCATATTAGCTTCAGGCGTTAAAACTTCTAATTTCATTATTGGTTCCATTATAACTGACTTAGCCAATTTGGCAGCATTCTTATAACCTAGCTTTGCAGCAAGCTCAAAAGAAAGAGAATCTGAATCGACTGCATGAAAAGAACCATCTTTTAGAGTAACTTTCATTGCATCCATTTCAAAGCCTGCTAAAGGACCATTTTTCATAGCTTCTTTAAAACCTTTTTCAACAGATGGAATAAATTCTCTTGGGACGTTACCACCTTTAATTTTATTAATAAACTCTAAACCTACTTTCCCTTCATCTGCAGGCTCCATAACAAAAGAAATATCAGCAAATTTACCTCTTCCACCCGATTGTTTTTTATAAATTTCTCGGTGGTCAGCAATTGCTGTAATAGCTTCTTTATATTCAACTTGTGGTTGACCTTGATTTACTTCAACTTTAAATTCTCTTCTTAATCTATCAACAAGGATATCTAAATGAAGTTCTCCCATTCCAGAAATAATAGTTTGGCCAGAGGCCTCATCTGTTTTAACCTGAAAAGTAGGATCTTCTTCTGCTAGTTTACCTAACGCCATCCCTAACTTGTCTACATCAGCTTTTGTTTTGGGCTCGACTGCAATACCTATTACTGGATCAGGAAAATTCATACTCTCCAAAACTATAGGATGCTTTTCTGTCGTTAATGTGTCTCCTGTTTTAATATCTTTAAAACCAACAGCTGCACCAATATCACCCGCTTCAATAAATGGGACTGAATTTTGCTTATCTGCATGCATTTGGAAAATTCTAGAAATTCTCTCTTTATTTCCAGATCTATTATTTAAAATGTAAGAACCAGCATCTAATCTACCAGAATAGACTCTAAAAAAAGCTAATCTCCCAACAAAAGGATCTGTTGCAATTTTAAAAGCTAAAGCAGAAAATGGTTCAGAAACATTAGGTTTTCTTTCAATTTCTAAATCAGTTTTAGGATCAATTCCAATAATAGCCTCTTTATCTAATGGAGAAGGTAAGTATCTACAAACAGCATCTAAAAGAAACTGAACTCCTTTATTTTTAAACGCTGAACCACAAATCATTGGAATAATACTCATGTCTTGAGTAGCTTTTCTTAATGCTTCATGAACCTCATCTTCTGAAATAGAATCCGGATCATCGAAGAATTTTTCAAGTAAAGCATCATCGTACTCAGCAACTGCTTCTATCAAATTAGCTCTATACTCATGAACTTCCTCTTTCATGTCTTCTGGGATATCAACTATATCAAAAGTTGCTCCCATTTTATCTTCATGCCAAACTATTGCTTGATTTTTAACTAAGTCAACAATACCTTTAAAGTTATCTTCATCACCAATAGGCAAAACTATTGGAACAGCATTAGATTTTAACATCGACTTAATTTGGTTACAAACATTTAAAAAGTTTGAACCTTGTCTGTCCATTTTGTTCACAAAGCCCATTCTTGGAACTTTATAATTATCAGCAAGTCTCCAGTTAGTTTCAGATTGAGGCTCTACACCATCAACTGCACTAAATAAAAAAACTAAACCATCTAAAACTCTTAAAGATCTATTAACTTCAACTGTGAAATCAACGTGACCTGGAGTATCTATAATATTAAAATGATAAGGCTTAGACTCATCATTTTTCTCTCCTTGATTAGTTGGAAAATTCCAAGTACAAGTTGTAGCTGCTGAAGTAATAGTAATACCTCTTTCTTGCTCTTGCTCCATCCAATCCATAGTAGCAGCACCATCATGAACCTCACCAATTTTATGGCTAACTCCAGTATAAAACAATATACGTTCAGTTGTTGTAGTTTTCCCTGCATCAATGTGAGCAGCGATACCAATATTACGCGTGAATTTTAAATCTCTAGCCATTATATATTAAAATCTAAAGTGTGAAAATGCTTTATTAGCTTCAGCCATTTTATGAACATCTGTTTTCTTTTTTACAGCGGCACCTTCTTCTTTATCAGCTGCTAGAATTTCAGAGGCTAATTTTAATGCCATTGACTTTTCATTACGTTTTCTTGCAGCAGTAATTAACCATTTCATAGCCATGGAAATTTTTCTGTCTGGTCTGATTGGCATTGGAATTTGGAAAGTAGCTCCTCCGACACGTCTACTTCTTACTTCAACGTGAGGCATAACATTGGATAAACCATCTTTCCATACTTGAAGAGAGGTTTTTTCTTCATTTTGCTTCTTTTCTTCTATAATATCAATAGCATCGTAAAAAAGCGCGAATGCTGTGGATTTTTTACCACTCCACATTAGGTTATTGACAAATCTTGTAACTAATTGATCGTTAAACCTTGAATCAGGTAGTAACGGTCTTTTCTTTGCCTTACTTTTTCTCATTTATTTTAGTTTTAGAGAGGTTCAAAATTAAATTTGAACGTCATCAATTAAATTTATTTTTTTGGACGCTTCGCCCCATACTTTGATCTTCTTTGTAATCTACCTTCAACGCCGGCTGTATCTAAAGCTCCTCTAACAATATGATATCTCACACCAGGAAGATCTTTTACTCTTCCTCCTCTTACTAAAACAATTGAATGTTCTTGCAGATTATGTCCCTCACCAGGGATGTAAGCATTAATTTCAGTTCCATTGGTTAGTCTTACCCTAGCAACTTTTCTCATTGCTGAGTTAGGTTTTTTAGGTGTAGTTGTATAAACCCTAGTACATACTCCTCTTTTCTGAGGACATGATACTAAAGCAGCAGATTTACTTTTTTTAGTAATCTTAGATCTTCCTTTTCGAACCAACTGTGATATTGTAGGCATATGCTATCTTAATGTTTGTTTTTTCCCCTATTTGGGCGTGCAAATGTAATTTAATTTTAGAATTAATCAAATGGAATTTCAAAAAATAATTGAAATAAACGTTAAAATAAACAAACAAGTATATATATATAAGGACAAAATGCTAATTATAAGTTAATGATTACTAAATATCTATATATACTATAAAATATAAAAAATCAATGAAAATTAAAAAAATGAAATAAGTGAAGAATTATATTTTTGATAATATAAAAACAAAATAACAGATAAAATACTTGAATTATAAGATATGAATTAAACAACATTCATTAATGCATGCATTACTAAATTACGAATATCTTAATAACAATAGATTAAAATTATTAAAAACATATCAAAAACTCTCTATAGAGGGGAAATCGATAACAATGGTTAAAAAACTATAAATATGTTGTTTTATTAACTTATTATTAACATTTTTGCAGATCAAATAAATAATATACAAACTAATATGAAAACAAATCTATTTAATTTTTTAACATTATCCTTTATGATAATGTTTCAATGGAGTGTTGCACAGAAAAGTGTTAGCGGAACTATTTCCGATGACGCTGGTGTACCTCTTCCTGGTGCTACGGTTCAAGTAGTAGGAACATCTAACGGTGTGACTACAGATTTTGATGGTATTTATTCAATAACAGTTTCTGAAGGAGATGTTCTTTCAGTTAGCTATGTAGGATTCATTACTCAAACACTTACTGTTGGAGCTTCAGCATCAATTAATGTTCAACTTTCATCTGATAATACTTTAGAAGAGGTAGTTGTTACAGCTTTAGGTATTTCAAGAGATAAAAAGTCTATTGGATATTCACAACAAACTGTTGATGGAGAAGTGTTATCTACGGCTAAAGAAACTGATTTAAACATTGCGTTAACCGGAAAAGTTGCTGGTGTTCAAATGATTGGTGGATCTAGTTCAACTTTTGATAATGGATTCCTTAGATTAAGAGGAGAAGACAATGTACTATATGTTGTTGATGGAATTAAGGTTTACAGTATGACAGACATCAATACAGATAATGTTGAGTCTATCTCAGTTTTAAAAGGTGCTGCTGCTACTGCACTGTATGGAGCAGATGCTCAAAGTGGTGTAATTGTAATTACATCTAAAAAAGCAAAAGCTGGAGAGTCTTTTTTCACTATCGATCATTCTACAACAATGACTAATGTATCTATACTTCCAAATTATCAAAATGAATATGGTGGAGGGTACTATCAATCTTTTGATACATTTACATATAACTCAGCTATTGATGGTATTGAACTAAAAGATATGACAGGAGATTTGCTTCCTTACTATGCAGCTGATGAGTCTTGGGGACCAAGATTAGATGGAACCGCTGTAAGACATTGGGATTCGTGGATTCCTGGACACCCAGATTTTGGTAAACAAAGAGGTTGGAATGCAAATCCAAACAACGTGAAAGACTTTTACAATACTGGTGTAGAAAGTAGTACTTCAATATCATTTAATACAGGAGGAGAAAATTACGGAATGAGAACGTCTGCAAGATTTGTTGAGCAAACTCTTCCTTACCCTGGTACAGAAAGAGATCAATTAGATGCTGGTATAAACCAAAATTTAAAAATTTCTGATAAATTAAGCGCTTACAGTTCCCTAAATATTCAATTAAGAAAAACAATAAATTTTCCTGAACAAGGATATGGTGGTTTAGGTGCAAACTTCAACCAATGGTTTCAAAGACAATTAGACATGAACCGTTTGAGAGATAATTATAATTATAACGGAGGTATTTATTCATGGAACAGAAATAGTGCAAGAAATCCAGTACCATTATATTGGGATGCACCACATTTTTCGATTAATGACAACCTAAACACTCAAAACAAAGAAGTCTTTTTTGGTAACTTAGGAATTAACTACGAAATTACTGCTGATATTTCTGCAAATGTAGAAGTAAGAAGAAGATCTAACACTTACAGGTCTGATTCTAGAACTGGTTGGGGTGGTGTAAATACGGAATCTTACAATGAGTCAAGATCTAATTACAATGAAAACGAATTTGTTGCAAATGTAAACTATGATAAGAATTTTGGAGATTTTGATGTAAATGCTCTGCTTGGATATCAAGTAACACAAACTTCTTCAACAAGCTTGAGTAGTGGTTCTGTGGGAGGATTAACTATTCCCGGATTTTATAGCGTCGCGTCATCAAAAGACAGACCAAGCTATTCATCAACTCGAGCTAATAGCAAACAAATTTCAACATATTCTACGGTTTCAGTAGGTTATAAAAGTATGTTGTATTTAGATGCATCATATAGATTTGACTGGGGTTCAACTGCAAATCCAGATGATAATAGAATCGAAACTTTTGGACTATCAGGAAGTTTCCTTTTTGATAAATTAATAAATGTAAATGGAATATCATTTGCTAAATTAAGAGCTGGTTATTCAGAAGCTCCTGTTTTCCCAGGTGTTTATCAAACTTCTAAAGTATATGGAACTGGAACTGCTCACGGAACAAAACCTAGATTTACTGTACCTAACACTCTAGCAAATCCGTTCTTAACTGGTGGAACTAGATCTGAGTTTGAGGTAGGAACAGATTTCAATTTCTTAAATAACAGATTAGGTTTCGAATTAACATACTTTGATAGAGTGGATAAAGATCTTCCTATAGCTATTCCCGTTCCTGGTTCAACAGGTTACAGTGGATTATCAATAAATTCGGGTGAGTCTTCAACTGCAGGTTTAGAATTTACTTTAAATGCTACTCCAGTTCAAAATGATGACTTCAGATGGGATGTATCACTAAATTTAGCTACTTTAAAGAAAACAACCGATAAGCTTTACGAAGGTATTGATGTTAGAGTTCTAGATTACATGTCTTGGTATTCTCTACAACTTCAAGAAAGAGTTGGAGAAGAATGGGGAACTTTTGTTGGAAGAAAACCCAAAATGACTGCTGATGGAACTCCTATATACACAGCAACTGGTAGAACAGTATATGAAGGAGATCAAGTACTAGGTAACATACTTCCAGACTTCACTGGTGGTTTTTCAACTTCTTTTGGATATAAAAATTGGAGTTTAGATGCTGGTATAGATTTCCAAAAAGGAGGAATGTTTTATTCAGTATCTAATATGTTTGCATATTACTCTGGAATGCATGAAGATACAGTTGGAAACAATGACAAAGGGAATCCAAAAAGAGACGACGTTTCTGCAGGAGGTGGTGTTCATGTTGTTGGTGTAACAGAAGCAGGAGCCCCTGTTGATTTGTACGCTGCAGCAAGTTCACATTTTTACACAAACTATTTTGGAAATCATCCAAATTGGTTATACGATGCCTCATATGTTAAGTTAAGAACCGTTAGAATAGGTTATGACTTTCCAAAATCTACACTAGAAAACACAAAATTCAGTGATATAAATATTTCCCTGATTGGAAATAATTTATTGTTGTTATATTCTAACATTCCTGAGGGTGGACTTGATCCTAGTGAAATTGAAGGTTCTGGATCATTAGCTTCTAGTTATAGAAGTCAAGAAGGTGGACAATTACCTCCATCTAGAACTATAGGACTTAACATAAGTTTAAAATTTTAAATTAATTAAATATGAAAAATATAATCAAAAAATTTGGTTTACTAACACTAGCAACTTCATTTATTTTTAGTTGTACAACAGTAGATTTTGGAGATGAAAATGTAAATCCAAATTCTCCTACTAACATGAAAACGGATGCACTGTTAACCAATGCAATCACTGCTATTCCTGGGATAGTTAGTTCTCCAAGTTCAAACTACTACACACAAGGGATGTCTGATATTACTTATACTACTTATTCCAGATATGACAGATATCAATGGAGCTATGATGGGTTCTATACAGGTCCTTTGACAGATTTAAAAGAAATTTTAGATCTAAATACTAATAATGCAGCAGATGTTATCGCCTACGGTGATAACAACAATCAAATGGCTATAGCACATATTCTTCAAGTTTACATGTATCATCACATGACTGACAGGTGGGGAGCTATTCCATATACTGAAGCTTTAAAAGGAGCTGAAAATATTGCTCCTGTTTTTGATCAGCAAAAAGATGTATACTCTGCATTATTTGTTCAATTGGATACAGCAATTGGATTAATAAATAATTCTGCTGTTCAAGTTCAAGGAGATATCATGTTTAATGGTGATATGAATTCATGGAAAAGATTTGCTAATACTTTAAAAATGACAATGGCATTAAGAATGTCTGATGTTGATCCCTCAAATGCTCAAACTAAATTTTTAGAAGCTGTTTCTGGTGGTGTATTAGCTTCTACATCTCAAAATGTTCATTATCCATACTTAGATGCTGTAGCACATGAAAATCCATGGAAAGGAGCATTTAGAACTAGAAATGATTTTGCTCCTAGCAAAAAATTTGTAGATTACTTAACTGCAAATTCAGATCCTAGGCTAGCTAAAATGGCAGATGGTTCTAAAAATTCAGGTGGTGTGACCTATGCTGGAATGCCTTATGGAGAAGAAGATCCTTCTATAAATGGAGCAGATATTGCTTCCATTACATCGGCGATTATTTCAGATGGTAAACAACACGGTGGATTTTTATACACCTATGCACAAGTTTGCTTAGCAATGTCTGAAGCTGCCATTTTAGGATGGGCAGTTACTGGAGATGCTCAAACATGGTATGAACTTGGAATTAAAGCTTCTATGGATCAATGGGGTGTAAGTTCAGCTGATGCTACTACTTATATTGCTTCTGTTCCTGCGGTAGGCAGTACGGTCGAAAATGTGGCAATGCAAAAATGGGTTGCTTTATGGTTGCAAGGTTACGAAGGATGGGCTGAATGGAGAAGATTAGACTTTCCAAATGACATATCAGCTCCAGCTGCTGCGCTTTCTGGAACAGGTATTCCTGTGAGACAAGGATATGGTGCTAATACAGTTTCTAACAACAGTGCTAATTATAAAGATGCTGTTTCAAAACAAGGTCCAGATACACAAGACCAAAAATTATGGTGGGATACTAAATAAACCACGTTTACATAACATATAAAAAAAGCACCCATAAGGGTGCTTTTTTTATATATTTAATTAAAACTTAAGATGAAATTATACATTTCTATTATTACACTTTTACTATTTCTTGTTAGTCACTCTCAAATAATTGATCTTTCTGAAGATCAATTATTTAGATCTGGTAATGTCTTTTTAAAAAAATTCAGTACAAATAATACGGATATAAAAGGCAATCCTTTTCTTGATAAAAAATTTCTAAATGGAAGTATTTCATTTTCTAATGATAGAAAATACGATGCTATTATAAGATTAGATATTGCAAATCAGAAGTTTGAAATAAAAAAAGATTTGAATTCAAAAGTAAGTTCAATTGAAATAGATAATAGCGTAACTGTAACAATAAATAATGAAAACTTTAAAAATCATTCATTTAAAATAAATAATACAAATACCAAAGGAATATTAAAAGAATGTTTGATAACAGAAAACTATAAATTATACTACTATCCACAAAAGGTTATTGAAATGCCTAATAACGATGGTATTAGTGCACCACCAACTGGCTATACTAAAACACCACAGGCTAAATGGAAAGATACCAGTTCTTACTTAATTTTTCATAATGATAAAACTTATCAGTTACCTACTTCACATAAAAAAATGATGAAACTAAATCTTTTTGATGAAAAATTATATAAAAAGTATAGAAAAACAAATAAATTAAATCTAAAAAAAGAAGAAAGCTTGAAGGAATTGGTCTCATACTTTAACTCATTAGAAATTTAATAATGGAAAAAGAAACAACTCAAATTTATGGTATAAGGTCTGTAATGGAAGCTATAGACTCTAATGAATCTATTAATAGAGTCTTTGTTCAAAGAGGTCTTACTGGAGCTTCTGCTTTTGATTTGATGAAAACTTTAAAAAAGAAATCTATTGAAATATCTTACGTTCCAGTTGAAAAACTAAACAGACTAACTCCTAAAAATCATCAAGGTGTTGTAGCTACTATCGCTCCTATTAAATTCCTTTCTATTGATGATTTAAGTGAAATATTAGAAGCTAAAAAAGACTCTGCTTCTATTCTAGTATTAGATCAACTTTCTGATGTGAGAAATTTTGGAGGGATTGTTAGAACAGCCGAATGTACTGCTGTTGATTGTATTGTTATTCAATCTAGTGGAAGCGCTCCAGTTAATGGCGATACCATTAAAACTTCTTCAGGAGCTGTATTTAATGTCCCAATATGTAAGGTCGGACATATTAAAGATGCTCTTTTCCTTTTAAAACAATTTAAGGTTCCTATTTATGGTGCTACAGAAAAAGCTGAAAAAACAATCTATCAAACTAGTTTTAAAAAATCTCAAGCCATTGTCATGGGTTCTGAAGGCAAAGGATTATCAAGCTCAGTGATTAAATTATGTGATCAACTTATTAAAATTCCTTTACTTGGAAAAATTGAATCATTAAACGTGTCGGTAGCGTGTGGAGCAATTTTATATGAAATAGTTAGACAAAAAAACTATTAATTATAAAATAGTTTTTAACGATATTAAGGTTGTTATTATCTGGCAGTGCGAATGAGTAGGCTCGTTGTTGTTATTAAAATGAATAGCACTAAAACCAGCATCTAAAGCCCCTATTACATCAGCTTCTAAATTATCCCCAATCATTAGACTTTCACTTTGAGTTGCTCCCGCTAAATTTAAGGCATATTCAAATACTTTAGCATTAGGCTTCTTTACTCCTACTGTTTCTGAATCAATAATACATGAAAAGTATTTATCAAGATTAGAATTTGATATTTTTTTCTTTTGAACCTCGGTAAAACCATTTGTGATAATATGTAATTTATACTTTTCTGTCAAATAATCTAAAACCGGTAAAGTATCTTTAATTAAAAAATTATGATCAGGCAAATGAGTTACATAATCATCAGCCATTTGATCAATTATATCTAAAGAGACCTCTACATTCATTTTTTCAAAAGCAGACTTTAATCTATTATGTCTTAAATACTCTTTAGAAATTTTTTCATCTCTATAGAGCTTCCAAAAAGCAAAATTAATTGGCATATAAATTTTTAAAAACCTATCTAGCTCAACAGCAATATTATATTTATTTAATAAATACTTAAATGTTAAGGAAGAGTTTTTTTTAAAATCCCATAAAGTATGGTCTAAGTCAAAAAATATATGTTTGATCTGATTCATAATAACTATAATTATTGACTGATTTTAATTTGATTTGTAATATAGTCCAAATCAAGGGAAGCATAGTTTCCGGAACTCATTAAAAGCAAATTAGTATCCTTATAAGATTGTGATAACAAAAAATCAGTTAGAGCCTGTGAATCTGTAAAAACAAGTAAATTATCAGCATTAAAAGCTCTCCTTATAGCTTGATCATTAATGTTTTTTAAACCCTTCATTTTTACAGCTTTTGGATCATAAAACAAAATAGCATGGTCTGCACTTTTCAGACTGTCTTTGTACTCAACGATGAATTCCTCATTTAAACTACTAAAAGTATGTAATTCTAATAAAGCCATTAGTTTTCTATTTTTAAATTGATCTTTTAAAGCCTTAGTAGTCGCTATGACCTTACTAGGTGAGTGAGCGAAGTCTTTTATAACACTTCTATCACTCATATCAAGTATTGACTCTAAACGCTTGTCAGCGCCTTTAAATGATGTAATAGAGTGATGAAACTCTTCTTCTTGAACACCCATCAACTGACATACAAGCTTTGCACCTGCTAAATTACTTAGGTTATGTTCTCCAAATATCTTTAACGGCAAATCTCCTTCATCAGTTTTAAGAAATGAAATATCATTTTCAATAAAAGAATCAGGAATAGAATATTCTAACTTTCTAATTGCTCTAGTACAGTTTTCTGTAATTTGATTGACTTGCTTATCTAGTTTATTATAAACTAAAACTCCTCCAGAAACAATAGTTTCTAAAAAAAGTTCAAACTGTTTTAAATAAACTTCTTTAGTCGGAAAAACATTAATATGATCCCAAGAAATTCCACTTAAAAGAGCAATGTTGGGTTTATAAAGATGAAATTTAGGACGCCTGTCTATTGGAGAAGACAAATACTCATCTCCTTCTAATAATATAAAATCATTATCATCAGTTAAGTGAACCATTGTCTCAAATCCTTCTAACTGGGCTCCAACCATAAAATCAATCTCTTTCCCATTGTCATTTAAAACATGTAAAACCATTGCAGTGATAGATGTTTTCCCATGACTTCCACCAATTACAACTCTAGTTTTATTTTTAGACATTTCGTAAATAAACTCGGGATAGGAGACTATCTTCAGTTCCTTGTTTTGAGCTTCAATAAGTTCAATATTATCTAATTTAGCATGCATTCCAAGGACTACAAAATCTATATCATTAGTTATTCTAGAAATATTCCATCCAAAACTATTAGGGAGTAAACCGTGTTTTTCTAACCTAGATTTAGAGGGTTCAAAAATATGATCGTCACTACCTGTAACGTAATATTTTTTTAAATGAAGAGCAATAGCTAAATTATGCATTGCGCTTCCTCCAACTGCAATAAAATGAATTCTCATAGTTTTATTAATGTAAAATCAATAACTCATTTATTAAATAGATTCTCTACAAGAAAAGAAAACTTATGAATTTAAGGGTTTAAAACTTTCCATAAATCATCTTTTAATTCCACTAGACCTTGGTTTGAAACAGATGAAATAAAATCGAAAGGAATGTTTTTAATTTTTTTAGATATTTCTAAACTGATTTTATCTTTTCTTTTTTTGTCAATTAAGTCAGATTTAGAAACTACAATAATTCTGTCTTTATCTAATAATTCTGGATTATATTTTTTTAATTCATTAAGTAGAATATTGTACTGGTCAACTATTTTTTCAGTTTCACAGGAAATTAAAAAGAGTAAAATAGAATTTCTTTCAATATGTCTTAAAAAATGATGTCCCAAACCTTTTCCTTCTGAAGCACCTTCGATAATCCCGGGAATATCTGCCATAACAAAAGACCTGTAATCTCTATACTCTACAATACCTAAATTAGGCTTGAGTGTGGTGAATTCATAATTACCAATTTTTGGTTTTGCCGATGTAATGGTTTTTAGCAAAGTAGACTTTCCTGCATTTGGAAAACCTACTAAACCGACATCTGCTAGAACCTTAAGCTCGAGTATAATCTGTATTTCCTTTCCTTTAATTCCAGGTTGAGAGTAACGAGGAGCCTGATTAGTCGAGGACCTGAAGTTCCAGTTACCTAAACCACCCATTCCTCCATCAAGGATTATTTTTTCATCACCATGATCTATCGTCTCAAAAATAACTTTATTAGTTAAAGAATCCTTTACAACAGTCCCTAAAGGAACTTTTACATAAACATCTTCCCCATCTGAACCAGAGCTTCTGCTTCCACTTCCATCTCCCCCATGACCAGATTTAAAATGTCTTTTGAACTTAAAATGATGAAGAGTCCACAGGGACTTATCCGCTATAACTATAATGTGACCTCCTCTTCCACCATCACCACCATCAGGTCCGCCCTTAGTTATATACTTTTCCCTATGAAAATGTGCAGATCCTTTACCTCCATTTCCTGAAAATATATCTATTTTAACATAGTCTACAAAATTTCCTTCGGTCATTATATATTTGAATCTATAACATTAAATATTCTCTGGCTTATCTCACTTACTTCTCCTGTTCCATCAATCTCAAAAAATTTATTTTGAGATCTGTAATAATTAATTAGAGTTGAAGTTTTTTTATTGTACTCCTCAAATCTATTTTTAATCTTAGATTTATCTTGATCATCTGCTCTTCCACTGTCTTTTCCTCTAAAAATAAGTCGATCTATTAAGATTTCATCATCAACATCTAAGGCTATAGTCATTGAAATATTTAGGTTTTTATTAATTAAGAATTCATCCAACATTTCAGCCTGAAGTGTTGTCCTTGGAAATCCATCAAAAATAAAGCCACTTGCATTAGGAGTCTTATTCACTTCTGCCTCCAGCATCTGAATCGTAACATCATCAGGAACTAAATCTCCCTTATCCATGTAAGATTTTGCAAGTACACCAAGCTCTGTTTGCTTAGAAATATTGTATCTAAAAACATCTCCAGTAGATATATGAATTAGGCCATATTTCTTTTTAACGAATTCAGCTTGAGTGCCTTTTCCAGAACCAGGTTTTCCAAATAAAATTAAGTTTATCATAACTAAGTCAAAATTTACAAAAAGCAAATATACCCAAATCAATATTTAAATTATTCTATAATTAATTACATTTTAATGTATTTTTGCGAAAATAATTTATTATGAATTATTTCTCTTCAAATTTTACACTAGGAATACTAGGCGGAGGTCAGCTTGGAAAGATGTTACTTAATGCAACTTCAAGGTTAAGTGTTAAAACAAATGTTCTTGATCCAAGTGAGGATTCTCCATGTAAAAAACTTTGTAACGAATTCCAACAAGGTAACTTAATGGATTTTAAATCAGTTTATGAATTTGGTAAAAAATGTGACTTGATTACTTATGAAATTGAACACGTAAATATTGAAGCGTTAGAAAAGCTAGAATCAGAGGGGGTTAAAGTTCTTCCAAGCTCAAATACGTTAAAAATAATTCAAGATAAATCTAAACAAAAACAGTTTTTTATAGATAATAATATTCCTACTGCAAAGTTCTATTATTTTAAATCTTTAGATGATTTTAAAATATCAAAAGAGCAGAAGCACATGAAATATCCTTGTGTTTGGAAAAAAACAAAATTTGGATACGACGGTTATGGAGTTAAAATAATTCGTTCCAAAATTGATTTTGATGAACTTCCAAATGATGCCTTTATCATTGAAGAATTAATCCCCTTTAAAAAAGAACTTGCAACGACAATTGCTCGAAACAAATCAGGACAAATTGAAGTATTTCCAATTGTAGAAATGGATTTTAACAAAATATCTAATCAAGTAGAGTATGTTATTTGCCCAGCACAAATAAGTGATGAATTAATAGTTAAGGCAAAGGAAGTAGCATTAAAAGTTTCAGAATCTTTTAATCATGTTGGTTTATTGGCTGTTGAAATGTTTTTAACTCAAGAAGATACTATCCTAGTTAATGAAGTTGCTCCAAGGCCACACAACAGTGCTCATTATTCTATAGAAGCTTGTTCAAGTTCCCAGTTTGATCAACATATAAATGCTATTTTAGATTTACCATTAGGATGTTCTAAATCATATGTTTATGCAATAATGGCTAACTTAGTGGGAAGCGAAGGGTCTGTTGGTCAGGTGCATTATAAAGGAATTAAAGAGGCTATGAAATTTAATAATGTTAAAATTCATTTATACGGCAAACACCAGACAAAGCCTAATAGAAAAATGGGGCATGCTACAATTACTGATACTGATTTAAAAAAAGGGATTGAAAAGGCTAAAAAAGTAAAGAAATTGATTCAAATTAAAACAAAATAATCATGGCAAAGGTTGGAATTATAATGGGAAGTAAATCAGATCTTCCAATAATGCAAGAAGCTGTAGATGCTTTAAAAGAATTTGGAATATCTAATGAAGTCGATATCGTTTCTGCACATAGAACACCTGAAAAAATGATGGAATATGGTAAAAATGCACATCTTAGAGGTATTTCTGTAATAATAGCAGGGGCTGGTGGTGCCGCTCATCTTCCTGGAATGATCGCTTCTTTAACACCGTTACCTGTAATAGGGGTTCCTATAAAGTCTAGAAATTCAATTGATGGATGGGATTCTATTTTATCAATACTTCAAATGCCAGCAGGAGTGCCTGTTGCAACAGTTGCTTTAAATGGTGCAAAAAATGCTGGAATATTAGCGGCTTCAATAATTGGATCGAGTGATAAAAAGGTACAAAATAAAATAATTGATTATAAATCCACTCTTAAAGAAAATGTAATTAAGGATTCCTTGATTTAAATAATATTCTCAACAATTAAGATCACAATTAGCCAAAAAATTGGTAACCCCTCTACTAAAAAACTTGTATAATATTTTGATTGATCCAATTTAGTCTTAGAAATTAATACTGCAGTAGTAAATGCAATAATTATATCAGATAAAAAAAATTTACTTCCTTCAGAATCTATAAAAAATCCAATAACACAAAATATAATCAAAAGCAGATAAGCTAAAATTTTTGTTTTATTTATTCCAATGACCTGAGGAATAGTTTTAAGCTTAATGGAATCATATTCTAAGTCTCTAATCTCAAAGGGCAACGTGTAGACGAAAACAAAAATAAACCTTTGGAGGAACTGCCATACATTATCCCATAAATCAATTCTAGTATTTTCTGCAAATGGCATTAAGATTGTAGCGCCAGCCCAACAAAATGCAACAATAAATATTTTAACCTTACTGTAGTTTCTAATATTGATACTTGTTCTATTTAAAGGCACTACATAAGTCAAGCATAAAACAAAAAGTATGAATCCAATTAATATGGTGTTAGTCTTAAGAAAAAAAACTGAAATGACTAAAAAAAAACCTGATATAAAACTTAGAATTTGAATTTTCTTTACAGGAGTATTTTTAGTAAAAAAATAATATGGTAAAGTTGATGCGTACTTTATGAAGTTATAAACAACTACAGTTGCGCAAAAAATGCAAACAAATAATCCATAACTAAATTCTAAGTCAAACCTTAAATTAGTAATTATAATTAAAGAAAGAACACATAGAGATAAGTGTAAACTAGATTTTATATGAAAATTGAAAATTGAGATTAATTTTTTCACAATTATAAAATTACAAAAGTGTTAACAACAGACCATTTCTAAGTTAAAAACTTTAATTTTTAAATTAAAAAATAAATATATATATAGTACATAATGACTATTTTTGCGAGCATATAAACATAATAAATGAAAGGTTTTTCAAGAAGACATATCGGTATTAATTCGTCAGATAAAAAACAAATGTTGGATTGTCTAAAAGTAGACAGTATTGATCAGTTAATTTCTGAAACGATACCCTCAAATATTAGATTAAAAAATGAAATGGATCTTGATCCTGCTTTAAGTGAATATGACTATTTAAATCACATAGAAAAACTTTCCAAAAAAAATAAAGTTTTTAAATCCTATATAGGACTTGGTTATAATGAAGCTATTATTCCTTCTGTAATAAAAAGAAACATTCTAGAAAACCCAAGTTGGTATACAGCTTATACTCCCTATCAGGCAGAAATAGCTCAAGGGAGAATGCAAGCATTATTAAATTATCAAACTATAATTTGCGATTTAACAGGAATGGAACTGGCAAATGCTTCTTTGTTAGACGAAAGTACTGCCGCTGCAGAAGCGATGACTATGCTTTTTAGCTTAAGAAGTAAAGATCAAAAAAATAATATAGCTAATAAATTTTTTGTTTCAAACGATACTTTTGCTCAAACTATTTCGCTTTTAAGAACAAGAGCTCAGCCTCTTGGGATTAACGTAGTTGTAGGGGATATTGATGAATTTGAATTTAGTAAAGAATTTTATGGATGTCTTGTACAATACCCTGGCATACATGGAGAGATTAAAGATCTTGCTAAATATTGTGAAATTGCAAAATCAAAAGGACTCAAAATTGTAGTTGCTGCTGATCTACTTTCTTTATGTCTATTAAAAGAACCAGCAAGCTTTGGAGCAGATGTAGTTGTCGGAACTTCACAAAGATTTGGAATTCCTCTTGGCTATGGAGGACCGCATGCAGCTTTTTTTGCTACAAAAGAAGAATATAAAAGATCAATTCCCGGTAGAATTATTGGGGTTTCTAAGGACGTTGATGAAAACCCAGCGCTTAGAATGGCTTTACAGACAAGAGAGCAACATATAAAAAGAGCAAGAGCAACATCTAATATTTGCACATCTCAAGTCCTACTTGCTGTTATGGCTAGTATGTATGGTGTATTTCACGGACCAAACGGTTTAAAAAAAATAGCTCAAAGAATCCATGAACTAGCTGTTTTGTTAGAAAACGCATTAAATAAAATTGGTTTTAAACAATTAAACGAAAATTACTTTGACACCTTACTTTTTGAAGGTCCATCTGAAAAGATTAAGCCTTTAGCAAAAAAAAATAAAATTAATTTTAACTATATAAGTGATAAGTTTTTTTCTATTTCATTAAATGAAACTACATCACTTAATGATATTCAATTAATAATTAATTTAATTTCTAAAGCAACAAACAAAGAAACTATCACAACAGGTATTTCGACTGAATTGATAAGAATTTCAACAAGTTTTCTAAGAGAATCATCTTTTTTACAAGCCAATATTTTTAATACTCATCACTCTGAAACTAGCTTAATGAGATATATAAAAAATCTTGAAAGAAAAGATTTATCGCTAACTCATTCAATGATATCACTTGGTTCTTGTACAATGAAGTTAAATGCTGCTTCAGAAATGATCCCAATCAGTTGGTCTAAATGGAATAATATTCATCCTTTCGCTCCTTTAAATCAAGCTAAAGGTTATAAAAAATTACTCAAAAAATTAGAAAAACAACTTAATGTCATAACTGGTTTTGCAGGCACTTCTCTTCAACCAAATTCAGGAGCTCAAGGAGAGTATGCTGGATTAATGGTGATTAGAGCCTACCTTAAAAGTAGAAAACAAGGTCATAGAAATATTTGCTTAATTCCTTCATCTGCTCACGGAACAAACCCTGCTTCTGCTGTAATGGCAGGCATGAGAGTGGTTGTAATTGGAACTGATAAATACGGAAATATTAATGTAGATGAATTAAAAGAAAAAGCAAAATTACACGAAGAAAACCTAGCAGCTTTAATGATTACATACCCATCAACTCATGGCGTATTTGAATCATCTATTCAAGAAGTTTCAAAAACTATTCATAAATATGGAGGTCAAGTATATATGGACGGTGCTAACATGAATGCTCAGGTGGGATTAACTAATCCATATATAATTGGAGCGGATGTTTGTCACTTAAACCTTCACAAAACTTTTGCTATTCCTCACGGAGGAGGAGGACCTGGAGTTGGACCTATATGTGTAGCTAAACATTTAGTTCCATTTCTGCCAAATAATCCAATTATTAATGTCAGCTCAAAAGAAAGTGTAGAATCAATATCAGCTGCTCCCTGGGGGTCTGCTTTAGCTTGTGTGATTTCATACGGTTACATATGCATGCTGGGATCTAAAGGACTAAAATCTTCAACTGAATATGCTATTTTAAATGCTAATTATATCAAATATAGGATTGAAAATCATTATGATATTCTATATAAAGGTGAGGGTGGAAGAGCAGCGCATGAGTTAATAATTGATTGTCGTCCATTTAAATCAAATGGTATTGAAGTAATGGATATTGCTAAAAGATTGATAGACTATGGCTTCCACGCCCCTACTGTTTCATTTCCAGTTCCTGGGACAATGATGATTGAACCAACGGAGAGTGAAAATCTAGAAGAAATAGATAGATTTTGTGAAGCAATGATTTTAATTAGAAAAGAAATTGAACAATGCTCTAATGAAGATAAAAACAATCCTCTTTGTAACGCTCCACATACTATGAAAATGATTAGCTCTGAAGAATGGGATCATCCATACTCAAGAAAAATGGCGGCTTTTCCAACTCCTTTTGTTATTGAGAATAAATTTTGGCCAACTGTTAGAAGAGTTGATGATGCATATGGTGATAGAAATTTAATGTGTACTTGTGCCCCAATGGAAGCATACACAGAAGTAGGTTAATTATATTATTTTTTTTAATTTAGAATATAAAACATTAGAAAATGTCAGTCTACATAACAGGAACTGGATCATACATCCCAGAAATAATTAAAAAAAATGAACAATTCCTAAATAATAAATTTCTAAATTCTGATGGATCTGAATTTAAAGTTTCTAATGAGATAATAATAAAAAAATTTAAAGCAATTACAGGAATTGAGGAGCGTAGATATGCAAAAAATCATCACCACTCTTCAGATTTAGCATTTTTTGCAGCAGAAAAAGCTATTAAAGACGCGAACATCAATCAAGAAACTATTGACTATATTATTGTAGCTCATAATTTCGGGGATATAAAACATGGAACTAAACAGTTTGACCAACTTCCTAGTTTAGCTAGTAGAGTTAAATATAACTTAGGTATAAAAAATCCTGATTGTGTTTGCTATGATTTAATATTTGGATGTCCTGGATGGATTGAAGGAGTAATTCACGCTAATGCATTTATAAAGGCAGGAATTGCTAAAAAATGTTTGGTTATTGGATCAGAAACTTTATCAAGAACAGTCGATATAACAGATAGAGATTCTATGATATTTGCTGATGGTGCAGGTGCAACAATTATTGAAGAAAAAGATGATAATTTGAATCAAGGGATTCTTTCTCATAAAACATGTACATTTTCTAACGATAATACTTACGATTTATTTTTAGGCGAATCTTTTGATTCAAATAATAAATCAAAAGAAAAATATATAAAAATGCATGGGCATAAAATTTATGAATTTGCTATCACTAAGGTTCCTCAAGCATTAAAAGATTGTTTAGAAGCAAGCGGAAAATCAATAAATGATGTTAAAAAAATATTCTTACATCAAGCAAATGAAAAAATGGATGATGCAATGGTAGATCGGTTTTATAATCTGTACGATTTGCCAAGACCAGAAAATGTAATGCCAATGTCGATTGAAAAATTAGGTAATAGTTCGGTAGCTACAATTCCTACTCTTCTTGACTTAGTTAAAAATAATAAGATAGAAAACCACACTCTTAACAAAGGAGATATTATTTTATTTGGAAGCGTTGGAGCAGGTATGAATGTAAATGCTATTGCCTATCAAGTATAACGCACAATAAATAAATTTCAATCCATCTTTATTATACTCAATATTCATAACTTTGAATAATTAATAATATTATGTTTTACTTAAGTGACATTGGGAAATACTTTATAATGATAAAAATGTCATTTTTCAAACCTAGTAAGTGGAAGGTACTCAGAAAATTAATTTTCAAAGAAATAAATGATTTAATAATTGAATCAATTCCAATAGTCACAATTTTATCTTTTTTTATAGGAGCAGTAATATCCATACAAACTGCTTTAAATCTCGACAACCCTTTTATATCAAAATCTTTGATTGGTTTTGCAACAAGACAGTCAGTTATACTTGAGTTTGCTCCAACATTTATGTCTATAATAATGGCAGGAAAAGTTGGGTCTTATATTACATCAAGTATTGGGACAATGAGAGTTACAGAACAAATAGATGCCTTAGAAGTAATGGGAATAAATCCTCTTAATTATCTTGTATTTCCTAAAATAATAGCTTTATTATTTTATCCTTTCGTAATAACTATTTCAATGTTTGTAGCAATATTTGGAGGCTTTGTAGCAATGACATTTGCAGGTGTTCCTAGTGAGGCTTTCATTTCTGGAATTCAAATGGAATTTGAACCTTATCACATAATATACGCTTATATTAAAACGTTTTTATTCGCAATAATTTTAGCAACAGTCCCCTCTTTTCATGGATTTTACATGAAAGGCGGAGCACTAGAAGTTGGTAAAGCTAGTACATTATCATTTGTTTGGACCTCTATCATAATTATAGTGGTTAACTTTATTATAACTCAATTATTACTAAGCTAATGATAGAAGTAAAAAATTTAATGAAGTCATTTAACGCAAATTTAATAGTGAACAATGTATCAACCACTTTTATTAAAGGAAAAACAAATTTAATTATAGGTCAAAGCGGTTCAGGAAAAACAGTACTTTTAAAATCTTTATTGGGATTACATATTCCTGATTCAGGTGAAATACTTTATGACGGAGTTTCTAACAGAAAAATGAATGATTCTGACAAAACACTATTAAGAAGGGAAATGGGCATGGTTTTCCAAGGAAGTGCACTCTTTGACTCTATGACTGTTCTAGAAAATGTAATGTTTCCTTTGACGATGCTTTCTGACAAAAATGATGAAGAAGTTAGACAAAAAGCAGAAACTGCCATTCAAAGAGTAGAGTTAGATAAAGCTTACAATAAATTGCCGTCTGAACTTTCTGGTGGGATGCAAAAAAGAGTAGCAATAGCCAGGGCAATAGTCATGAATCCTAAATATTTGTTCTGTGATGAACCCAATTCAGGTTTAGACCCCAGAACGTCAATTATAATAGATAAACTGATTCAAGAGATCACAAAAGAATTTAACATGACTACTATTATCAATTCTCATGATATGAATTCTGTAATGGAAATTGGAGAAAAAATTATATTTTTAGTTGATGGAGAAAAAAATTGGGAAGGAACCAATAAAGAAATATTTAAAACAACTAATCAATCGATTACAGACTTTGTATACTCATCAGAATTACTTAAGAAAGTAAAAAAATATTTATAACTATTTTTCTCTTCTCAGTTCAAATAACTTGTTTTTTAATTTAAAATTCAACCATTTTTTTAAATCCATTTCCTCAATGTTAATCCTTTCAACAGAAGCATTCTTATCCCATTTTGCAATAAAAATAGAAACTGTATCATTTTGTGATATCATTAAACTATAATTAATGAACTGAATTAATCCATGATTAAATTTCGCTTCTTTCAAAATAGATTGATAAAAAAGATTGTTAATTTCTATTTTCTCCAGTCTGTTTAATTTTTTTGTTAAAATATCAATTTGGTTTGATTTATTTATTAGATCTAAAGAATCTCTATATCTAAGCTCACTTAAAAAACGTTTCTGCTCTTTAAAGTCATTCTCTATTTCCTTCTGATTAAAAACAATGTCAGTTAATGACAGATTAGGATACTTATTTAATTTGGCCTTAAGGAGGTCTATAGTCTCTTTTGAAATTGGATCTAATCCAAAAGTATTTAATACAATTTTAGATTTTTTATCTGTCCAGGGCCAAACAAAGTTAGATGACAGATTATTATAATTATAATTAATAATAGCAGTTTGTTCCAGAAAATCTTTGTTCTTTAATCCATCTAATTCAATTCTTAAAAATTCATTAGCTGAATTTTTAAATTTACTTTCGTTAAGAACCCCTGAAAATGTAAAAAATGCCGGAATAAGCATTAAAATTGAAAAGGCAGTAACTAAACGAGCAATTGTGGTTCTTCTTTTTGAATTAGCATAATTAATCATCGGAAATCTCAATAACTTAACCACTATGTAAGTAGCTAAAACTATATAAAGAGTATTAATCATAAACAAGTACATTGCTCCTAACGCAAAAGAAAGTTTTCCTGTAGCTAAACCAAAACCAACAGTACAAAGAGGAGGCATAAGAGCTGTAGCAATCGCAACACCGAAAACTACAGATGAAACTGTTCCTTTTTTAGTTCTAGCTATAATAAGTGCTAATCCTCCAAAAAAAGCAATTAGAACATCTCTAATGTCTGGCTTTGTCCTAGACAAAAGCTCTGAAGACTCTTCTCTAAGAGGAAAAAAAGCAAAAAATAAATAAGCAGTAAGAACACTTAAAAAGACCATCAACGTAAAATTTATTAATGATTTTTTTAAAGTCTCTAGGTCATTTATAGCAATGGACATACCAAAACCTAATATTGGTCCCATTAATGGAGAAATTAACATCGCTCCAATTACAACTGGAATTGAATTAGCATTTAAACCTACCGAGGCAACAAAAATAGAACATATCAATATCCATGCTGTGGGACCTTTTATTGAAATATCATTTTTTATAGAAACCAAAGTGGCTTCTTTATCTGTATCTTTTCTAAAATCTAATACTTCTTTTAAAAAAGAAAATAAAGAATGAAACAAGCCTTTAGCATTTTTAGAAATGGATTGACTTTCTAAATTTACTTTTGATTCTTCATCTGAAAAATTAAATTTAGTTTTCATGAAATTACTTTTGCTTAAGTCCTGTTAAATCAGATGAACTCCTAATTTTATCACCTAAACCATCGGACATTTGAATATTATATTTTTTACAAATAACAGATTCAGGAACTTCATCTGTGCTTCTATCACCCCCGTTAGCAAAAATATCTGGCTTAATTGCTTCAAGCGAGGCACAAACTGATTTATCTGTATCAATAGACAAGAATACTTCATCAACCATTTTAAGTGACTTGACAATTTCTACCCTATCTTTCTCATCCATAAAAGGTTTTCCTTTTTTTAAAATACATTGATGGTTATTATTAACAATGACTACCAATTTATCTCCTAGTTTTTTTGATAGTTTTAAATATTCTAAGTGTCCGACATGAATTGGATCAAAATATCCACTAACTGCTACTGTTTTCATTTTTCTATTGGTTTAACTCTTGCCACAGGTGAAAATAAATACTCTTTTCCTGTTGATAATTCTTTACAAATATATCTTTTTCTTAATTTACGTTGAATTAAGAAAATTCTTTCTTGGTCATATTCAAACAAATAATCTTCTGAAAGATCGTTTAAGAATATCTTGTTATCATTAAAATAATCATATTTATTTAATGCTACAACTAAATTTATATCAGAATCTGTAGAAGCTGAGGGGTTTTTAATATGAATTGCTAATTTTGAAAGAATATCATTTGGAAAAATTTTATTATTTAAAAAAGGTAACATCATTAACTTGTACGTATTCTTCCACTCGATTCCGTGAGGATTAACTCGTTTTTTAAGATTTTTATACACTTTGAAATGTGCTAATTCGTGAACTAAAGTTATTAAAAATCTGTATTTATTATTAATATGATTTAAAGTAATCTGATTAGATCCATTTCTTAATTTTTTAAAATCACCATGTTTAGTTTTTCTAACCTTAACAATTTTAATGTTAAGATTTTTTTCAAAAATTAAAGGTTTAACTAATTCGTGAGAGGCTTCGGGTATTAAGTCTAATAACTCAAATTTAATCATGGGTTTGAAGTAGAAACCGGAATAGTTTTTCCGTTAAAAAGCTTATTTCCCTCAACAGAAAAATTATAAATATAGTTCGCCATTTCTAATGCACTAACTTTAGCCTGAAAACCTGGAAATGCTTCTTCTAACATTTCTGTTTGAACAGCTCCTAAAGCCAGACAGTTAAAGCTCGGGCCAGAATCTTTAAATTCTTCACTCAACATTTCAGTTAAAATATTTAAAGCTCCTTTACTGCTTGAGTAAGCAGAGAGACCAGGAAATTTACTAGAGCCACCAATTCCACCAATGCTACTAATATTAACGACATGACTCTCTTTATGAAAACAGGGTAAGAGTAATCTAATAAGTTCCGCTAATCCAAATACATTTACCTTATAAATTGATTCAAAATCATTAAATGAAGTTTGAGAAAATGGTTTATTAATTAAACTTCCAGCATTATTAATTAAAATATCTACTTGACTAAAATCATTTAAAATAAGCTTAACAATCTTTAAAATTGATTTTTCACATGAAATATCTAATTGGTAAGCTATAACGTTTGGAATATTTAATTTAGATATACTTCTAGATAAAGCAATAACTTTATAACCCTTGTCACTAAATAATTTTGTCAATTCAAACCCTATCCCTCTACTAGCTCCTGTTATAATTACGTTTTTCATAAAAGACGTTTAAACTAACATTGTTACTGGGTTTTCTATATAACCCTTTAGAGTCTCTAGAAATAAAGATCCAGTAACACCGTCAACCGTTCTATGATCACATGCTAATGTTAACTTCATAGTGTTACCAACTTGTATTTTATCATCTTTTACAATTGGTTTTTGAACAATACTTCCAACAGATAATATTGCTGAATTTGGTTGATTAATTATTGAGGTGAATTCTTGAATTCCAAACATACCTAAATTAGACACAGTAAAAGTACTCCCTTGCATCTGTTCAGGAGTAAGCTTTTTAGCTCTAGCTTTAGAAGCATAATCTTTTACAATAGCTCCAGTCTCAGGAAGAGATTTTTGATCTGCAAAACGAATAACAGGAACTAATAAGCCGTCAGTAACTCCAATAGCTACCCCAATATGAACATAGTGATTAAGCCTTATTTTATCATCAAACCACTGAGAATTAACCTTAGGGTGTTGTTTTAAAGATATCGCACAAGCTTTAACTATAATATCATTAAAAGAAATTTTAGTGTCGGGCATAGTATTGTATTGCTTTCTGAAAGCAATCGCATTGTCCATATCAAACTCTACACTTAAATAATAATGAGGAGCTGTAAACTTAGATTCTTTTAACCTTTTAGCAATAACTTTTCTCATTTGAGAATTCTCAATTTCTTCAAAATCTTCAGTTAAATTAGTTTTACTTTCAGCACTCGTTAATAGAACGTCTGGTTTTAAGGAAACAAAATTCTCTATATCTTCTTTTACTATTCTACCATTATCACCAGAACCTTTCACTAAGAGTAAGTCAATATTTTTTTCTTTAGCTATTTTCTTTGCCAGAGGAGATACTAAGACTCTATCAAAATCACTTTTAGATTTGTCGTCAACAAGGAGCGACTTGGTAACTTCCATTTTATTTTCAGCTAAGACTTCTTTTTCTAAACTATTTTTAGAAACATCTAATTCTTCTGTTTCATATTTTTTAATTTCTGATTGAAAGTCAGCACCTTCATCTCCAATAATAGCTAACAGACTGTCAACTAAAGCAGTTTCTCCTTCTTTAATCCCAATGTATAGTAGTGTTCCCTCTTGAAATGATTCAAACTCCATAGTAGCCTTATCGGTTTCAATTTCAGCTAAGATGTCACCTTCATTTATTTGATCTCCAGTACTCACTAACCAGGAAGAAACAGTACCTTCTTCCATAGTGTCACTTAGTCTAGGCATGGTCACCACCTTGTAATTAAGGTTAGTATTTAATTCTGTATTTATTAAATCTAAACTTTCAGTTTGTTCTATTTGATCTACTAAATCTAATTGGCCATTATTAGAGTTATCAACAACAAGTAATGAAGAAATATCTTCGTCTTTTTCACCAACAATTGCTAATAAAGTATTCACAGCTGCTGTTTCTCCTTCATTAACACCAATATGCAAAAGAGTTCCCTCATAAAAAGATTCAAATTCCATCGTAGCTTTATCTGTCTCAATTTCAGCTAAAATATCACCCTCTTTTACTTGATCTCCAATATTTATAAGCCACTTAGCAACTACACCTTCTTCCATGGTGTCACTTAATCTGGGCATGTTTATTATTTGTGCCATTATTTTAATTTATGAGAAATAAAGTTATAGTCTTTTTGTTCATAAACCGCGTCATACATGACACTTTTATCTGGATAAGGAGATTCTTCAGCAAATTTTTCACATTCCAAAATTTTAGATTTTATAGACTGATCAATTATTGAAATTTCATCCTCAGAAGCAAATTCATTTTCTAAAATCATTTTTTTAACCTGACTTATTGGATCTATTTTTCTGTATTCATTAACCTCGTCTTTTGTTCTGTATTTTTGAGCATCCGACATAGAGTGCCCTCTATATCTGTAAGTCTTCATTTCTAAAAAACTTGGACCATCTCCATTTCTAGCTCTAGTGATAGCTTCATCAAGAGCTTCAGCTACCTTAATTGGATTCATTCCATCAACTGGACCACATGGCATCTCATATCCCAAACCTAATTTCCAAATATCAGAATGATTAGAAGTTCTTTCAACAGATGTACCCATCGCGTAACCGTTGTTTTCGACAACAAAAACCACAGGAAGTTCCCATAGCATTGCTAAGTTTAAAGTTTCGTGCAAGGAACCTTGACGTACAGCTCCATCTCCCATAAAACAAAGAGTGACAGCTTCTCTATTAAAGTATTTATCTCCAAATGCCATTCCAGCACCTAGAGGAATTTGTCCACCAACAATACCATGACCTCCGTGAAATCTAAACTCTTTAGAAAAAATATGCATAGATCCTCCTAAACCCATTGAGGTTCCAGTAGATTTACCATACAACTCCGCCATTATTCTTTTGGGATCTACACCCATTCCAATAGGCATTACATGATTCCTATAAGCAGTAATCATTCTATCCTTACTTAGGTCCATAACGTGAAGAGCTCCTGCTAGTACAGCTTCTTGTCCATTGTACAAATGAAGGAAACCTCTTACTTTTTGCTGGATATAAACTGCAGCTAATTTATCTTCGAATTTTCTCCAAAAAAGCATGTCTTCATACCATTTTAAATAAGTTTCTTTAGTAATTTCTTTCATTAATTGATAAAATATTTTTTAAGATAAAACAATCCTATGACATTAATTTAATATTTCAAAGTTAACATATCTGTACGATCATTAAAGATATTACTGAAAAAAATAATTAATAAAAATTATAAGTAAAAGAAAACCTAAGAGTATTTTCTAATGGACTAATAATTGATGAAGTTGATAAAAGGTATGATAAATCTAAATTAATATCGGTAAGCTTAAAACCTGTTCCAAATGTTAAATATTTTCTTGCGCCTTTATTTTCATGTTCATTAAAATAACCAGCTCTGATTGCAAAAGAATCATTGTATAAATATTCTAATCCAAGAGCTAAAGTAATTTCTTTTAACTCTTCGCTAAATCCATCAGGTGCATCACCAAAAGATTTAAAAACTCCGGATAAAAAACCTACATCTGCTTGATTATAACCAATTATCTGGTTGTTAGAGTTATAGATGGGTATACTTGGAGATGGTACCAATAATTTATTTAACTCAAAATTAATTGAGATTTTATTTGAAGAATCAAAAATAAAATCAAAAGCTGTTCCAACTTTTAAGTTTGTAGGGATAAAATTCTTTCTGCCTAGCTCTTCATACTTCATTCTTGGTCCTAAATTGGACAAATTAAAACCTGCTCTCAAAATTCCACTAAAAGTTTCATAAACTTTTACATCAGATTGATAAAACCCTGATATATCAACCGCAAAAGAACTTGCAGAATCTGAATCTGAATCTACAGATTGTAGCTTAACATCCGACATCAAAAACCTCCCAGTTACAGCCATCGCAAAAACATCACTAAGTTTTAATGAGTAAGAAGCATCAATAGTAAATTCGTTAGGGTTTTCAAGTATAGGAATATCTTGTGGGTTTTGAATTATGTCAATATCCCCTAAGCTAAAATATTTAAAACTTGTAGACCACGAACTCCTTTCGTCAATTACATTAAAGTAATTAATATTTGCTAAAAAAACATCACTTACCAACTTACTTAAATAAGGGGTATAACTAACACCTACACCTTTAAGTTTATCTGAAAAAACATATTTTGAAGGATTCCAATGTTGAGAAAATGCATCAGGCGTGGTTGCAACACCTTGTTCACCTAATCCTGAGGCTCTTGCATCTGCTGAAATCATCAAAAAAGGAACCGCTGTAGTTATAACCCTCCTTTCTTGAGATAAAACAGTATTTAATGTCAATAATAATGATAAAATTAAAAGATATTTTTTGCTCATAATATTAAAACGTTAAATATATAGAAATATTATTTTTACTATGAATTATTTAAAATATTATTTTTTTTAAACTATTTACTATCTTAGCGAGTCAGAATACGAAAGTTAAAAAATAATACATGAATAATAAAACCTTATTTAAATCATTTACATTGTCATTAATGATTATTTTATTTATTGGTTGTAACAGAAATAGTGGATTAAAAAGTGGTAAAAATATTTCACAAGGAACTGGATTTGGAATTAATTCTAAAGATGGGGGATTTCAGTATGACAATAAATACAAAGGTCAAATAACTGGTCCTGGGCTGGTATTTGTTGAAGGTGGAACATTTACAAAAGGAGATGTAAAAGATAATGTCATGCACGATTGGAATAATACACCTACCCAACAATACATAAGATCTTTTTTTATTGACGAAACAGAAGTTACTAACCTAATGTATTTAGAATATATAGATTGGATGAAAAAAGTTTTTTCAGATATTGAAAATTTACGTCCTATTTATATAGCAGCTCTTCCAGACACTTTAGTTTGGAGAAACCCTTTAGGATTTAATGAAGACATGGTAGATAATTACTTTAGACACCCAGCATTTCAAAATCATCCTGTTGTTGGAGTTAGTTGGGAGCAAGCCTCAAGGTATGCGAAATGGAGAACTGACAGGGTAAATGAAGTAATATTGGTTTCAAAAGGATTATTAAAAATGGAAGCAATTCAAGCTGATAGTTTGCAAGATGGTTACTCCTTTAACACAGACGCATACTATTTAGACCCAACTAAAGCTTATGGAGGGAGAATAAATGAAGTTGCTGGAGATAAATCAAAAGAAACTAACGAAGAAGGTGAAGAAACAGTAAAGCATACTAACAGACAAGATGGTATATTACTTCCTGAATATAGACTCCCAACTGAAACAGAGTGGGAATATGCAGCACTTGCTTTAAGTGAAATAAGGGCTGAAAACGTATATAGAGGAAAGAAGAAATTTCCATGGGACGGGGAATATACAAGGTCTGGAAAAAAGAAAAACCTAGGTGATCAATTAGCTAATTTCAAGCTTTCTGCTGGAGATTATGGAGGAATAGCGGGGTGGTCAGAAAAAGGTTCAGGAATAACTACTGGAGTAAGATCATATCCTCCTAATGATTTTGGATTATATGGAATGGCTGGAAATGTAGCTGAATGGGTGGCAGATGTATATAGACCAATAATTGATGAAGGAATTAATGATTTTAATTATTACAGGGGAAATGTTTACACAAACCCTTCAATTGGAGATGATGGAAAAGTAATTACTATTGATCCTGATAGCGCTACATTTGACAACTTACCTGGCTCTGTGAAAGAAGAATTAGTTTCAGATTCTATAAGAAGAAATAACTACTCAGTTGCCGATAATATAAATTATAATGACGGTGATATCACTTCACTTAGAAGTTACAAAAAAGTGGGAGAAGGGGATGTAGAAGATTCAATGTATGATGCACCGACTGGTAAATCTGATGAATCAACAACAAATTTAATAGACGATGAAGCTCGAGTTTTTAAAGGTGGATCTTGGTTAGATAGAGCTTATTATTTAGACCCTGCCCAAAGAAGGTTTTTACCTCAAAAAATGACTAATAATTTCATTGGATTTAGATGTGCAATGTCGGTTTTAGGAGATAATAGAAATGCAAAAAAACCTAGAAGAAGATAAATCAACTATTTTTATCTAATTGATTAGTTTATCATTAATTCATTAAATTTAATAAATGGATATTAATAAACTATACTCACATTTTCAAGAATGTGAAAACATATCTACAGATTCGAGATTTATTACAAAAAACAGTTTATTTTTTGCATTAAAAGGTGACAATTTCGACGGAAATGAATATGCTTTAGAAGCACTAAACAAAGGAGCTAAATATGCCATAATTGATAATCCATCTTTAAAAAACCCTAGGTTTATTAAAGTTGAAAATGTTTTAAAGTCACTACAAGCTTTATCTACCTTTCACAGAACAAAATTGATCAATACAACTATTGTAGCCCTAACCGGAAGTAATGGCAAAACAACTAGCAAGGAATTAATAAATTCTGTGCTAAGCTGTAAATATAAAACCTCGTCAACTATAGGCAATCTAAATAATCATATTGGGGTTCCTATAACTTTATTAAATATTAAGACAACATCAGAATTTGCTGTGGTTGAAATGGGAGCTAATCATTTAAGAGAAATTTCGTTTTTAACAAATCTTATTAAACCAGACGTAGGTTATATTACAAACTTTGGTAAAGCACACTTAGAAGGGTTTGTAGATTTAAATGGAGTTATTAAGGGTAAAACTGAGCTCTATGACTGGCTACTAAAAAATAATAGAATTATACTCATCAATAATGATGATGTTATTCAAGATAAATTTAATAACGATAACTCTATTACATTTGGAATCAACAAAAAGTCTCACTATAATTTCACTAAATCAATAATAAAAAATTATATTTCCGTTAGTTACAAGGACACGAAAATTAATAGCCTATTAATTGGAGATTATAATTCCTCAAATATTGGAGCAGCAATAGCACTAGGCTTATATTTTAAAATATCTATTAAAAATATTAAAAAAGCTATAGAATCCTACATCCCAAGAAATAACAGATCACAAATAATTGACAAAAAGAAACAAAAAATAATTCTAGACGCTTATAATGCAAATCCCAGCAGTATGATAGCTGCCATTGAATCGTTTTTGAATATGAACGGATCAAAAGCTGTAGTACTAGGAGACATGCTTGAATTAGGGCATGAATCAAGTAGTTTACATTTAGAAATAATCAACTATTGCTTAAAAAGTAAAATCAATAAAATTTATTTAATAGGAAATGAGTTTTATAAAGAACAGAACAAAAAAGGTGAATCATTATTTTTTAATACAAAATCTGATTTTAAAAAATATTTAGAATCAAATACGATTATAGAGAAAAATGTTCTTATAAAAGGATCTAGAGGCATGAGAATGGAAGAAATAGCAGACTTTCTCTAATTAATGACATTAAAACTCAAATTATGAAAAATACTTTTTTAATCTTTACTTTTCTTTTAACTTTTTTAAGCTGTCAAGACGACAAAAGAAATGAATGGAATGCTTATAACGAAACTTCTGAAATAAATGAAAACAATAAGCATCCTATTGAAAGAATGCAGTTTAAAATCATTCAATCCAAATACAATGATAAGAATACATGGTTTAAACCCTTCGAAAAGGAATTAAATAAGTTTACAGAAGAAGATTACATTAACCTAAAAGAGTTAATAATAGAAAAAGACATACCAACTATTCAAAAATCCATTATTTCAGGTAAACTAACCTATGAAAGATTAACTCTGTTTTACTTATATAGAATTAAAAAAATTGAATTCAACAAAAAAAAATATCTTAATTCTATAATCTCTTTAAATCCAGATATATTAAATCAAGCAAGAGAAAAAGACAATAAAAAACCTAAATCTATTTATTCATTATATGGAATCCCTATACTTTTAAAAGATAATATTAACTATAAAGGAATGTCTACAACAGCGGGATCTGTAGCCTTAATTGATAATAATGCAGAGGATGCCTATGTTGTAAAGAAATTAAAAGAAAATGGTGCTATTATTCTTGGTAAAACAAATTTGAGCGAATGGGCTTATTATTTCTGTAATAACTGTCCTCTTGGGTATAGTGCGATTGGTGGACAAACTTTAAATCCTTACGGAAGGAAAAAGTTTGAATCTGGAGGCTCTAGTTCAGGCAGTGGTGTAGCCGTCTCTGCAAATTTTTCATCCGTTGCCTTAGGTTCAGAAACTTCAGGGTCAATATTATCACCATCATCGTTAAACTCAATAGTAGGCTTAAAACCCACTATTGGTTTAGTTAGTAGGACAGGAATTATACCGATTTCTAGCACTTTGGATACCTCGGGTCCAATGACAAAAAATATAATCGATAATATTATAGTTTTCAATGCCATAACGGGATTTGATAAAGATGACAGTTTTTCAGTAAGTAAAAATAAAATTGAAATGGAGACTATTTTAAATTCAACATTGAAAAATAAAAGGTTTGGAGTATTTAAAAACCTTTTAGAAGAACCACTATATGCTAAGGCTATCGAAAAAATAAAAAAAAGAGGTGGTTTAATATTTGAATTTATTCCTCCCAAAATTAATTACATCGGATTTAGAAAAATTCTAGATGTTGATATGAAAAATGATTTACCTAAATACCTTGATAAATATTCTAAAAATTCAAAAAAAAATATAAAAGAAATAATCAAATTTAACCTTGAAGATTCTTTAATAAGGGCCCCCTATGGTCAAGGAATTTTCAAAAGTATTACGTCAAACAATACTACAGATTTAGAAATTTCTGAGATTAAAAATAGAATAAAAATTGAAGGTAAAAGATATTTTGATGAAGCTATAAATAAATATGATTTAGATGCTGTCCTCTCAATAAACAACTATCATGCATCGTACGCTGCAGGAGCATATTACCCTTGTTTAACAGTTCCTATGGGCTACAGAGAAAGTGGTGTGCCTTCAAATTTAACATTCATTGGTCCGTCCTACAGTGAAAAAAAATTATATCAACTTGGATATGCCTTTGAAAAAGAAACCAAGGAGAGAATAACTCCATTTAATTAATTCATGAATCTTTCAAAATACGTTGGATAAGTCAAAAGTTTAGGAGTTTTAACCTCAAAAACCAGACTTTTTTCACAAACATCAAACGAAATCTTTTTTATATCTTGAATTTTTATAAAAGCTCCCTTTAAAGCCTTATGATTTTCTGCCCTAATTGATCCATAAATTATAAAAAAAGAATAAATAAATTTATCATCTAGTTCTAGATTAAAGATTCCAATATCAAAATTATATTCTTTTATTTCAATCCCTTCTGAATCCATTTTAAAAGGAGATTTACCACCTTTAATTATAGTAGTTCTTACTTTCTTATCTACAATAACAGGAAAATCTATTTTTTTATAATCATCATAAGTGGCAGGTTTATTTAAAGTTTTTGAAAGATCTGGATCAAACCAAATTTGAAATATTTCAGACTCATCAAGTATTTCTTCAGCATGTGAAATTCCACTTCCTGCTCTAATAATTTGTACATCTCCTTTTGTTAAAAGAATCCATTTTTTTTGTTTTGAATCGTAGTGTTTTATTTCTCCTTTAATTACAAAACTACATATTTCAAACCCTTGATGAGGATGTAACTCAATGGTACTTTTGGAATTAGGAGTCCAGGCATTAGCCCAATAAAATAAATTAGAATAAGGTTTCATTTCTCCCCCATCTTGAGAAAACCCTATTGGTTTTTTTTCTATAATTTTTCCTTCATTAAAACTTCCTGAAGCTTGAATTTCTTTGCTAAATACTACAATAGACATTATTTATTCTTTTTTAAATAATCTAAAGTTAATGTTGTCATTGACTTCATTCCTGTTAACATTGCTGAATCATCGACATAGAAATCAGGTGTGTGATGAGGGGCTGCTTTTGAAGGGTCAGATCCTTTTTTAGCTCCGCCAATAAAAAAATAGATGCCTGGAATTTTTTCTTGAAAAAAAGAAAAATCTTCTGCTCCTGTAATAGCATTCATAGAGTTAACATTTTCAGAACCATTTATTCTTTCTAAAGACGGTAACATTTGATTATACAATTCAGGATCGTTATAAGTAATTGGATAACTAACTAGATATGTAATTTTTGCTTTAGCATTATTAGCTTCAGCAATATTATAAACTATCTCTTCCAATCTTTTTAGAACTGTTTTTTTCATGTTTTCGTCAAGAGTACGGATTGTTCCTAACATATAAAGACTTTCTGGTATTATATTACTTCTGACTCCGCCATGAATGCTTCCGATAGTTACAACTGCTGCTGCTTCAGTCAATGGCATACTTCTACTAACTATAGTTTGAATTGAGTTTATCATTTGAGAAGCCGTAACAATTGGATCTACGCCTGTCCAAGGGGTTGAACCATGAGTTTGTACCCCTTCTATATCAATTCTAAACTCATTAACAGCCGCCATTATTCCTTTTGGTCTTACATAAACTTTTCCTGCACTAATTTGAGACCAAATATGAAGACCAAATATAGCATCGACATCTGGGTTTTTCAATACACCTTCCTTTACCATTAACTCAGCTCCTCCTTCCTCGCCCGTAGGAGCTCCTTCCTCGGCAGGTTGAAATATAAATTTTATAGTTCCTGGAATCTGATCTTTTATGTCATACAAAACTTTTGCAACACCTAGTAATATCGCTGTATGAGTATCATGTCCACATGCATGCATAACTGGAACTTCTTCCCCATTATATTCACCAATCATTTTAGATGCCCATGGCAAATCAGCTCGCTCTTTAACAGGAAGCCCATCAATATCAGCTCTTAATGCCACAACAGGCCCAGGTTTACCTCCTTTTAATACAGCCACAACACCAGTTTTAGCTATGCCTGTCTGAGGAACTAATCCAATTTTAATCAATTCATCAGCTATTCTTTCAGATGTTTTAAATTCTCTATTACTAAGTTCTGCATTTTCATGAAACCAATGTCTTAATTCTATGACCTCATTTTCATAACCAGAAATTAAGTCAGATATTTTTTTATCAAACTTTTGAGAATAACTAGTAAATGAAATTACTAGAAATAATAAATATATTTTTTTGATCATATTTTTTAATTTAAATATTAAATGTCTAACTAATTTGTAAAGAATACTAAACTAAAACAAAATGTTTTGAAAATCAGAAATAGTATTTTGAAACTGTTTGTTAAGCTTTGAATCTTTTATACCATTATTTTGATCGAAATTCTTGCTAAAAAAAGGCAATGAAAATTTAGGTAAATCATCATACTTATGTCCATAAGAAATTCTTTTATAAGCCTCAAGTAAAACACTAGAAGCTCCTTGTACACCATCTGATGTAGCTAAAAGCAACATAGGTTTGTCATGCCAGACTATTTTGTCCACTCTAGAAATCCAATCAAAAATATTTTTAAAGGCAGCGGTATAAGAACCATTATGTTCTGCAAAAGAAATAATAATTCCATCAGATTGTTTTAGTATATCATAAAATTCAAATGCTTTTTTAGGAATTCCATTGACACGTTCCTTGTCTACGCTGTATATAGGCATTTCAAAATCATTTAAATCTAATACTTTACTATTGGAGTTTGGTATTAACTGTGCTGAAAAAGATGCAAATCTTTTATTAATGGATTTTAGAGAGGAACTAGCTCCAAATGCTATAATTTGTTTCATAAAATATTTTGTGGGTCATACTGGATTCGAACCAGTGACTTCTACCCTGTCAAGGTAACACTCTGAACCAACTGAGTTAATGACCCTTTATTAAACAAGTAAAATTAGTGTTTTTTTATATCATATTTTTTGAAATAATTCCAAATTATAATATAGAAATTTCAAACCCAAATTTTCCTGGGTTGATCAGATTATTATACGGAACCATACATTCAATAATAGAATACGAATCTAGATCACTAACTTTAAAACCAAACGTAGCTTAAAAAATTCCAACTAAAATGAAGAGTTATAAATAAAAGTGATTTTAGCCAACCTCAACGTTTAATCACTTGTTTATCATTTTTTTCTATTAAACGTTATTGGAATTGTGTAGGAAACTGCAACAGGATAATTATTATTTAATCCAGGTTCAAAGGATGGCATTTTTTTGATAACCCTTTTGGCTTCTTTTTTGAATTCTTCTGGTCCAAAAGCGTTAATTTCATAAATATTACCATCATTCTCAACTATAATTTCAACAAAAACTATTATCTGATTATTAGGGTTCTTTGATTTTCTTGGAAATCTTAAATATCTTTTTATATGATCATCTACTCTTTTTTTAAAATAAGTTTTAGATTCATCTGATGATATGTTGTTTGTTTCAGGAAATAGAGGAGCCCATTCTACACTGTCAATGGGAAAAACTTGATTAGAATTATCATTAATTGTAGGTAACCTGTAAGTAATTGGAATTTGAAAAGGAAATGAAGCATTTTCTCCATTAACTTTCCCTGGCTTCATTAAAGGAAGTTTATTTATGATTTTTGTTGAAGCAAGTTCAAAAATTTTATTGGCTTTTAACAGAGCTTCTTTCTCGTCAAACTTAACCCCTACCAAAGATGCTTTTGCAAATAATTTATCAACCTTTCCATTAATATCAATTTCAAAAAAAACTTTAACAACTGCTTGAAGTTCTAATTCCATAGCAGCTTTTGGATATACAAAATTATTAGATATGTGCTCAGAAATTGTTTCTTCAAAACAAATATTTTGTTTTGAAGAAGGAACTAAACTACAAATAGGAAAAACAGGGAATATTTCTTCATCAACTAATTGGACTTCTTGACTGAAATTGAATTGAAATAAAGTGATAAATAAAAATAAAATTATTTTTTTTCTCATACAGTGCAAGATAATTATAATATTCAATGAATAATTTATGAAAAGTAAAAATCTAAAAAGTTTTGTTAAACATAATTTTATATATACTTTGGTATAATAATTGAATTTATTGATTAAATACATAAATTATGAAAAAATATATTCTACTATTTGCATTTATGATACCATTACTTTTTGTGTCATGTAGTGAAAAAGGTACTGAAATGTCAGATGATGAAATAATTCAAGCAATTATTGATTCTGATAAAATTTTAGTTTCTGATTCTGACCTACCTTTATCTGCAATGAATTCTATAGAGTTTGAAATGCCTAATGATTTTATAGAAACAGCAGCATTAGCTCCAGAACTAGGCTATGAAATTGAAATGAAAAGTTTTGATTTTATAAAACTTGAACTCGACTATGAAAGAGAGGATGAACTTTACTTTACTACAAAAGGAAGAAAACTTGTCCGTTTAAAAGGTAAAAAACTAAAAGGAAAGAAAAAAGGTCCATGTTTTAAATTTGAATACCCTCTTTCGTATTCTATGCCAGATGATTCAATCATCGCTGGAAATGACAGAAAAGAAATATGTAAAGCTATTAAAAGCTGGTATACAATAAATGAAAAAACAAGTGTAAAACCTCAATTAATTTTTCCAGTAACAATAATAACTTATGATGACGAAAAAAATATTGTAAAAAAAGAATTAGAATCTCAAGAAAAATTAAGGTTGGCTATGGATTCTTGTAAAAACAAAAAAAAGAAGGATTAAATAAGAAAATTAAATAATTTAAAAAGTAGACTCTCTTAAAGGTCTACTTTTTTATTTTAAACCAAGCCAAACTCATAATAGAGGCGAAAAAGAAAAGAGCACCTATTGGTATTAATCCAAAAGGTTCTTTCAAGTAACCATTATCATCAATATCACTACCAATAATATAAAAAGAAGTATAGCAAATTAAACTAATTGAAAAAAGTAGAATTGTTAATCGATATTTTTGAATTTTATTTTTGATAAAATTTAATTTTTTTTAAAAATCAAAGACATGAAAACTATTTAAATTATAATAATTTAAGCATAACGAATTAAATAATCATATTTTTAATATTTAAATTTATTATAAATGGAACACTTTTCAAAATCTCAAATAAATAAAATGGATAAGATTTTCAGACTAAATCTTATCAACAGTTGTACCGGATATAAATCAGCTAATTTGATTGGGACTGTTTCTGAAAAAGGAATATATAATGTTGCGATTTTTAGTTCAATAACTCATTTGGGAAGTGATCCAGCATTATTAAGTTTTATTGTACGCCCAACTACAGTTCCTAGAGATACTTATAAAAACATAATGGATAATAAAATATTTACCGTTAATCACGTGTATGTTAATGACATTAAAGATGCTCATCACACATCAGCTAGATACCCTTCAATTATTTCGGAATTTGACATGACAGGCTTAGAAAAAGAATTTATTGATGACTTTAAAGCTCCTTATGTAAAGAGTTCAAAAATAAAATTAGGGTGTAAGTTTATAAATAAATATGAAATTAAAGAGAATAATACGCTATTAATGGTAGCTGAAATTAATGATATTTATTGTGATAACAATATTATTCAAAATGACGGATGGTTAAGTCTAGATAAAGCAAAAACTGTAACAATAAATGGTTTAGATGGGTATGCTCTTCCTGCTCTTCTAGATCGTTATAAATATGCTAAGCGAAAGGATGAATAATTTCATAAACAAAGAAATATTTGAGTATGTAGAGTTGTTTTCTCAAAAAGAACCTAAACTATTAAAAGAATTAAATCGCGAGACTAATTTAAAGGTGCTTAATCCAAGAATGTTAAGTGGAGCATATCAAGGTAGAATTCTTTCAATGATTTCTAAATTACTGAAACCAATAAATGTTTTAGAGGTTGGTACATATACTGGGTATTCTGCCTTATGTATATTAGAAGGTCTAGATCCAAATGGAATAATCCACACAATTGATAAAAATGAAGAACTAGAAAGTATTCAAAGAAAATATTTCAATAAATCCAAAAAAGGAAATAAAATTATTCAATATAGTGGAGACGCTCTAAAAATAATTCCTGCACTAAACGAATCTTTTGATTTAATTTTTATTGATGCTGATAAGGAAAATTATATTAATTATTTCAACTTAGTAATTAATAAATTAAATAAAAATGGTGTGCTAATTTCAGATAATGTTTTGTGGAGCGGAAAAGTTTTAGAAAAAACAAGCAAGAATGATACTGCAACAAAAACTCTTGTTGATTATAATAATATGATAAATAATGATAGTAGAGTTGAAACTATAATACTCCCTATTAGAGATGGAATATCTATTTGTAGAAAAATTTAGAGATTCCTTTTTATAGAACCTCCTAAATCATCCATTTTTTCTTTGACATCATCGATTTCTTTTTTAATCGAATCTGTATCAATTCCTTGTTTTTTAACACTTTTTTGAATCTCACTCTTTATATCATCAGTCGCATCTTTAACTTGGCGGATTCCTTTTCCAAGTCCTCTTGAAATTTCAGGAATTTTATCAGCACCAAAAACAAGGAGAACTATTAATCCAACAAATAGAATTTCAGGTCCACTTATAAAAAGAATCATATTATAATATTTTATGTAAATATATATAAATGGTCGATTAATTTAATCGACCATTTATATGTGAAATTTAACCTTTTATTTTAGCTTTAAAGTTATCAAAATCAGAATCATCTTGTTTTTTAGGCCATGAATTATTTGATGTATCAATATCTGCTGTTTCAAGGTCAGGATCCAAAATAATATTCACTATTTTCTTATTAGAAGTCACCATTTTACTAACTCTATCATCATTTTTTCTCCATATTTGAACAGGGTAAGTAATCCTTTCTTTTGTTCCATCTTCATATTCATAATCCACTATAATTGGCATAACAAGTCCTCCTGGTTTATCGAAAACGATTTCATAAAAATATTTTGGAATATTTAAATTAGATAACTCCTCTTCACTATAGTTTTCATTAAGGTAATTGTTTAATAATTTTGAGTTATCTAAAGGGTTACCTTCTTTTTGATTCTTAGTATCATTTTCGAAATCTTCTAGATAAACTAATGGTCTTAAATTTTTTCTAGAGACACCTCTTTCTTCCATCATTTTTTTCATTTCTGAACCAGGTTCTGTAGAGACATAGTATTGTTTAACTTCACTTATCCCTATATCTACGTAGTCAGTAGTGTAAAACCACCCTCTCCAAAACCAATCTAAATCTACAGCAGAGGCATCTTCCATAGTCCTAAAAAAATCTTCAGGTGTAGGGTGCTTAAACATCCATCTTTTAGAATAAGTTTTAAAGGCATGATCAAAAAGCTCTTCACCCATTATAGTTTCTCTTAGAATATTTAAAGCTGTTGCTGGCTTACCATAAGCATTAGGTCCAAGACTGTAAACGTTTTCAGGATTGCTCATAATAGGAGCTAACGAGTTTTGATCCACACTCATATAATTAACTATATCTTTAGCTTTACCTCTTCTTGATGGATATTCCTTTAAAGGAAAAATAATTTCAGGTTTGTCTTTTCCTAGTTTCTGTTCTGTTAAATATTGAACAAATGTGTTAATACCTTCATCCATCCATGCCCATTGTCGCTCGTCATTATTAACAATCATCGGAAAAAAATTATGACCTACTTCGTGAATAATAACTCCTATCATCCCGTATTTAACTTGATCCGAATAAGAACCATCAATATTTGGTCTTCCAAAATTAAAGCAGATCATAGGGTATTCCATACCAATTTGAGCGGCATGAACCGAGATAGCTTTATGATACGGGTAATCAAAAGTATAATCAGAATAAGTTTTTAGAGTTTCCGCAACTACAACTGTAGAATATTCCTCCCATAACGGATTTCCTTCTTTAGGATACATAGAAACAGCCATAACATCTTTATCTCCTACTTTTACCGCCATCATATCCCAAATAAATTTTCTAGATGATGCAAATGCAAAATCTCTAACATTTTCTGCAATAAAGTGCCATGTCTTTTTTTCTTTAGAGAATCCCTTTTCTGCTAATTCAGCTTCAGCCTGAGTTACGATCATTACTGGTTTGTCGAACGATTTTTTAGCTTTATTAAATCGTTTTATCATGTTTTTTGAAAAAACTTCCTTTCTATTTTGAAGTTTTCCTGTAGCATCTAAAATATGATCAGATGGAACAGTGATTTTAACATCATAATTTCCAAAAGGTAAAGCAAATTCGCCATCACCCCAAAATTGATAATTCTGCCATCCTTCTATCTCGTTATAAACTGCCATTCTTGGAAAAAACTGTGCAATTATATAAGATCTATTTCCGTCACTTTTAAAGGATTCATAACCTGATCTACCATCCTGATTAACATGGTCTTGTATGTTGTACCACCATTTAATTGAAAAAGAAAAACTTTCACCACTTTTAAGCGAAGTCGACATATCAATTCTCATCATAGTTTGATTAATGAAAAAATCCAACGGTTTACCATTTACATTTTTAACATATTCAATATTAAATCCACCATCAAACGGTTTGTTTATAAACTTATTTGTAAAACCAGATGGTAAATAATATGGTGCAGCTCCATCTCCATCTTTTTCTAAGGATGGAGAATCTTTTTTTCTAACATTTTGATCCAATTGAACCCATAAATATTCTAGATTATCTGGTGAATTATTAGTATAAGTTACTATCTCATCGCCATATATTCTTTTATTTTGGTCATCCAGTTCAATATTAATTTTATAATCAGCTTGTTGTTGATAATAAGCAGGTCCTGGTGCACCAGCCGCTGTTCTAAACATATTAGGAGATGAAAATTCCTGGTACATTTGTCTAAACTTATTAGTATTTAAATGTCCTTTTTGCTTAGAATCGTCTGAAACTTCTTGAGACATCCCAGTAAATGAGAAGATCAAAGAAATCATTATTAATTTGAAATTTATTGCTTTCATAGAATTATTTTGATGTTAGATAAATTTAGTAAAATGTTATTAAATATCTAAATTATATTGTGAGCTTTCTTTTGTAAGAATAAAGCTTTGTTTCTTATTGTTTTTTTTAATATGAATGATGTTTTTTTGATCTAAAAACAAATCAAATAATATATTATTTTCTATTTTAATGTAATCTGAAATAGGAATTTTCTCTATCTCTAAATAACAAATAATCAAATCATTTTTATCTTCAGAACCTAAAAAACTAGGTTGGTATTTAATATTATCAAAATACACTCCAATATTATTCTCCAAATAGCTACTTATTAAAGATTGATTTATTGGAGAATTTAAATCTGAAATTAATTTATCTGAATACTGCTTTTCAAATAAAGAATTTAGGTCATCTTTAAAAATTCTAATTGTAATCTCAATTGCATTTGAATCATTAAAATTAAATAGAGATGTACTGACATAGTATTTATGATTTATAAAACCACAAAAAAAAAGAAATACAAATATTAAACTAATTTTCTTCATTTATAGATTGATAAAATTTTTCAAATGAATCTAAGACTAAACCGTGATCTGAAGTCCTAAAATCATTTTCAATATTACTGTTTTCTAACCCTCCCAAAACAAATTCATAAACCTCTGTTTCTTCTAAATCATAGTTATTCATAAAAAATAATAAACCATAAAATTCCATTACTTCAACACAAGCGGCATATTGTTTATCTAATACTCTTTTCTTTTTAAGTGTTTTATAATAACCCGACAAATGCTTATAAACTGCCTCGATGTCTAGGCCTCCAGTAATAGGGAGTAAAAGAGTCTGCAGGATTAAGTTGCGTTCAGATATTATTTTTTCTTCTCTTTTAGCTTTAAATCCCGGAATACCCACATCATCAAAGTTTATTGGATCTTTAATTCCCGATTCTAACATATCATCTAACATATTTCCACTCAAATCATGTGGTTTAACTACTACATTATCTAATTGGTTTATAAAAGGCTCTATATAAACTCTAATCAAATCTTGATCAAAAATTTTAGATTCAATGATTATAATATGTGGCTTAATTTGAACTGAAGATAACACTATTGTATCATTTCTTTTAACACCAATTTCAAATAATCCATTTTGATTAGTAATTGATCTAGACCCACTTGTTTTATTTATTATATGTATGCCGCTTATATTTAAAGAGTCATTAACAACTTCCCCTTTGAAGATTTTATAGTTTTGTTTTGTTTGAGAAAAAATAAAATGAGTTCCAAAAACAAAAAAACACAATAACAAACTAACCCCTTTTAAGTATTTTTTTAAATCTATCACTTTGTTTAACTAAAAAATCAATTAACTGAAACTCGTTACTTTTCTTGAACAAAAACTTAGAAGGAAATTTTTCATCACAATAAAATAAAAATTCTGAAATCTTATCCTTTGGAATTCCCAGATTAGCAATAAAAAAAGAATCATCGTAAACTTCACGTAGTAAATTACTGGGCTTATAATTAACAGCGTTTGAGCCAGAAAAATTTTCTTCTTTTGAGCTAGACTTGGCTATTGCTTTATATAGAGCTATAAAATTAAGGCCATTTGTTAGCCTACCAGCTTTTAGTATCTGATTTTCAATCTTAGTTGATTTATCAAAAGTATAATCTACTTTTTTAAATTCTTCTTCCTTTAAATCAAGGAATTTTTCAATATTTTCAGGACCAACTACTACTTCATCCAACTGAGTTACTTTTTCATTAACATCTATAACGATTCTACTTTTTTGTAAAATTTCTTTAGTAACTACTAATGATCTAATTTGATACTGAACGGATGAAAAAACAAGACGATCATTAAGTTTTACCAACATCTCAAACTCACCATCACCATTAGTGATTGTAGCTTTTTGAGAAGTATTGTTCACTACATTTGCTGAGATTACATTACTGTTCCTATAAAGCACTTTCCCTCTAATCCATGTTCTATAATCAGATTGTGCAAAGGAAAAATTGCATATAAAAAACAGAATTAAAATCTTAAATAGATGTTTCATTAATTTAAAAAAAAGTAGAGCGAGAGACCGGGTTCGAACCGGCGACCATCAGCTTGGAAGGCTGAAGCTCTACCAACTGAGCTACTCTCGCTTTTTACAAATATAATATTAATGAATTATTATAAGTTATTTACTTTACTAAAAATTATATTATTATTTTTATGTTATATGAATTTGATTTTAAAAAAAGTTAATTCAAAAAACTTATATTCTCTTAGAAGCAAAGTTTTAAGAGATAATTCGAGCTATGAGTTTTGTAAATTTGAAGGAGATGAAAGTTTAGATTCTGTTCACATAGGAGCCTATATAAAAAACACTATTGTAGGGGGAGTCTCATTAATAAAAAAAAAATCAACAAAAAACAATTTAGAAAATTGCTACCAGTTAAGAGGAATGTGTGTTTTAGATAATTATCAACAAAAAGGAATTGGTCAAAAATTATTGGAAAAATCTGAAAAAATTTGTGAAAATTTAAATGTAAATTACGTTTGGATGAATGCTAGAGAAAAAGCGGTTGATTTTTATGTAAAAAATAATTATCTGGATTTAAAAGAAACTTATTTTATTAAAGGAATTGGAATACATTCCTTCTTATATAAAAAATTAAAATGAATTTAAGAATATTTCGAATACATTTAATGTTTTTTTTTATTTGTAGCATTAGTTTTTCTCAAAAAAATATGGATTTACATATAGTTAGAGGAATTAAAAAACCTGATTTAGTGGGTGACAGTATTTTGTTAGAAAGAAATACTTATTATGCTTTTAAAAAGATGGAAGATGCAGCAAAAAAAGATGGATTTAATCTTAAAATTGTTTCAGCATACAGAGGATATGAACGTCAAAAACATATTTGGAATACTAAATACAACAAATTCACTAACGCTCACTCTTTAGAGCCCTTAAAAGCAATTAAAGAAATTATTAGATACTCTACAATTCCTGGAACTTCAAGACATCACTGGGGTACAGAAATTGATATAATTGACGAAAATTATTCTAATCAAGAAAACGTTTTAATGACTAGTAAATTTGAAAAGGGAGGTGTATTTTACAATGTTAAAAAGTGGTTAGATTTAAATTCTGAAAAATTCGGATTTTATATAACCTACAATAACAACCCTAGCAGAAAGGGTTTTGATTATGAACCTTGGCATTATAGTTACGCACCAGTTTCAATAAAAATTCTTGACATATTAATGAATTCCGAAATAAAAAAAATAATTGAAAAAGAAAGCATTAATGGAGCAGAATATTTTAATGATGAGTTTATATCTAAGTATATAAATGAAAATATTTTAGATATTAATCCAGCTTTGAAATAAGTAATCTTTCGATTATAATTATATTTGAAAATTATTATTAAATTAAAAATTTGAAAATTTCAAAAAAAGTAATTTTAATGATTCTAGATGGATGGGGGATTTCAAAAGACCCTAGTGTTTCTGCTATTGACAAGGCAAAAACTCCGTATGTTGATTCTTTATATTCTAAATACCCATCTGCTGAACTTACTACTTTTGGCCAAAGTGTTGGACTTCCAGATGGGCAAATGGGGAACAGTGAAGTGGGACATATGAATTTAGGAGCAGGAAGAATAGTTTATCAAGATTTAGCAAGAATAAATTTAGATATTGAGGAAAAAACATTTAAAAATAAGGTCGTTTTAAAAAAGACATTAGAATCTGTAAAGAAAAATAATTCTAAACTTCATTTAATAGGATTAGTTTCTGATGGCGGGGTTCATTCCCACATAAGTCATTTAGAAGAAATCTTATCTGAAAGTAAAGCAATGAACCTTAAAAATGTATTCGTTCATGCTTTTACTGATGGTAGAGACGTTGATCCAAAATCTGGTTTAAAACTAATTGGAAGACTCAACAAAAAAATCTCTGAATGCGGAGCTTCCCTATCTAGTCTGATAGGCAGGTATTATGCAATGGATAGAGACAAAAGGTGGGAAAGAACTAAAAAAGCTTATGATTTACTTGTAAATGGTAAAGGAAAAATATCGTTAAATATTATTGATTCTTTAAAGGAATCTTATAAAAAAGGGGTTACGGATGAATTTATTGAACCAATAGTTTTAACAAATGACGATGGACAGCCAAAAGGTCTTATAAAAGAAAATGATTACGTAATTTTTTTTAATTTCAGAACAGATAGAGGTAGACAATTAACTCAAGTCTTAACTCAAGAAAACAAAGAAGAGTATGAAATGAAAAAAATAAATTTGAATTTCGTTACTCTAACTAATTATGATGAGTCATTTAGTGGAATAAAAAATATTTATGAAAAAGATAATTTAGTTGATACTTTAGGTGAGATTTTAGAAAAAAATAAAAAAAAACAAATAAGAATTGCAGAAACTGAAAAATACCCTCACGTAACATTTTTCTTTAACGGAGGAAGAGAAAAACCTTTCAAAAATGAAACAAGAATTTTATGTCCTTCTCCTAAAGTAGCTACATATGATTTAAAACCTGAGATGAGTGCAAATGAAATAACCGATTCTATTATTAAAGAAATTGACAAAGAGTCAGCTGAATTCATTTGTTTAAATTTCGCTAACCCGGATATGGTTGGACATACTGGTGATATAAATGCTGCAATTAAAGCCTGTGAAACTGTAGACTACTGTGCTAGCAAAATAATTGAATTGGCACTTAAAAAGAAATACTCGACTTTAGTCATTGCTGATCATGGAAATTGTGATGTAATGATAAACCCTGATGGAAGTCCAAACACGGCGCACACAACAAACATGGTTCCAATAATATTAGTTGACAATGAAATTAAAAAAATATCTGATGGTGTTTTGGGTGATATTGCTCCAACAATTCTTGAGTTAATGAAAATTAAAAAGCCAAATCTAATGACTTGCGAATCTTTATTAAAATAATTATGAAAAAAATTAGTCTCTTATTTACCTTTATTTTTTTAATCTCTTGTAATGATTCAAAAAAATCCTCTAAAAGTATTGACAATGAACTTAATGAAGAAGAATATATTGACATTCTAGGAGTATTTAATAAAAATGAACTTAAAAATGAACCTCATGACTTTTGGTTTAAAGAAAATTACACAAACTATAAACTTGATCAAGAAATTGCTGATCAAATAAAACCTTTGATTAACGATATAAATATAACTGTATTTATGGGGACATGGTGTAGTGATAGCCGTATGCATACCCCTGCTTTTTTTAAGCTAATAGATTATTTAAAGATAAAAGACAAGAAAATGAAACTAATTGCAATGTCTCTCGACAAAACCACAGCTGATAGTTTAGAAAAAAATCAAAATATTATAAATATTCCTACTATTATATTCAAGAAAAATGGTAAAGAAATTAATAGAA
>Ga0209482_1000130_pt1 | contig 64775 bp, 61 predicted proteins | sample CoawatmetaG10DNA_FD_187512 | JGI IMG/M metagenome (GOLD analysis project Ga0209482, IMG submission 187512) | Marine microbial communities from the West Antarctic Peninsula - Coastal water metaG104-DNA (SPAdes) (version 2) | ecosystem: Environmental > Aquatic > Marine > Coastal ...
CGTTAATAATAATAATAATAATAATAATAATAATAATAATAATAAAAGTAAAAATAAATTACTAGGTATTAACCCAGGCGCATCCTATGGGAGTGCCAAACGCTGGTATCCAAGAGAATTTGCTAAAGTCGCTAGTGAGTTGTCTAGTCAATATGATATTATTATTTTAGGGGGTTTTGAAGAAAAAGATATTACTGCAGATATTGAAAAATACTTGATTAATAATGGTGTGCATAACTATGAAAATTTAGCTGCTAAAACCTCAATTACTGAGCTAATTAGTGTAATTTCAAGCCTTGATTTATTTATTACTGGAGATAGTGGCCCAATGCATTTAGCAGCAGCTTTTCAAGTCCCAACAATTACAATTTTTGGCCCAACTAATTATAAAGAAACATCTCAATGGATGAATAAAAAAAGTGTAATTGTTAAGCAAAATTTAGAATGTCAGCCTTGCATGATGCGGAAATGTCCACTTAAGCACCATAACTGTATGAAGAAAGTAAAAGCAAAAGATGTTTTGGTTGAAGCTCAAAAAATAAATTAGCTTATTTTTTTTACTGAAAGTTTTCTTTATAAATCCTTAATCCTTTCAATAGTTTTTGTAGTGCTTCTTCCATCTATAAAATTAATTAATTTTAATTCTTTAACAATATCTTGTCCTACTACTTTTTGGCCTTTGTAGTCACTACCTTTTGTGAGGATATCTGGCTGAATAAGAGTAATTAAGTTAATGGGAGTGTCTTCATCAAATATCACCACATAATCTACAGCTTCAAGTGATGCAAGAATATAAGCTCGATCATTTTGGTTGTTTATAGGACGGCTTTCTCCTTTAAGTCTCTTAACTGAGTTATCTGAGTTAAGGCCTAAAATTAAAATATCACCAAGATTTTTTGCTGCCTCTAAATATTTGATATGGCCAAGATGCAGAATATCAAAACAACCATTAGTAAATACTATTTTCTTATCTTTATTTCTTATCTCATTAGCAATAAATGATATTTCATCTATTGTTTTAATATGTATATCACTAGAAGATTTATTAAGGCTGGATTCATAGTCCATAATTTCATTAATTGATGCTGTTGCTGATCCAATTTTTCCTACTACAACCCCTGAGGCAAGATTTGCAAACTTTATTGCTTCATCAATATCATTGTTAGAGGCTAAAGCAAAGCCTAATGAGGCAAGAACAGTATCACCAGCACCAGTTACGTCAAAAACTTCTCTTACAGCTGTAGGGTATATGCGTAATTCATTATCAAAAATAGCTACGCCTTCATCACTCAATGTAATGAGTGATAATGCCAAATTACATTGTTCTTTAAGTAATATTATAGCTTTTTCAAGTGTTTTTTTATCTTTGATAACTATATTTGTTGCCTCACTGGCTTCTTTTTTATTAGGTGTTAGCAAGAAGGCACCGCTGTATTTTGAATAATCTAGCCCCTTTGGATCAACTAGTACCTTTTTTTTATTTTTATTTGAAATAGTAATTATTGCTTGCGTTAGTTTGAATGTTAATAAGCCTTTTCCATAGTCTGAAAGAAGGATAACGTCATAATCATTAACAATCTCTTGAAAAATATTAATAATAGATATTTCTGATTTACTATTAATTTCATTACTGCTTTCTCGATCAAAACGAACAACTTGTTGGTGTGCAGCAATAATTCTACTTTTTTTACTGGTAACACGATCTTTTTGAGTAATTAAATATTTATTGCTAACATTGATAGTTGATAGTAAATCTTTGAGCTCAACTGATGTTTCGCATTCTCCAATTACACTAATAACATCAACTTTTGCCTCAAGGGAGTGAAGATTATTTATTACATTGCCTGCACCACCAAGCAATCTACTTTCATTATAAATATTAATAACTTGAACAGGTGCTTCGGGAGATATTCGTTCGCATGAACCCCATAGATAATGATCTATCATCAGATCGCCTATTACTAAAATTTTGGGAGAATTTTCTTTAAAAGAAATCATGAACTTTTACTACCATGCAGTCGTTTAATATCATTTATATAGGAATGAATGCCTTCTTCTAGCGAAAAATTAGGCTCAAAACCAATATTTTCACATGTTTTAGAGATATCTGCTCGAGTATTAGATTGATAGCCATTATAGGGATTATGTATATATTTATTTTTAATAGAAGTACCTAATTCTATTTGTAAAATATTTGAAATATCTTGAAAGCTTCTTGATTTACCAGTGCCTACATTGTAAATTTCATGATTAGATATATTTTTTGATTTACAGGCTTTAATATTAGCTTGAACAACATCGTCAATGTAAATAAAGTCTCTAAAAATCTTATTAGAGTTTTTAAATAAAATAGGATTTTTTCCATCTAATATTTGATGGGCAAGTTGGATAACCATTGAAGCTGTCTTAGCTTTATAAAACTCTCTAGGGCCATATACATTGAAAAATCTCATTCCAATTATTAATAAAGATGGATTTAAAATCGCAAAATAAGAAGCCATCTTATCCATCATATATTTACTATAACCATAAGGGTTTTCCGGACTTTCTAGCCCAATAGTTTGAGGCGCTGGAAGGCTGCCATATGTAGCAGCTGAACTTGCATAAATTGTTATTGAATTATTTTTTTTAGCAATTTTAAGTATGTCATTGAATGCATTTACGTTTGTTCTCATTACAAGTTCTTGATTATAAAGCCGAGTATCTGAGATTGCTGCCTGGTGAAATATATAATCAAACTTGTAATCATTCAATAGCATCAAATCATTTTTATTATTAATATTGCCGCAAATAATATTGCCTTTGAAGCCAATTAAGTTTTTATAATGACCAAAGCTTAATAAATTTCCATTTGGAAGAACTTCTTCACTTCGAAAACAATCAAAGATTACTATGGTTGAATTTGGGTAATTATTTTGAAAATAAAATGCTAAATTGCTTCCGATAAAGCCAGCACCTCCAGTAATTAATATAGTTTTACTGTCAAAGTTTATATCACTATAGCTCATTTTTTAGTTTTAATAATTCACTTAATTGTTTTATTATTTATTACATTTTATATTATGAAGTAACTATCATTACATAGTAAATTTTTTTTATAGAATTTAAGAACATATATTAAATTTGAATTCAATAACTTTATAAATCTAATTAAACCTTTTTCTAGGCTTTCCAAGTGTTGTAAAATCATATATAAATGAAGTATTTATTCCATCACTTCAGTAAATATTGTAGTTTTAAAAGGATAAATTTTGGCTAAATCTAAAGATCTTAAGAGGATAGAAGAAATATTTAAGCAGTCTATTTTAGTAAAACAACAATGCCTTGAGCAGGGATTGGATTCTATCATTAATATTGGCAAGATTTCTGCAATGTCTGTGATGAATGGAAAGAAGATTATGTTGTGTGGAAATGGAGGCTCTGCTGCAGATGCACAGCATCTTGCAGCAGAAATGTTAATTCGCCTTCATCCAAAGAATAATCGTGAAGGTGTTCCAGCTATTGCATTAGCTCAAGATAGTTCAACTATTACCGCTTGTGGAAATGATTTTGGTTTTGATAAACTTTATCAAAGAATGGTTCTTTCTCTTGGTAATGAAGGAGATTGTTTAATTGCAATAACAACCTCTGGTAACTCAAAAAATATTATTCTCGCAATGAAGGCTGCTCAGAAAGTTGGAATTAAGGTTTTTGGTTTTCTTGGTTGTGGTGGGGGTGAGGCAAGACAATTTTGTGATGAAGCATTTATTGTTCCAAGTAATGATACTGGAAGAATTCAGGAGTCACATATTACTGCGGGCCATGCCTTAATGGACTATATTGAGGTTAATCTTCTTGAAAGTGGCCATCTTCATCTTGAGTAACGATAGCCATGAATAATTTATTATCATTAGATTCAATTGATGTTTTTATATTCGACTTTGATGGTGTGCTTACAAATAATCATGTTTATATTAATCAAAATGGAGAGGAGTCTGTTAGTTGTAGTAGATCTGATGGGTTGGCGTTTGATGTGTTAAGAAAATTAAAAATACCAGTCTGTATACTTTCAACTGAGCATAATTTAGTTGTTACAGAACGAGCAAAAAAATTAAAAGTTAAGGCAATTCAGGGTGTTAATGATAAAGTTGAGGCTATTAAAAAATTTTCAAAAGATAATACATACAGTCTTAAAAAAATTGTATATATTGGAAATGACTTAAATGATTTTAAAGCTATGAAGCTTTGTGGTTTTTCAGTTTGTCCATCTGACAGTCATAGTGAAATTAAAAAAATCGCTGATATTGTATTGAAAACTCAAGGTGGAGAAGGTATTGTTCGAGAATTATTAGAAGATGTTTTAGAAATAGATATTATTAAAATTTTGTATAATTAATTAGGAGTTTAGATGTCAATATTTATTGTTGCAGAGATTGGTATAAATCATAACGGAGATATGTCAGTTTGCAAGGAATTAATAAGTGCAGCAAAAGAAAGTGGTTGCAACGCAGTTAAATTTCAAAAGCGTGATCTTGATAGTGTTTATACACAAGAGTTTTTAGACTCAGATAGAGAAAGTCCTTGGGGAGAAACACAGCGAGAACAAAAAGCTGGCCTAGAATTTGGAAAAAGTGAATATGATGAAATTGATAAATATTGTAAAGATATTGGAATTGAATGGTTTGCTTCCGCATGGGATCTAAAAAGTCAGGACTTTCTGCAGCAATTTGATTGTAAATATAACAAAGTTGCATCTGCAATGATTGTATATGAAGACTTACTTAAAATGATTGCTGAAGAAGGAAAGCATACTTTTATATCAACTGGTATGTCAACTTATGAAGATATTCAAACAGCAGTGGATATTTTTAGAGACAAAAATTGTCCTTTTGAGTTGATGCATACTATTTCCACTTATCCAATGAATGATGAAGATGCTAATTTGAATGTAATAAATACTTTGAAGAACAAATACCGATGCAATGTTGGCTATAGTGGCCATGAAACTGGCCTAGCAATTTCAAATGCAGCTGCTGCAATGGGAATTTCTTCACTAGAGAGGCATATTACTCTAGACAGATCAATGTATGGGTCTGATCAATCTGCTTCAGTAACTATCTCTGGCTTAAGGCAGTTGATAGGTGCTATAAGAAAAATTGAAGTAGCATTAGGCGATGGTATTAAGAAGTTTTCTCAGGCTGAGAAAAAAGTAGCAGATAATCTTCGGCAACACCTTTGATAATGATGCTTTAATAACAAAAATTAAAATTTGTTGCCTTTAATACAAACTAAATAATATGCGTATTGGAATAATGCAAGGCCGCTTAAGTAATAAACAAGGAAAGCCACTTCAATCTTTTCCTTGGGATGACTGGAAAAAAGAGTTTTCACGCGCCCATTCTATAGGTTTTAATCAAATTGAATGGTTTGTGGATGAAGCTAATGACAATAGAAATCCAATCTCATCAGTTGAAGGGCGTAAAGAAATTTCATACTTATCAAACAAATATGATGTTTCAATTAAGAGCTTATGTGCCCATACTTTAATAGATGGAAAGCTTTTATCTAATGGTAACAGCCAGAAAGAAGCGATTGATAAATTTTCAAAAATATTATTTTGGGCATTTGAAGCAAAAATTGATTATGTAATATTACCTCTAATGGATGAGATGAGTATTCAAAGCAGTAAGTCAAGGGAAATATTAAAAAAAATATTGCATAAAGTTGTTGATAATAAATCACCCACAATCCTGTTTGAAAGTGACTTACCAGGAATACAATTAAAAACCTTTATAGATCAATTGGAGTTAAGAAATATAGGCATTGCATATGACTTAGGAAATGCAACAGCAATGGGTTTTGATATTGAAAATGATTTAAAATTATTATCTCCCCATATCAAAGAGGTGCATATTAAGGATAGATTTATAAATAATGGAAGAAGTGTTCGACTTGGTAATGCTGATACTCCTTTTCATATCGCTATAAGGATCCTAAAAAAATTACTTTGGAATGGCCCTTTAATTCTAGAAACACCAATTTTTGATAACTGGGAGAATGAAGCAAAGGCAAATTTCTCTTTTACTAAAAATCTCATTGAAACTGAAGCTCAAAATTTTCAGAGTGACTTATGAAGGCATTATTTATTGGTCTAGGATCAATTGGACAGAGGCATTTAAGAAATCTAAAAAAATTAAGACCAGATATTGACATAATGGCTGTTAGATCCCAAAGAATTGCGCCTGTGCTCTCTGATTCCAACCAAGTCATGAATGAAGTTAATATAAAAGACTATTATCAATTGATCGAGTTTGATTCTATAGATAAGGCTTTAAGTTGTAAGCCTGATATTGTGTTTGTTACAAACCCTTCTAGTATGCATGTAGATTTTGCAAAAGAAGCCTTAAAGTCAGATGCTTTCATTTTTATTGAAAAGCCCCTCTCTCATAATTATGATGGTGTAGAAGAACTTATTGAAATTGAGAAAAATATTGGAATAAATAAAATATTTGTGGGTTATCAATTTCGTTTTAATCCAGCATTGACGTTAGTTAAGAAGATACTAAAAGAGAATGGAATAGGTAATTTAGTTGGAGCTCAGTTAGTAAATGGTGAATATTTACCAAATTGGCATCCTTATGAAGACTATAGATTGAGTTATGCTTCACGGAAGGATTTAGGTGGTGGAGCAATAGTTAGCCAGATACATGATTTTGATTATGCAATCTGGCTATTTGGAAATCCACAAAAAATTTATGCAGTCGGAGGCCATTTATCAGAATTAGAAATTGATGTAGAAGATAGTGTTCAGGTTTTAATGCAGTGTAGCGACATACCAGTTTCAATCCAACTAGATTATGTTCAATGGCCTCCTAGGCGAGAAATATCGATTACAGGTGATAAAGGCTCAATTCAATGTAATTTAATAACTATGGAGGTGATTGTTAATAATAGGATTACCGAAAGTACTAAAAAATATGATTTCCCAAATTTTAATCGTAATGATTTATTTTTAGATGAGATGAAAAATTTCTTAGCATTTGCAAATGGCGATGAAGAGCCAGTTATTAATTGTATTGATGGTGCCAATAGTTTGCGAGTAGCATTAGCAGCGAAAAGTTCAATGACAAGTGGTAATTTAATAAAATTATCTTGGGATAAGAATAATGAAGAATAATAATGAGGTTTGTGCTTTAATTCCAGCTAGAAGTGGATCAATAGGAATTATTAATAAAAATATAACAGATGTTGGGGGCCTTCCCTTGCTTGCTTATAGTATTCTTGCTGCAAAAAAGTGCTCATCAATAGCACGTATTGTTGTGAGTACAGATTCTGAAGAATATGCCGAGATTGCTATCAAATATGGAGCTGAAGTGCCATTTCTTCGTCCTAAAGAAATTTCTAATAGCAGTTCTACTGATTTACAATTCTTTCAACATGCAATTGATTATTTTCGAGAGAAAGAGAATGATGCTCCAGAATATTTTGCACATTTGCGCCCAACTTCGCCAATAAGAGATTCAAAAATAATAGATAAAGCAATAAATATTTTTATGAAGAGTAATTATTCTGCACTTAGATCTGTCCATACAATGTCTGAAACATCCTATAAAACATTTGAGATTGAAAAGCAAAAACTAAAGACGGTATGCAAGGGGAGCTTTGATATTGAAAGTACTAATTTACCGAGACAGTCTTTTCCTGTTACGTATAATCCGAATGGTTATATTGATATTGTTAGAACATCGATGATTGATAAAGGTTTTATACATGGGGATAGTGTGTATGCATTTATTACTGACTTTGCGCATGATATTGATGAACAAGTTGATTTGGAATTTTTAAAATTTTTAGTTGAAAAAAATCCAAAAATTGTCGATAGCTTCCTTGATAATTAATTAATTAATTACTTATGACCAAAAACTTAGATAATATTTTCAGTTTGAATAGGAAAGTAATTATTATTACTGGCGCTGCAGGGTTGCTTGGGAGAATGCATGCAGAGGCAGTTGCTGCATATGGTGGTATTCCTGTTTTATTAGATCTTCAATTAGATGAATTAAATAAGTTAAAAGCTGAATTAGATGCTAAATATAATATTTCATCAGTCGTCTATAAGGTTGACATTACAAACGAAAAGCAAATTAAAAAAAATGCTAAAGACATTTTTGCTAAATATAAACATATTGATGGATTAGTTAATAATGCTGCTAATAACCCTAAAGTTGAGGATAGTTCAAATAAAAATTTTTCAAGACTTGAAAATTTTCCACTAGACTCTTGGAATCAAGACTTATCTGTCGGACTAACAGGCTCATTTTTATGTGCAAAGCATTTTGGTTACTATATTTCCCAAAACCCTGATGGTGGTTCGATTATAAATGTTTCTTCAGATTTGGGTTTAATAGCGCCAGATCAAAGGTTATATGCCAAACCAGACTTAAAAGAGACGCAACAGGCTGTAAAACCAGTTAGCTACTCAGTAATCAAAACTGGATTAATAGGCTTAACACGTTATATATCAACTTATTGGGCAGAAAAAAATGTTCGATGTAATGCTATATGCCCTGGAGGGATTGAAAATGGACAATCTGATGCTTTTATAAATTCTGTATCCTCTAGAATTCCTATGGGTCGACTCGCTAAATCTCATGAATATCAAGGAACTATAATTTGGATGCTGAGTGATGCATCAAGCTATCTTAATGGTGCAATTATTGCTGTAGATGGTGGAAGGACTTCATGGTAGAGATTTTAATATCTCTCTTATAAATTGTTAATTAAGAAATAATGCTTATGAGTCTTTTATTTGAGATAAATGATAGTTCTTTTAAGATTGAATTGCAGGTTAATCAAGAAGATTTATGAAAAATAAATATATACGTAGAATTTTTTTATCTCAATTTCTGATTTTAGATAAAATCAAATCAATACTTACAAAAAAAGAAATAGAAAGAGGGTATATCTTCCTATTTTTAATGTTTATTAGTATGTTTTTTGAAACTCTTGGTATCGGTCTTATAGCTCCTTTAGTAACAGCTATTTCGGATCCAAATATTCTTATTTCAAATAATTATTTATCTGGAGTCATTGAATTTTTAAAGATTAGTGATTTTAAATCCTTGATATTAATTTTTTCCATAAGTCTTGTTGTAATTTATCTTGTGAAAAATCTCTTTCTGTCATACTTCACTTGGTTCAAAATACATTATTTATCAACTTTGAGAATGAATCTTAGTAATCGCTTATTTAAAATTTATCTGTCTCAACCTTATACTTTTCACCTGCAGCATAATTCTGGACAGCTAATACAAAATACTATAAGTGAAGTCACTGTTTTTACTGGAAGGTTGTTGGGCCCTATGCTAGTAATATTAACTGAAGGTTTGGTATTCTTGGGTATTGTTATATTGTTATTTTATATTGAGCCAATAGGAGCAATAAGTGTAACTATTCTGCTTGGTTTGGTAACAAAACTAATACTTTCTTTAACTAGAAAAAATATTAGTCGTTGGGGTAAAGAACGACAATACCATGATGGTAAAAAAATTCAGCATTTGCAGCAAGGATTGGGGGGAGTTAAGGATGCATTAATTTTAGGTAAAGAAGAGCATTTTTTAAAGCAGTTTCAACATCACAATTTATTGGGTAGAAGGCCAGATCAAAAGCAAGCTTTTTTACAAGAAGTTCCAAGGTTTTTATTTGAATTTCTGGCAGTTATCGGTTTGATTATAATCATTTTAAGCATGACGCTTCAGGGCAAGCAAATTTCATTGATTTTAGCTACTTTAGGAATTTTTGGTGCAGCGGCTTTTCGTCTAATGCCCTCTATAACTCGTATTTTAGCAGCAATTCAATCTGTTCGTTATGGCTTTCCAGTTTTGGAAAAGCTACACCAAGAATTTGATAATATAGATTCAGGTTTTAATATTAATGAGTACAAAGAATCACTTAATTCTTTTTCTGAGCCAAGTAATTCATTAGTTTTTAATAATGTTTCATATTCTTACCCTAATACAACTAAGGCATCACTTAAAAATGCCTCACTAAAAATTTACCAAGGTGAGTCCATTGGGATAATAGGTCCAAGTGGTGCTGGGAAAAGTACTTTAGTTGATATTCTTCTTGGCCTTCTTAAGCCAGAGTTTGGCAAAGTTAATATTGATGACCAAGATATCCATAATAATTTACGTAGTTGGCAGGATCAAATTGGATACGTCCCTCAATTTATTTATCTCACAGATGACTCTCTACGAAATAATATTGCATTTGGAGTTGTTAGGAAAGATATAGACGATTCATTAATTGATCGTGTGATAAGTTCAGCACAATTAACAGATTTTGTGGGAGGCTTGCCTGAAGGACTAGATACGCATGTTGGAGAACGAGGTGTTCGCCTTTCTGGTGGACAAAGACAGAGAATTGGTATTGCGCGCGCACTTTATCATAACCCTAATATAATAGTCCTTGATGAGGCTACAAGCTCACTGGATAATATTACAGAAAAGCGAATAATGGAAACTGTATTTTTATTAAAACAACACAAGACAGTTATAATTATTGCCCATCGAATGTCAACACTAGAGAGTTGTAATCGCATATATCGATTAGAAAATGGTGAAATAGTTGAAATGGGGAGTCCTGAAAAACTCCTTAAAAATGGATAACTCTATAGAGGATGCTTTTTAAGCTGTATATACAATAATGAAATTCCTTATGGTATTAAAGATTTGGATGAGAATTATATGAAGAGAAAAGTTTATTTTCTATGCTCGCCCAGTCTTGGTATATTAGATAACTGGTTGCCAATAATTAATTCAATGCGCTATCTGGAAAAAAATTTAGAGTTTGTATTAATTTTTCCAAAAGCGGAAACAGTTCGTCAAATTAATAATAAGAGCATTTTAATTAATATGTCAGAAAATATTTTTGACTATGTGATTTATCGTTTAGACTCCGGACTTTGGGCACAATCTAATTCACTTCTAGAGGTAAAGGATAATATCGGTCCACTAGATGGCTTTATATCTTTTTTGATTAACTTGAAATTGAGATTACAGACATATAAATGGCTTAATTATTTAATGATTTTAATTATTAGAGTTTATAAACTATTTGATCGGTATAGGTATAAGTCTATTTTTTTTGATATTAACTCTCTTTCTTACAACCCTAGTCTTCTTCTTTATGATCTTTATGAAGAGGGTAAGCCCTACAATAAAGATGTGCTGATTCACTTATCTAAAAGTAAAAAGTATTCAATTTATCATGGAATTGGAATTGATGAATTTCAAAGAGAGTCTAGATGTGATTCAATAAAGTCAAGGGAAAATTTAAAGGCTTATCTTTTTTCTAGCTTTGAAATAGACTATTATAAGAGGACCTTTTGCCTCGAAGAGAGTCACCTCTCTGTTGTGGGTATACCAAGACATGATGAGAATTGGCTTGAAAAAATGCATACTGCTTTTAATTATAATGATTTTATTTTTAAAAAAGATGAGTATATATTGATTATATCTAGACCCTTATGCTCATATATTACTGCTGAACGAAGAAAAGAGGCACTTGAATATATTAAAAAAATTGTTATTGAAAATCTTGGCCTAAAGATTGTTATTAAGCTGCACCCTAAAGAGGACAAATCAAAAATATATGAGGAAGTTTTTGGTATTTCAGAATATGAAAAAAAATGGGTTTACTCTAGTAGGCATCCATTGGCATTAGGTGAGAACTGCAAGTTTGCTATTTCATTCTTTTCAGGTGTTGTGATCGATATGATGAGATTAGGGGTCCCATCTATTGAATATTTAGATCTTAAAGATTTAGATGGACACGATAATAAAAATTCATTAAGAGATGGTGAATATCCTATCTTTGGCTATAGGCACCTTGGATTTGTATATGGCGCTAGTAACTTCCAACAGCTTGAATTTAATATAAATAAGATAATTAATAATAGAAGTGTCGTTAATCAAGAATTAGTAGAAAAATATAAAAAGTATTTCCCAGTCAACAACAATGTTTCAAATGAAATAGCCAAAGAGATGCTTTTATCACTCTAGCTTTATTTGATAGTATTTCTATGAACAAAGTTATTTAATTAATGACCTGAGGTCTGAGAAAAATATACATGTTATAGATAGGATGACAATTATTAACTAGCGACTTGAGATGCTAAAGGTTTTTTTTAAGAAGTTTCATAGGGAGTTATATCCTTAGTGAAGCCATTATTTTCAAGCCACCATTGAGAGGCATTTACTTGCCATGGAAGGTCTATATCGCATCCATATTTGTTGTGTACTGGAATTATTTTCTTACCCATCCAGCGTTGTGGCAATAATCCATTATCAATATCATCTAACGCCCTAGAGCGAGAAACAGAATGACTCATATCCGCAAAAAAAACATCTCCTTGGCTATCTCTATCACATGAAAGAGTTTTAGGGTCTCCAAAGGTTTCAAATGGAACAAATGGCTTCAAGTAGCCATTTTCATCTAGTTTTCTTGCTCTGAGTGGACTATACATGTTGAGTATGCTTATTGACACAGCCGAGTCAGCTAATTCATCATTTAGAAGAGCGTCAATGGCATTGTCGATTAATTTATTATCAATGGTTACTACGTTACACATTAATATAACAACTATGTCTGGTTTTTTATTTCGTCTTTTTATGATTTCTTTATAGCCATGAATAAGTGCATCTTCAAACAAAGCCTCATCAGTACATAAAGCCTTTGGCCTATCAATAACTTGAAGATCAAATTCCTTTACTTTGTTTTTTATTTCATCATCATCTGTGGAAACATAAAGATCAGTTACATACTTTGAATTTAACGCAGCCATAATAGAGTAATGGCTAATAGGTCTTCCAAGAACTTCCATAGTATTTTTACCAGGAAGACCTTTCGATCCTTTTCTACCTAAAAGAAGAGCTACACAATCTATTGTCATATTTGTCCACCATTAACGTCAATTACCGCTCCTGTAATGTATGAAGATAATTCGCTACACAAAAATAGTATTGGCCCAACCTGTTCATCTATATGTGCTATTCTTCCTAAAGGAATATTGTCTGCTAAGGATTTTAGTTCACTAGCTGACATAGATTCTTTCAACATGTCACTCATTGTTTGACTAGGGCAAACCACATTTATATTAACATTATATGGACCAAGTTCATATGCCAGTTGTTTAGTTAGGCCAATTAATCCAGCCTTGGTAGAAACATAATGAACACCACTTACCAAGCTACGATGACGCCCAGCTATTGAGGAAACATTGACTATTTTTCCATATTTTTGTTTTTTCATTCGAATTGATGCATGTTTACAAATAATAAAAGCGGCCCTTAAGTTAACACGCTCAACTTCACTCCATTCATCAGTGCTTATTTTATCAAATTTTTTACAATAATTAATAGCAGCAGTATTAACTACAGCGTCTATTTTCCCTCCTTTGTCGATTTCTAAGAATAAGTCATTTAACTCAGATTCGTAATTAAGGTCAACCTTAATAAACTTAGCTTGTTTTTCATCAATTGAAGGTTGTCGAGCTGCGTAATATACTTCTGCACCTAATGAAACTAAATTTTTAACAACTCCTCGACCTATACCTCGACTGCCACCCACAACAAGTATACGTTTATTTGTGAAATTAAAGTTCAGCATGGTATGCTAATTTGCATAAACATGATTAACATCTGGAGCTGTTATTGCAAATCTTATTCCTGGCTCATTACCAATGCATGTAATTTTATGTTTAACATTTTTTTGAACAACAACTATATCATTCTTACTGACTGTTTTAGTTCCTTCTCCATCTATATACCATTCCCAGTGTCCACTAATTATCACCCAGCATTCATCAGCATCGGGATGATGGTGAAGTCTATTGCCTTCTCCTGGCTGTTGCTGAATTACAACTCCACCAAATTTTTCATTATAAACCAGACGAGCAGCCCAAGAACCAGAGCCCATTTTTTTAACTAAATCATCAATATTCGTTGTTGCAACATTCTCTAAATCTCCAATGATGACATTATCAACACCATCATCTTTCAATACATGTACAACGTCTTTATCGTGCTTTTCCATATTTAATTTCCATAAAATCATTAATTTTTACACAAGTTAGGCTACTTTGTAACCTTTTATTAAATTTTGTTTTACGTAGAACAAAAATAATTTGATTTTTTATAGCAGCATCATAATCATTATATGAATCACCAATCATTATTGCATGTTTTGAGGTAACTCTATATTTATCTATTAAACCTTTAAGCCCATTAATTTTAGTAGATGGAGAACCAATAATTTCCTGAAAGTACTTTATTATATTAAGTTGGAGCAAAATATCTTCAATTTCTTTTTGGGGAGTAGCTGTTACAATAAAAAACTTTTGTTTTTTTTTGTTATTTTCTAAATAGCTTAAGATTCCATCAACCCATTTTGAATCAATTACCTCTTGTTTTACTATGCTTGAGAATTTTTCTGCATACTCATCAATCAAGTCTGCGTTTGGTTCTTGATTTGCTAGTTTAAGGTAAATTGGCAACTTATCATAACGAGACATTCCAACATTATCTTCATGATGGATTTTGACTTTATTTGCTATATCCTTACCAAAAGGTAAAAATAATTTTTCGAATGCATATGATTTAATTTTGACTGAGTCTTTAATAACACCATCAAAGTCAAAAAAAATAAATCTTGCTGTTTTAATATAGTTAATACTCACAAGTTTTTTTTGCTAATTTCCATTAATTGTTGGAGATCTTTAGATAAAATCTTTTACTTAACAGTTATCTCGTTGGATTGAATACTCTTCCTCAGGAACCTCGCTTTCTAAAGGCTTTTTAGTCAAAAAACGCACCGCCTCTTCAGTAGCTTCTATCTCCATACGAGTTCTACAATCAACTGACATTGAGCCCATATGAGCAGTTAATAAGCAACGATCAATTTCATTTAATTTACCATTGTAAGGCTCATGCTCAAATACATCTATGGAGGCTCCAGATAAATGACCTAAACTCATTACATCATATAAGTCATCTTCATTAATAATGCCACCTCGACATGTATTAATAATAATTGCATCTGATTTCATAATTTCTAATTGTTTTCTAGTAACCATATTTTTTGTTACTTTAGTTAATGGAACATGCAGTGAAATGACATCTGCTTCTTTATAAATTGTTTCTTTATCAACCCACTCTAATTTAAATTTTCTATCTAGATCTGAATTGGGCAAAAGGTCGTTTACCAATAGCCTTGGTGTTCCAAAAACTGCAAGTCTATTTAAAACTCTAGTACCAATTCTTCCTAAGCCAATAATACCGATAGTGGTATCGGCAATTCTTTTACCAAAATACCTTTTCCACTGACCTTCATGCATTTGTAAATTCGATAAATGAACTGATCTAAGTAATGATATCATTAAGCAAATAGTAAGCTCTGCAACTGCAGGCGCAGGTGCATCTGGGGTATATGAAACTTTAATTCCTCTTCGTTCAGCAGCTAGCAAATCCACACTATCTAATCCGATACCAACTCTGGATATCATTTTTAATTTGCTAGCATTTTTCATGACAAAATCGGTAATAGGTTCAGTGCCTGCAATAATGACATCAAAATCTGTTACCATTTCAGCTAACTCATTTTCAGTTAGTTTTTTATTTAAAGGATTGATTACATAATCTATGCCTGCACCCTCTAAAAGCTCTAAAGGGAGATGGTTTTTGTCAGCAAAGGGGACAGTTGTTATTAGTGCTTTGGGCATATCCGCCAATTTTACTGTTTAATTATCTTATGTGTCACCAAATTAGTGTTCATTTTGATGATAAATTATTGATATAGAATAAGGTCAGTAGTATTTTTTTTTGCATCGTTAAAAACATTATAATCTTCCTGCATCTATTAATAAGTCTTAAAAAACATAGGAATAAATTTGAAAAAGTTAATTGTTATTACTAGTCCACTTTATATTCGCAACTATGTTGATTCAGATGCCTTTGCAAAGGTTAAAGATAAAGATACATTTATAGTTTGCACTAGAAATATTACTAATAAAAAAAGTGTAATTGGTAGTTCAAACTTCGCAGGTGAATTTGAGGCTTCAAAAGTTAAAAAGGATTTATTTTATTTTATTAGCTTACTACTAATGTATAGCAATAGAAAATTAAATAAAGGATTTTATTTTTATTTTAAGACTCGAAATCCAACAATTTATTATCCATCTATTCGTCTAAAAAATAAAGTTTTTGAATTGATTAAAATACGATTTCTACAATTTTTTATTATTAATATATTAGAATTTTTTCGACCTTTTTTCCAGCCAATAGCACTGTTAAGATTTTGCTTAATTATAGTAATTAATTTTCTTGGGTTGACTGGTATTGTTGTGAAAATCTATAATTCATTTCTACCGCCTAATAGAGAGTTGAAATCAATAATTGAAAGTGTAAATCCTGACTTGGTACTTGTGCCAAATGGAGGTATGGATGCAAATGGCCATGAAGTACTAGCTTTATCAGCCAAATTAAATTTTAAAACAATGTTATTAATTGATAATTGGGATAATTTATGTAGTAAATCAAGGTTTCCTATTGAGCCAGACTATTTAGGGGTATGGGGGGAGCAGGCCAAAACTCACGCTATTAATCTTCATAAATTTGAATCATCAAGAATTTTTCTAGCTGGAACTCCTCGTTTCGATGGGTATTTAAATTATAAGAATACAAAATCTTCTCTAGAGGGAAAGTATAAGGAAGTAATTAATTTTCCATATATTCTTTTTGCAGGGTGCTGGCCTGATTGGGATGAAATCGGTACACTCAAAATCTTAAATGAACTAGTTGAAAAGCATAAAAATTTACTGCCAAAAAATTGTAAGATTTTATATCGACCACATCCTTGGGGTAATAACTCTGATAGATTAGATACTTTAATTTCTAAAAATCTAAAAAATATAGCAATTGATCCACAAATTTCTAACATGATTAGGCCTAAAGATTATACTAAGAGAACAGATTTCCAGCCTGACTTAGATTATTATCCAATTTTATTAGACAAATCTGAATTTGTAATTTGTCCCATGTCAACTATTGTGTTGGAAGCCTCAGTTATGAATAAAAAAGTTTTAGGCCTTATCTATGATGATGGAAAAAGCTTTTCAACTCCATCATTTATGTATGAAAATTCAGATTATTTTGATCGTCTTTTATACTTAAAGAATGTTAAATTATTGGATGATATAGAAAATTTAGATGATTTATTCTACCAAATCATAACAACTGATATGCATGTTGATAAAAAAGCATTGGGTTATTACATCGTTGATGATGGCCTACTCTATAATGAAAGAATTAATAGGATATGCAATAAACTTCTATAAAATAAAATTAATTCTCTTAATTTTTAAAAAATGACTATTCCCTATTCGCGCCAAGATTTGAATCAAGATGATATCGATGCAGTATGTCAAGTATTGAAGTCAGATTATTTAACTCAAGGCCCCTTAGTGCCAGAATTTGAAAATGCAGTAATCTCCTATACAGGCGCAAAATTTGGTGTTGCAGTTAATAGTGCTACAAGTGCTCTTCATCTAGCTTGCTTGGCTTTAAAGGTTATGCCGAATGATTGTGTTTGGACTTCACCTATAACCTTTGTTGCAAGTGCTAACTGTGCTCTCTATTGCGAGGCTAATGTTGATTTTGTTGATATAGACCCAATTTCCTTCAACATGAGTGTCAGCGCATTAAAGAAAAAACTTGAGCTTGCTAAGAAAAATAATACTTTACCAAAAGTTGTTATTGCAGTTCATTTAGCAGGACAAAGTTGTGAAATGATTGAAATTTATAAGCTTTCTCAGGAGTATGGTTTTAAGATTATTGAAGATGCATCTCATGCAATTGGTTCAAAATATCTTGGAAAACCAGTTGGAAGTTGCTTATATAGTGATATTTGCGTCTTTAGCTTTCACCCTATAAAAATAATTACTTCAGTTGAAGGAGGTATGGCGGTAACCAATAATAAGGAATATGCCAATCTTATGGAAAGACTCAGAAGTCACGGTATTACTCGTGATCAAAATGAAATGACAGGGCATACTGATGGGCCTTGGTATTATCAGCAGCTTGACCTTGGCTATAATTATCGAATGTCTGATGTTCATGCTGCTTTAGGAATTAATCAGATGAAAAGGTTGGAGCAGTTTGTTGAGAAGCGACGTGCTCTTGCAGCAAATTATGACACACTCTTAGAAAATCTGCCAATTAAGATTCCTTTTCAGAGAGAAGAGTGTTATTCCGCATTTCATTTATACATAGTTCGAGTACCAAAAAAATCTAAGAACTTCAATCGTAATCAAGTTTTTGAAAGGCTTAGAGCTAATGGAATTTTTACTAATGTTCATTATATTCCAATTTATAGACATCCCTATTTTTCAAAATTTAATTATAGTTATAAGGATTTTCCAGAGTCAGAACGATACTATGCTGAAGCAATGAGCTTACCACTTTTTACAATTCTCACTGAGCAGCAACAGAAAATAATCGTAGATGTAATGTCTCTACCTGTTGGGCACCAGGCTTTATTTTAGTTAAGTGCTAAATAATCGTATAGCCATTGGAGCAGCTCAATTTGGTGGTTTTCCATATGGAATTTCAAGTGATAGTTCTAAAAAAGTTAGTTATGCTGAAATGTCAAATATATTAATTTATACTAAATCAGTTGGGATAAATACAATTGATACTGCAATTGCATATGGTGAAAGTGAATCTAGATTAGGGAATTTTGATGTAAGTAATAATGATGTAATTACTAAGTTACCTGAACTTCCTAAGAAATGCCATGATATTAGTTCTTGGGTAGAGAAGAATTTAGAGGGCTCTCTATTAAGGCTTAAGCTACCTAAAGTTTATGGGCTTCTCGTATGGAATATAAATGATCTATCTGGTCCAAGAGGTCGGGAGTTATGGGCTGCAATGCAATCTCTTAAGCAAAAAAAATTAGTTCATAAAATTGGATACTCTATTTATGAACCGAAGGAATTGGATATTTATTATGATTCGTTTTTTCCTGATATAGTTCAAACCCCTTACAATATTTTTGATCGAAGATTAGACTCATCAGGTTGGCTATCTCGTTTATATGATTCACAAGTTGAAATTCATATTAGGTCAATTTTTTTGCAGGGCTTATTATTAATGAATAAAACAAACAGACCATTTAAATTTGATAGATGGCTAAGTCTTTTTGAAAAGTACGAATATTGGTTGCGAGATAACAATTTAACTGCGATAGAGGCCTCGATCTCATTTGCTTTAATTGATCCAAGAATTACTAAAGTTATTATAGGGATTGATAGCTTATATCAGTTAAAAGAAATTTTAGGGAATTTGAAAATTAAGATCAAACACTTTCCAGAAGATTTGAGTGAAAGGGATTCAGATTTGCTAAATCCAGCTAGATGGAGTAGATTATAATCTTAAAATCCCCAATAATTTTTTTCGTAAGCTAAGAAATCTTCCCAATATTTTTTTAATAATTAATAATTAGTATGAGTGTAGTAGCAATTATCCAGGCAAGGTTTGGTTCAACGAGATTTCCTGGCAAAATTCTTAAAAAAATTGTTGATAGACCAATGCTTGAGTTATTACTAATGCGTTTATCAAAATCTACCGAAATAGATTCGATTATTGTCGCTACTTCTAGTGAGCCTCAGGATGATAAGGTACATGATTTTGTTGAGTCATTAGGCTATATTTGCACAAGAGGAAGTACTGATGATGTTCTGAGCAGGTATTTTAATACTGCAAAATCTATACAAGCTGATACAGTAGTAAGAATAACAGGCGACTGTCCAATTATTGATCCCTCTCTAGTCGATAATTTGATAAAAAATTTTCATCAGTCAAATGTTGATTACTTATCAAATGTTAACCCTTATTCATTTCCAGATGGTTTGGATATTGAAGTTATGTCTTTTCATGCTATTAAAATTGCGCATAATAAAGCAATTTCTCAATATGATAGAGAGCATGTAACTCCATATATTCAAAATTCTAAAGCTTTCAAAATAAAACATATTTCTCATGTTCAAGATATTTCAGACATTAGGCTTTCTGTAGATGAGCCTGAAGACCTTTCTGTTATAAGTAATATATTTGAACATTTTGCACCAGATATATTTTTCACCTGGCAACAAGTAATTGAATTGAAATATACTCAACCTAAACTTTTTGAGGCGAATGCTCATATTATTAATAATGAAGGGGCAGTAACTGGGACGGGCCAAAAACTATATAAAAGAGCAAAAAAAGTTATTCCTGGAGGCAATATGCTTCTTTCTAAGAGGCCAGAAATGTTTCTTCCTGAGAAATGGCCTTCATATTTTAGTAAATCTAAGGGTTGTAAAGTATGGGACTTAGATGGAAGAGAATATTTTGACATGTCAATAATGGGGATTGGTACAAATATATTGGGCTATGGGCATCCTGAGGTTGATGAGGCTGTTTTAAAGACAGTAATAGATGGTAATATGTCAACATTCAACTGCCCAGAAGAAGTTTATTTAATTGAGAAATTAATTGAAATGCATCCTTGGGCAGATATGGGAAGGTTGGCCCGTTCTGGTGGAGAAATTAATGCCATAGCAATAAGAATAGCAAGAGCTGCTACTGGGAGGGATAAGGTGGCAATTTGTGGCTATCATGGTTGGCATGATTGGTATTTGTCTGCAAATCTAAATAGTGATAAAAACCTAGATGGACATCTTCTGCCCGGTCTTAAGCCGAACGGAGTCCCAAGAGCTCTCATGGGAACAACATTACCTTTTAACTATAATGATATTGAGCAACTTGAAAAACTAATTCATAATAACTCTGGAGAAATAGCTGCTATTAAAATGGAGGTATCAAGGAATGAAGAACCAAAGAATGGTTTTTTAATTAAGGTCCGCAAGCTAGCTACAGAAAATAATATTGTTCTTATTTTTGATGAATGTACATCTGGATTTAGAGAAACTTTTGGGGGAATCCATAAAAAATATGATGTAAACCCTGATATTGCGCTATTTGCTAAAGCGCTAGGAAATGGTTATGGTATATCAGCTTGTATTGGTATTAAAGAAATTATGCAATCAGCTGACAGTACATTTATTAGTAGTACTTTTTGGACAGAAAGAATAGGGCCTTCAGCTGCAGTCAAAGTACTTGAAGTAATGGAAAGAGAAAAATCTTGGTTATCTATTACTAAGACTGGAACTAATATTTCAGATCGATGGGAAAATTTAGCCAAAAAATATAATTTAAATATTAATCATTTTGGAATTCCAGCTCTCAGTGGATTTTCTTTCAATTCACCTAACGCTCAATTATATAAAACCCTCATTACCCAAGAAATGTTGAAAGATGGGTTTTTAGCTTCAAACTCTGTTTATGCTTGTATTGATCACTCTCAAATTATCATAGATGATTATTTTTCGCTTCTTGATCCTGTGTTTTCAAAAATTCAAGAGTGTGAAGATGGTCGTGATATTAATTCACTTCTAGAAAGTCCAGTTTCTCATAGTACTTTTAAGCGTTTGAATTGATGAAGGTTATTATTCGTGTTGATGCCTCAGTAAAAATTGGTATTGGGCATGTGATGAGATGCTTAACATTAGCTGATGCTTTAAAAGAAAATAATGCTAAAGTAGAGTTTATTTGCCGTGAACATGAGGGAAATTTAATAGATTTCATTCAAATGAAAGGTTTTAAGGTACATTCGTTGTTAATTAAACAACATGAAATAGATGCACTCCAAACTTCCAGATTGAAATCAAAAAATGATTTTACCTATAATAATTGGTTAGGAGTTTCACAGCAGCAAGATGCAGAATTATGTAAAGTAATTCTTAAAAAAATAAATCCTTCCTGGGTTGTAGTTGACCACTATGCGCTTGATGAAACTTGGCAGATTAGTTTACAAGATAATTATAAAAAAATAATGGTGATAGATGATCTTGCAGATCGAAAGCATCAGTGTGATTTACTATTAGATCAAACATATGATCGACAGACTAAACATTATAAATATTTAGTTCCTGATAGTTGCAAGTTATTATTGGGCTCTAAATATTCATTACTAAGGCCTGAGTTTTCTATGTGGCGAGAATACAGTTTAAATCGTCGAGAAAATCCTGAATTAAAAAAACTACTTATTTCACTTGGTGGGGTTGATAAAAATAACGTTACAGGAAAAATTTTAGATATGCTTAAGACTTGTAATATGCACGATGACTTGGAAATTATGGTTATTGTTGGAAGTGTTTGTCCTCATCTAGAGGAAATTAAACAACAATCTAAAGCTTTGCCTTATAATATTATCGTAAAAACAAACATAAGTAATATGGCAGAAATAATGGCAAATTCTGATTTTGCATTTGGTGCTTCTGGAACAACAACTTGGGAGAGGTGCTGTTTAGGACTTCCTAGTATCCAAATTATTCTAGCAGAAAATCAAAGATTTATCGCGAAATCAATTCAAAAAAGTAGGGCAGCGTTATGTATTGAAGTAGACCAACTTGATCAAATGAATTCTCATTTAGACATTTTAATGAAACAGATGAAAAATCTAATCAGTAACTCAGTAAAGGTGACTGATGGAACTGGTGTTAGTAAAGTATTAAAGCATATTCAATGAAAATAACAATACTCAATTCTTCAAGTGAACATCCTATAAATAATTCATTAAAAATTTGGATGAAGAAACATCATACTGATCATGAGATTCAGTTAGTGCGATTTAAAAAAGATCTCTCTGGAGGTGATATTCTATTTCTTATCTCTTGCTCTGAAATAATTTCTAAACTTGACCGTGCTAAATTCAAAAAATCATTATTGCTTCATGCAAGTGATTTGCCTAAAGGAAGGGGATGGAGTCCACATATATGGCAGATATTAAATGATGTAAATATTATTATTATTTCTTTACTGGAAGTTGACGATGAGCTGGATTCAGGAGATATATGGAAAAAAATTAAAATTAATATACCAAAAACTGCATTATTTGATGTTATAAACGAATTAATTTTTGAGGCTGAGATGGAATTAATGGATTTTGCTTTAGAAAATATCTCAAATATAACACCATCAAAACAAGCAACTATTCAGGCAAGTTATTGGCCTAAAAGAAGTCCAAAAGATAGTGAAATTGATATTTATAAATCTATTGATGAGCAATTTAATTTAATTAGAGTTTCTGATGCAAAGCGTTTCCCGTCATTTTTTTATAAAAATGGTAAAAAATTTAAATTAACGATTGAGCTTATTGATGAATAAATTTATTACTATTGATGGAAGAAAGATTGGTAAGGATTTTGATCCTTATATAATTGCAGAAATGTCTGCTAACCATAATGGAGATATTGACAATGCTTATAGCATTATTAAAATGGCTAAACAATCTGGTGCTGATTGTGTCAAGATGCAGACTTATACTCCTGATACTTTAACTCTTGATAGTAAATTTCCTGATTTTCAGTTAACTGATGGTTTGTGGTCTGGTCAAAGCTTATATCAACTTTATCAAAAAGCTTTTACTCCGTGGGAATGGCATGATTCCTTATTCGAATATGCTCGTAAAATTGGTATTACAATATTTAGCTCTCCTTTTGATAATTCTGCTGTTGATTTACTTGAACATTTAAATACTCCAGCTTATAAAATTGCTTCTTTTGAAGCAATAGATTTACCCCTTATTAAATATGTTGCTAGCACAGGCAAGCCAATGATTATTTCAACTGGCATGGCAGATGCCGATGAAATTCAAGAGGCAATTGATACTGCAAAAGAAAATGGCTGTAATGAACTAGCTATTTTACATTGTGTTAGTAGTTATCCAGCACCAGCAGAGGATTACAACTTAAATACACTTATAGACATGCAACAAAGATACGAATTAGTAACAGGTTTATCGGATCATACAATTAATAATTCTATCGCTATTACAAGTATTGCGATGGGCTCTTCGATAATTGAAAAACATGTCACTCTTGATAGGTTAGGTGGTGGGCCAGATGATTCTTTTTCACTGGAGGAAGAGGAGCTAACAAAATTGTGTGAAGAAACCAAGCTAGCATGGAGAGCCCTTGGTAATATAGACTATGGAATAAAATCAAGCGAGAAAAAAAATATAAAATTTCGCCGCTCTTTATATTTTGTGAAAGATATGAAATTGGGAGACACTATAACCTACGAAAATATTAAAAGCATTCGCCCTGGGTATGGACTTTCACCAAAAAATATTGAAATATTAATTGGAAAAAAAACTAAAAAAGCAGTTAAAGCAGGAACAAAAACTAGTTGGGATATAATTGATAATGAATAATAATTTTTACATGTTATGAGAATTGCAGTTATTCCTGCTCGTGGAGGAAGTAAGCGAATATTAAGAAAAAATATTAAAAATTTTATTGGTAAGCCTATAATTTCTTACTCTATTGAAGCGGCAATCCAATCTAAACTATTTGATCATGTTATAGTTTCAACTGATGATATTGAAATTGCACAAGTTGCTAAAAAGCTTGGTGCAGAGGTGCCTTTTATAAGACCTGAAGAAATATCTGGTGATTTTTCAAATACTACTGATGTTGTTGCTCATGCAATAGAATGGGCAAATAATAATAATTGGGATGTCAAAGAGGTTTGTTGTATATATGCTACAGCTCCTTTTATAGATGTTAATGATATTAGACAAGGATTTAAGGCAATATCAACTGGGCTTTGGTCATATGTATTTAGCGCTGCTGAGTTTGTATATCCTATTCATCGTTCATTTAATTTGAATGACAAAGGAGGTATTGAAATGCTTTATCCTGAATTCTATTTAGCACGATCACAAGATTTACCAACTTGTTTTCATGATGCTGGACAATTTTATTGGGGTCTTGCAGACGTGTGGTTATCTAAAAAGAAGATATTTGATATTTATTCTCACCCAATCATTATTCCAAATTGGCGAGCTCAAGATATTGATACAATAAGTGATTGGAAAAGAGCTGAATTAATGTGGAAAGCGCTAAACTTTTAATATTATGAAATTTTTGTTTGAAATTTCTTTTGACGTATTATGAGCTTTGAAATTAATGAGGTTTCAATTTTTGAAATTGACAATGTTTTAGAAGGTCAAGAATTAAAGCATTATGATTTAGAAATTGAAAAAATTGCTGACAATCTCTGGACAGGAATTGGAGAATTTGAAGATACGCTTTCACCTCTGTTTACAATTTTCCTAAAGAATGAGTTGTTACCATCTCTTTATATTAATTATCTGTCATTGGTTAAATTAGAGGCAAAGTATAAAACTATAAATATCAAAGTAACAACTTCAATAATTGATATCATTGGAAAAAACTTAAAATTAAAATTAGATTCTAATAGGAAAAACTATGATGATGTCTTTTCCCTTTCTAGAAGGCACTTTTATTCAGATTATCCATTAATAAATAACTTTCCTTTGTGGAAAGTTATTCTTTGGCAGATAAAAAGAATTATTACTCTCAAGTGGTCTATGTTTAAAGGGATTGATGTTTTATATATGAATGCTGGTAAGTTAAAGAATGATTTTTCTTTAATTCCAAATTCTCTTAATGCTATCAATATTAGTGAAAATAAGCCAAAAAAGGTAATTCCAGATTTAGAAAAAATAAAGGATATCGTAATAAATAATATTAATAGTTTGGATCTTTCTATTCCATCTAATTTAGTTATTGAGTTAATAGACCAAAATGTCTTTACTTATTTACCTCATACTTTTAATCGTATTTTCACATTAGTTGAATTTATTGAAACTCAAAAAATTAAGTTAGTAATTTCTTCTGCAGTACATAATGAATTCTTTCTGTGTTTATTAGCTGCTTCTCGGGTTTCTAAAATAGATTCTATGGTAGTTTCGCATGGAATGCCGACACACTTTAATCCAAAGATTAATAGTTATTGCACATATCAAGGCACATTAAATAATTATGAGCCAAAGTATTTTGGTACTAAACAATTTCATTTTAAGGCAAGCTGGTTTGAATAAAGTTTACAAATTTATCATTCTTGCTCCTGAAGTTCATCATATTGCTATGTCAAATTTACTTGTTGAATGCAGAAAAACGATTAAAGATATTGAATATGTTGTTAACAAAGTTAAATTGAAAAATGAAGAGTACCTTATTAAGTACAGGGATCCACTTCAGTTTTTAAGATTTCCAACTGATCATATAAAAGAAATAGGCTATGGCACCTTAATGAAATATTGCGACGAAAAAACTATTGTTATAGGTCATCCAGGTTCGTCAATGATAGAATGTCTGACTAATAATGTAAGTTTTTTTGCTTATTTTGATTACGATAAGTGCAAGCAAAACTCTGGCGTAAATATGCTAACAAATGATTGCTTGTACATTGCAAAAAACAAAGCAGAGTTATTAGATAATATCATATCCAATAGAATATTTAAAGCAGGAAATACTAAAGATGATTTAGTTTTTAATGATGGAAAATATTTATATGAAATTGTCCACGATATATTAAATAATAATATCTAATATATCTTATGAAGATATCAATCTGTATCCCAACTTATAATCGTGCTGAATCTTTACTAAATTGTTTAGAGTCGATTGCATTAAATCAAAACACTTCATTGATTGATTATGAAGTCTGTATTTCTGATAATTTTTCGAATGACAATACAGAAGAGATTGTTCAATCTTTCCAAAAAAAAATTCCTATTAATTATTATAGAAATACCAGTAATATTGGCAGAGTAAAAAACTACCTAAATGTTGTAAATATTGCTAAAGGAGATTTTATTTGGCTTATTGGTGATGATGATCTTCTTTTATCAAACGCTATTTATGAAATTGATAGACTTATTTTTAGTAATAATGATGTTCAATTTTTCTATATAAATTCTTATTGCCTAGAGTCAGATTATCTGACTTCTTTTGATCATCCATTTGATACAAAAAATTTACCAAAAAATTTGCCATTATTTTCATCCTGGACTCAAGATGGTAGAATGCAATTTATTGATTTAATAAATACAAAAGTTTCTTTTGATTTTCTTGGTGGTATGTTTCTTGCTGTGTTTAAAAGAGAAAACTGGTTAAATAATGTAAATTCACTTAATAATAAAGCAGTAAATGATTTAAGAGAATTTTCACATTATGATAATACATTTCCACATGTAAAGATATTTGCAAACGCATTTTCAAAATCGAATGCTTATTTTCACTCTGATCCGCTAACTGTAAACTTATCTGGAGTACGTGAATGGTCCTCCCTCTCTCCATTAGTAAATAGTGTGCGACTTATCGAAAGTCTCAAAGAATTTAGATTAAATGGTTTATCTTATTCTAAATATTTCCTTTATAAGAATTCTGCACTTAATAATTTTGTACCTGACTTACTTAAAATATTATTATATAAAGGCAATACTGGTATTCAATATATTAATCCAGTAAAATTGATCTTATTTAATTGCATATATCCTAATTTTTATTTATCGATTGTATATTTCTTTTTTAAAAAGATAAAAAATAAATTCATTAAGCTTTAGCGACTTCGTACAGATTTTTGAGTTTTTTTTGAACTATTATTACAATCTAAAAAAATACTTTAACTATAAATTTATATTATGAATAACAAAATGAATGAAATTAACAGTTGTGAAGTTTGTGGAAATGACAATCTTTTCTCTGTTCTAAATTTAGGCTCTCATCCAATGTGTGATGATCTTGTTCAGGTCAATGATGAGAGAGTTTGTAAGGAATATCCAATAGAAATTTTGTTTTGCAAAGAATGTTTGACTGGTCATCAACGCTATCAAGTTCCAAAAGATGACCTATTTCCATCTACATATCACTATCGATCTCGTTTTACTGCGGATGTCTTAAAGGGAATGGAGACTCTAGTAAGTGCTACTTTTGATCGCTTTAAAAAAACTCAAAATATAAAAGTTCTTGATATAGGATGCAATGATGGAAGTCTTCTTGATTTTTTTAAAAACTCTGGCGCCTTAACTATTGGCATTGAGCCTACTGATGCATATATGGATGCCAAAGAAAAAGGCCATATTACATACAATAATTTTCTCTCTAATGCTTTGGCAGAATCAATAGTAAATGATCATGGAAATCCAGATATTATAACTTTTACCAATGTTTTTGCACATATTGAGGATCTAGGCGAAGTTCTAAGTTCACTAAAGATACTTATGAAAGATGAAACTATGATTGTAATTGAAAATCATTATCTAGGTGCAGTGCTTGAACGCTCTCAATTTGATACCTTCTATCATGAACATCCTAGAACATATAGTTATACGTCTTTCTTGCATATGGCAAAATCTTTAGAATTAGATGTACTTGATGTAGAGTTTCCCTCACGATATGGTGGTAATATTAGAGTCTTTTTAGGTAATGAGGAATTGTTTAATCTTCCTAATATTCTTAATAAGGAATTATTAGTAAAAAAAGAAAATAATTTCTATGATGATTTTCTAATTTTGAATAAAAATATTAATACTTGGGTTAAAAATAAAACTATTGTTATAGATGACTTAATAAATAAATATGGGCCAATTAAGGCCAAAGCATTCCCTGGCAGAGCTGCTATTTTAATTAAGCTGCTTAATTTAGATGATAATATTATTTCAGGAGTATATGAAAAACCTGGATCTCTAAAGATTGGTAACTATTTGCCTGGGACTCGAATACCAATTTACTCAGACGATGCTCTTTTTTCAATAGAAGATAAGAGTCTCCCTATTATAAACCTTGCATGGCATATCTCTGATGAGATTAATAAATACATGACTAACTCTGGCTATTTAGGACCTGTTATTGATATTCTATCGACTAAAGATTTTGATGATGATTAATCTAAATAAATTTTATAAGTATTAATTGAAGTTTTCATTTGATATGTACCTAGCTGAAGATTATTTAAGAATGTGTCCAAGTCATATTGCAATTATTGGTGGTGGTCGATGGGCTAGAGTTTTGACTGAAGTGCTTAGTGAGATTACTCCTTCAGAAACGATAATATCCATATATAGTATTCATAATAAAAAGTTAATGGTGAAATGGTCCTTAGGAAAAAGGTTTAGACAAAATATAACTATTTATGATAATTTCCCTAATTTTAGTAATGAGAAACTCGGTGCGATAATTGTAGCTAATTCTGCTCGAGATCATGAGATTGCGATTCAAAAAGGGCTTAATGCGAGTATCCCAGTTTTGGCTGAAAAACCGGTTACCCTTTCATATTCTGCAACATGTCGACTGGTAAAATTAGCGCAGGAAAAAAATACATTTCTTGCCTCTGCACATATTTTTCTTTTTAGTAGGTATTTACTCAACTTTTCTAACCTTGTTTCTCGTTCAGGAAGGCTTAAATCAATTCAAATTCAATGGTCAGATCCAAAGTATGAAAATAGACATGGTGAGCAAAAATACTTTGATTCTAGCTTGCCAATTTTTATTGATTTATTGCCCCATATCTTGTCTATCATTAGCACAATAATTGGAAAATGCTCGATAAAATATAAAGATTTAATGTTTTTTAAGGGAGGCTCTCAAATGAAAATTGAGCTTATGTTGAAGGGTATTTCCTGCAGTATAAACTTGGCAAGAAATAGTGATGCACGAAAGCGCATAATTAATGTTAAATCTGATCAAGATCTCCAACTCGACTTTTCTGAAGAGCCTGGATTCATCACACAAGGTACTTCAGTTATATGTGGGGATGAAAAATGGGATGTTGATAGTCGACCAGCTGCACAAATGCTTTCAGCATTTTTAGTTCAATCTGCTGGAGATCAGACTGATGTTAGACTGGATATTGATTTAGCATTGCAGGCAAATAAACTCATTGATGAAATATTATTCTCTTATAATAACGCCATGATTTCATGGTTAAAAGAAAAACTGATACCTACAGTTTTAATAGATGATGATTTGAAATATGCCCTTAATGAAATTCTTTTAGTTAATGGCCATCATTCTAAGGATATACGCCCCCTTATAGATCGTATTCAAAAAGCATTTAATTCAGAATCCTCAACCTACTGGATAGATAGAATTAAATCAACTAGTGAGCCATTTGAAGTGATAAGAAAAATTGCGGCAAGTTGAAAAATGATATGTTTTAATTAAAATACAGGAGAAATACTTTGAAAGTTGTAATTTTAGCTGGTGGTTATGGAACTAGAATAAGAGACGTAGCTGAAGACATTCCCAAGCCGATGATACCAATTGGGCCATATCCTATCCTATGGCATATTATGAAAACTTATTCTAAATTTGGGATTACAGATTTTATTATTTGTCTTGGCTATAGAGGACAAGCAATTAAAGATTTTTTTCTTAATTATGAGGCATTTACTCGTGATATTACTTTAAGTCTTGGTGATCAGGGCAAAACTGTTTACCATAATTCACATAATGAGCATAATTGGAATATTACCTTGGCTGATACAGGCCTTCGTTCAATGACAGGCTCAAGGATTTCTCGTATAAAAAAGTATTTAAATGATGATGACTTTATGATCACTTATGGTGATGGAGTTTCAGATATTGATATTCAAAAGTTAATGGATTATCATAAATCTCATAATAAGTTATTAACAGTTACAGGAGTTCGTCCTCCAGGGCGTTTTGGTGAAATGGATGCAAATTCCAATGGTCAAGTGTTAGAATTTAATGAAAAACCTCAAGCACATGCTGGAAGAATTTCTGGTGGTTATTTTGTTGCTAGTCATAGGTTATTTGATTATCTTGAGGATGATGAAAACTTAGTTTTTGAGCAGGAACCATTAAGAAAAATTGTAAAAGATCAGGAATTAATGATGTATAAGCATAACGGATTTTGGCAGCCTATGGATACAAGTAGAGAATTTCAGCTACTAAATTCATTATATGATTCTGGTAAGGCACCATGGGTATAAGGAGTATGGGTCAAGCACTATCTTTATATCAAGGAAAAAAAGTGTTTATAACTGGCCATACTGGTTTTAAAGGCTCATGGCTTACTTATTTGTTGGTGGAGCTGGGTGCAGATGTAAGAGGTTTTTCTCTCGAAATGGATACTACTCCAAATCATTTTGAATTACTAAGATTAGGAAATAAAATTGATCATGTAGTTGGAGATATTTCTGATTTATCAGCCCTAGAGGCTGCTGTAAAAGATTTTCAGCCAGACTTTGTTTTTCATTTAGCAGCTCAAGCACTTGTTAAAAATTCATATGATGATCCTGTTAAAACATTTAATACAAACATTATGGGGTCCGTTAATTTATTAGAATCTGTTAAAAGATGTGATTCTATTAAGTCTTTAGTTTATATAACTTCAGATAAATGCTACGAAAATTCTGAATGGGTATGGGGTTATCGAGAAAATGATCAATTGGGTGGTCATGATCCATATAGTGCTTCTAAAGGAGCCTCAGAATTAGTTTTTTCAGCTTATTCTCGTTCATTTTTTTCTGCACGTATGGATCTTGGTGCTGCAACAGCTCGCGCAGGAAACGTAATTGGTGGTGGTGATTGGGCTGAAAATAGAATTATTCCTGACTGCATAAGAGCCATTGAGAGAAATGTCCCTATAAAGTTACGAAACCCAGCTGCAACTCGACCTTGGCAGCACGTATTAGAGCCAATTAATGGCTATCTTATTCTTGGAGCTAAGTTATATGAGAATCCTGAATTTTATTCTGGATCATGGAATTTTGGCCCCTCTACTTCTGAAGTTAGAACAGTTGAAGAAGTTACAAATGATATTATTAGATATATAGGCAAAGGATCACTTGAAATAGAAAATATTAAAGGAGCCCAACATGAGGCAAATTTATTGCAATTAAATTGTGATAAAGCAAAACAAATCTTAGGCTGGTCACCAAGATGGGGCTCAGAAAAAACTATTTCTTCAACAGCTAAGTGGTATAAGGTATTCTTAGAAGGTGGAGATGTTGAGTCTTTAACAAAAAAACAGATTTATGATTTTTTTCAGGAGTTGTAATGATAGATGGAGTTTTAATTACCCCACTTAAACAAATCTTTGATGAGCGTGGTAAAGTTATGCATATGCTAAGAAATGATTCTCCAGTTTTTTCTAATTTTGGTGAAATATACTTTTCTTGTACCTATCCAGCAGCAATAAAAGCTTGGCATTTGCACACTACAATGATTCTGAATTATGCAGTAATTAATGGTGCAATTAAGTGTGTTTTATTTGACGATAGACCAGGAAGTAAAACACGTGGTAACGTCGAAGAGTATTTTTTATCACCTGAGAATTATTGCTTGATTACAGTCCCTCCAATGATATGGAATGGTTGGAAGGGTTTAGGTAGTGAGACATCTATTGTTGCTAATTGTTCATCAATAGCACATGATCCAAAAGAAATTATGAGAAAACCTGCCTCTGACTCATCAATTCCTTATGATTGGGATATTAAGCATAAATAATAAGGTTTTAAATGTTCTTATTGCCTAAAATTATTGAGCCTTAAATGAGAATCTTAGTTACAGGTGGATTAGGCTATTTAGGCGGTCGTCTAGCTCAGTATCTAGCAATTGATAAATCTAATACTATCATATTAGGTACAAGAAATCTTATTACCTCTATTGATTGGCTTCCCCAGGCTAGAATTGTCAATATTCTTTGGAACTCAAATACTGAGTTAGAAAAGATTTGTACTGGGGTTGATGTGGTTATTCATTTAGCAGGCATGAACGCTAAAGATTCCTCAAAAGATCCTTTATCAGCTTTTCAGGTTAATAGTCTCGCAACCTCAAGACTTCTTCAATCTGCAATTAAGCAAAATGTGAAGCGCTTTGTATATCTTTCAAGTGCCCATGTTTATAACAACTCCTTAACAGGAAAAATAACTGAAAAATCAGCTGTTAAAAATTTACATCCATATGCTGCAAGCCATAAAGCTGGGGAAGATGCAGTAACGTTTGCTCATCTTAGGGGTGAAGTTGAGGGAGTGGTGGTTCGTCTTTCTAATTCTTTTGGAGCACCAGCAGATATAAATGCTAATTGTTGGTCATTAGTTACAAATGACTTGTGTAGGCAAGCAATTCAACATAGCAAAATGACTATTAAAGATACTAAAATGCAAAGAAGAGACTTTATTTCGCTTACCAATTTCTGTAGAGCAATAAATCATTTGATTAGACTTCCAAATGCTCAATTAGAGAATGGGCTATTTAACATTGGAGGAGAGTGGACTCCAAGCATCATAGATGTTGCAACAATTTTATCTAAAAGAATTTATAAACTTCTAGGTAAAAAAATTGATATTGAGGCTCAAAGCTTAAATAAGGATTTAATAACTTTAAGTTTGGATTATGATATTTCTAAGGTTAAGTCAACAAACTTTAAGTTAATAAATAATCGCAATGACGAATTTGATGATTTGATCAGATTTTGTAACGATAGTTTTGGAGGTTAAAAATTGTCTTCCCCCTTAGTATCAATTATTATTCCAACTTTTAATAGAGAGAAGGAACTTAGCCGAGCTATTGACTCAGTATTTAAACAAACTTACACTAACTGGGAAGTTTGCTTAGTGGACAATAATTCATCTGATAATACTATCAACTTAATCAAAAGTTATAATGATTCTCGTATAAAGCTATACATGATTGAAAATAATGGAGTAATTGCAGCATCAAGAAATCTTGGAATTCAAAATGCTAAGGGAAAGTATTTAGCTTTTTTAGATTCTGATGACTGGTGGAAAAGAAAAAAGCTTGCAGAATCAGTCAAAATTCTAGAGCAAGAAGAAATTTCTGTGGTTTATCATGACTTATTTATTATTAATAAAAAAAATCAAAAATTTTTTTTTAAAAAAACAAAATCTCGTAAGTTAAAAAAGCCAGTATTTAATGATTTAATAATAAATGGAAATACGCTTTTAACTTCAAGTGTTGTTTTAAGAAGAGAAGTTATGACTAAAATTAATGGTTTTAATGAGGATAAGAATTTAGTTGCAATAGAGGATTATAATGCTTGGTTGAAGATTGCACTTGCTAATGAGAATTTCTTAAAGATTTCTAAAGTATTGGGATATTATTGGCTTGGTGGTAATAATACAAGTAATCCAAAAAGGTCCATACAGACCCTTGATGAATTAGAAAATAAATTTAAAGATATCATTGTGGACTTAAGGCTTTCTAAGAAAACTTATTGGTTTAGCTACAGCAGGGGGCGAGCTTACTATAAAATGAAAATGAGAAATAAAGCTTTGTTAGAGTTTTATTCTGCTTTAGCTAAAGATCCAGTTTTAAATATTAAATGTAAATCATTAATTATGATCGTGATTATAAGGTTTAAAAACTATTTAACTTTCTAGTATTGCTTACTATGATTATAAATTTTTTGACTAAATTTCTACATTTTCTAATTACAATAAAATGCAAGAATGATTAATAGTGTTAAAAAAGTTATCCTTGTCTTTGGAGGAAGTGGTTTACTTGGTGTTCATTGTCATCATTTATTAAAACACAACTTTGAACTAATCCTTACCTATAATTCAAATCAAATTCCTAGTGATAATTATGTGTTTTTCAATGCATTAAATAGTTCATTAGAGCTTGATAGACTACTCGTAAAATATCGTCCAGATATAATAATTAATGCGCTAGGCTTTGTTACTGTTGATGGGTGCGAGACTAGCCCTGAAATTGCTGACCGTTTAAATGTGGGCTTTGTAAAAGATTTAGTAATATCCTTAAAAAATAATAACCTTGATGGCGTCCATCTGATTCAAATTTCTAGTGACAGTGTTTATGGTCAAAAAAAAGACAATAACATTCAACCTTGGACTGAGATGGATCCATTGGAGCCTATGTCGGTATATGCAAATACTAAAATGAAAAGTGAGGCAGAAGCTTTTAATCATTCTGGCCCAGTTTCTGTGTTAAGAGTTGCTTTTTATGGAATTAATCCCTATTCAAAAGATAGCCTTCTATGGTTTATTATTGAAAATGCGATTAATAATAAAAAAATTGATGGATGGCAAAATATTTATTTTAGCCCTATTTCAGCAATTGCTTTTGTAGAAAAAATTCAATTGATCATTGAGAATACTATTACTGGTACATTTAATATAGGCTGTAGTGACTCTTGTAACAAATTTGAATTTATTGAGGCAGTTTTTGAAGGTATTGGGCATAAAGGAGAGATAAACCCTGTTAGTAATAATTCATTTAAGGGTCCAATCATCCGTCCAGAATATAGTGTGCTTGATTCAAAAAAGTTATCAGCAATCATCCCACTTGAATTAGGTTGGCGTAAAGATTTAAACCGATATTTAAAAAATGGTTTGAAATATCCTACATAAGGCATTTTTTTTTACTAAAATCTCAAAGATTAAGGACATCATGTGAAAAATTTTATTACAGTTCAAGGTCAGAACATTGGAGAGGATTATCCAACATATTTTATCGCAGATATAGCTGCGAACCATGATGGTGATCTTCAGCGTGCAAAAGATCTCATTGCTCTTGCAGCAGAGGCTGGTGCTGATGCTGTTAAATTCCAGCATTTTAAGGCCGAAAAGATAGTTTCTGATTTTGGTTTTCAAGAGTTAAAAAAACAACAGTCACATCAATCTAGCTGGGATAAATCAGTTTATGAAGTTTATGAGGATGCCTCAGTACCACGCGATTGGACTTTGGAGCTTCAAGAAACATGTAATGATTTTGGAATCCATTTTTTTTCTTCTCCTTATGATTTTGAAGCAGTTGATTTGCTAGATGAGGCCGGAGTTCCTGCGCATAAAGTTGGCTCTGGAGATATTACGTGGACGGCGATGTTAGAACGAATTTCAAAGTCAAACAAACCAATATTTATTGCTACTGGAGCCTCGGATATTAACGATGTAAAGCTAGCAATGAGTATATTGCAAAAATCAGAACAGCCACTTTGTTTGATGCAATGTAATACTAATTACACAGGGACTATTGAAAACCTAAAACATATTCATCTCAACGTACTTAAAACTTATTCTAAGATCTGGCCTGATATTGTTTTGGGCTTATCTGATCACACACCAGGGCATAGTACTGTTTTGGGGGCTGTCGCACTTGGTGCAAGAGCGATAGAAAAACATTTTACTGATGATAAGACAAGAAGTGGACCAGATCATGTATTTTCAATGAGTCCTTCTGAATGGCATGAGATGGTTAATCGAACGCGTGAATTAGAAGCTGCTCTTGGTAGTTCAAATAAATTTGTTGCAGAAAATGAAAGTGAAACTGTTGTTCTACAGCGTCGCTGTCTTAGAGCTACAAAAAACTTGACAGCTGGAAGTATATTGCAAAAAACTGATCTAGAAGCTCTTAGACCAGCAACTGTAGGAGCTGTTATGCCATATGAGGCAGATAAGATTTATGGCCGAATTCTTAAAAAAGATATACAGTATGGTGAGCATCTTACATTTTCAGCTTTTGAATAACCTTAAGATAGCCGTTATAATTCCCGCGTTAAATGAAGCTGAAACTGTAGGTAATGTTGTTTCAGCTTTATTGGTATATGATGTTATTGTCTTAGTAGTTGACGATGGATCTACTGATAATACCGCTCAGGTTGCCAGTTCAGCAGGAGCATTTGTTGTTAGTCACAAAGTGAACAAGGGTTATGAACAGGCGCTTGAAACAGGTATAGATACAGCTATTAGTCAAAGGCATGATATTGCTATAACGTTTGATGCAGATGGGCAATTGGATCCATGCGATTTGCAAAGGTATATTGATAAGATGAATAGTTCTAATGCGGATCTTGTTGTTGGTATTCGTGATTACCGAAATCGATATTCTGAATACTTACTTTCTTTATATGGACGACTTCGTTTTGGATTAATTGACCCACTTTGTGGAATGAAGTTATATCGTCTCAATATGGTTAAAGCTCATCTTCCTTTTGATCAATCAACACTTATAGGCATGGAAATGGCGTTTCATATGATTGATTCAGGTTGTAATTATTCTGAATTACCTATTCACATTAATAGAAGGCAAGATGTATCTCGTTATGGCTCGTCATTTCGAGGCGAAATGAATATTATAAGTGCATTATTAAAATCAATAAAAAAATTTGGTTTTATTTTAAATAAGAATTAGTTTGCATAAAGGGGCAGATGGAAACAATAAGTAAATATTTAGATAAAAACTTATCTATAATAACTTTTTTCTCTTGTGTAGGTTTGTTTATTTCTCACCCTTCATCTCTATAATCATGACCCTCAATAATTCATTATTAAATAAAGCAAACATAACTAGTTTGCTTTTTATTATTCTCTTCTATTTCTTTGTCAGCCCATTTTCAATTGAAGTTGATGGAAGAGGAGTTAGTGCTAATTATTTATTTATGTTATTTCCTCTTTTGGCTTTTTGTATAAATAAAGAAGTTGCTTGGCCACCCAAAAGCGTTTTTCTTTATATGTTAATGCTTAGTCTTATTTTTTTCATTGGAGCAATATATCAAGTTGAACAATATGATTTAATTATTCGAAGAAGCGCAAGTTTCATTATCGTTATGGGCATGTTTACATTTATGTTTGTAAAAATAGATTCAAATATGATTCAATCTTTTAAGATTGCTATTGTCCTATGGGCTTTATGGGAAGCTTTGATGACTATTATAGAGTTTATGACTATAGATGGTAATAGTCAAGGCTTTGGAGCTAAAAGAATTTTAGGAAGTCAGCGAATAGGATTTATCTATCTTATGGCATTCTGGCCCATAATAATGTTTAAGGCGCAAAATAATGCATCTAAGATTATAAAATTTATATTAGCATTTATTGTTTTTTCAGGCCTCTTAATGACATATTCTAGGTCAAGTGTTGTTGGATTAGTTGCAAGTATGGGGCTGTATTTCCTCCATATATTAAGCACTATGTTTAAAGGTAGTGAATCTTTTAGAGACTCAGTTTTGAAAGTCCTTTCAAAGCTTTACTTCATGTTTTTATTAATTTTATTAGCTTTTGTACTTTATCCAGGGACAATAAGTTACTATAAAAGTACAATTTGGGATTATATTTTTAAAAGCCAAGTTGAAGATACCCAAGATACAGATTTAAATCTATATAACAGCTGGGAAAGATACCAAAAAGATTTAGTTGAGTTGCAGAGGGAAAATGAGACTTCAAAGTATGAAGTTCGAATAAATTTACCACCAATAAGTCAGCTCGAACAAAAAAGTAGTTTAACTAGTGTTAGCCCTGTTCAGCAGCTTAATAGTATGCTGATTGATGTAGATTTGAAAGTTAAAAAAGCTTCAATAAAACAAGCTCAAGTTAATGTAAGTAGTTCAGATGCTTTAGATCTCCCACTTAAAACAGAACAAGAGATCAATAAAACACCTCAATTAAAAATCGAAGCAGAGAGAACTCCAAAAGAATCATTGACTGAAATTAAAGTTGAAGAAAAAGTGTTAGATGATGTAATTAAAGTTGAAGAAAAAGTGTTAGATGATGTAATTAAAGTTGAAGAAAAAGTGTTAGATGATGTAATTAAAGTTGAAGAAGAAGTGTTGGATGATCTATTTAAAATAGAACAAGAAAACAATAAACTCCTTCTGTTAAAAAACGAAGCAGAGAAAGATGGAAAAGAGTTATTGACTGAAATTCAAAATGAAATAAGACTTGCTGCTTTTCAAGAAAAATTAGCAATTGAAAAAGCCTCTTCCCTAAAGTTAACAGCTGAATATCAAAGAATATTAGCTATTCAATTAGCCCTTAAAGAAGATATTCTATTCAATAATTCTAATACTGCTGCTGACTTATTTTTGATAAATAGTATTATTATGAATGTAGTAACTAGTGATTATTATAAAGAAGTTCAAGCAGATATTAAATCAGCTAACTATGACCTTGAAAGAATAATCAAACTTGAAAACAGGATGCAGGGATTAGTAGCTCAAGAATGGAAAAAAATTCTTCAATCAACAAAAACTAGGGACCTAGATGAATTAAACGAAATAGCCAAGGAAGTACAAGATTACCAAAAATACACAGCAATGGAAGAAGTAACATATAAGGCTATGGCTTCTATTCAGGGAGATGTTGATGCAGCAGAAAATAATAAAATAATAATTTTAAGCAAGTTGATTCTCAGTGAATTGAAAACTATGCGTTATGATACTGAGAAACTAATGGCCTTAAAGTTAGCCTCTAGAGAAGTTATGACAATGGATACTGAAATTAATGAAGTTGAAGAATCGATTAATATTATTAATCAAGAACTTAATAATATTCAGAAAAGTATTTTAATTATGCAATCTTTAGAAACTAAAAGAGTAAGTGCTATTAAATCAAGAATAAGTGAAAAGAAATCTTCAGTTGGATATAGATACTTTATACATAAAAAAGTTTTCACTGAGGTTTTAAAAAATCCTTTTACTGGGAGTTCTTTTTTAGGAGTTTGGATTTTGTTTGAAGAGAAAACTGGTGCAGCCCATAGCCAATATCTTGATACTTTATTTAGAATTGGGATATTTGGATTTATCGTCTATTTGCTTTTCTTAGGAAAAGTTACTCTTTTCTTGCATAAAAAAGATTTAGGTTTATATTTAGGTTTTATTGCACTTTTAGTGATTTCACTCTTACACGAAACAATTAAATTAAGCCAAGGTGGCTTTATCTATGCTTTTCTATTTGCAATGTGGGCGCAAAGAAAGCATATTCTCTTAAAATAATGATAAAAAAACTTCTTAAGTCATCAGCTAGACCTCTTCTTAAGAAAATAGAGAGTTTTAAAAATATTCATCGTGGAGAAAGCTGCTATTTATTTGGAGATGGACTATCAATAAAATATTTTGATCTAAATAAATTTACAGATAAAATTTCAATACCCTGTGGATTTCTATTGTTTCATAATGATTTTAAAGTTCTCAATGCTCCTTATGCAATGCTGATTGAACCTTATTATTTTTATCCAATTTGTAGATACTCTCTAAATAAAAAAATTATTTTAAATAATATTCAAAAACAATATCGTAAAGAAATAAATCAAAGGAGTGATATTAATTTTTTTATTAACTTATCTAATTATCCTGTTTTATTATATAAAAATATTACGTATCTTCATTCAGATATTCCTGATAATTCCCTTGATGATGATTATATTTCTAATAAATTTAATTGCTATGAAGGGTCACTTAGAGCTCAAATAATGATTGCAATATATATGGGTTTTGATAAGGTATTTTTGGTAGGCCATGATTATACACACTCACCTACAAAGTCCCATCACTGGTATGAAAAAGGTTATGGAGTAACTACCCCAATGAAGGATTTCTCTAAAGAATTTCTTAATTACGCTAAAAATTTCATTGATATAATTACAGTCACTGTTGATAGTGAGAGTAATAATTTAGATTATATTAAATATAATGACTTATTTGGAGTTAAGTGTAAATTTCAAGAAAATAATCAAATATTAAAACCAAAATATTTAGATGCTTTAGCAACCCAGCCTTATAATATCTATTAAGTATGTTTTTATAATTGATAACTTCTATTAAACGAAGTGCTATTAATTGAAAGAGAAATAATTTTTAAAAAGTGGAGAAATTAATGTTCAATAATGGAGTGTTGCTAATTACTGGAGGTACTGGATCATTTGGTAATGCTGTCTTAAGAAGATTTTTAGACTCTGATATTGGTGAAATTAGAATATTTAGTAGGGATGAAAAAAAACAGGATGATATGAGGAGGAATTACTCTGACTCTCGCCTTAAATTTTATATTGGGGATGTAAGGGATTATTCTTCAATAATGAATGCCATTACAGATGTAGACTATATTTTCCATTCAGCAGCATTAAAACAAGTTCCTTCATGTGAGTTCTATCCAATAGAGGCTGTTAAAACAAATATTTTAGGAACTGAAAATTTGTTAAACGCAGCAATCAGTGCGAATGTTAAAAAAGTTATTTGCTTAAGTACTGATAAAGCGGTCTATCCAGTAAATGCAATGGGTATGTCTAAAGCATTAATGGAAAAAGTCTTTGTAGCAAAAGCCCGAAATGGTGGAAATAAAACCATTATTTGTGGAACTCGTTATGGAAATGTAATGGCATCAAGAGGTTCTGTCATTCCATTATTTGTTGAGCAGATAATTAATGGTCAAAAATTAACTATTACTGACCCTAAGATGACTCGATTTATGATGACTTTAGATGATGCAGTTGATCTGGTGCTATATGCATTTAAAAATGCTAAGCCAGGAGATATTTTTGTTCAAAAAGCACCAGCTGCTAAAGTAGAGACTCTAGCATATGCACTTTGTGAAATTCTAAATAAAAATTCAAGTGAAATTAAAATTATTGGTTCAAGGCATGGAGAAAAACAATATGAGTCGTTATTAAGTTCTGAGGAGATGTTGAATGCAGAAGATCTTGGAGAATATTATAGAGTTAGTCCAGATCTTAGAGACTTAAATTATAGTAAATATATCGATAAAGGAGAGCTAAATCTTATTAAATCGACGGAGTATAGCTCTAATAATACTAAACAGCTAGATGTAAAGGAGTTAAAGGAAAAATTATTAAAATTAGAAATTGTTAAAGCTGCTTTAAAGGGCGAAAGATTGGACAGTGAGGAGTAATTTTGAGGGTTTTAATTACAGGTTCCGAAGGCTTTATAGGAAAAAATCTAGTCTCTCATCTCTCTGAGCTAAAAGAAATTAAAGTAATAAGATTTTCAAAAAAACATACTATAAAGGATCTTGCAGAATTTATCAAAAATGTTGATTTTGTCTTTCATTTGGCTGGAGTTAATAGAACTGATAATAAAAAAGATTTTAAGCAAGTAAATCATGATTTAACAGAATCACTTTGTGATTTAATGTTTTTATCTAATAGAAAAATACCTCTTATTTTCTCCTCTTCAACCCAAGTAATTCAAGATAATGATTATGGTAGGACAAAATTATCTGCTGAAAAAATAGTAAATAATTATGCTAAAAATTCTGGTGCTAATACATTTATTTATAGGTTCCCAAATCTTTTTGGTAAATGGTGCAAACCGAACTATAATTCTGTAGTTTCAACATTTTGTAATAATATTGCAAATAATTTACCAATTCAGATTAATAATCCTAATCATGAAATGAAGCTAATGTATGTTGATGATGTTATGAGCGAATTTCTATCAGTATTATTTCAACGTGAAGATAAGCCTAGCATTGATAATATTCCTGTTTATGAAATCTCATTAGGAAAACTTGCTGAAAAAATACAAGAATTTCATAATAATAGAAGTTCTTTAACTATAGATAGGGTGGGATCTGGATTCATTCGTGCATTATATTCAACATATCTATCCTATCTAAAACCAAGTGCTTTTTCATATGAGTTGAATTCATTTTCTGACAAAAGAGGAATATTTGCTGAGGTTCTAAAGACTAAAGACTCTGGTCAATTTTCATTTTTTACCTCCAAGCCTGGAGAAATAAGAGGAGAACATTACCACCATTCAAAAAATGAAAAATTTTTAGTAGTTTCTGGGGAGGCTATTTTTAAATTTAAAAATATAATAACAAATGAAGAGTATTCTCTTATAAGTAATGGCGACAGACTTCAAGTTGTTGAAACAATTCCTGGCTGGGCTCATAGTATTGAAAATATTGGTGATTCTGAGATGTTTGTTATGCTATGGGCTAATGAAATTTTTAATAAAGAAAATACAGACACTTATACCTACTTAATTAATTATGAAAAAACTTAAAGTTGTTACTATTATTGGGACAAGGCCTGAGATTATTCGTCTCTCTTGTGTGATTAGGAAGTTTAATCAGTTTTTTGAACATGTGCTTGTCCATACTGGTCAAAATTATGATTATGAACTGAATGAAGTTTTTTTTACTGATTTGCAAATCAAAAAACCTGATTATTATCTCGATGCTGCTGGAGAAACGGCGTCCGAAACAATCGGAAATATTATTATTTCTATTGATAAGCTACTTGAAGAATTAAGGCCGGATGCAGTTATGGTTCTTGGTGATACAAATAGTTGTTTATCAGTAATTCCAGCAAAGAGAAGAAAGATACCTATTTTTCATATGGAGGCTGGGAATAGATGTTTTGATCAGCGTGTACCTGAAGAAATAAATAGGCGTATTGTAGACCATACAGCTGATATTAATTTAACTTATAGTTCGATTGCTAGGGAATATTTACTCTCTGAGGGCATTCATCCCTCTGGAATTATTAAAACTGGAAGTCCAATGCTCGAAGTATTGAATTTTTATAATGATAAGATTAACTCATCAAATATACTTCAAGAGCTTAATCTAAGTAAAGAAAAATTTATTCTTGTCAGTGCTCATCGAGAAGAAAATATTGATAGTAATATTAATTTTAATAACTTAGTTAAAGTTCTAAATAGTATTGCGAAACTTTATGAAATGCCTGTAATTGTATCTACCCATCCAAGAACTCAAAAAAGAATTGATGAGTCTGATTGCATTTTTCATGAGAACGTTAACTTAATTAAACCATTATCTTTTTCCAACTATGTGAAGTTGCAATTGGATTCTTTTGTAGTTCTTTCTGACAGTGGAACGATTAATGAAGAGTCTTCAATATTAAATTTCCCTGCATTAAATATTAGGGAAGCTCATGAACGACCAGAGGCAATGGAAGAGGCTTCAGTTATGATGGTGGGCTTAAATGAAAAAATTATCTTACAAGCTTTAAAAGTATTAAGTGAACAACCTAGAGGTAAAGAAAGACTATTAAATTTAGTTTCAGATTATAGAAATAATAATGTTTCTGATAAAGTTGTTAGGATTGTGTTAAGTCATATTGATTTTGTAAATAGAGTAGTTTGGAACAAGCATGAAAATCCTATATAAGGTTTATTGATAATATTATGAAAATTCTCATTATCACGCAGTATTTCTGGCCTGAAAATTTTAGAATTAATGACTTAGTCGGGGAAATGGCTACATATGGACATGAAGTCACTATTTTGACTGGATTACCTTCTTACCCTAAAGGTGAAGTATTTTCTGATTTTTTAAAGAGACCTAATGAATTCAATGAATATAAATCTTCTAAAATAGTAAGGGTTCCAATTATTACTCGAGGAAAAAGCAAATTAAAATTAGCTTTAAATTATTTAAGTTATGTTATTTCATCTATTATTATAGGAAGTTGGAAGCTAAAAGGAGCTAAGTTTGATATTATTTTCGTTTATGAGCCTTCTCCAATAACAGTAGGTCTTTCAGCTGTTTGGTTTAAGAAACTAAAGAAAGCTCCTGTGATATTTTGGACTCTCGATTTGTGGCCTGAATCACTTATAGCAGTAGACATTGTAAAATCAAAAGTACTCCTCTCATTTATTGGAAAAATAGTTAGTTTTATTTATAACCGTTGTGACTTGATATTGGCGCAATCGTATAGTTTTATAGACCAAATTAATAAATATTGTAAAGATGATGTTAGGATTGAATACTTTCCAAGCTGGTCAGAAGAGTCACTGCCTTCCACGGAAATAGCTTCAGAAGTTGAATTTAATAGCAGCACTTTTAATGTTTTATTTACTGGAAATATTGGGGAAGCTCAAGATTTTCCTTCAATAATTGATGCAGCTGAATGCTTAAGGAATGATAATGTAAGGTGGATAATAGTGGGAGATGGTCGTAAATATGATTGGTTAAAAAAAGAAATTATTCATCGAGATTTAAAATCTCAAATTATACTTCTTGGGGAATTTCCTATTGAAAGAATGTCTTCATTTTATAACCACAGCCAAGCTCTCCTAGTGTCACTAAAGCAAGATTATTTTTTATCTTTAGTTATCCCTGGTAAGGTTCAATCTTACCTTATGTCAGGTCTACCTATATTGGGAATGGTTGAAGGAGAAACTGAGCAGGTTATCAAAAAATCGGGTTGTGGTTATTCTTGTAAACCTGGAGATGGAAGGGCTTTAGCAGATATCGTTAAGCAAATGATGTCAACTTCTATTTCTGATAGGAGATTGATGGGAGACATGGGTAGAAATTTTGCTATTAAAGAATTTGATCGAAAAACCCTTCTAAAGAAACTGGAGTCATGGATGATTGAATATGCAAATAATTATGATAAGAAGTCTAGATGAGTAAGACTTTAATTACTGGTGGAAATGGATTTATTGGGAGAAGGCTCTGTTCAGAATTGACTGCGTCAGGAAGAAAAATAAAAAAACTTGTAAGAAAAACTAGAGAAAATGATAGTTCTGAGCAATATGAGTGCAATCTAGGTATTGATAAAGTTCCTGAAAATGTATTTGATGATGTGGATACAGTTTTTCATCTTGTAGGAGTTACTCATGATATTAATAATACCTCTATTGCGGATAGTGTTTATTATGATGTTAATGTTTCAGCTACCCTAGAGCTTGCAATATCTGCTGCAAAAAAAGGAGTTAAAAGGTTTATTTATATCAGTAGTGTCAAAGCTGGAGGTATACCTACTTGTGGTAAATGTATGACTGAGGAAGACCAAGCAAAACCTGAAGGAATATATGGAGAAACTAAGCGAGAAGCTGAAATAAAACTTCTTGAAATTGCTAATAAATTAGAATTGCATGTTTCAATAATTCGCCCTTCATTGGTATATGGCGTTGGCGTTAAAGGAAATTTGCGTAAAATGGTTGATGGTATTAAAAAAGGGTGGTTTCCACCTTTGCCAGAAACTGGTAACCGTCGGTCTATGATCCATGTTGATGATTTAGTAGATATATTACTTCTGGTAGAGAGAGATAAAAGATCTAATGGTGAAATATTTATTGCAACTGATGGAAAAAATTACTCATCAAATCAAATCTATAGGGCAATCTGTGGGTCTTTAGATAAAAGTGTTAAGAAATGGGTAGTGCCAAATATTGTTTTTATATTATTAGCAAAAATTGGTGATTTAGTAAATATGATTCTTCCATTTCCTTTTGATTCATATCGTTATCAAAAGTTGCTCGGAGATGAATGTTTTTCTTCAAAAAAGATACAGACAAAGCTTTATTTTAAGGCGAAGTATGATATTTTTTCATATGATAAATCAAGTTTTTCAGATAGCAGCTAAAAAAGGTTACAGAATTGATGTTAAATAATAAGCGTATTTTTGATCTAATAATGTGTGTGATTCTTGCTTTTATATTATTTATGCCAATGATAATTATTGCTCTTTCTGTATTTTCCACTTCAAAAGGACCAGTTCTTTTTTGGTCAAATCGAATTGGTATAAATAATAAGACTTTCAAAATGCCAAAGTTTCGAACTATGATGATAAATACACCAGTTATTGCTTCACATTTAATTAAAGACTCAAATAATTATTTGTCCCCAATTGGAGGTTTTTTACGTAAATTAAGTTTAGATGAATTACCACAAATTTTTTCTATATTCAAAGGTGATATGAGTTACGTAGGACCCCGTCCAGCTCTTTATAATCAATATGATCTTATTGAAATGCGAAAAATTAAAGGGATTGATAAGTTGCTTCCAGGCCTTACAGGATGGGCTCAAGTTAATGGAAGAGATAGTATTTCAATATCAGATAAAGTTGATTTCGACTTTGAGTATTTGAAACAAGGGTCATTTTTTTTTGATATGAAAATTATTAAACTTACAATTCTAAAAGTAATTAAGAGGGATGATGTCTCTCATTAAATTATCATGAATATAGACTCTATAGGTACAAGTAATACTATAAATATTTTAATAGGCTTAATTATTGTTTTTTGTTTTATTGTTATGCACTTTATTGAGATAGCATCTTTTGGCTCAAGAGTTGCTGGACGGGTTATAAATAGAGTTGCACTTGGAACAACTTTGCAAGTATCAATCATGACATTAAGTAGATTCTTTTTAGTACCCTTTTTACCTTTGTTAGCGTTTTTAGTAGAATCTGGGATTATTATTGAAGATTATCTAGTCTTAGTAATTGCTTCTTATTTAATGTCCTTTGTGGCGTCAATTATAATTTTGTTTAAATTGGACTTTTTTCAAAGTTTTTTTCAAAAAATATTTATTAATTATGATAATCATACAATTCTAAAGGCTTTTTTAGTAACAGTTTTTAACTCTAGAAAAAATATCAAATTAATTCATTTTAAAACATTTTCTTTAAAAAGAATTATAGTGAAAAAAGTTATTGTTTCTTGTATTGCCTATCTTTTTTTGATAACTGGATTTTTTATTTCTTTTATGTTGGCTATATTGTATCCAGAAAATAGGCTAACTTTAACCCAGTTTACTGCTACCTTTCATGGATTTGGTGCTATTATTGTTGCAATTTATTTAGATCCAATGCTTAGTCGATCAATTGATCTAAGTGAGAATGAAACCACTTGGATTGCAAATGTCTATTCAATTATACTAGGTAGAGTTTTGAGCTATTTTTTGGTTCTAACTGGTATGACTTGTTTTCTTGTAATTAAAATTTTTTAAAAAAATGAAAATTTCACTAATTTGTATTTTTAATTAGAGCTTTAATATAATCTAACTTCTTTTTACTTATACATCTATTTAATATGCTACTTAAAAAAACTACTTTACTTTCTCGAACTAGCAAGCAAGGAATAATGGTTCTTGCGGATTCTGTCTTATTAATATTAATACTATTTATTTCATTTTCATTTAGATTAAATACTTTATTTTGGCCAAATGAAAGTTTACTTTTACTAATATTTTGTGCTCCTATTATTGCGATTCCCATTTTTCGAAATTTTGGCTTGTATAGAATTATTATTCGCTTTATTGGTTTTAAATCTTTATGGGTTATTATTCAGTCAGCATCTCTATATGCTTTAATTTGGGGTCTATTGGTCTTTTTAACTGGAGTGGAAGGAGTTCCACGTTCAGTAATTCTAATTAACTGGCTTTTTGCAATAATTGTTGTTTCTGGTTTTAGGGTTTTTATAAGTTGGATTTTTTCAGAATATTTAGATCATAATTTAACTATAAAAAAAGTTGTAATATATGGAGCTGGGCCAGCTGGTAGGCAATTATCTAATGCTTTAAGTCAGTCATATGAATTTAAACCAATTGCATTTATAGATGATGATATTGAGTTACACAAGAAAAATATTAATGGTATGGAGGTTATATCTCGAGAGGATCTAAAAGAATTTATTAAAAGGAATGATGTTAAAGAAGTTTTGCTTGCAATTCCATCATTATCCAGAAATCAAAAAAGTCATATTATTAATTTTTTATCATTTTTACCTGTTACTGTTCGAACGCTTCCAAGTGTTTCTGAACTTACACAGGGGAAGGTAAAAATTAATGATTTACTGGAAATTGATATAAGAGATTTATTGGGCAGGGATTCAGTTAAGCCAAATTCAGAACTTCTTAAAACAAATATTACAAGCAAAACAGTTTTAGTAACCGGCGCTGGAGGCTCGATTGGCTCAGAGCTTTGTCGGCAAATATTATTGCTTAAGCCTAAACAATTAGTGCTTTATGATATTAGTGAGCCTTCTCTTTATCAAATTGAGCAAGAATTAATAGATATTAATATACTTAACGTGGAAATAATCGCAGTTATTGGTTCTATTTCTGATGGTAAGAGAATGAAAATAATTTTTAAGCGTTATCGCGTTCAAACAATATACCATGCAGCAGCCTATAAACATGTCCCTCTAGTTGAGTTCAATCCGTCACAAGGTATACTCAATAACGCTATTGGTACAATGATAGCTGCACAAGCTGCAATGTCTGCAAATGTTGATACTTTTGTTTTGATTTCAACTGATAAAGCAGTGAGACCCACGAGTGTTATGGGTGCCAGCAAACGAGTTGCTGAATTGGTCTTACAAGCATTTGCCCAAGAATATAATATATGCTTTACTATGGTGCGTTTTGGGAATGTACTCGACTCAAGTGGTTCGGTAATTCCATTGTTTAAAAAACAAATAAAATCTGGTGGGCCTGTGACCGTTACCCATCCCAATGTAGTTCGATATTTTATGACTATACCTGAGGCAGTAGAATTAGTTATTCAGGCGGGAGCTATGGCAAAGGGTGGAGAAGTATTTGTGTTGGATATGGGTGAGCCTATTCGAATTCATGATTTAGCTGTAAAGATGATTAAATTAAGTGGCTTACAGGTTTTAGATGCAAATAATCCTGAAGGTGATATTGAAATTCAATATACTGGATTAAGACCTGGTGAAAAGCTTTATGAAGAGTTATTTGTTGATGGTATTTTTCTTTCTACTGAGAATAAGCTGATAATGCGTGCTGAAGAAGAAATGATAAATTGGGATAAATTAGAGCCAGTCTTAAGTCAAATCAAAGAAGCTGCAATAAATGCAGAAACGGAAAAAATTTATAAGCTTCTCACCCAACTTGTTCCCCAATTTAATCTAACAACTAATAGTACTGATGATACTAAAAGAATTGATAAAAATTAGGAATAAAATAATATCCTGTTATCTAGACTAGATGTTAATGTTGAGCTTATTAGCAAAATAGTTAGTGGCTTCTAAGTAGCCTTTTACATCACCACAATCAAAACGCTCCCCTTTGAATTTATACGCAATAACTTTGCCTCTTTTAGCTTGAATAAGAAGAGCATCTGTGATTTGTATTTCTCCGTTTTTGTCAGGCTTTGTATTTCTTAAAATATCAAAAATATCAGGTGTTAATATATAACGTCCAATAATTGCCATATTACTTGGCGCTTTATTTGGCTCAGGCTTTTCTACCATATCAGTAACTTGATATACATTATTTGAATTATTGAGCATATTTCCAGCAATAATTCCATATTTGTTGGTTTGACTCATTGGTACTTCCTCAATAGCTATGACTGAACATTGATGTTGATTATATATTTCAATCATTTGTGAGATTACTCCATTTTCATCACAGTAACATAGATCATCAGCGAGAACTACAGCAAAAGGCTCGTCGCCAATAAGAGCTTCACCAGTAAGGATAGCATGACCTAACCCTAACATTTTTTTTTGACGGACATAGGTAAAGGTAGATTTATTAATTATCTCCTTGATTTCTTTTAAATAGTGCTCTTTAGAAGTACCAATTAATTGTGACTCAAGTTCATATGAATTGTCAAAGTGATCCTCAATTGCGCGTTTTCCTCTACCTGTAACTATAGCTATATTAGTTATTCCAGCTGATAAAGCTTCTTCAACACCATATTGCAGTAAAGGTTTAGTGAGGATTGGAAGCATTTCTTTGGGGACAGCTTTGGTGGCAGGAAGAAAACGTGTTCCGTATCCAGCTGCAGGGAAAAGACATTTATTTACCATCAATTTGTATTTAATCTTAAAATATAATTATACAATATTTTATTTATAATTTTTTCCATATCTAGAGCTTGCTCGAGATACTGCTAGTGATTGGTAAGTTGGATTTTGATAATTACTTATAAAATTATTATAAATTAATAAATAATATAATAATGCTATTCAAAATTAAATATCAGTGATTTCAATTCTGAATATTAACTCTTATATTTTTAGATGATGGAGATGAATATTATGCCTGATGAAGATCAATTTTTGATTACCATGTATACTGACTGTTGTTTAAAATCTAACAGAAATTTTATTGACTAATGATAATTACAAAAACACCAATTAGAGTAAGTTTTTTTGGAGGTGGCTCTGATTACCCAGAACATTTTCTTAAATATGGTGGTCAAACAATTTCAATAGGTATTAATAAGTATTCATATATTTCAGTTAAAAAGCGAAGTTTAGCTCATAGCGATAAAATACTTCTGCAATATAATAAAACTGAAAAAGTTGATTCAATTGATGATATTGAGCATCCATCTTTTCGTGAGTGTATGCGTTATATGAATTGTGACGATAATATTGAAATTCACTACACTGGAGATTTGCCAGCACGGACTGGTCTTGGCTCTAGCTCTTCTTTTACAGTTGGCTTATTGCATGCTCTTCATTGCTATCAAAATATTTCAGTAACCCAGCAAGAGCTCGCAAGGCTTGCAGTTTTTATCGAAAGAGAGCGAATAATGGAAAATGTAGGCTACCAAGATCAATATTCTGCTGCAATCTCTGGACCATTGCATTTGACTTATGCAGTGGATAATACAATTAGTGTTTCGAGATTGAATTTAACTAAGCAAAGAATTACTGATCTAGAAAACCATTTGATGCTTTTTTATACTGGAATTCAACGATATGCAAACAACATATTAGTTGAGCAAATAGAAAAAACCATTTCTGGTGAAATTACTAATGAACTCAAGACAATATCTAGCTTTGTTGATGATGGTATAAATATTTTAAATAGTCACTCCTCAATTATTGATTTTGGAGTTCTTATGAATGAGTCATGGATCATAAAAAGAACATTATCTTCTTTATTGAGTAATGATTTTATAGATAACGCATATAATCGTGCTCTTGCTGCAGGAGCTTCTGGGGGAAAATTATTGGGTGCCGGTGGCGGAGGCTTTTTGTTAATAGTTTCTGCTCCAGAATTTCAAAGAAACGTTGAGCTAAAGCTTCATGACATGGTTAGAATTAATTTTAATGTTGATTTAGATGGTACCAAGTTAATATATAAAGAATGAAGAGATGATAAAAATTAATCATGAATTTTGGAATGGAAAATGTGTTTTAGTTACTGGAGGATCTGGTTTTGTAGGCAGAAATATACTTCCTTTAATAAATAAAACTTCAGCTACAGTAGTGGCGCCAACTCATTCTGATTATGATTTGTTAGAGCAAGAAGATATAAGAGACATGTTAAAAAAATATAGACCAGATATTGTCCTACATTTAGCTGCCTTAAGTGGTGGAATTATGGCTAACAAAGATCAACCTGCAGATTACTGCTATAAGAATTTATATATGGGTACCTCAATGATTCATGAGTCTTGGAGTTATGGTGTTGAGAAATACATTTCTTTAATTGGTGGTTGTAGTTATCCAGCTAATGCCAATAATCCTATTAAGGAAGAGTTTCTTTGGGACGGTTATCCTCAAAAAGAAAGTGCGCCATATTCAATTGCAAAAAAAATGTCACTTGTTCAGTCAAATGCATATCGCAAACAATATGGTTTTAATTCAATAATACTTGCGCCAGGTAACCTTTATGGTCCACATGATAATTTTGATCTTAAGGCATCGCATGTTATACCTGCTTTAATAAGAAAGTTTAATGAGGCTAAAAAAAATAAAATAAAAAAAATTGATGTCTGGGGAACAGGTAGTGCTATTCGTGATTTTATTTTTATTGAAGATGCCTGTGAAGCAATATTTTTAGCTATTCAAAACTACAATGATTCAGAATTAGTAAATATCTCATCTGGGTGTGCTATTTCAATTCGTGAGCTTGTTGAGCTTATTGCTGATTTGACAGGGTATGAAGAAGAAATTTATTGGGATACAACTAAACCCGAGGGACAATTAATGAAAGTTTTTTCTGTAGAGAGAATGAAAAATTATCTTGATTATGAAACATCACATACTCTTCGAGAGGGTATCTTTAAAACAATTAAATGGCTGAATAATAACTATTCTTCAGCTAGGCTAAGTGTAGACAAGTAATGAAGACGGTTGTTTTAATTGGTGTAGATGGATTTGTGGGGCAGGCTTTTTATCAACTTCTTTCTTTAAAATCTAGTATTGATCTTATTTGCATAAATCGTGATAACTATTTTGAAAAGACTGGCACTGTTAGTGACATAGTGATTGATTTAGCTGGTAGCTCCAATAAATATATTGCTCAGAATAAGCCTTTTGATGATTTTCAAAGATCTGCATATCATTGCCTTAATGTATTAAGAGATTACCCTTCACAGAGGCATGTTCATATATCTAGTGTAGATATTTATAATTCTATTGATAATCAATATAAAACTAAAGAAGATATTAGTATAGATATAAATGATTTATCAAATTATGGGTTTCATAAAAAAATATCTGAAGAAATAGTACAATATTATTCAAATGACTGGCTAATATTTAGACTTGCTGGAATGGTTGGAAAAGGAATAAAAAAAGGCCCAATTTATGACATTTTAAATGGATTACCTATATTTATTAATCCAGAATCTAGATTCCATTTTCTTAATACACTAGAGGTTGCAAAAATAATATGGTCGATAATAGAATTGGACTTTAGTAATGAGATTTTTAATGTTTGTGGACAAGGAAATATTAGTTTAAAAGAGATTTCTAAAATGGCTAAAATGGAATTAAACCTTGCTGAGGTCAATAAAGATAGCTTAATAAGAGTATTAAATATTAATTCGACTAAAATACAACAATATTGTAATATTCCTGAGTCTAAGGATGCAATTAAAAAATACTTGTCTTCAATAAATTCTATCTAAAGTTAAAAGTGAAAATACTTATTATTTCTGAATATTATTGGCCAGAAACCTTTGCAGCTGGAATTTATATTACTGAGCTTGCAGAATCTCTAGTAGCTAATGGAAATGAAGTCACAGTGCAAACTTCATTTCCTCATTATCCTGAGGGTGAAATATGGAAAGCATATAAAGGAAAAATATCTTCAAATGAAATCAGAAATAATGTAACAATAAGAAGAAGTTATTTGTATGCTGTAAAAAGAGATAAGCCAATTATTATTAGAGCATTAACAACTTTATCTTTCTCATTTACTACATTCTTTTCATCTATCTTTAGCAACAAGCAAGATATTATTTATACTGTATACCCAATACTTCCCCTTGCATTGTCTTCACTAGTAATTTCTAGAATAAAAAAATGTCCAATTGTTTTTGGAGTGAAAGACTTATCAATAGCTGGATTAGTTAATTCAGGAAAATTAAAGAATAAATTATTAGAAAGAATCTTATTATATTTTGAAATTAGATTATATAAATCTGCTACTAATGTTCAAGTGGCAACATTAAATCAATTAAATTATTTAAGTAAATTTGGCATATCAAAAAATAAAATTACGTTGATACCTGATTGGGTTGACTCATCTGTAATTAGGCCACAGGATAAGTTTAATAATATTAGAAAGAATAATCTTTTAGATAATAAGTTTCTACTAGTTTATTCTGGCAATATGGGGTATTCCTCGGATTTAAAAACAGTAATTGAATCAGCAAATATCTTAAAGAATAATAAAGAAATTCATTTTTTATTTGTAGGGGATGGTGTTATTAAAAAAGAATTATTAGAATTATCAGAAAATTTAAATCTAAAAAATATTACCTTTTTACCTTTTCAAGACAGAGAAAATTTTCTTGAGGTTTTAGCTTCTTCAGATATGAGCTTAATCACATTAAATAATAACTTTACAACTGTATCCTCTCAAGGAAAAATGTATAGTATTATGTCATCAGGGCGACCAATTTTAGCTGTTATGAGTAAAAAAGCTTGGGGAGCTAATTTGATTATTGATGAGAAAATTGGTAGCTGTATTGATCCAGGTGATGCTAATAATTTAGCTCTAGAAATTGAATATTGGCTCGATAATAGAGATCAATTAGACGAAATGGGTAGAAGAGCTAGAAAAGTCATTCAAGACAATTTTTCTCGAGATATATCAGTGTCTAAATTTGAAAAATTATTTAATAACATTATTGATTAATATATATTTTTATCATGAAAGCCATAATACTCGCTGGAGGACTAGGAAAGCGTCTTCGAAATACAGTAAAAAACTTACCAAAACCAATGGCTCCAATTAATGGAAGGCCGTTTCTTGAGTATCAGATGGATTATTGGATTAATCAGGGAATTACGCACTTTATTCTCGCAGTCGGTTATCTCAACAAAATAATTATTGATCACTTTGGCTCAAAATATAAAGGAATTTCTATTGAATATTGTATTGAGAAAAAACCTTTAGGGACTGGTGGAGGAATGTTGTCAGCTGCAAAGAATATTAATGAAACATTTCTTGTTCTCAATGGAGATAGTTTTATTGAGATTGATTTAAAAAAATTATATAATTTTCATAATAATAATAATTCTATGTGGACACTGGCTCTTTTTAAGGCAGAATTAAATGAGCGTTATATGGGTTTAGAGGTTGATGAAAATTGGAGAATTATTTCTTTAGACTCTAACGAGAAAAAACCAAATTATTATTTTAATGGTGGTGCATATCTTATAAACCCCTCTATATTGAGAAAAATAGATTTTTTGGAAAATTCAAAAGTATCTTTAGAGAATGAATTATTACCATATGTATTGACTTCTGGTGCTGAAATCTATGGATTGCAGTGTTCAGGAAAGTTTATTGATATTGGAATTCCTAAAGACTATTTTCGTGCATCTAAAATACTCTATTAAAATTAAGATTTACAAAACTAACTAAAAATTATAGGAAAAAAATGTCTTACAATATATTAATTACTGGTGGAGCCGGCTACCTTGGATCAACAATGGTTCCAGAATTTCTTGCAGATGGACATAATGTAACAGTTTTAGATAATTTTATGTTTAATCAGGCTAGCTTAAATCATTGCTGTTTTCATCCCAATTTTAAAATTGTTAAAGGTGATATACGCCAAAAAAATACCATGATAGAATTAATGAAGTCTGCAGATGTAATTATTCCATTAGCAGCTCTTGTTGGCGCACCACTTTGTACTTTAGACCCTGTTGGTGCAGCTACTATTAATCATAATGCTATAGAGTTGATGATAAGTTTATTATCGCCAGATCAAATAGTTCTTATGCCGACCACAAATAGTGCCTATGGTACTGGTGATAAAGATAATTTTTGCAATGAGCAATCTCCTTTAAGGCCAATTTCACAGTATGCGATTGAGAAAGTAGAGGTTGAAAAAAAATTAATGCAGCATAGCAATGCAATTAGTTTTCGTTTGGCGACAGTATTTGGTATGTCGCCTCGAATGCGAATTGACTTACTGGTTAATGATTTTACATATCGTGCAGTAAATGATAAGTTTGTTGTACTTTTTGAAAGTCATTTCAAGAGAAATTATATACATGTCAAAGATGTTAGTAGAGTATTCCAACATGCTTTAAGTAATCATTCAATAATGAAGGGACAAATTTATAATGTTGGGCTCTCAGACGCAAATGTTTCAAAAAAGGAGCTTTGTGAGATTATCCAAAAGCAATTACCGGACTTCATTTTTATAGATGAACAGATTGGAAAAGATCCTGATCAAAGAAACTATATTGTTTCTAATGAAAAAATAGAATCTAGTGGTTTTAAAACTAAATTCTCTTTAGATGATGGTATTAAAGATCTTATAAAAGGCTACACCATGATTAAAAATAGTAACTATGGAAATATTTAAATACCTTACTTCACTATATAGGAATTAAAATGAAATTGTTTGATCAACTAACTAATTATGAAGAATATTTAGCGGAAAATCCGTTTCATAAAGCTTTAGGTGTCCATGTTGAAAAATATGGCGCTTTAAATAAAAAAATAACTAGACCAACATACTTATCTGTCGATCCTGAAAATAAAATTCCTTTTTCTGAAGAGATGGATGATTTAATTCGTTTACATTATTTGGTTACATCTAGGAAGGTTACAACAATTTTAGAAATTGGTGTTGGTAAAAGTACTATTGCATTTGATCATGCAATTGAACAGAATAAATTAAAGTATGGTGACTTTGTAAATAAAAATTTAAGGAGATCTAACCCTTTTGAATGCCATTCAGTTGATAATAATAAACAATGGATTGAAACAACTAAAACATCAAATACTATTAAAAATGTTACTTTTCACTATTGCCCTTGTAATGTAACAACTTTTAATGATCGAATTTGCACTCTTTATGATAATTTTCCAAATATCTGTCCTGATCTAATTTATTTAGATGCTCCTGATCAGTTTTCTCCAATTGGGAATGTAAGAGGTATTTCAACAAACAATCCAGATAGATTGCCAATGTCTGCAGATATTTTAAGTTTTGAGCATTTTTTATTGCCAGGTACTCTTATAGTTGTTGATGGAAGAACTGCTAACGCAAGATTTTTAAAATCAAATTTGCAAAGAAATTGGGATTATCACCATTCTGAAGAATATGACCAGCATTTTTTTGAGTTAAAAGAAACTCCTTTAGGCGTTTATAATCAAAGACAAATTGAATTTTGTTTAGGGCTAGATTGGAATAAATAAGTAAAAAAATAATCTTAAAACTATCTAGATTTTTATTTATCATGGCTATATCTTGAATATTTTTATTCTTTCCTGGTTGAGTGATAGTTAATTATTAAATAATTTTATATTGTCTTTAAGGAGTTTGTAAATGCATATTTTAGTTACAGGTGGCGCTGGTTTTATAGGGTCAAATCTATGTGATTATTTAATCCTTAAAGGATATAAAGTTAGTGTAATAGATGATTTGAGTTCAGGTGATATTTCTAATTTATCATCAATAATTGATAAAATATATTTCTACCAAGAAAATATTGAAGTTTTTAATTTTAATAAGCTATCTAATATTGATTCAGTTATTCATTTAGCTGCTCAGGTTTCAGTTAGCGTTTCGATCTCTAGTTTTGGAACAAGCTCATCTTCAAATATATTGGGTGCAATAAGGGTGATTGATTATTGTAGACTTAATCAAGTTCCACTAATTTATGCTTCTTCGGCTGCTTTATATGGGAATCTTGAAGTAAGTGATGATTTAAATTCAAAAATTGACCTTTTAAGTCCTTATGCAACTGATAAATATATGCTGGAAACTTATGCAAAAACTGCCTTTAAAAACTATCAATTGTCTAGTATTGGTTTAAGATTTTTTAATGTATATGGTCCACGTCAAGATCCTTCAAATGCTTATTCAGGTGTTATATCAATATTTATAGATCGATTATTAGGTAACAAAAATATTATAATTAATGGTGGATATCAAACACGAGATTTTATATATGTTGAAGACGTTGTTAAAGTAATTTTTAAGTCAGTTTTGATTGCAAAAAACACAGTTCTTTGTGAGCAAGTAAATGTATTAACTGGTAGGTCTATTTCTATTGATGAGCTTGCTAATATTTTGATGGAGGAAATGGCTGTTAATTCTGAGAAAGAATATAATGTTCTTCCTGAGGGTGATCCAAAAGGATCTAGAGGTACAATAGAAAAAATACAAAGTTTATTAAAAATTGATTTGAATAATATGATTAGTATTAAGAATGGGCTATCAAAAACAGTTAAATTTATTGCTGGTAGTTGAGCTAGTGAGTTTTTTTAAAAATATATCGATTAAATACTGTAATATAAACTTACAATTAATCAAATGCTTGATTTTTAGATATAAAAATTTTCTAATTAAAAACTTACTTCGTTAATAATGAGTCTAATAGTCGGAATTGATGCTTCACGAAATAGATCAGGAGGAGCAATAGCACATATAATTGGAATTCTAATTGATTTTAATCCTTCAAGACATAATATTAAAGAAGTTCATATTTGGAGTTTTCGCTCATTACTTGATCAGTTACCAGATTATCCTTGGTTAATTAAACATAATCCAAAAGAACTGGAAAAATCACTCTTTAAACAATTGCTATGGCAAGTATCTACATTTACTTCTGAGTTAGAGCTAATAAACTGTGACATCTTATTTAACTCCAGTGCTATTACTCTTTGTCGCTTTCAACCAATGGTTGTTTTAAGTCAAACTTTGATCTCCTACGAGCCAGGTATTTTGAAGTATTATGGTTTTAGCATTGCAAGATTACGCTTTTTAGCAATTCATGTGATTCAAAATTTCGCTTTTCGTCGTGCTCAAGGGGTCATTTTTCTCAGTCACTATGCTGGCGATCTTATACAAAAATCATGTGGTTTGTTCAAGAACATAGAGTATGTGCCACATGGTGTAAATGAAATTTTTAAAAAAAAGCAATCGATTATTGATTGGCCAAAACAAAAAGAGCGAGCTATTCGCTGTGTGTACGTTTCTGATACCTCTATGTATAAAAATCAGTGGAATGTTGTTAAGGCAATTTCAATATTAAGGGAGCGAGGCTTTAATCTTACTCTTTGCCTTGTAGGAGGTGGTAAAGGCCCCGCTCAAACTTTGCTAGATAATACAATTTTAGATTTACAGGAAAATGAGGTTTTTGTGGAACAAATTAATTTTATATCTCATGAATTTCTTCCAGATTTACTAATTGAAAAAGACTTATTTATATTTGCCTCAAGTTGTGAAAATTTACCAATAACTCTTATAGAAGGAATGGCTATGGGATTACCAATTGCTTGCTCTGATAGGGGCCCAATGCCTGAAGTACTTCAGGATGGAGGGGTGTATTTTGACCCAGAAAATGAAGATTCAATTACTGATGCTATTGAGAAAATTCTTCTATCTGCTGACTTAAGGGTATCTATTTCTAGAAAAGCTAAGTTGCTTTCTCAAAAATATAATTGGACAAAATGCTCCAATGAAACTTTTGAATTTATTACTAAAACCTATTTTCAGTCTAATTAAGTTAGATAGTGATTGTTATCAGATTTTGGATAATTCAGATTATTAAACGATCATTTAATGTAAATTTAACATCGTTTAAAAATCACACTGATATAAAATTGATGGAATAAAGCGACAAAAGCTATTTGAAATGGAAATTGATCGAAGATACGAGACCAAATTCAGTGTGTCAGAACTTAATCGTAATGAAATAGAAAATATTATTAAGTCTCATCCTGCTATGTTTCATGAAATATATTCTAAGAGAACAGTTAATAATATATATTTTGACAGTTCTGATTTAACTAGTTTTATAGATAATATTGAAGGTGAGAGAGATAGAAAAAAAGTAAGAATAAGATGGTATGGAGATTTGTTTGGCACATGTAAAGAACCAACTTTAGAAATAAAATATAAGACAGGGCTATTAGGGTGGAAAGAGCGTCATAATTTAAATGACTTCAATTTAGATAAAGAGATTTTTTTTAACTATAAAGAGATTTTCAAAAATTTATCTGAGACTATTAAGTTCGATATATTAAAGCTAGGTCTTGGGTTTCTTAATCCAACCCTTCTTAATTGTTACGAGAGAACTTATTATTTATCTTTTGATAAAAAATATAGAATTACTTTAGATAATAAAATGGAGTTTTATTCTATTAATCCAGTTAGGAATTATTTTAAAACATTTGCTGATGATGAAAAAACAGTTATTGAATTAAAATATAATCAGCATCATGCTGATGGTGCAAGGGCCATTTCTAACAATTTACCATTTCGTGTTACAAAAAATTCAAAATATGTTATTGGGATCGATAGGCTAAGAAATTGGAAATGATAAAAGCAAATGTGCTCCTTATATTGACAATATGCTGCCTAATATTTGTTCTGCTTATAATGTCAGTTCCCCCTTTAAAAATAATTAGTATTGAGTCATTAAATGGTCATTGGAAAGGTATATATAAAAATAGTAATATTATTTTAGTAATGAAAAAAAATAACACATGTTCTCTAGAATTTCTTGATAAAACCTCAACTAATTCATCAAGATTCAATGGAGATTGTAGTATTGATAAGAGTAAAATTCCCCATACTTTTATTATGACTAATATTCCTGAAATCAACACATCGTTATACTCACTTATTGTGCCTATTAAAGATAATATTATTCATATTGCGGAGTTTTCTAGTAGATGGAAGTTGCGGCCAATTGCTCTTAATCAAGAAAACACAATTATTTTTAAAAGATATATTAATTAAACGGAGAAAAAAATGGATGGTATTAATTTTGATTGGGAAAACTATTTAACCCAAGCGCAGGCGCAAATTTCTTCACCTGAATTTATTATAAGTCTCGCTTTAACTGCAATAACTGCGCACATTCTTAAGACAGTTTATGTAAGATTTGGACAAGCACTGTCAAATAGGAATAGTTTTGGCAATATATTTGTTCCTATGGCAATGACAACTATGGTTATCATTACTATAGTTAAATCTTCGCTTGCATTATCTCTTGGACTTGTTGGTGCACTTTCTATTGTTCGATTTAGGGCGGCCATTAAAGAGCCTGAAGAATTGGTATATCTTTTTATATGTATTGCAATAGGCCTAGGTTATGGTGCTAACCAAATAAATATAACCATCATAGGGTTTATAATGACAATTTTAGCTGTAGCTTTAATTCGTAGATCTGCTTTTAAGGTTGAAAAGTCAAACGTTATGTATTTAACGATCAGTAAAAAGTCAAAGACAAGACTTAACATTGAAAAAATACTTGAAGTACTAGAGATAAACTCTTTCGAAGTTGATTTAAAGAGACTAGATGAAAGTCCATCTAATAACGAAGCATCATTTATAACCACATTTCAAAATAAAGCCCAACTTCTTAAATTGAGAGAGGAATTGTTTAAACTTGATAGTGAGCTAGAGATTACCTTTCTTGATAATACTAAGATTTTCTAATTGTGAAAATTAAGTCCCAAAAAAATACCCAGAATTTTGAATTAAATCGGGAAAGTTTTTCTCATGCTCTAAAGATTAAATCTTTCTTGTTATTTTTTACATCAATGATTGTAGTTTTTTTACTTAGTTTAACTTTGATTTGGTATGGCGCAGTTTTGCAAAAAAATCAAACTATGGCAACAATGCAACAATTAGTATTTAATGGTTTAGAGACTAAACTTTCGGTTTTTAGTAACTATTTGTCCGGTTTTTTATCATCCCCAGATAGAATATATATTGATGTCAACTTTGAAGGTATGCAGCTGCTAAATTTTGCAAGAGAGTCTGCACTATCAAAAGGCATAATTACTGACGAAGAACAAGAGGTATCTGTTAAGGCAAAATTATCTGTTGGCTCTAGAACATACAATGTTAAGCTTTCGCCAACAGGTCAGAATTTAGATATGATTGGAAGCATTGACAAAAGGGCATTCAAAGTTAAAGTGATGGAAGGGAAAAAGATTTATGGTATGCAAGAATTTAAATTACTTCCACCAATTTCAAGGCATCATATTGTAGAGTGGATAGGGCATGCGCTAGAAAATAAAGAAGGGTTGATTGCTCTAAGGTATTTTTTTATTGAGGCAACTTTAAATGGAAATAACTTAGGCGTTTATGCTGTTGAGGAGCACTTTAATAAGGAATTATTAGAAAATAGAAAAGCTCGTGAAGGAATTATTTTTTCAGCAAAACCTGATAAATTAAAAATATTTAATGAAAAAAAAATTAGCAAGAACCCCAATAAAAAAAATCAAGTTAGGCTTTTAAAATCTGCATTACAAAGTGTAAAGAATAATGAAATAGATATAGCTAGAATTTTTGATTTAAATAAATTTGCATCTCATTTTGCAATTGTTGATTTAATGGACGGCTATCATGCTGTTGGTGATAATTCCTTTTACTACTTTAATCCTGTAACAAGTTTAATTGAACCTATTACACGTGAATATAACTCTTTACGCTATTCTGGAGGGCAGCCAAATGTAAGTGAATTAATGATTGAGATGTCCCAGATAGATGGAGATGGTTGGGCTTTTGCAAATAAGTTATTCAAAAATAAAGAATTTGTATCGAAGTATATTTCACAACTCTTAAAATTATCAGATCCAAAATATCTTGATGATTTTTTTGAGGAAATAGATGAAGATTTAAGTTTACAAAAAAACATACTATATAGAGATGATCCTTTTTATAAATTTCCTAAAGAATATATGTATGAAAGGCAGAAACAAATTATAGGAAGGCTAAGTCAAGATTTAAATATCATAGCCAATATTGACGAAGATAATCTTGCTTTGTTTGATATTGAAGTTAAAAATAATTCTTTATTTCCAATTGAATTAATTAAAATTTTTTCACCTAATCAAGATTTTGAATTATATTCAAATAATATTATTTTTCCTGGAAAAAAAATATCTCTTTCAATTGAATTAGAACCCAATATGTCAGTTAATGATTTTAATTTTAGTTACAAAATATACGGTAATAATAATTTATTAAGAGAGAAAATTGTAGTTCCAAAGTCATTTATTTCAGGAGTTTCTTTGCCTAATTTATGGAATACATCAAATGATTATTTGTTTAATGATAGTGATGTTGTTGTTGACCACGCGAAAATGACAATTTTGTTTGATAAAAAAGTTATAAATTTAAGTAAAGATTTATTTATTCCTGAGAATTTTATTATCAATGGCCAACCTGGTTTAACGATAAACCTTTTAAATGGGGCTACTATTTATTCAAAATCCCCATTTAATTTTAAGGGCTCATTAACTAATCCAATAAAAATTACTTCATTGGATCGAAAAGGAGGTGGCCTAGTTATAATTGGACCAAAAAAAAAGAGTATATTCATTAATACCATTTTTGAGCATTTAACCTCTCCAAATATTGGAAGTTCTGGATTAACTGCAAGCATAACTATTTATGATAGTAATGCATTTTTTAAGAGCTGTATTTTCCAAAATAATATATCTGAGGATTTTTTAAATTTAATACGTTCTGAGTATGAACTCAGCGATTCGTATTTTAATGCTGTGAAAAGTGATGCTTTTGATAGTGATTACTCAAAAGGCAAAATTACAAATACTTTTTTTACTAACATTGGAAATGATGCAATGGATTTTTCTGGCAGTATTTCTGAGTTATCAAACATTAATATTGATGGTGTTGGAGATAAGGCTTTAAGTGTCGGGGAGATGAGTAAAGTTTCAGGTGCATATATTGATATTACAAACGCTGAGATAGGCATTACTAGTAAAGATCTTTCTGAAGTTAGTCTACGTTTTGTTAAGATTATTGATACAAGATTAGGTTTTGCTGTATTCCAAAAAAAAGAAGAGTATGGATCTTCTAAAGCTAAAATTATTGATTTGGAGATGAAAAATGTTGACTTTATACACTTAGTAGATCTTTCATCAAATTTAACTTTAAATGGACAGGATGTAATTACTAAGCGTCCTAAAGTAAAAGATTTGTTATATGGGAAAAATTTTGGAAAGAGTAGTAATTAGTCAATATAATTTTGCGTTATCACAATATCTTCAAATTTGACTGAGAATTTACTAATCTTGAGAGGGAAGACTCTATCTCTTATCGCTTTATTTGGGTTATACATGAGATTGTTAGACTCTATCTCAATATTGAACTCTAGGCAGGGTATTAGGATTGTTAAACATGTATACGCAAAACTACTCCACTGTAACTGATTTCGCTAAATTTCTAGGTTTATCAACATCTGTGCCTTTAATTAAAGCTACATGATAGCTTAGTAACTGAAGAGGAATAGTAAAAATAATTGGGGCAGTTATTCGCCCTAAATTTGATGTGATTGGAATAACCTCCATAGCATGCATTGGCACCACTTTTGAATTTTCATCTTCAAACACAATCATTTGAGATCCTCTAGATTTAACCTCTTGTAAGTTAGATTTTAGTTTTTCTAAAAGTTCATCATTTGGCGCAATAGCAATTACTGGCATATTTTTATCAATTAGAGCAATTGGCCCATGTTTTAATTCTCCTGCTGGGTAAGCTTCAGCATGAATGTAACTAATTTCTTTAAGTTTTAAAGCTCCCTCCAGGGCAATAGCATGCATTGTCCCTCTGCCTAGAAAAAGTGCACTATTTTTATCTTTAAAGCGTATAGCTAAATTTTTAATTTGAGTTTCTTGTAGTAATGCTTCATTTACAAGCCCTGGTAAACGTTTTAGTCCATTAATAATCCCTTTCTCTTGCTTTTTGTTTATAGATTTCTTTAAACTACCAATGGCACATATTAGCAGTGCAAGAGCAACTAGTTGGGTAGTAAAAGCTTTTGTACTTGCAACACCAATTTCAGGTCCAGCATGAGTTAAAAAAGTTAAATCTG
>Ga0209482_1000133_pt1 | contig 63667 bp, 60 predicted proteins | sample CoawatmetaG10DNA_FD_187512 | JGI IMG/M metagenome (GOLD analysis project Ga0209482, IMG submission 187512) | Marine microbial communities from the West Antarctic Peninsula - Coastal water metaG104-DNA (SPAdes) (version 2) | ecosystem: Environmental > Aquatic > Marine > Coastal ...
ACGCAGTTATTAAAACAGGTGGAAAACAATACAGAGTTACAGAAGGTGAAACTCTAAAAATTGAGAAGCTTGAAATAGAGCCTGGAAAGAAAGTAACCTTTGATGAGGTCTTAATGGTCGCTGATGGTGATAAAGTACAAGTTGGCTCACCACATGTTGCTAAAGCAAGCGTTGAAGCAAAAGTAATCTCTCAAGGCAAAGGCAAAAAAGTTCATATTTTAAAATTCAGACGTCGTAAGCACTCTATGAAGCAGCAAGGACATCGTCAGCTCTTTACAGAAATTCAAATCGATAAAATTAAGGCATAAGGAGTAATCTATGGCACATAAAAAAGCAGGCGGTAGTACTAATAACGGTAGAGATTCAGAGTCTAAAAGATTAGGTGTGAAGCGTTTTGGCGGCCAAGTAGTATTAGCTGGAAACATTCTAGTTCGTCAAAGAGGCACTAAATTTCATCCAGGCACTAACGTTAAAAAAGGTAAAGATGATACTTTATTTGCAATTGCGGACGGAAAAGTTCAGTTTGAAAAGAAGGGTAAATTTAATCGTCAATACGTTTCAATCCAGACAGCCTAGTAATCTATCTGTTACTTATTTTAAAAAGCGCCTCCTGGCGCTTTTTTGTTATTAATCTCAATTATAATTACCCTTATTATGAAATATTCAATCGTTTTTCCAGGCCAAGGCTCTCAGTCTCTAGGCATGCTGTCTGATCTTCGAAGTAATTTCTCAGTTGTCAATGAGATTTTTCAAGAGGCAAGTGACGCTATTAATGTAGATCTATGGAAGATCATTAATGAAGATCAAGAGCTATTAAGCCTTACAGAGAACACTCAGCCAGTAATGCTTGCAGCAGGCTATGCGACCTATAAAGTTTTAGCAGGCGAAGTTAATTTAACGCCTATCTCGATTGCTGGGCACAGCCTAGGTGAATATACGGCGCTTGTGGCTTCTGGATCTTTAAGTTTTTTTGATGCAGCTCAATTAGTGAGAAAAAGGGCTGAACTCATGCAAGCAGCGGTCCCAAATGGCTCAGGTTCTATGGCCGCTATACTCGGACTTGATGATGCAAGAGTGATTGAGATATGTCTTAAAGCGAGCGATAAAGGGGTTGTTGAAGCTGTGAACTTTAATTCACCAGGCCAGGTTGTTATTGCTGGAGAAAAAAAGGCAGTAGCCCATGCATGTGAGTTAATGAAAGAAGCAGGAGCGAAACGCGCATTGGTTCTACCAGTAAGCGTTCCATCTCACTGCTCACTCATGAAAGACGCCGCAAAGGAGTTTAAGAGCTCAGTTGATAATATTAATTTTCAAATGGGGAGTGAGAAAGTCCTCCATAATGTTGATGCGGATTATTCAAGTAATATTGAAGAGATAAAATCAAAATTAGTTGAGCAGCTTCATAAGCCAGTTCTTTGGACATCAACAGTTCAAAAAATGAAAAGCTCAGGCGTAGAAAAGCTAATTGAAGCTGGCCCTGGGAAAGTATTGGCTGGACTGACAAGGCGCATTGACAAGTCTCTTTCTGGTTCGGCTATAATAGACTTGACTTCATTAAAATCAACAATTGAGGAGATATCAAATGCTTAACGAACAATTAGTGTTAGTTACGGGTGCAAGTAGGGGCATAGGCCAAGCAATAGCTTTGACTTTAGGTAAAGCTGGGGCAACCGTTATAGGAACGGCAACTAGTGAAGAGGGTGCCAATAAGATATCTAAAATATTTACTGAAAACAATATCCTTGGTAAAGGCATGATGCTTAATGTAACCGATAATGAGCAAATTTCTGAGCTTTTACAGAGTATCACCGCAGAATACGGATCTGTAGATATTTTGGTTAATAATGCCGGTATTACTCGTGATAATATCCTTGTCAGAATGAAGGAGGATGAGTGGGATGATATTATTAATACCAACCTCTCTTCTGTCTATAAGATGTCAAAGGCTGTGCTGCGAGGTATGATTAAAAAAAGGTCTGGGCGAATTATCTCTATTACTTCAGTTGTCGGCGCTATGGGGAACGCAGGCCAGTCAAACTATGCTGCTGCAAAGGCTGGGATTATGGGCTTTACTAAATCGTTGGCCAGAGAAGTTGGCGTTAGAGGCATTACGGTTAATGCAATAGCCCCTGGCTTTATTCAAACAGATATGACCGACAAGCTGCCCGAAGACCAAAAATTAGCGCTAGCTTCTCAGATTCCTATGGCCAGATTGGGAACAGTTGACGAAATAGCTCAGTCTGTATTGTTTCTTGCTAGTGAGAGCGGCTCGTATATCACAGCACAGACATTGCATGTAAACGGTGGCATGTATACAGTTTAATAAATTCAAAGATAGTTTTTCTAATTCTGCTCTTTTAGGAATGCTTGTCTGATAAACACTATAAAAACTGAAAAAATAAATCCTAAAATAGTGCCCATTAATATAATTAAGAGAGTGTTTGTTTTTATTTCTTTAGTTATAACCTCACGAATTGGTTTAGTCAAATTTGTTTGAACATTAAATAATTTGATTTGCATTTCAAGAGTATCTTTTTCTTGCTGGAGTTTAAATAACTCTTCAGATATGAATTCCCCTTCTTTAATTGATTTGACTTGCATCTCAAGTGCTTCTTTTTCTTGCTGGAGTTTAAACAACTCTTCAGATACGAATTCCCCTTCTTTAATTGATTTGACTTGCACCTCAAGAGCTTCTTTTTCTTGCTGTAAATCTTGTAATTGGTTTTTTAAAGTAATAGTTTGCTCATTATATGAATAAATAACTTGTTGCAAAGTTGGTGATCGAGAGGTTCTTTGCAATAAAGCAGAAGGGTTAGACTTTAACAGAAGTAAATTATTTTCTTCTTCAGGAATTAGCTTTAATAAGTACTTAATTTTAGATTCAAGGGCGGGTATTTTATTATCTATAAGCTTTATCGCATTAATAGCAATTAATTTCTGAGATTCTTGTTGACTTTCTATTGAATTTTTAAGTAACTCTATTTGGTTTTCTAATGAATTTTTAAGATACTGTACTTCATTATCTATATTCACAATTTTCTTAGAAAAAGAATTTACAATTTTGTCTAGGATCTCCGCGTGACTTTCTTGAGAAAATGTTATGGCCTCATTTATTATGGTTTTATTAAACTCAGGTGAAGGAGATGTGTAGTAAATTTTTAGTAATTGGTCTTCTATAGATTTAAAATTTAATTTTTTATCGTTTAACTCTAGCTGCTTTTTATAGACTAGATCAACCTTTAATTTCTTAATTAAACTGGAAACAGGCTCAAATAATTTTTTTTCACTATTGATTAAATCATAAGTTCCAATTTCTAAAATAACAGTTGATCGATACTCTGTCTCTTTTTGCGAAAGATAAACGAAAGCTAGTAAAGCAGAAGCTAAGGTAATTAAAATTATTAATTTTTTTGAACTATATAAAGTTCTAAAAAGCTCTACTAAGTCAATTTCATCATCTAGGTATTCATTATTGAGGTTGCTATTTTTCATTAGGGTTTTTTTCTAGGTTATTAGTAAAATCTATGTGTCGCACTGATCTATTTTATAGCGTTTGTATAATTTTATTTTATAAGTTCAAAAAAATTATCTTCGTAGTTTAAAAAATGCTTGAAGTATTCTACTACAATCATGTTGTAAGATGCCCCCAGTAATATTAATTTGATGTTTAAAACAATTTAAGTTTCTTAAGTCTATGGATGATCCACATACGCCTGTTTTGGGGTCATGGGCTCCATAGACAATACGCTCAATTCTGGCATGTACCATCGCTCCAAAACACATTGCACATGGCTCTAGTGTTACATAAAGTGAGGTGTTAGTTAATCGATAATTTGCTAGTTTTTTTCCTGCAACCCTTAACAATTGAATTTCAGCGTGAGCCGTTGGGTCGTTTGTAGATATCGGTTGGTTGTGGGCTTTTGCAACAAGAAGCCCGTCTTTAACTAAGACTGCTCCTACCGGAACCTCACCATGCTCTTCAGCTTTGTTGGCCTGTTCGAGTGCAAGAGTCATCCATTTTTCATCGTCATTCATAGGTTAATTTTAACAAAGAGTTAATTACCTTATAGCCAGTTTCCTGCTGAAGCTAATTTGAAGGCAATAATAAACATAATTAGCGCTATTAGGCCGTCCAGAATTCTCCAAGACGATGGGCGCCGCATTATTGGCTCTAATAGCTTCGCTCCATAAGCCAGACTGAAGAAAAAAACAAAGCTAGACAGGCACGCACCTAGTGCAAATGCAATTCTATAGTATCCAGAAAACTGTTGAGATATAGATCCAATAAGAACCAGGGTGTCAAGATATACATGTGGGTTTGCAAAAGTTAAAATTGCGGCAATTGAAATAGTCGGTATAAGGCCTTTTGATTTTGACGATTCAATTTCAACCATTATGTCAGCTTTAAAGACTGCCTTTAATCTGAGAACTCCATAACCTGTCAACCAAAGAGCAGAAAAACCAAAAAGGATGTGTGATATCTGGTTAATGATATTATTTAAGAAGAATGAGACTCCAGCTACCCCAATACTAATGAGTAGTGCATCAGCAAGCGCACAAAATAAAGCTACATAAAAAACGTGCTGGCCAAGAATGCCCTGCCTTAAAACAAAAGAGTTTTGGGCTCCTATAGCAACTATTAAAGAGAGTCCAAGAAAAAAACCTGTTAAAAAAGCTGGCAACATAATGGCTAATTAAGTTTGATAGAATTAAGACTTAGCTTTGTAAAAAGATTCAAAATGCATTTCCCTGTCATTTTTTAGCATTCCAATAGTCTCATACATAAATTTATTTCTGTCTATTCTTGTTTCAAAAACCCATATACAAACAGTATTCTTACTGTGATAAATGGCTTTTAATTCGTCATCAATGCCGAATATTTCTTGAGGTATTTCTGTCTTAATGCAAACCATATCTACTCCCACTCAATGGTTGCAGGTGGTTTCCCTGAAATGTCATATACAACCCTAGAGACTCTAGAAATTTCATTCATGATTCGATTGGAGACGTGATCTAAGAAGTCATATGGAAGTCTTGCCCAGCGTGCGGTCATAAAGTCAATCGTCTCAACAGCGCGAAGCGCTATGACATAATCGTATCTTCTTTCATCACCCGTAACGCCTACAGATTTAACTGGAAGGAAGACAGCAAATGCCTGGTCAACTTTATCATATAAATCATGATTATTAAGCTCCTCCATGAAAATATAGTCAGCTTGCCTTAAGATATCAGCGTACTCTTTTTTTACGTGGCCAAGAATTCTAACGCCGAGACCAGGTCCAGGGAATGGGTGGCGGTAGAGCATTTTTTTTGCAAGCCCAAGTCTTACTCCAATCTCTCTCACTTCATCTTTAAATAACTCTTTTAGTGGCTCAACCAATTCAAAGTGCATGTCATCTGGTAATCCGCCAACATTATGATGAGATTTGATAACTTTCGCTTTGCCCGAAGCCGCCCCTGCCGACTCAATTACATCTGGGTAAATGGTGCCTTGAGCTAAGAATTTAATGTCTTTGAGTTTTTGTGATTCTTGATTGAATATTTCAATAAAGGCCCTGCCTATAATTTTTCTTTTTAATTCTGGGTCACTTTCATCACAGAGTCGATCATAGAAATATTCTTGTGCATCAGCCCTAATAACCTTGACGCCAAGATTCTGATAGAAAGTCTTCATGACCTCATCACCCTCATTAAGCCTTAGTAGGCCATTGTCTACAAACACACAAGTCAGCTGGTCACCGATAGCCTTATCGAGAAGCATCGCAACGACCGAGGAGTCAACACCGCCTGAGAGACCTAAGAGAACTTTTTTATCACCTACTTGAGATTTTATTTTTTCTAATAAATCATCAATAATGTTATCTGTTGTCCATTTTTTTTCGCATTGACAGATCGTTGTAATAAACCTTTCTAGAATTTGAGTTCCTTGCTTTGTATGGGTTACCTCAGGGTGAAATTGAAGTCCAAAGTAGTTTTTGTTGTTGTTTGCAAAGCCAGCAATAGGGCAATTATCAGTTGATGCAATTAACTCGAACCCTTCCGGTAATTTTGTAACTTCTATCCCATGACTCATCCAAACATCTAGAAGGCCATGGCCCTGTGAATTAATTTCATCCTCAATACCAACTAAAAGTTTGGAATGATTTCTGGCGCGAATCTTTGCAAAACCAAATTCTGCTTTTTTAGCGCTTCTGGCCTCACCTCCAAGCTGAACTGCCATAGTCTGCATGCCATAACAGATTCCCAGAATTGGTATATTTAAGTCAAATACAATATTAGGGGCTCTGGCTGAATTAATTTTGCTGACTGTATCGGGCCCGCCAGAGAGAATAATACCATTCGGGTTAAATTTTTCAATAAAATGGGGGTTGACATCGTATGGAACTAATTCGCAATAAACGCCAATTTCTCTCACTCGCCTTGCAATGAGTTGAGTATATTGTGATCCAAAATCAAGTATTAAGATTTTATTATGATGAATGTTTGGCATAAAAATGTGTATTTGAAAAAACCAACTAAATAATTAGTTATATTTTAATGAAAATAAGAGATCGCTACATTGCTAAAACACTTTTAACCTACACAATAATTGTTCTTGTGGTTTGGATTAGTATCTACAGTTTTTTTAACTTTTTAGCAGAACTAAATAGTGTGGGAAAGGGGGAGTATACAATCCTTTCGGCCTTTACTTATATTGCACTTCAATTGCCTGAGGTTGCATACAGGCAAGCCTCACCAATAATATTGTTGGGCTGTATTTTAGGTATGGGGCATTTAGCAACAACAGGGCAGCTTCTTATTTTCCGAGTATCCGGTACCTCTATATTAAAAATTACACTACTAACTTTAAAAAATTCTCTAATTTTTGTCCTTTTTTTCATCTTTGTAGGAGAATTTTTAGCCCCAACTTCAAGTAGTTTTGCTGAAAGTAGTCGGTCTAATGCTTTGGGAAGTTCTAGCGCGTCTATCAGCCAAGAGGGCTTTTGGATTAGGGATGGCGATAACTTTATTAATGTTAAAAAAAATATCGATGGCACATTGTTTAGTGGGATTACAGTAATTGAGGTTAACTCATCGAATAAGATTGAGAGAGTTATTAAGTCCGAAAATGCTCTATTTGATGGCAACTCTTTAGATATGAGTGGCAGTGAGATTTTTTCTATTGATGGCTCAAGTTTTTTTGATGGTATTGCTTTAAAAGAGCGTAATTCTTATAATAAAACAGTTTCATTTGATCAGGACTTGGTAGAGAGTTTAGAGAAAGAGCCTGAAGACCTTTCAACATGGACTCTTATTAAGCAGGTCCGATTTTTGTCTGATAATAAATTACGCTCAGGGATTTTCGAGGTGGAACTGTATAAGCGTTTGATTCAACCTGTTACCCTTATTGCTATGATCTTGCTTGCAATGTTATTCATCTTTGGATCTACAAGGGATGTAACCTTGGGTAGAAAAATATTTTTTGGGGTTACGCTTGGCCTATCATTTGAAATGCTGTCAAGAGTTGCTAGCGCAATGGCACTAGGCTTGGACTTTAACCCTTTGTTGAGTTCTATATTGCCCTCTATAATTGTAATGGTTGTTTCATTAGTATTTTTAATTCATAAATCCATGAGCTAATTATATGACTCAAGCCGACTCAAAAATCGCCAAGCAAAAACTGAAAATACCAAATAGATTTGATGTTATTCTTCTTAATGATGACTACACTTCTATGGAGTTTGTAGTGGATGTGTTGAGACGATTCTTTCAAAAAGAGTTTTTAGCCGCTGAGGCAATTATGCTTAAAATTCATATTGATGGAGAGGCAGTATGCGGAACTTATTCATACGACGTTGCTCAAACAAAAGTTTCACAAGTCATTGAATATTCTAGAAAGAATGATCAACCGCTGATGTCTGTTTTACGGGAAGTGATTTTATAAATGTCTAAGGTTTAGGTTTGATCAAGTGATAAAATTTCTCTATTATTTATATACAAATTAAAAATGTATTATGTTTATTAAATCAATTGATTCATTAGACGAAGGGCTAAATATTTTTTGGAGTGATAACTCATCCAGCTGTTATCCTTGGTTTTGGCTTAGAGATCACAGTGAAAGTGAAGAGGATCTTCATCCAGATACCAAACAGCGCCAGATTGATTCGTTCAGTAAGCCTGTTAATAATAATGTTAGCAAAGTTTGGGTTGATGAAGCATCAGAAAGTGTCTATGTTAAATGGACTGATCAATCACAAAGCTGCCTTTCTTTTAGTCTTCTAAAATCTATGGCAGAGACGAATCTCCCTCAATCAAATGCAATAAAGTTGGCAAAAATTTGGAATACGCCTTCAGAGATTAACATGATTCCTGAAATGTCCTTTGAAGAGGTTGTGGGTGATGGTGGAATAAAGACCTGGCTAACGCATATTCAAAGAATTGGCTTTGTTATTGTAAATGGAGCGCCAGCAACTTCAGATGCTACAGAAGCGCTTATGGAGAGGATGGCTTACGTTAGAAATTCTATTTTTGGGGGATTTTCTGTTTGGGATAATAAGTTAGAAAATCCTGATGATACAGCTTTTACTTCACTAGCTATTGAGCCGCATACAGATGGAACGTATGTTCATGATGCGCCAGGACTTCAAACATTACACTGCTTAAAGAGAGATTCTATTGGTGGTGAGAATCAATTAATTGATGGCCTCGCAATTGCTGAAAAAATGAGACATGAGTATCCCGATGCTTTCGGTATTTTGTGTAAGGTAAATATACCTGGGCGCTATATCAAGCCAGATACTTATTTAGAGGCGCATCGACCTTTATTTCGGGTCAATGATCATGGTGATGTGATTCAAGTAAGCTTTAATAATCATGACCGCGCGCCTTTTAGGCTTGAAAATGAACAAATGGCTAATTTTTATAATGCTTACAAGTTATTTCATAATCTAGCAAACGATAGGAGCCGCCAATTTGAGTTTATGCTTGAACCAGGGAAAGTTTTAACGTTTGATAATTGGCGGCTCCTTCATGCGCGCTCATCTCTGACGGGTTATCGCCAGCTTTGTGGTGGCTATCATAATAGGGAAGATTTTGAAAGTAAGTTGAGGTCTGTCTAACTATTTATTTAAGATTAATTTGAATTTTATTTTGATTCAAATTGCCTATAGTGGTGTTAAAATTAAGTATTAATTAAGTTAATAACAAAAACAGTATTTTATGATTGAACAAGGATTGCAGCAAGAGATTAACATGGTGATGACTGAGGCTAGAAATCGTCGCCTTGAGTTCGTAACGGTAGAGCATTTATTGCTAGCCCTTCTTAATATGGATGAGGTTATCGCATTCCTTCGCGGTAAGAGGGTCAACATTGATGAACTTCGTGCTGAACTTGATCAGTATATTGATTCACATACGCCTATTATTTCTGAAGATGCTGAAATAGATATCGTTCCAACGGTAGGGTTTCAAAGAGTCCTGCAAAGGAGTGTTTATCAGGCGCAGTCTGCGCAAAAAAATTCTGTTAACGCCATGAATGTCTTTGTCAGTATTTTTTCTGAAAAAGAATCTCATGCTGTTTATATGCTGAAGCTAAATAATATTTCCAGGTTGGATGTCATGGAGGGAATTTCTTCCCATCTAGCTGACAATCCAGTGGAAGAAACAAAAAAAGTTGAAGGTGACAAGCAGGCTAAGCCATCCTCTCTAGAATCTTTTACAACTAACTTGTGTGAAAAAGCCAGGCTCGGTGAGATTGATCCTCTTCTTGGAAGAGAGGAAGAGGTTCTTAGGACTGTACAAATTTTATCAAGACGAAGAAAAAATAATCCTTTACTTGTTGGTCAAGCTGGTGTTGGTAAGACTGCAATTGCGCAAGGCCTAGCTAAGAGAATTGTAGATGGCCAGGTTCCTGAAATATTAAAGAATACAACTATATACTCTCTAGATGTTGGCGTACTAATTGCGGGGACAAAGTATAGGGGTGATTTTGAAAAACGCTTAAAGTCAGTGCTCACAGACTTAGAAAAAGATAAAAACTCAGTACTCTTTATTGATGAAATTCATACCTTGATAGGTGCTGGAAGCGTTTCTGGCGGCTCTTTGGATGCTTCTAACCTTCTTAAGCCAGCGCTTGCAGATGGCTCACTTAAATGCATAGGCTCTACAACCTATGATGAGTACCGTAAGATTTTTGAAAAAGATCATGCGCTCACAAGGCGCTTTCAAAAAGTGGATATTGAGGAGCCCTCGGTTGAGGATACAATCAAAATTTTGCATGGTTTAAAAAAATATTATCAAGCCCATCATAAGGTTAAATATTCGGCTGCATCTTTAGTTTCTGCAGCAGAGTTAACACACAGGCATATAGGTGACAGGCGCCTTCCAGATAAGGCGATAGACGTCATTGATGAGGTAGGCGCTCTTCAGCAGATACTCCCTAAATCAAAGCGCAAGGTCAATATTGGTGTGCCGGATATCGAAAATATTGTTGCAAAGCTTGCCCGCATTCCTTCTCGCCAAGTTACTAGTGATGATAAGTCTTTACTTAAAAGCTTAGAGAATGATCTTAAGCTCGGCGTATTTGGCCAAGATAATGCTGTTGAGTCTTTATCAACTGCTATAAAGCTTTCTCGCTCTGGACTTTCTCCAGTTGAGCAGCCAATGGGCTCTTTTTTATTTGCGGGTCCTACAGGAGTTGGTAAAACTGAAATTTGTAAGCAGCTCTCAAGGATTATGGGCGTTAAATTATTGAGATTTGATATGTCTGAATATATGGAGAGGCATGCTATCTCTAAGCTTATAGGCTCTCCTCCAGGCTATGTTGGATACGACGAGGGAGGCCTTTTAACTGAGGCAGTAAATAGCAATCCCTATGCGGTTCTTTTATTGGACGAGATAGAGAAGGCGCATCCTGATATTTTCAACATCCTGTTGCAAGTCATGGATCACGGAAAGCTTACTGATGCGAATGGCCGTGAAGTTGACTTCAGTAATGTGATACTTGTTATGACTTCTAATGTAGGCGCTCAAAATGTTCAAAGAGCTTCCATAGGATTTAATGAGCAAGATCACTCACTTGATTATGAGGGTGAGCTTAAAAAGATATTTACACCAGAATTCAGAAATCGCCTCTCAGAAATTATTTACTTTAATAAACTTAATGAAGAGGTTGTTGTTTTTGTAGTCAATAAATTTCTTTTTGAGCTTGAAGACGTCCTTGAAAAAAAGAATGTTTCATTGATCGTCTCAGATGCAGCTCGAAAGTGGTTTGCAGAAAATGGCTATGACTCTATGATGGGAGCCCGCCCAATGATGAGGCTAATAGAAAGAGAGGTACGTAAACCTCTCGCTGATGAACTTCTTTTTGGTAAGCTAAGCTCTGGCGGAACGGTTAAAGTGGGTGTTAGTAAAGATAAGATTGCCTTAACAATAAGTTAATGAGAATTCTTATAAGTAATGATGATGGCTACCAGGCTAAGGGCATCAAACAGCTTACAAAATCTCTAAGTGAAATTGCAGAAGTAATTGTTGTTGCCCCAAGTGAGAACAAGTCTGCAGCGAGTAGCTCATTAACTCTTGGAAGACCATTAAAACCAATTCAAATTGAGAAAAATATTTATGCAGTCGATGCAACGCCGACGGATTGTGTTCATTTAGCGTTATGCGGTTTTATAAAGGAGTCGATTGATTTGGTGGTAACCGGTATTAATTTTGGAGCAAACCTGGGGGACGATACCATCTATTCTGGAACCGTTGCGGGCGCTATAGAGGGGCGATTTTTAGGACTCCCATCAATTGCAATGTCTCTTGCTAGTTGGGAGTGTAAACACTTCGAGACAGCAGGAGAAATTGCTAAGAGATTGGTTACTCAAATTGATAAATCTGAACTATCTTACAACACAATTTTAAATGTTAATGTTCCAGATATTTCTCTTAGTGAAATTAAAGGTATTAAGAGTACTCGCCTAGGAAGCAGGCATAAATCTGAACCAAGTATTAAGGACAAAGAGGATGCATCTCTTTATTGGATTGGAGAGAATGGGAAGGAGGATGACAATTCAGAGGGCACAGATTTCCATGCAATTGCTAATAACTTTGTTTCAGTAACCCCTCTTCAGATTGATACAACTAGACACTCAGAAGTAAAGCGAGTGAATGGCTGGCTTCAAAAAATAGATTATTGATTCCAGGTATCTCTCAGCCCGACTGTTTTGTTAAATACTAGTCCTTCAGATTCACTGTCTCTGCAAAAGTACCCCTCTCGCTCAAACTGATATGCCATTTCAGCCTTTGCGCTTGCTAAGCTCGGCTCTACAAAGCCATTTTTTATCTCAAGGGAGTTGGGATTAATTAAGGTTGATAAGTCGTCAAACTTAGCTGGATTTGGATCTAATAAAAGGCGGTCATATATTCTAAATTCAGCGCTAATAGCCTTACTGGATTCAACATAATGAATAACGCCCTTGACCTTTCTTCCGTCGGATGGGTTCTTGCCTAACGTGTCAGGATCATAAGTGCAGTAGACGGTTTTAATATTTCCATCTTTATCACTATCAAAATGCGTTGCTTTTACAACATAGGCATTTCTGAGGCGGACGTCTTTATTGATTGCTAGGCGTTTATATTTATTATTTGGTGTTACTTCTATAAAGTCCTCTTTATCAATGTATATCTCACGACTAAAGAAAATCTCCCTAGTCCCCATCGCCTCATTTTGGGGATGAACTGGGGCCTTGAGGGATTCAATTTTGCCTTCGGGATAATTTTCAATCACTAGCTTTATTGGATTAACTACCGCCATTGATCTAGGGGCAGTTGCATTTAAATCATCTCTAATTGAAGACTCTAAAATTGAAACATCCGTCAAGCTGTTAACTTTTGAAACTCCAACGCGCTCCGAAAAGTCTCTTATTGATTTAGGAGTATATCCCCTTCGTCGGAGTCCAGAAATAGTTGGCATTCTAGGATCGTTCCAGCCAGAGACATGATTACTATCAACCAACAGTTTCAGTTTCCTTTTGGATGTTGTTGCGTACTCAAGATTTAGGCGGGAAAATTCATACTGGTGGGGTCGATCGGTTTTATTGAATTCATCTAAGTGCTCCAATAGCCAATCATAGATTCGACGGTTATCTTGAAATTCTAGGGTGCACAGTGAGTGCGTCACTCCTTCAATGGCATCACCAAGACAATGGGCAAAATCATACATCGGATAGATACACCAATCATCATTTGTCTGGTGGTGTGTCTCAAAACGAATTCGATAAAGGGTTGGGTCACGCATACACATGAAGCTAGAAGACATATCAATTTTGGCGCGCAATACGCACTCTCCTTCCTTAAACTCACCTTCCTTCATCTTCTTAAAGAGGGTTTTATTTTGCTCTATACTAGTATCACGATCTGGGCTATTCTGACCAGGCTGTTTTAATGTTCCACGGTAATCACGAGTCTCGTCCGCACTTAAGAAGCAGACGTATGCTAGACCCTTAGAGATAAGCTCTTCTGCGCATTCATAAAATTTATCAAAGTAACTTGAGCTGTACTTGACCTCGCCATTCCAGTCAAACCCTAGCCACTGGATGTCTTCTTTTATTGAGTGAACATACTCAATATCCTCTTTGGCGGGGTTGGTATCATCAAACCTTAGGTTGCAACAGCCATCATAATCTTTGGCCGTCCCAAAGTTGAGGCATATTGATTTTGCGTGGCCAATGTGAAGGTAGCCATTTGGTTCTGGTGGGAAGCGGGTGAGAATCGAGTTGTGAAGTCCAGAATCTAAATCAGTATTAATTTGATTACGAATAAAGTTGGTAGGTTTTATTATTTGAACGTTATCACTCATAGATTTGTATTAAAAAAATATGTATGAAATTATATCCTTATTGTATAAGAGCACTAAAAGATTCTCTATGATAATTAAATCTGTAAATTTAGTGTGTAAAATATTAGATGTATTTTATGTGGTGGTAAGGTGTTCATCTTGCCTCTGAAAAAAGACCTAAAGAACAAAGATAAATTGGTTGTTTGTAATAAGCAATTATTTGACTAGAGTTTTATAAAATAAAAGGCATTAATGCAATTTAAGCACTTAAATATTTTTAGATTTAATTTTTTACAGTTAGTAGTATTGTCAATGCCGCTGCTTATTGTGAATGTCAGACACGCATCTGAGTTGGTCATTCTTTTTTTGACAATATTTGGTGTGTATTTTTCTATACGCGAACGTAAACTGCCTTTTTTTCATGACCAATTAAAGGTTTATAGCTATTTAGTTTTGGCATTTTTCTTTTCTATTGTTATATCTGTAATTTTATCGAATAATCCAATCCAAGGTATCCATAGAATCGGCTCAAATATTCATTTTCTAGTTGCGCCATTTGTTGCGTATGGAATTTACAAAAGCAATGTAGATCTTAAGCATATTGTGTTTGTAATCAAGTTAAGTGTTATTGTTGCGACTGTTTATGCTATTTATGAAGTTTTATATTTTGTAGATAAGAGACCTGAAGCAGGAGCTGATGCATCCACAATTTTTGGCTTTATTATGGCATTTTTTGGCTTTATTTCTATCAATGACATTTGGACTCAGAGTAATAAAGAAAAATTATTTTCAGTGTTTGTTTTTTTTCTAGCAATATATTCTGTATTGTTAAGTGGCACGCGTATTGCATGGATAATGTTTGTAGTATTATTTTTTAGTGTTATGTTTATTTGGTCTATTCGAGGACTCATAACCAAAAAAAGGCTATTGTTAATTGTAACAGCTTTAGCTTTAATAACAGCTGCCTTAATGTATAACAAACAATTTACCATTAAAATTGATGCAGCTTTTAATGAAATTAAAACTTATTCCAATGATACAGATTCGACCGGATCTGTAGATTTAAGGTTATCAATGTGGAGTGGCGGTTTAAAAGCTTTTAAACAACAACCGATTGCTGGTTATGGGTATCAAAATACTGGCCTTGAGGCGAGTCGTCATGTATATGGTAGATTTGCTAAAGAATTTACCAAGGATCAAAAAATGTTACACAATGACTATATTAACTCCATGGTTGGCTTCGGTATCCTAGGCTTGTTGGTATTGTTGGGCTTGCTATTTTTTCCTTTGATTATATTTTTTAAACGACTGAGGGCTAATGAGGGTTTCACTAGAAATACAATTGGAATTTTGCTTGTCATTGCTTTATCAGTGTTTGCTATTACTGACAGCATATACTCTCACAGTGTAATGCGAAGCTTTGTTGTATTCTTCTTGGGCTTTTTATTGCTTAAAGATCGAAAAAAAAAGTGAGTTCACCCTAATAAATTTTTTCTATTTTTATAAAAACTTTCTTTATTGAGTTTTATATGTCTTCTATTTGCTTTTTTAAAAAGTAGTAATATTCCTATATGTATACCTAACTTGATTTGTGCAACAATTCTTTTAATCCAAAAGATTAAATGAACTTTGGGATTAATAGAATGACTAACTGTTGAAGCTTGTATTGTATTTGAGAGGGTGTTAGTTATGCCATAGTTATTACATTGACATAGTTGTAAGATAGCTGCTGGTTCAACTTGGTAGCTTTTTATACTGTAGCAGCTGGCAATATGTGAGTCAGCTAGTCCAATGCCATTCAAGCTTTCGTGTTCTAGTAATTTTTTAGCGCCAGATGGCCATAATACATATCCAGCAGCACCATTTCTGTCCTGATAAAGCCTGTATAGTTTTGAATTGCATACAATATTTTCTCCAATTTTAGAGATAAATTTTTTCCTGCCTGCGACTTCGAGACTAATAAAATCTACGTTTTTTTTGTTTGTAAATGATTTAAGTAATTCAGGTACACATTTTGATAGTAGCGCATCATCCTCTAAGATTAAGGCGGGCATGTTTTTGTTTATTATTTTCTGCCAGGCAGACCGGTGTGAAAAATAGCAGGCAACTTCAGTATTCCTGAGTGGACGTTGCCAATCAAAGTAGTGTTTTTTGTATGTCTCTTTATTTATATCATCTGTAGATATTGCGTTTAAGATTTTATAATCTAATCCTAATTCAGATAATTGTTGTTTTTGAAACTGACGACGCTCAACATCACCAGATAAATTAATAACAAAGATATTCAATTATCACCATCCAGTTCTATTTCATTATATTTGCTAGCATGATTGAGCCTCTTTTTATCCTTGCACCATTTCTGCATATTTTTATATGTACCCATATTTTCAGCTATTTTCTTTTATAAAGTGTTTGTTTATTTTAATAAATAGCTATTAATTAAAATTTTATTAGATAGCTATTTAGCATTGGCACATCTGTTATGGCGATTGAGTAAAAACCATTTTTTGAATCTAGTTTTTCCTCTACGACTTATTTTTTTTCAACCTTTTGCTTTTCCATGAACAACGAATAAGTGCGTTTAAATAATACTTAATAATTGCAATAAGAGTTAATAGGTTAGTTTTAAAGACCCCCCCCCAAAAGAAAGGCAAAGTGATTAACGTTCGCAACAACCATGATGCTAATGTATTAACCATAATTACCAGATGCAATGTCAGCCTATTTATATTGGAAGAGTTCTCATGGACAAAAACATGGCTAGATGTAACGACCTCTGATTTTGTAATGGCAGTAGTTTTTGGGTTTCTTCTAGACGATCCACCATGTGAATGCTTGAATTCAAAATTTCTGAGTAACGCTATTTTTTTACCCAAAGCAGTAACTCTTCTGCATAAATCTACATCCTCATAATACATCCAATAATTACCTTGATCCCAGTTATTTATTTTATTAAATAGAGTGAATTTTATTAAAATTACAGATCCAGCTACCCATTCTGGGTACCAGATATTTTGACTTTCTTCATAGTTTAGCCCAAGTTTTTTCTTATTTAATAGTTTATAAATAGCCCTTATCCATCCAATAATTAACCAAGGGCTGGTAAAAGTAATCTCTCTCTCAGGACTTCCTTTAGAGTTAATTTTTCTACATGATGTAATTCCAATATCAGTATTATTAGCAAATTTTACCATTTCGTCAATATCTGATTTATTAGTTAAAATAATATCTGGGTTTAAAAATAATAAAAACTCTCCATTTGAATTATCTACTCCAAGGCTACAGGCATTAGAAAAACCATTATTACCACTATTCTTGATTAATTTAATTTGAAGATTGTTTTTGCAAAAAACTTCAAACTCACCGTCTTGAGAGTCATTATCTATTACAATAATTTCATGGATTAGTTTAGGTGGAAATTGTTTGAAAGAGTCCAAGCATTGTTGCAATACACCCCAACTTTTATAGTTAACAATAATGATGGATAAGTCAATATTATTCACCCTAATACTCCTTAATCCAAGGAGATAGCTGGATATGTCGATACCACGTTCCACTATTTCCAGTAATAGACTCAGTTGAGCTGTTCATGTTGTGGGACAATATTTTGGGTATGGATGACAGCTTAAGCCATGAAAGACAGCAGAAATATCTAAAGCTTAGCATCCATTCATTTATCCAGTATAGAGGCCTACCAATGGTATTCATTTCTATAATTTTCCTCTAATCATGCGACCAATATATTTAAGTGGGTAAATTATTAATTGAATTTGACACTTAATTTTTTTTATGAATAGTTGCTTTTTGAATGGGTTACTAAATAGTGAATAGTTTTTCTTCGCACTTAAGTACAAGCAGTAAGTAAGCTTAAATGTGCTTTTAGATGTAAAGTTCTTTCCATGTATTCGATAGGCGGCAACTTTTTGGTCATAATAAATAATTGATTTTTGAGCTGCAGCACGTAAGTAAAAATCCCAATCTTCTAAAAATAGTGTCTCATCATAGCCACCAGATTCAATAAATAATTTCTTATTCATCATGCTGCATGGACCATTTAACTTCCAGCGGTTTATGATTTCATAAGCCAAGCCTTCATCAGAAAAATAATTTTCTTTATTGCTACGTTTATGCGGCAACCATTCATCTATGCTGCTCTTATATATGGTCTTACTATTACCGTCAACAACAGAGGTATCAGCAACTAAAACCATTTTTTCTTGATTTTTTTCATGAATGCTTACTCTGTCCTTAATAGTATTATTAATCAAATAATCGTCACTCGCACAAAAAACAATATATTTCCCTTTGCTAGCTCTTGCTAGCTCATTAAATGTCTTGGTGATGCCTTTATTTTCTCTTGATATAAACTTAATTGGCAATGTTTTAGAATTTATTGAAATCCAATCATTAATAACACTAATATCAGTATCTGTTGACCCATCGTTAATAATGATAACCTCTTTATTTGGGTAGGTGTCACTTAGAATACTATCAAGTGTTTGGCCAACATATTGTTTGTGATTGAAGTAAGGTATCAGAAAACTGACGAGTGGTTCATTTGACATATTTGACTTATTTTTTACTTGCTGTAAATTTCCATAACATGTGAGATTTTTTTTTATAGCGTATTGTGTAATATATGTTTTTTACGAATTTTAAGATAAAATGTTTGTGCGTAGTCTCTTGACTAGGTTTGATTCTTTTTACTTCATTTATTTCAAAGCTCCCCGTAAACCCATACATTCTCGCTAAATGTTGCGGGCTTGTAAAATATGTATGGGTTTTGTTGGTTATGATATTAACATGAGTAGGGTCAACGAATGCTTCATCTCTAGGGTAGTAAGGAGTTATGGCATAGAACGTACCCCCAGGTTTTAGGACTCTATAAATCTCATTCATTAAAAGAATAAATGGAAAGGTAGTTTGGTTATTAATTATAGCAAATCGTGGAATATGTTCTAGCAAATCATATGCTGATACAGAGTTAAAGGTGGATTCTTTAAAAGGAAGAGGCTCAAGCACAACATTACATTGTTCGTAAATAAAATCGCTTACTTCTTGTTTGATAATATCAACACCATACAATTCATCGCAAGCTAATGGATTTCTTGGATTAGAGCCACATCCAATATCTAGATGTTTTGTTGTCATTTCACTAAAACTCCTAAACGCTCTCTTTTATAACTCCCATCTTGCACATTCTTACACCAGGTTTTGTTATCTAAATACCATTGGACAGTCTTTTTAATGCCTGTTACAAATGTCTCATCTGGCGTCCAGTTAAGTTCATTGGCTATCTTAGTTGCATCAATGGCGTATCTAACGTCATGTCCTGCTCTATCGCCTACGTAAGTAATAAGCTGTTCATACTGTTTAATTCCATCAAGCTTACTTGGTACTAATTCATCTAAGATGCTGCAGATAGTTTTAACCACTTCAATATTTTGCAGTTCATTGTGTCCGCCAATATTGTATGTTTCACCAATCTTTCCAGTTAGTGCTACATGGAGCAGTGCTCTTGCATGGTCATCGACATAGAGCCAGTCACGTATTTGTTTACCGTTGCCATAGATTGGCAAATCTTTGCCTTCCAAAGCATTAAGAATAATAAGAGGTATTAGCTTCTCAGGGAAATGGTAAGGGCCATAATTATTTGAGCAGTTTGTTATTAGGGTTGGGAGTTTAAAGGTACGCTGCCACGCACGCACCAAATGATCAGAGCTTGCTTTAGCAGCAGAGTAAGGTGAGCTGGGCGCATAAGGTGTCTCTTCAGTAAATAGATCATCCGTTCCCTCTAAATCACCATAGACCTCATCCGTTGATACATGGTGAAACCTAAAGTTATCCTTCTTATCATTATCTAGATTAGACCAATAATCTCTAGCCTCTTCTAATAGAACGTAAGTGCCAACAATATTGGTTTTAATAAATTCACCAGGGCCATCAATTGATCTATCTACATGTGACTCAGCAGCAAGATGCATCACAATGTCTGGCTGGTGATCATTAAACACTCGTTTGATCTCATTAGCAACACAGACGTCTACTTGCTCGAATGTGTATCTTGCATCACTTTGAATTGAGGTTAAAGATTCTAAGTTGCCTGCATAGGTGAGTTTGTCAACATTAATAACGCTATGATCGGTGTTATTGATAATGTGGCGAATGACAGCAGATCCAATGAAGCCTGCACCACCGGTGATAAGTAGTTTTTTTGAAATCATTGTTTTTGCTTAAATATTGTCATGCATGCGTTAAGAGAAGATTTCCAATTAGATATTTTTATGTTAAATACCTTAACTATTTTATCCTTGTTCATTAAGGTGTTTCTCGGCTTTTTGGAAGGTGTTGGATATTGTTGCGATGTAACAGGATTCACTTCACATTCTATCTTTTCTATTTTAAAAATTTCTTTAGCAAACTCATACCAACTTATCTCACCCTCATTTGAGTAATTATAAATCTGCGTTGTTTGAGCTAAATCTCTAAATTTTTTATGCCTTATAATTTCTAATATTGCACCTGCTAAATCAGCAGCATATGTAGGTGCGCCCATTTGATCATTTACCACGCTTAACTCATCTCGTTCTTTACCTAGTCTTAGCATGGTGCTAACAAAGTTATTGCTATATTCAGAATAAAGCCAACTGGTTCTAATGATGATAGCATTCATTGGCATTACTGTTTGCAGCGCTTTTTCTCCAGCGAGCTTGGTTCTGCCGTAGGCGTTGATTGGATTGGTTTCGTCAGTTTCCATATAAGGCTTATCACTATCTCCATCAAAGACATAGTCCGTAGAGATGTGTATTAGTCTTGCCCGCTGATTGCTCGCAATGCTTGCTAGCTGTTTTATGGCTAGATGATTAATCTGGTTTGCTAATTCTGCCTCTTGCTCTGCTCTATCGACTTGCGTGTAGGCTGCGCAGTTAATGATAATATCAAACTTATCATCATTGTCAAAGTAGTGACTGATACTACTCTCACTGCTTAAGTCTAGCTCTTCTCTTCCAACAAAGATAAAATCATTAGGGCTTTGATTGTTGCCTATTTTAGTATCAGTACTAACTAGCTTTTGAATAGATCTGCCCAATTGGCCATTCTTGCCGGTAACGAGTATTCTCATGACTATCAGCTACTCAAATAAATCTTTGGCGTTGGCTAAAGATGGGAGGACCTTGTCTTTGTCTGAGAGTTGCAGCTCCTCTGCTAATAATTGCCAATCAATTTTAAGCTCTTTATCATCAAAAGTAATGCCTCGATCATGCTCAGGTGCGTAGTAATTATCGACCTTATAGACAAAGGTAGCGCTATCACTTAATACAACAAAGCCGTGGGCAAAGCCGTGCGGTACAAAGAGCTGATGCTTGTTCTGTGCGGTTAGCTCTAAAGACACATGCTGACCAAAGGTGGGGCTAGACTTGCGTATATCAACTGCCACATCCAGTACGATCCCCTCAATCACTCGTACGAGTTTAGCCTGAGTATAAGGTGGCAGTTGATAGTGGAGGCCTCGAAGCACGCCTTTAGTGGACTTAGATTCATTGTCCTGTACAAAGTTAACCTTGTATCCGATAGCCTCTTCAAGCAGATCTTGTCTAAAGGTTTCTATAAAGTAGCCCCTGCCATCACCATGAATAGTGGGCTCAATAAGTATTACATCTTTAATTGACTGAGGGGTGAGCTTCAATTGACTTCCTCTGCGCGTCTAAGCAAGTATTGTCCGTATTGATTCTTAGCTAAGGGTTGGGCTAGCTCTATGAGCTCTTCTTTATTAATATAGCCTTTCTCAAAGGCAATCTCTTCGATGCAGGCTACTTTTAAGCCCTGTCTTCTCTCGATGGTTTCAATAAAAGTTGAAGCTTCTAGTAGGCTCTCGTGTGTTCCAGTATCAAGCCAGGCATAGCCCCTACCCAAAAGCTCAACACTTAGGCGCTCTTCATTCAGATACATTTGATTAAGCGTGGTAATCTCTAACTCGCCTCTAACAGAGGGCACAACTTCACAAGCCTTCTTAACGACATCATTAGGATAAAAGTAAAGGCCGGTTACTGCGTAATTACTTTTAGGTGTTTTTGGTTTCTCTTCAATGCTAAGTGCTTTGCCGGCGGCATCAAAATCAACCACCCCATAGCGTTCAGGATCTCTCACGTGATAACCGAACACGGTTGCCATGTTTTTATCTTTAGCATTTGATACAGCGTTAGCCAGCATGTCAGTCATGCCATCGCCGTAATAGATGTTGTCACCTAGAATCAAACAGGCGTCGTTGTCGTCAATAAAATCTTTGCCCAAGATGAATGCTTGAGCCAAGCCGTCAGGAGAGGGCTGCATGATGTATTCAAACTTCATGCCAATATCAGAGCCATCACCAAGGAGTTGCTCAAACCTTGGTAGGTCTTCAGGGGTGGAGATAATAAGCACCTCTTTGATGCCAGCTAGCATTAGAATCGACAAGGGGTAATAAATCATCGGCTTGTCATAAATTGGCATGAGTTGCTTTGATACGCCCTTAGTCAAAGGATAAAGCCGCGTGCCTGAGCCGCCAGCTAAGATGATTCCTTTCATTACAGATTTGTGTGTTTTACTCATTAGTTGTCCAGTAGTCTTTGATCCATGGGGATGGCTGAATGTGGCGATACCATTTTCCACTCCGACCTATAATTGCTTCAGGCGGATTTGGTAAGCCATGAAACAGGATAATTTTAGCCCCTAAAGGTATTGAAGGGGCAGCGAACCAAGATTTAATCCAGGATGGGCAGCATTTATACTTAAAGCTCGGGACCCATTCATCTGGCCAATATTCTAGCAAACCAAGTTTGTAAATTTCGCGAGATAAATAGGCCTGCTCATGGCGCACCTCATTTTTTACCTGTTCAAAGTTCTTCTCAAAGTGCTCAAGTATATGAGCATATTGTCCAATCTCGAACCTAAATACTGAGGAGTTCCCCTCCCTCTTCTTTGGGCTTTTTTTGTCGTGTGCAATCAAAAAATCACCGGGCTGACTAAAGAATGCATCCAAGTTTCTGACAATTACGACGTCAAGGTCAAGAAAAAGAGTCGGCCCAGAAAGATTACCAAAGTTTTTTTTAAACACAGTGAGCTTCCTCCAGCCGCGCTCAGGCGATCCAGATGGAAGTTCTAGTTCTGGGAGATCTTGTATCTCTACTTCGGGCCGAATGCCTTCACTATTTTCAGTGAAGCACACAAATCTGAACTTGGAGTTCATATTTCGAGACACCATTGCGTATAGACGGTTTACATATTCTGGAGAGAATTTACTGCCCCATTTCATGCAGATAATATTCATAGGTTAATCAAAATTAAGAGCTATACATTGTAATAAGAGCCTCTACCAATAAAGCATACGCCAACAGTAAAAGAATAAATTTTATAGATTAAAGTCAGCATTATTATGTATCCACCTGCATAAAAACTATATTTCATTATAGAGCATAACTAAGAAATAAAAAAAGCACTAGCCATAAAATATACTCGCCGATATATTTTAATATTACCTTACGCTACGAGTATATTAAAAGTTGTTCAATTGTTGAACACGAACCAATATAAATGATAGAATAGGTTTTTTTTACGATTTTTTTGTAAATACATTTGCAAAATGTGGCGGTAGCGTGCCTAATTTTAGACCTCCTTTTTTTTCTGAACTAATGAATAAACAAGACATACATCTTGATCTGCTTCGAAAGCTAGAGTCAAACCCTCACTGCACCCAAAGAGAGCTCTCTAGGGAGATGGGCGTGAGCCTGGGCAAGGTAAACTATTGCATGAAAAAACTGACTGAGAAGGGGTGGGTAAAACTAACAAACTTCAGTCATAATCCAAATAAAATGGGCTATGCGTACCTCCTTACCCCTGGCGGAATCGAAGAGAAGTCAAGGCTAACTTTTTCCTTTCTTAAAAGAAAGATTGTAGAGTATGAAATACTAAAAAAAGAGATTAATACACTAAAACTTGAATCCGAAGAAATGGCTAATGAAAAATGATAATAGCCATTATCATCTTTAATAAGCCCTGGATAAAACCTAACAAAACCTATCAATATTAACCAATTGAAAAATGATATTTACTGAATTATTGATTATGGATACTAAATGCAAGTAATTCCCGTTATTCTTTCAGGCGGCTCTGGAACAAGGCTCTGGCCCTTGTCTCGCAAAGAGTACCCTAAGCAGTATCTACCTTTGGCAGGTGATAACACCATGCTCCAGGAAACCATCCTGCGCCTCAGCGGATTAGATAACCTTGTAGATCCGATTATTGTCTGTAATGCCGATCATCGTTTTTTAGTGGCAGAGCAGTGCCAACAAATTGATATTAAAAATCCAACAATATTATTAGAGCCCGTTGGTAGAAACACAGCGCCTGCTATCGCTGCAGCGGCACTTCAGTCACTTAAAACATCAGACGATGCAGTATTGTTAGTATTGTCAGCTGATCACGTTATTCAAGACATTGACGCATTCCATGAGGCAATTAAAATTGCAAGCAGTCAAGCGCGAGAGGGTAAATTGGCAACTTTTGGTATTGTTCCAACCGATGTCAATACTGGTTATGGCTATATTAAAGCATCTATAGGTGATATTAATGGTGCTTATAAGGTTGAAGAGTTTGTTGAGAAGCCAGATCTAAAAACTGCAGAATTTTACTTAGAGCAGGGTAATTATCTTTGGAACTCCGGCATGTTTATGTTTAAGGCTGATGTGCTAATTGATGAGCTAACCACTCTTTCACCTGAAATTGTCGAGTCAGTTAAGACTGCAGTTAATAATGCCGAACAAGACCTTGACTTTATCCGCCTTGATAAGCAAGCCTTTGAATCTTCTCGATCGGACTCTATTGATTATGCACTCATGGAGAAATCTAATAATGTGGTTGTTGTGCCTTTAGATGCTGGCTGGAGTGATGTTGGGTCATGGTCAGCGCTGTACGATATTGGCGCAAAGGATAGTAGTGGTAATGTGCTCCAAGGAGATGTAACTGCACAAGATACAACCAATACGTATATTTATGCTTCTCACCATATGGTAACTGCAGTTGGCGTAGATAATCTAGTTGTGATTGATACGCCTGACGCTACATTTATTGCTAGCCAAGACAAGGCGCATGAAGTTAAGTCTATTGTTGAATCTCTGCAAAAAAAGGGCAGAGATGAGGCCCACTCTAATCGCAAGGTATATCGTCCGTGGGGCTGGTATGACTCTATTGAAGTTGGTGTGCATTTTCAAGTGAAGAGATTGCACGTTAATCCAGGTGCTAAGTTATCACTACAAATGCACAATAAGCGCGCAGAGCACTGGGTGGTGGTCAGTGGAACAGCTACAGCTACTAATGGAGAAGATGTTCTTACATTGACAGAGGGTGATTCAACTTATATACCGATCGGCACGACACATGGTTTGGAGAATAAAACCAATGAACAGTTAGAGATTATCGAAGTGCAAAGTGGTACTTATCTGGGCGAGGATGATATTGTTAGATTTGAAGATATTTACGGCAGGGTTAAAGATTAATGTTGGACGATCAAGCTTTTAAAGCAGTCATAAGATCAACCCCATTGATTTCAATTGACTTACTCGTTAAAAAAGACAACAAGATCCTATTAGGCAAACGCATAAACAAGCCCGCACAGGGCTATCTCTTTTCAATTGGTGGTAGAATCTATAAGAACGAAACAATTGATAGTGCAATGATGCGCATAGCTAAAAATGAACTCAATATTGAGTTAAAATTAATGCCTAGATTTATCGGTGTATTTGAACATTTTTATGATGATAGTATTTATGAGGATGTATCAACACATTATGTTAATTTGGCTTACGAGATTGAAATAGAAGAGACACTTAATCTCCCAACCAAGCAACACAACGAATACCAGTGGCTCACTATTGATGAATTATTAGAAAGCAATCAAGTACACGAATACGTAAAGGGTTATTTTAGGAATTAAATATGGCAAAAAACAAAGTAGCATTAATCACAGGAATCACCGGCCAAGACGGTGCCTACCTAGCAGAATTTCTACTAGATAAGGGTTACGAAGTTCACGGTATTAAACGCCGTTCATCATCATTTAATACTGATCGTATTGATCATTTATACCAAGATCCTCATGAAGCTAACTGTAAGCTTATACTTCACTATGGAGATCTGTCTGATTCAATGAGTTTAGTGCGTATTATTCAACAAATCCAACCTGATGAAATCTATAACCTCGGTGCACAATCACACGTAGCCGTATCATTCGAAACCCCTGAGTACACAGCAGACACAGTTGGCCTTGGCGCACTTCGCATACTAGAAGCCATTCGCATATCAGGCTTAGAAAAGAAAACTCGCTACTACCAAGCTTCTACTTCAGAGTTATACGGGGAAGTGCAAGAAACCCCACAAAAAGAAACGACGCCGTTTTACCCACGCTCTCCATACGCAGCAGCCAAGCTATATGCTTACTGGATAACCATTAACTACCGTGAAGCTTATGGTATGTATGCCTGTAATGGTATCTTGTTTAATCACGAGTCACCTATTCGTGGCGAAACCTTTGTTACTCGTAAAATCACTCGTGCACTGGCACGTATCTCACTAGACTTACAAAATACAGTCTATCTTGGCAATATGAATGCTATGAGAGATTGGGGCCATGCCAAAGACTACGTAGAAATGCAGTGGCTAATGTTACAACAAGATGAGCCAGATGATTTTTGTATTGCCACAGGCATACAGTTCTCAGTACGTGACTTTGTCAATTTCGCTTGGGGTCATCTAGACAAAACAATCCGCTGGGAAGGTGAAGGTATGGATGAAAAAGGATATGACACTGAAACGGGTAACTTAATCGTTGCAGTGGATAAGCGTTACTTCCGCCCAACTGAAGTAGAAACGTTATTAGGCGACCCAACCAAAGCCAAAGAAAAACTAGGCTGGGAGCCAACAATCACCTTAGAAGAATTGGTGCATGAAATGATGGAAAATGACATTAACATCGCAAAGCGCGATTCTTTAGTTAAAAAGAACGGCTTTAAAGCGCCAGACTTTAACGAGTAATTAATATGGATCTTAACGATAAAATTTACATCGCTGGTCATCGTGGCTTAGTTGGCTCTGCCATTGTTAGACAATTAAAATCAAGAGGTTTTGTCAATCTATTAATGCGCACACATAAAGAACTAGATCTTACTAATCAATCGGCAGTGCAAGACTTTTTTAAACAAGAAAAACCTGATTACGTTATTCTTGCTGCAGGAAAGGTGGGTGGTATTCATGCAAATAATACTTATCCAGCAGACTTCATCTATCTAAATATGATGATAGAAGCTAATGTCATAAACTCAGCATACGAGAACAAGGTTAAACGTTTATTGTTTTTAGGCAGTACTTGTATCTATCCAAAGGCAGTTAAACAGCCAATGCCTGAAGATGCAATACTCACCGATGTGCTAGAGTCAACTAATGAGCCTTATGCACTATCAAAGCTAGCAGGTATTAAACTTTGTGAATCATACAATCGTCAACACGGTACAGATTTCCGCTCAGTTATGCCAACAAACTTATATGGTATTAATGACAATTTCCATCCAGAAAACTCTCACGTTATTCCTGCACTCATGCGCCGTTTTCATGAGGCAAAGATAAATAATGATAAAGAGGTTGTTGTATGGGGCACAGGTAAGGTTATGCGTGAGTTTTTGTATGTAGATGATATGGCAGAAGCATCACTATTCGTGTTGGAGCTGAATGAAGAAATCTTTAAGGCTAATACGAAGCCCATGCTCTCCCATATTAATGTGGGTACAGGTAGAGATGTGACAATCCGAGAAATGGCACAAACCATGAAAGAGGTAGTTGGATACAAAGGCAAGCTAACCTTTGACACAACAAAACTTGATGGCACTCCTCGTAAGCTTATTGATGTGTCTAGATTATCAAATATTGGCTGGAATTACAGTGTAAATCTTGAAGAAGGTTTAAAGAAAACTTATGAGTGGTATTTAAATAAATCTTGATATGAAGATATTTATTATTGGAGGCGCGGGCTATGTTGGCTCACATATGGTTAAAATTGCCAATAAGGCAGGTCATGAAGTAATTACACTCGACAATCTCTCTACAGGTTACCAAGATGCAGTTCTTTACGGGCAGTTTGAATTCTGTGATATTTTAGACATGGCGAAACTCAACAGCCTGTTTGTAAAGCATCAGCCTGATGCGGTAATGCACTTTAGTGCCTACTCTCTTGTGGGTGAGTCTGTAAGTGATCCGTATAAATATTACCATAATAATGTTTCTGGAACACTTAGCCTGCTTAAAATAATGGTTGATAATAATTGTTTAAAATTTATCTTTAGTTCAAGTGCTGCCATTTTTGGCAATCCTGTTTATATTCCAATTGATGAAGATCATCCGAAACAACCTATCAATCCTTATGGTAGATCAAAACTAATGGTGGAAGAGATACTTAAAGATTTTGATTCTGCTTATGGTCTAAAGTACATATCTTTTAGATACTTTAATGCTGCAGGTCATGATCCAGATAGAGAGTTAAGTGAAAGGCATAGTCCTGAAACACACTTATTGCCAATTATTATGCAAGCAGCAAATGGTCAAAGAGAGTCTGTTAGAATTTTTGGCACTGATTATGATACAAGTGATGGAACTTGTGTAAGAGACTATATTCATGTTAATGATCTTGCCAATGCACATTTAAAAGGATTGAACTACTTAAATAAAAGTGAATCACAGAGTGAAGAATTCAATTTAGGAAATGGTAATGGGTTTAGTGTTAGAGAGGTAATTCAGCATGTAAAAGAAATAACCAATAAGAATTTTGCAGTTATGAAAGAAGGTAGGAGAAGTGGGGATCCGTCAACTTTAATTGCAAGTGACAAAAAAGCAAGGCAAGTTTTAGGATTGAAAGCAAATTTTCCTAGTCTTGAAAAAATAATTAAAACTTTGGTCTAATATGAAAATAACTATAGCCGGAACTGGCTACGTAGGCATGTCTAATGCCATGTTGTTGTCTCAAAATCATGAGGTCATTGCGCTTGATATCATCTCTGAGAAGATTGAGCAACTTAACAACAAAATCTCCCCTATTATCGACGCTGAGATTGAAGATTTTCTAGTCAATAAAAACCTTAACTTTACTGCTACACTAGACAAAGAATTAGCCTATAAAAATGCTGACTTTGTCATCATTGCCACACCTACTGATTATGACACCACTAACAACTACTTTAATACCACTTCGGTAGAAGCGGTTATTCAAGATGTTATTAGCATTAATCCTAAAGCAGTGATGATTATCAAATCAACCGTACCAGTTGGCTTCACTCAAAGTATTAAAGAGAAGTTTCATTGCGATAATATAATCTTCTCACCAGAGTTTTTAAGAGAAGGCTCAGCACTACATGACAATCTACATCCATCACGTATTATCGTTGGCGAGATATCAGATAGAGCCAAGGTATTTGCAAGTCTTCTTCAAGAGGGTGCTATTAAAGAAGATATAGATGTCTTATTTACAAATTCTACTGAGGCAGAGGCAGTTAAGCTCTTTAGTAATACCTACCTTGCTATGCGTGTGTCATACTTTAATGAGCTAGACTCATACGCAGAAACACACAATCTAAACTCAAAACAAATCATCGAAGGTGTAGGCCTTGATCCAAGAATTGGATCACACTACAACAACCCTTCATTTGGATATGGTGGCTACTGCTTACCAAAAGACACTAAGCAGCTCAAGGCCAATTATGCAGATGTACCGAATGCTTTAATTAGTGCAATTGTTGATGCTAATGCCATGCGTAAAGATTTTATCGCAGACTCTATCATTGCTAAACAACCGAAGGTTGTTGGCGTTCATAGATTGATCATGAAGACAGGTTCAAATAACTTTAGATCATCAAGCATTCAAGGTATCATGAAACGCATTAAAGCTAAAGGCATTGAAGTAGTCATCTATGAGCCTACGTTAACGCAGCAGGGTGAGAATGAGTTCTTCCACTCTAAAGTGATCGACAACTTAGATGACTTTAAACAAATCAGTGATGTGATTGTTGCCAATAGAATGGTAGATGAGCTTAGTGATGCGAAGGATAAAGTTTATACAAGAGACTTGTTTAATTCTAATTAAACAAGATTGAAGGGTGGTAGTATTTTTAACAGAGTAAATAAAAAATGAACTTTATAGAATACATTTTATTAAATATAGATAAGTTTTATGCAGTTATTTTGTTAATTGCATCAACGATTGGCTTTAGGTTTTTATTAGAGGCGCTTGGACAGAGGTGGATAACTACATATGCACATACTGCCACATTAACCTTTCTACCTGTAATCACCTTTGTAATTACAAAGGTGATTACAGGAAATATTGCTCTATCTTTAGGTATGGTAGGTGCCTTGTCAATTGTCCGATTTAGGCATCCAGTGCGTTCACCTTTTGAGTTATCAGTGTATTTTGGAGCAATAACAATGGGTATAGCGGCTTCTGTAAGCTTAAAATGGTTGATTTTTTTGATTGTTGCGATACTGCTGGCTGCCGGGTCTTTAGCAATGGTATCTTTAGTTAGTAGACATATTTTTAAAAGAGAATTTTTTAATGCATCATTTTCTGAAGGTAACTTGCTAAGCACATTGGATTTAACTACTTCCAGGGTGATAGGATCTATCGACAAAAGTAAATACCTTAAATCAAAAGGATTTGAAAATGACACGATTAAATACTTGTTAGTATCAAATGACTCTAATGAGTTGAAGAAAATTCTTTCAAATGTTGAAAGTGACTCATACCTTATATCCTATCAGTTAAATACATAACGTAAGAGTGACGATTGATTTAAAGCTATTAAAATATCTAATATTATTCTTAATAAGCCCCTCATTATATGCCGAATGCACATTTAATACGGCGAAATACATGTCTGATCTTGAAAGTCCTCACTCAATAAAAAGAATTGTAGTTGATGTGCCAAAAAGTGCAAAATTTAGTAGAAATTTTGCAAAGATTATAACCACAAGATATGTAAATATCCCCCCTACGCTTAAGAAGAAATTTAAAGCCAACGTGACTGTTGAGTATGGATTTGGCACATGTAAATATCCTGCAACTATAAGACAATCTGGAGATGGAAAAGACCATGTGCAACTTTCAGAATATGGTGAGCCTTTTCGTTCATTAAGCATAAAGTTAAAAAAAGGTAATATTTTTAATTCAGTTAAGTTCAAATTACTATTGCCGGAAACACGGAATAATCTAAATGAAATTTTAGGAACTGTTATTATGAGAGAGTTAGATTTTATAGCTCCAGAGACATTTCAAGTTAGAGCTTCTATAAATGGTGTTGAGTCAATAATGCTGTTTCAGGAAGATGCGAAAAAAGAATTATTAGAAAGAAATTCAAGGAGAGAAGGTCCTCTGTTTGAAGGTGACGAAGGTATTTTTCAGGATGAATACGCTACAAGTGGCTCGCTAAAGGATGTGATGCTTGCGCGTGTTACAAACCAAAACTGGTTTTTGAAAGGTAAAAATTCCCAACGCATAACGATATCTGCATTCGAAAAACTACAAAAAGCATACCTAGAAAATGTAAATAATATACATACAGGAAGGGAATTCTTAATCTCTCCAGGTGAGGGGAGATTAAAAGCTTTTGATGACTATTATTTTCTAATGATTGTCATGAATGGAAGGCATGCATTAGCGCCTAATAATAGACGTTATTATTATAATTCTTTTATTGATGAATTTGAACCAATTTACTACGATGGAGATCTTGAAATAAGCTATCCAGGGTTTAAAAATTCTTTACTATACAACTTAGATGGCGAGGTTGATATTGTATATGATAAAAATTATAACTCCACTTATGCTAGTACTTTTAACGACCCAAAATTTAGAGAAATTGTACTAAAAAAGTTTCGAAAAAGAATAGTTAAGTATGATGATAGTGTAATCAAGTTTTTTGATGAAAGTTTTTTAAATTTATATAAAAACTCCAAAAAACTTCAAAGAAAGATTGATAATCTAAGTGATAACTTGACCTATAGTGATAATAATTTGCGTAATATAGCAGATTATCAGCTAAGGATTTTAAAGCATGGATTGAAGCAAAATAATATTTTATCGATAGAGTCAAAGGGTAAAGACTTTGCAATTCACTTTGCTAATAATAAAAAATTTATTGTTGATCCAGAAGTCTTAGCTGAAATACTGTCAAGGAATAAATTTAATGGCAAGAGGGTGGCTTATTTGCCATTAAATTTATCAAAGTTAAATGCTGATCAAGGTATCGAAATTCATGAGAAAGCGATTTCCAATGGGCATATTATTTATTCACACGGTATAAGTGTTACTGTTGATGAAAAATTGAGAGAAATTACTTTACAGCAGGAAAAATCTAAAGATTGGGCACTTTTTAACGGTGTTAACTTGAGCGATTGGAAGGTTAGTTTTATAGGGGTTGATGTAGAAAAGGTCGAGAGTAAAAAACCTCAGCGAATAAATTATCGAGGCATGACAGGGTGTCTTAATTTTTATAATTCAGATTTTGATAAAACATCAATTATGGTTGTGGGTGGCAAGTGTGAGGATAGTCTCAATATTGTCAAATCTAAGGGTAATATAAAATCTATCTCTATAGAAAGTAGCTACGCTGATGGAGTTGATTTGGACTTTTCAGTGTTGAGTATCGAGACGATTCGAGTAAACTCTAGTGAGAATGACTGCCTGGATGTAAGTAGCGGAGATTATGAAGTTGAGCATGCTGTATTGCTAAAATGCAAAGATAAAGCAATCTCTGTCGGTGAAAAATCTAAATTTAAAATTTCAAATGTTTTTATTGATTCAGCTGGTATTGGTATCGCCTCTAAAGATTTTTCTATTTTTAGTTCAAACAATGTCAAAATTATGAATACTTTGGTTTGTATTGAAGTGTCGCAGAAAAAGCAAGAATTTGGAGGCGCTAAAGCAATTTTAAAAAATTTTTCATGTGATGGGGAGTATGTAAAAGATGTAAATTCAATAATTTTAAGGGGTCATGAATGAGTTTTCGTAAAGAAAGAAAATATCGTTTATCATTTAGTGAGAAAGAACTTCTTAAGCAGTTATTGTTAGCAAGAGGAATGAGTAGACTACACCCTTCAAGACAAGTTAACAGTTGTTACTTTGATACTAATGATTACACATTATTTCATGAGTCAGAAGAGGGTGTTTTGCCACGAAAAAAAGTTAGACTCCGATGGTATGACGCTGAAACAAAATTAAGCAAAGAAACAAAATTTTCTTCTATTGAAGGTCGATTTAAAGTTGTTAGTAGTCACATGAAATTCAATGCGAAAATAAATAAATTTGACGTAAATTTTTACGATGGTATGTACGGCATTTTAAATCCAGTGTTAATTGTTTCTTACCAGCGTGAGTATTTTATGCTTGACCAGCTTAGAATAACTTTTGATTCCAAGATAGAATATACAGACCTACATTCTATTGGCAGGCAAAAATATTTTGACCATGAATGCGTTATGGAAATTAAAACACCTATCAATATTTCAAATGACTACATTGAAAAAATTGTACAGTATCCTACTTCGCGATTCTCTAAATATTCACGTGGAATATTAATGACTGATAGACTTCTATAAGAATTCTAGGTATATTTTTTAAGTGAAAAAAACAGTAAATTAAAAAACAAGGATTTTTAAATGAAAATATTGGTAACAGGTGGTGCGGGTTTTATCGGCAGTCATCTTTGTGAGATATTAGCACAAGATAGAAATGAGGTAATTTCGTTGGATGACTACTCAACTGGAAGTGAAAATAATCATGTTGATGGAGTTGTTTACATTAAAGGAAAAACAAAAAATATCAATAAGTTAGTTACTTTTTCTCCAGATATTATTTATCATCTGGGCGAGTACTCAAGGGTTGAGCAAAGTTTTGATGATATTAAAAAAGTCTGGAATTCTAATAAAATCGGAATTTTTGCAGTATTGCAATTTTGTAGAAAAACAAAGGCGAAATTAATATATGCTGGAAGTAGTACAAAATTTGCCGATGGTGGTATGGGAAGATCACAGAGCCCATACGCTTGGACAAAAGCTTCAAATACGGAATTAGTTGAAAACTATGGAAATTGGTTTGGAATTCGATACGCAATAGTATATTTTTACAATGTTTATGGCGGTAGGGAGATTTCAACAGGAAAATATGCTACATTAATTGCCTTATTTAAAGAATGTTATAAAAATAACAAACCTCTTACTATTGTAAGCCCAGGTTCACAGCTGAGAAATTTTACGCATATTGATGACATTATTTCTGGACTTGTCCTGGTAGGGAATAATGGTGAAGGTGATAATTATGGTATTGGCTGTTCTCAATCATATTCTATATTAGACGTTGCTAAAATGTTTGGAACAGAAATTAAAATGCTGCCTGAAAGAAAAGGTAACAGAATGTCTGCTTCTGTCGTTTGTGACAAGACAAAAGATCTAGGTTGGTCAGAAGGCAAGTCGATTGAGGAATATATAAAAGAGATCATAAGTAAATAAGTAATATTTTCTTAAAGTTAAAGGTTCAAACTATTATTTTGCAAAATCAACGAAAGACTCAAGAAATAAATGATGCATTCGATGCGCCTGACACTTTTAAAGTTAGAATTTTAAAAGGAGTGCAGGCCAACAGCCTTGGTCAGCTTATTGGTGTACTAATTAGATTTATACTTCCTCCTTTATTTCTTGAGTCTTGGGGAGTGAACTTGTACGGAGAATGGATTATTCTTTCATCAATTGCTGGATATTTAATGATAACAGATGGAGGGGTGCAACTTTATATAATAAATAGATTAACTCAGGCTTATGCAAAGAAACAAAAAGAATTGTTTGCTTCAATTGCAAAGACCGGGCTAATGATGCTCATAGTTATACCAATGATTGGCTATACAATATTTCTTATAGCAATATTGTTAGAAGTCCCCAGCTTATTTATTCAATTGAATGAAGTGCAAACAGAAGTTATTCCAATAGTTTTGGGAATTATTGGATTCGAAGTTTTGCTTTCAATACCATATGGACTTCTCATCGGAATATACAAGTCTATTGGACAATTAGCACGGGGTGTTATGTTGGCTAATATTCATGTTTTATTACAATTAATTTTTGTTATTTTGGCATTAAAGCTTGAAGCTGAAATAATAGCTATAGCAATAGTGCAGATTATTCCAATTATCATTATTGGTATATTTGCTATGCGTGAATTGAGTCAAAAATTTATTGGACTTGGTTTATTTCATGCTGATGCTGCCGACCTGCAATTAGCAAAAACTTTTTTGAAGCCAAGTGGTTACTTTTTCCTAATACAATTCTCTCAAGTAGCGGCCATTCATGGCGCTGTAATGATTGTAGGCTCTTTATTTACCTCAGTACAAGTTGTTATTTTTGCAACGATGCGTACTATTAGTAATAGTATTTTACAAGGAGTATCTATCATTGCCCATACATTCTGGCCTGAGTTAACTAAAGTTGATGAGCTCAATGATCAAAAAAGTATGTATAGATACGCATGTATCATCATACGTACTAATTTTTTAATGGCATCTGTGCTTGTATTTTTACTACATTTTTTTGGAAAAGAAATCTATCATTTTTGGCTTGGTGGAGACATTAAATATAATGAAAGTGTGATGAGCTTATTCCTTGTGTACACTATACAAGCGTTATACTGGAAATCTTGTCATTATCTTTTATTAGCAACCAATAAGCACCATCAACTTTCAATTGTATTGTCGATAAACTCTTTTTTAACATTATTTCTTGCGTGGATTGGAGGTTCAAATTTTGGTTTCGAAGGTGTTATAATCGGGATTATTATTTCTGAAATTAGCCTACTATTTTGGTATATTCCCTACCTAATTATCAAGTCTTGGGATGTTTTCACGCCAATATTTTTCATAAAAGAAATAATAGTAGCGGGATTCTGTTTGATAATTGGAAGTGCCGGAATATTCTGGGGATTAATATCAATAATGCTTTATTTTATTTGGTGGTATCGTTGTATTCCACTGAATATATCGATTCTAGAAAATATAAAAAAACTTTTTAATTAAAATTTCAAAAATAATATAATTTTGACTGCTCTACAAATGATAATAAAAAAAAATCTTAACGTAGTGGTAGCTTGCTCAGGTAGGTTTCATTTTTTCGACCAAGCAAATCAGTTGCATAAACTTGGGTTGCTTAAGAGGCTTATAACCGACTATCCTGCCTTCAAAGTAAAACAGTGGGGATTGCCAGGGGATTGTTTACTTACTAGGCCTTGGCGTGGCGCATACGGCATGATTCGCTTTAAGTCTGGAATGTATTTGGGCGCTAATGTGCAATCTTATCTAACTAAATCAATTCATCGAGGATTCGCCAGATCGATACCATCATCATTGCCATCTGATGTTGATATGGTTATATGTAATTCATCCTCTATGTTGGAAGCAATTAATCCTTTAAGTTCGAAAGGGGTGATGACAATTGTTGATCATGGAAGCTTACATCAGATGACAGAAAGAAAAATTATGATTAAAGAATGTGGTCAGTATGGATTCATGAGTTTCGGTAATTGGCAATATCAATGGTTAATTGATCGAGAGCAAAAAGAGTTTGAAAAGGCGGATTATATTTTATGCTGTAGCAGACTCGCAAAAAAAACAATGATTGAAAATGGTTGTAATGAATCAAAGATATTTGTTAATAATCCTGGATGTGACCTCTCAATGTTTTATCCTGGAGAGAAAAAAGATGATATTTTTAGGGTGATCTTTTGTGGAGGAATTAACCCTCTAAAAGGGGTTCATTACCTTGTGAGAGCATACAGAGAATTAAACCTTAATAATTCTGAACTTTGGATTATCGGTTCGGGATACGAAGATTCTAATTTTAAACAACACATATCAAAATATTTAAATGAGGATGTAATTATCAAGGGTTCATTTCCACTAAATGAACTTCGTAATCTTTATATTCAAGGCTCTGTATTTATCTTACCATCACTGTCCGACGGTTGGGGGTTGGTAGTTCTGCAGGCGATGGCATGTGGAATTCCTGTAATTGTTACAGATATGGCCGGCGCTAGTGAAGTGGTTGAGGATGGCATAAATGGATTTGTTATAAAGTCTAGGTCTGTTGATGCAATTAAAGATAAACTTCTTTTCCTTTATGAAAATGATGAACTCCTTACTAGCATGGGGGAACAGGCAATAAATACTGTTAAAGCAGGATATTCATGGGATGAATATGGTAAGCGATTAGCCAATACTCTAAAAATATTTTGTACTAATAATAAACTTTAATGCATCTAATATTGCTATTTTTTTTCCCGATTGGTTATTTATTGACATATCAATTGTTTGAAAATTATAGTGCTGAATACTTTCTTTTAAGCGCCTTACTGTCTCTTTCTTTTGCCTTAATGCTTCTTAACTTAAAGAACATTAATTATAAAAATATAATTATTTTTATTATTGTAATTATTTTTATTTTTGGTTACTTTATTAAATTTTATTATTTGAGTTATTATTGGGATGATGTCAGTCAACAGGCCAATTTAAATAAAATAATTGGTCATATTCCGATGGATATTATTACCATTCCTAAGCTATTTTATGTATTTGAGGTTATATCCTTTTCGTTCATTCTGTTCTCATTAGCATCACCCATCATTTTGAGACTAAGATGGGTGAAACCAAGCGATATAGATGTAAGTGGTGAATTTATCAATAAGACTGATCGCAAAATCATGTTGGCCCGTAAGATTACTTATATAGCGCTGGTTATTGGAATAATAACCACTTATTTACGTTATAAGTATAATCTTCACCACTTAACTGAAGTGGAGAGGCTGCCTTATAATTTAATCGGAATTATAAACACATTAAATATATATGTGTCAATGCCACTCTTTGGGTTGGCATATTTAATAGGACTTTCTTCTGGAAAAAAAGCTTTTATAAGAAATATTAGTTTAATTTTTATTGTGTGGTGTTTAATCCAATTTATACTATTTTCTGCAAAAGGATTCCTGATTTACCCTTTCGTTTTTATCTATTTTTCATTGGCTATTTATATGGGTAAATCAAATAAGAATTATTATTTACTTATATTAGGAGTTATTTTATTTTTATCAATTCCATTTATAGGGGAGTATCGTGAAGCACTGAAAGCAGATACTAATCTTAATTTTGAAACAATTGTTTCGAATACATTAGCAGGTAAGGATTTTTTCCAAATATATTTCCAAAGTATTTTGTCTATATTGAGTCGGGTTTTAGGGCTTGGTGAATTGATATATATGGTTGAATTAGAGAGTGCCTCCTCTATGGGTTTTTTGGATAAATTAATAAATTTTCAGAGTGCAGAGAATATAATGAATCAAAAAATAGGTTTTTCAGGAACTGGATTTGCACCATCATTACTTGGTCAAGCTTACTTTAGTTCAGGTAGTATCTTTGGCACCGCCCTGTATATTTTAATATGGGTCGTATTGTCTTCCTTGGTTTTGAGGGCATTAATTAAAAATTCTCAAAATTATACTTTAAGGGCAGTCTCTATTTTATGGGTTGTCAATATATTGTTTATGAGTATTGATTCAACGAGTTTTACCAAGATTATGTTTTTTATTATTACTTGTGTTGCCTTGTGGTTAATATATTCAACAATGAAGTTTAATTTTTATATAAGTAAAAATAAGTGAAAAAGTTAGTATTAATTTTTGGTGGAATGGGGTTTGTAGGAACACATATTGCTCAACTACTTTCATCTGACTATAGTGTTTACAGTTTTGGAAGCGATACAGATGTACGAGATTTCAATGTAATTAAAAATACAATAGAAAAATATACACCATATTGGGTAATAAACTGCGCATCCATTACAACAGTGAAAGAATCTTTTAGAAATGAGAATACAACCTATAATATTGGATTTCTAGGTACATTGAATATATTGAAAGCTTTGAAAAGTATCTCATTTTCCGGTAGTTTTTTGAACATTAGTTCGAGTGAAGTTTATGGTCACCCGTCTATAAGCGAAATGCCAATTTATGAATCGTCTGCATTACGACCAATGAGTCCATATTCGGTATCTAAACTTGCCTCAGAATCTCTGTGTTACTACTGGAGTCAAACTGAAAAATTTAAAATTGTAACAGCAAGATCTTTTACGCATATAGGCCCTGGACAGAGCGACAGATTCTCTATTTCCAATTTCTCAAAACAGATTGCTGAGATTGTGCTTAAAATGAGAGACCCAATATTGTATGTGGGAGATCTTTCTACTACAAGAGATTTTACTGATGTTCGGGATGTGGTTCGTGCATACAGAATGCTATTAGAGAATGGAAATAATGGTAACGTTTACAATGTTTGTTCCGGAGTTGAAACTAGTCTAAAAAATATATTAGATCGATTGATTAGTAAGACTGGTGTAAATATTAAGGTTGAAATAGACGAGAAATTTATTCGAAGTTCGGAGCAAAAAAGATTACTTGGGAGTTATGATAAATTGTTGAATGAAACTGGATGGACTCCGACTATTGACTTAGATAAAACCGTTGACGATATGCTTGATTACTGGTTGCAGCAGCTCAGACAATAATTTAAATACTTAGTAAAAAAAAGGAAAATAATGCACATAACATATAGACAAACATGCAGGATTTGTGGCTCATCCGCATTAACTCCAGTAATTGATCTTGGAGAGCAACATTTACAAGGCTCTTTTATTAAATCAGGAAAAGAGATGCCACCGCTACGAAAAATATCAACAGAACTTGTTCGTTGTAATCCTATGGTGGATGAAAATGCGTGCGGTCTATTGCAGACAACAGTATCAGTTCCACCTGAAATTCTTTATTCGTCATATTGGTATCGTTCTGGAACGAATCAAACTATGCGAGATCACCTTAAAAGCATTGTAAATGAAGCTCTAGAGATGGTCGATAAAAGTAATGTCAGAGTATTGGATATTGGATGTAATGATGGAACTTTACTAAATAACTATCCCACCTCATTTGAGAAGTTTGGTGTTGATCCATCTGATATTGCCAAAGAGATTAATAGTGAAATTACCGTAGTTCAAGATACATTCCCATCTCATGAATTGAACGATATTTTGTCAGGTAAGTTATTTGATGTAATTACGTCTATTGCCATGTTTTACGACCTTGAAAATCCGCCCGCATTCGTTCAGGATATCAAGAAATCTCTAAATAAAAATGGTATTTGGATTTTTGAGATGTCGTATATGCCATCAATGCTGAGTATGAATTCCTATGACACGATCTGCCATGAACATCTAGAATATTATAGTTTTGCTGTCATCGAGAGACTTTTGTCAGAAAATGGAATGAGAGTTATTAGGGCAGGATTTAATGAAATTAATGGTGGCAGTATTCGATGTTATGCTACTCATGATACTAATACTAATTTTAAGGACCGTAAGTATATTGCTGAAGTTGCACAGTTAAGACAGCAAGAATTCGAACTTGAGCTTGATACTGATAAGCCGTATAGTAGTTTTCAAGCTAGAATAAATAAGCATAAAGATGAGCTTTATAGTTTGCTAAGTAAATTAAAGCAAGAAGGCAATAAAATTCATGTGTATGGTGCCTCAACTAAAGGAAATACGATTTTACAATGGTGTGGACTGGATAATACAATCATAGATTATGCATCTGACCGCAATCCAGATAAGGATGGCGCGTTAACTATTGGAACTAATATTCCCATTATTAGTGAAGAAAAATCAAGGGCAATGCAGCCCGATTATTACCTCGTTCTTCCTTGGCATTTTCGTGATGAATTTTTGGAGAGAGAAAGGGAAATGTTAGATAAGGGGGTAAAGTTCATATTCCCTCTTCCTGAGATTGAAATTGTAACATGATGCGCCGACTAACAAGTGTAAAAGAAGTATATTGTAGTTTTAATTTCGAGTAAAGGAATATCATGTTTAAAAGATAATAAACAACTAAAAGAAAAACTATTATCACAGCATGATTATATTGACTTAATTGTAGAAGGGATGACTATAATTTATACAAAGCCCACTTAATTTGTAATAATTAACTTTCCCTTTACTAGGGCTTATGGCAAACCATAAAATATGAGTTTTTTTGATTAAAAATAACCCAACAGGTTGATTAATGAAGATACTTTTTCTAATTCCTCATATTTTTATTCCTGAAAATTCAGGTAATAAGCAGCTTATTGCTAATTTATTGAGGCATGTTACAAAGTATGTAGATTGTGACCTTTGTATCATGGTTGATAAACTTGATGACAGGTCTGTTGAATTAAGTAAGATAAATTCATCACTTCCGCAGGTTAAAAAAGTATTCTTTTTTAATCAGCCATCAGGATTTTATAGAAAGGTATACCGATTAAAGGCGCTATTATCTGGCTATCCTATGTCTATTGGTAATTACCAGAGCAATAAACTTTCAAAGTGGTTACTTAATTCAAATATCAAACAGTATGATGTAGTTCACTTGGATATGCTTTATATGGCTCAATACCATAAGCACTGCCATGAAATTCCCTCACTGTTAGTTCCTTCAGATGCGTATTCATTGTCAGCAAAATTAGTAAGAAAAGCTGTGAAAAGTTATACTGAAAAAATAAGAATGATGGTTTATTACTTATTGATTTACCGTTATGAAAAGAATACTTACAGGAAAATTGATATAATTTGTTCAGTTGCAGAGAAAGACACTAGATATCTTAGTAAGTTCATCAATGGTCCTAAATTTAAAACAGTTGGCGTTGCAGTAGGAGAGGATATTTTACAATTATCATTACAAAGATTAAAAAGTGATAGCTGTAAACCATGTAATTTATTATATATAGGGCCTGTTTCTCAAGAAGGTGCAGCTGCTGGACTTGAATTTTTTATCAAAAAATCTTTTTTTAATATATGTGAAAGTTTTCCTAACATTAGGTTGTATATAGTTGGGCACACTCCCGTGCCTAGTCTGAAAAAATTAATTGACACAAATGAAAAAATTATTCATATTGATTTTGTAGATGATTATTTTGGTTTTTTCAATAATGATTGGGTGTATGTCCATCCTCAACGAACTAATGCAGGGTTTCAGACTAAAGTACAACAAGCTATGGCTATAGCTTTACCAGTAGTAGGGTATAATCTTGCGTTTACGGGAATGGCTATTGAAAATCATGTCCATTGCTATGTTTGTGACTCCATGAATGAATTTACAGATAGTATCATAAGTTTAATAGGTGAGCCTATTCTTAGAGAAAAGATCGGGTTTATGGCAAGAGAATTAATGCAAAATCAATATTCTGTCGAAAGTATTGGTAGTGAGTATATAAAATGTTACAAATTGCTGGAACAAACGAATAAATATGAAAAGTATACGTATAAATAAAGACAAATCATTTTTGGTAAGGGTTTTAGGATTTCCTTCTACTTAAATTCATGATTATCTAACAACACTTGAGAGCTGGAAATACTTAAAAACAAGAATTCCAAAGATTGAAGAAGAGATATTGTATGTCGGATACAAATAAATGATGAAAAAGTATTTAAGTCTTGCATTTAGCAAAATAGATGTGGAATCCAATTTATTTAGAATTTATTTAATAATAAAAGAAAAAAAATTCTTGATTAAATCTAAGAAAGAGGGGGGGTATTCTCAACATGGCGAGGATCAATTTATTGATAAGTATTTTAAAGGCCGAAAGGGTGTTTATATCGATATAGGTGCAAGCCATCCATTTATAATCAGTAATACTTATTTATTATATAAGAAAGGATGGAGGGGGGTGACAGTTGAGCCCATACAATATCTACATAAAAGACATAAGCAATTAAGACCTAGAGACACAGCAATTAAATCATTAATAGGCACAATCAAAGGTAAAGTGATGTTTTATCAAATGATTCCATCAGTGCTATCCACATTTGACCTTAAGACTATGAATGAGCTTGTAGAGAAAGGGTATAAGGTTCGAAATAAAACCTCTTTGAGAGTTGAAACGTTATCTTCAATATACACACAATTTCTTAATGGTCAGTCAATAGATCTCTTGACTATTGATGTTGAAGGAGTGGATATTGATGTTTTAAAGAGTAACGACTGGAGTGTTATGAATCCAGAATTGATTGTGTGCGAGGTAAACGATCCAAATAGTAATGAAGTAGACAATTATTTGCGTAAATATTCATATTTGCATATTAAGAGTTTTGGGTGTAATCGAATTTATAAAAAAAATCTGTAGATTATTTGGAAAAAATATGATAAATTTTATTAGAGGTAAAATTAAAAACATTTCTTTTTTAAGAAATTTTATAGCATACAGCCTAGCCCCTTCGGGAATGTTTGATAAGGTAATAAAAAACATGGAAATAACTAATGATTGGAAAAATAGAATCAAAATTTGCAAGGAATGTCCGGATAATAATTTAATTAACCATGTTATGAATGCTGGTGAAATAGTATCTGGTAAGCAACTTATGCACAATGGGATTCAAATTAACTTGGGTAGTTATTACGGGCCAGAAATTTCACAGTTATTACTTTTAAATAGGGGGGTACATGAGCCACAGGAAGAGTTTGCATTTCAGGAGGTTTTAAAATTTATTCGCAAAAGTCCTACAATGCTTGAGCTTGGAAGTTTCTGGGCGTTTTATTCAATGTGGCTTAATCAAAAAATTACAGGAGCGAAATGCTTTATGGTTGAACCTGATCAATTTAACATTCAAGCAGGGATTAGGAATTTTAAGCTTAATAATATGAAAGGTAATTTTACTTTAGCAACTGTTGGTATAAAAAATAAACAATTAAAAGATATCAAACAAATCGGTGTGGATGACTTTTGTAATGATAAGGGTATTGAGTTTTTAGATATCTTGCATAGTGATATCCAAGGATTTGAATATGAAATGTTACAGGGTGCAGAAAAAATGATTAGCCTTAATCAGATTGGATATATTTTTATTTCTACACATAGTAATGATCTCCACGACCAATGTTTTAACTTTCTTAAAATGAAAAATTTTATTATATTGTGCTCTGCAAATATAGATGAAACATATTCAGAGGATGGATTGATTGTTGCAAGATCAAGCGATTATCCTGGTCCTGATAAGATTGAAATATCCAAAAGGGTTAAGCAAATCTAGGTTTTTTATTTTGCTATTTAGTGTTATGGTTATAATCAAATGAAAACTAAAGTAAGATGGCTGATAAAAGCCCCAAGTAGTTATAACGATTATTTGTTTAATGAGATAACGTCATCAAATAAATATGATTTAGTAGTCTATTATGAGAAAGATAATCTTTCCATGTATCCATGGAAAGAGACAGTCATTAATTTTTATAAAAGAGATAGAAGTAGTGAATTCTTGCGTAAGTTTAATTTATTAATTAGTGCTTTATTTGAGAAGGATATATTCTTTGTAGTTGGTGGTTGGGGAGGAATATTCCCTCTGAGTATTCTATTTATTTTAAACTTAAGATCTAAAAAATATGCTATTTGGGTGGATTCACAAAACTTAAAACAAAAGAGATCAACTTTAAAGAAGATAGTTAGAAAGACATTGTTAAAGGTTATTTATAATAAGGCGCCATTATTTTTAGCTACTGGGAAAATGGCAATAGACAACCTTATAAGTGATGGATGTGTTGATACTAAGATTATAAATTTTCCATATGCAGTTGATAGATCTAGGTACAACAAAAATTTAAATTTATCACTTAATAAGCCAATCGTTTTTTTATCTGTTGGAAGGTTGCAGTTGGATCTTAAAGGTTACGATTTGGCAATAAAAGCTCTATATATTTTGAAAAATAGTAGCAAATTGGAATTTAAATATTTTATTGCTGGAGATGGACCAGATAGAGCCAAACTATCAAGACTTATTAGTGAATTGAACTTAGAAAAAGAAATAAAATTAGTGGGATGGTTGGAGCAAAATGAAGTTGTAGACTTTTACAAGAAAGGAGATGTTTTTTTACACCCTGCAATTTTTGAACCATATGGTACAGTTGTGCAAGAAGCTATTTCATCGGGATTATTAGTTATTGGATCTGATAAAACTGGGGCTGTTGTTGATTTGATAACAAGCGGAAAAAATGGCTATATTCATAAAACTAATGATATTAATGATATAGTTGATAAAATTAATTTATTTTTGAAAATTAAAGATAACGGAAAAGTTATGTTAGCTGAATCTTATAAAATTTCAGATAATTTCGATGCGCAATTATTGATAAATAAAATGTACTATTTTGTTTGAGTTAAAAGGATGAATAAGAACGCTCCTGAAGTTGAAATAGTTCGAATGACCTTTAACGACAAAAAAGAGGAGGAAGAATTCTATGGTATTTTAGATAAGATAAATATCGAGGTTCAATCTGTTTCAAAAAGATTGTTCACTTACAATATTTTTGGTTCATCTGTTGGACACGTTAATTATCATTCTCCACATTTGAAAGAAATATACCAAATAGTCAAAAATCAAGATTTTATGTTGTATGCTTTAAATAAATTTAATAATACGTATGATACAAAACCTATGATAAATTTAAACATAAATGTAAACTTACCAGGTTCAAAATACCAACATATTCACCGAGATTTTGCAGTTGATGATGATAGTTTAGTGATTAATTTTGGGTGCGAAAATATCATCAAAAATAATGGGGCACTAAATATTTTGCCAGAAAGAGTAGGTTTTTTTTCCTCCATTCTTTTTCAAATTGGTTTATTAAGAAACCAACCTTCTTTACCTAAAAGGAATGCCAATATAAGATGGGGCTCACGATTACATGGTGGCTCTCCAAATATTACTAATATCAGGAGAGTAATGATTGTAATTATTCTAACACAAGCAAAAGACGGATTAACGGGCCTTATTTGGGATGACTCTCTTAATGCTGGGCCACGTAGTAATTTTTTTGATGCAACATATAGAAAGCGAATCTCTCTTTATTTTGCAAGTAAAACTCCTTTTATATTTAATTTTACGTATCAATGTAAGTGTCTAATAATTAAATTATTAAGATATATAATAAAAAAATGATAAAAGTTTTACATGTTTTACCAACTAGGGCAAGTGAATATGGTGGTCCAGTAGCGGTTGCTGAAGAGATGGCTAGAGAGTTGACAGTACAGGGAGTTAAAACCTCGATATTTCCACCTGATATTGGTACTTACCCTAAGCATAAATACAGGAAAAAGTTTATGGGGATTAAAGCTGAAGTATCAAAATATGATTTAATTCATATTCACTGTCTATGGAATTTTTCTTCATCAGTTGCAGTATTTCTAGCTAGAAAAGCAGGCGTTCCCTATGTGATTACTCCACATGGAATGTTAGATAGATGGGCTTTAAAAAAAGGTCGATGGAAGAAATTTTTTTTCAGTATTTTTTTTGAAAAAAAAAATCTGTCTGGCTCATCAGGTGTTCATTTTTTAAACAATGAAGAATTATTCGAAGCTAAAGATTTTGATATTAACTTAACACCATTCGTCCTTCCAAATGGCGTTAGAAAGAATCAAGAATCAAATCCATCATCACGTGCTGAATTAGAGAAATATTACCCACAATTTAAGGATAAAGTATTACCGCTTTTTATGGGTCGTCTGCATCCAAAAAAAGGGATAGATTTATTATTAGTTGCATTTTCTGAAGCTGTTAAGATTGTTCCGAATATGCACTTAATTATTGCTGGTCCCGATGAAAATGGGTATAAATCTTCACTGGAAAGAATTATAGATACGTACAAATTATCACAGTATGTTACATTTATGGGCATGGTAGAAGGTAGAAGAAAATTTGATGTTCTTAACGCAGCTGATTTTTTTGTTCTACCTTCTCATCAAGAAGGTGATTCAATGGCTATAAAAGAAGCGATGGCCGCCTATCTTCCAGTAATAATTACACCAGCGTGCCATTTTCCAGATGTGATGAGATATAATTTGGGACGTGTTATAGAGCCCGATATTCTTCTATTAACTCAAGCATTGGTAGACTTCTCATTGAGTCCAGAAGATAGGGATTTAATGGGAAAGAACGCGTATAGAATAGTAAATCACCAATATATATGGCCAAAAATTGTAGAACGTTTGTTGCATATTTATAAAGATATCTTAAATAAGAGTAAAACCTCTATTGATTGGAAGGTTGAAAGTTAAAAGGTTTTCTATGAAAAAAAATTATGTTTATGCTAAATTACCTCGGGCTGGAATTGGTAATAAGTTAATTGTTTGGGCTCGTGCTTTAGTTTTTGCACATGTAAACAACAAGCTACTTTTTATTTCAAACTGGGCAGAATTCAAAATTGGTCCATTCTTAAGAATGGAAAAACAAAAACGACAATATTTTGGTAATTTTAATCAAACAAATAAGCTGTCTTTTTTTAGATATGTGTATTTAATATTTATCGGTAAAACTATGTATGATCCAGCCCTTGAAGTTCTGAAACAAAAGGACCAAAATTTTTCTTTATATAAGTTTGAAAAAATATCTTCATGGAAAGATTATTTCGAAGGCATTAGGGATTATAGGGATTTTATTATAGAAACATTTTTTAAAATGTTATCTAAAAACACTATAAATAAAGTTAATTTATCAAAAATTCCAGTTATTGGAGTTCATGTTAGACTTAGTGATTTTAAAGAGGCAGGGCCTGATCAAGAAATAGGCAGTACTCCTAATTTAAGAACTCCATTGTCTTATTACGTCAAGGTTATACAAATTATCAGAAAAACCTTTGGAGGCAGTTTACCTGTAACTATATTTAGTGATGGACATGATGAAGAGTTAGAGTGCTTTCTAGAAATTCCAGGAGTAAGGTTAGCGGAAAAAAACTCTGCAATAGTTGATCTTATTCTTTTGTCCCAATCTCAATGTATTGTTGTTTCTCCTATGAGTACATTTAGTTACTGGGCATCTTTTTTATCTGATGCTATTATAATTAAACACCCTGGACATGCTGCTGAAATTAGACCCACGTCAATTAATGAAGATTTATTTGAAGGAAGTATTATTGGAAATCAGGAGTTGAGTAAATTGTTTGTTAGGAATACACAAAAAATAAATATTCATAAGATGCAGGTAAAGATATGAAAGCAAACATTACTTTCTATTCTCTTTTTTATCTAGATGAAACGGTGCAAGATTCTTTAATAAATTTAAATGCTAAACAGTCAAAAAAATATAGTATATATATACAGAATGCTATTTCACTTTCAAAATCTTTAAAACAGTTCAATTTTTCATACAATTTAATTGTTAATGATAAAAAATCTATTTCTTCACTTCTTGAAGAAATAGATTGCCTAGGAGATCTTGTGCTACATGAAATTGACTTTTCTTTAAAAGTTCCTGAAGGGATTAATTTTTATTCAGCCCATTTTAAGCTTGATGTTATTAAATTCCTTTCTGAATTAGATGGTTACAATATATTGCTGGACTTAGATATGATTGCAATAAATCCCCCTAGTGGAGAACTACTCTCATACGCTAATAATAATATTCCTCTTTATTATGACATTACAGATCAAACAATACCAGCTTATGGTTACAGAGTAATATTATCGGATATGAAAGTACTTTCGGATGATATTCAAGAGTGTCGATGGGCTGGAGGCGAGTTTTTAGCTGGTGATGCTAAATTCTTTGGCTTACTGCACAAAGAAGTGATGGGATTATATGATCGATATACTCAAACTTATAAAACATTATTTCATCAAGGTGATGAGATGCTGGTGTCAGTTGCTTTACAGTTGATGAGAGCAAAGTATCAGATGCATATTGCAGATGCGGGGCCCTCTGGCATGGTTTTTAGATATTGGGGTACGCAGCCTAAACACCCTCAGAAGTCTTTGGATTACATGAATCATATTTTTTTATTACATCTGCCTTCTGATAAAACTCTGTTAACAGGTGATTTACAAAGCCGTTCTTCAATAAAAAAATATTTGTATAAAAAATTATTATTAAGAAATTTTATTAGTAAAATTTATCATCTTTTCAAAAAATGATAAATTCAGTAAATATACATATAAACCTCTCAATAACTTAAATCTATCAAAAATAGAATTTTTAAAATTAAGGAGTAACGCTTGTTCATCTTAGGTATAAATGCTTTTCATGGTGATAGTTCGGCTTGTATTTTCAAGCATGGAAAGCTGATTGCAGCAATTGAAGAGGAAAGAATTAGAAGAATTAAACATTGGGCAGGGTTTCCAAGTGAGTCAATTAAATTTTGCTTGAAAGAGTGTGGTGTTAGCATTGAGGATGTAGATCATATCACCATTTCAAGAGATCCTTCTGCTAATATTTATAAGAAAATTACTCATAGCTTAAAACATGCTGTGAGCTTTAAAGTGCTTAAAGATAGATTGAAAAACACAAGAAAAGTGAATTCTGTTAAGCAAGAGCTATCTGATATTTTTTCTATTGATGAGGCTGAAATCAAGGCAGAAGTTCATAATATTGAACATCACAGATCTCATATGGCAAGTGCATTTTTTGCAAGCCCATTTGGAGAATCAGCAATATTATCAATTGACGGGTTTGGAGATTTTACATCCACAATGATAGGAATTGGAAGGGGTAATAAAATAGAGGTGCTTGATAGTGTTATTTATCCACATTCTGTTGGAATATTTTATACTGCATTTACTCAATATCTGGGCTTTGAGAATTATGGGGATGAGTATAAAGTCATGGGTTTGAGTCCGTATGGTAAGCCCACCTTGGCTAAGAAGGTAAAAGATGTTTTGCTTTTTAAAAGCAATGGTCTTTTCGAAATCAACAAGAAATACTTTAAGCATCCAAAAGAAGGTGTATCGATGAGCTGGGAGAATGGCGATCCATTTATCGAGAATATTTTCTCTGATTATATGGTTGAAGTATTCGGGAAAGCACGATTAAAAGAAGAAGAAATAACGCAGTTTCATAAAGATTTAGCATCCTCTATTCAAAAGGTTACGGAGGATCTTATATTTCATATATTGAATCACCTCCAAAAAAGAACAGGGTTGAAAAATATATGTATTGCAGGTGGTGTCGCCCAAAATTCTGTTGCCAATGGAAAAATTCTTGATAACACCTCATTTGAAAATATGTACATACCCCCTGCTGGACATGACGCAGGTACAGCTATAGGTAGTGCACTATGGCTGTATAACCATATTCAAGATAATGATAGAATCCCCCCTATGCGACACAGTTATTTTGGTAGCCAATTTTCGGATGAAGAGATTGAGGATTTTCTAAAATTAGAAGGTATTAAGTATAAAAAATATAGTGATAAGGAGCTAAATAACAAAGTCAGTGATTGTCTAATTAATGCAGGTGTTGTTGGTTGGCTTCAAGGTAGGGCTGAATTTGGCCCAAGGGCGTTAGGACATAGAAGTATTCTTGCTGACCCTACAAGGGATGATGCTAAAGAGATTTTAAATTTAAAAATTAAAAGAAGAGAAGTATTTCGACCATTTGCCCCGTCAATATTGAAGGAGTTTGTATCAGAGTATTTCGAAAAGGTTGATGAAGTGCCCTTTATGGAAAAAGTTTTTCAAATTAAAGAGAGTAAAAGAGAACTTCTTTCCGCTGTAACACATGTAGATGGAAGTGGGAGGTTGCAAACAGTTGATCAAAACATTGATCCAAAATACTATGAACTAATATATGCTTTCTATCAGAAATCTGGTGTGCCAATTCTTCTTAATACTTCATTTAATGAAAACGAACCCATTGTAAATACGCCAGCTGAGGCTTATGCTTGCTTTTCCAGAACAAAAATGGATATGATTGTTATGGGTAATATCGTAGTGGCAAGATAAATTGTGAAACTGTCCATTATTACAGTTGTCTATAATAACGTTGAAGGTATAAAATCAGCAATTGAATCAGTCATTTCACAAGATTTTTCACATATAGAGTACATCGTTGTTGATGGCGGTTCTAAAGATGGCACTATCGAAATCATTAATGAATACCTAGACAAGATATCAGTATTTATATCTGAGCCAGATAAGGGTATTTATGATGCTCTAAACAAAGGAATTCTTCTTGCATCAGGCGATGTGGTAGCAATTTTGCATTCTGATGATAAATTCTGTAATACACATGTCTGTTCAGACATAATGAAACATATGGATAAAACAAGAACTGAGTTTTGTTTTTCTGATATGGTGATTATAGACAATTTTTCCGGGGAAATATTGCGTTATTACATGGCGAGCTATTTTAAAAGATGGATGTTTAGAATTGGTTGGATGCCACCACATCCAACTTGTTTTATTGCAAAATCTTTATTTGATGAATTTGGTATGTATTCAACAGACTATAAAATTGCAGGTGATTTTGACCTTCTGGTGAGATTTTTTTACGGTCGTAAAATAAGATGGTCTTATCTTGATCAAATTACTATAAAAATGTCAGGAGATGGTGTGAGCAATTCTGGATGGCGGAGCAAGGAGTTGATTTTTAATGAAATCAACCTATCATTAAAATCTAATGGCGTTTGGTCATTGTCTATTTTTCAGTTAATACGATATATCATTCGTATATTGGAAGTAACAATAAAGCCTAAGAAGGGTGGTTGTGGTTAATTTTGTTGTGGGCGGTAGTGGATTCATAGGTCAAAGACTGGTTTCAGCTTTAAAGCAGTTAGGTGGTGAAATTCGCGTACTGTCTAGAAAAGAACAATCTGATTATGATACTATTGTTTGTGATTTACAATCAGAAGTTATTCCAGATCAGGCTTTAAGTCAAGTTAATACTGTTTTTCATTTAGCTGGATTTGCGCATGATATGCGTGATGCAAGTAAAATTGAGAGTCTTTATCAAAAAGTAAATGTAGATGCTACAATTGAGTTGGCTAAATTAGCTGTAAAAAGTGGTGTAAAAAAGTTTGTATTTATTAGTAGTGTTAAGGCTGGTTTAGGCGGTCTTTTTGGTGAAAGTGCAACTGAAATCGATCAAAGTATATCAGAAGGAGTTTATGGCAAAACTAAACGAGAAGCGGAGCTGGCGTTATTAAAAATAGGTAAAGAGTCTGGTATGCACGTGTCAATCATTCGTCCCTCATTGGTTTACGGTCCAGGGGTTAAGGGTAATTTACAATTAATGTTATCAGGCATTAAGAGGGGCTGGTTACCACCTTTGCCTGAGACTGGTAATAGACGCTCCATGATTCATGTGGATGATTTAGTGCGAGCGATTTTACTGGTTGCCGAAGATAAGCGAGCTAATGGAGAGATATTTATCGCAACAGACGGCACGCCTCATTCTTCTCGTGATATTTATAACGCTATGTGTGATATGTTAGGCAGACCAATACCAAAATGGAGTGTGCCAAAAATCCTATTCGATATTGCTGGCCTGGCAGGTCCACGTATCAAATATAAAATTAACAAATTATTGTGTGATGAGTGTTATTCTTCTACTAAAATAGAGGAACTTGGATTTAAAGCTAAAAAATCTTTAAAGGATATGAATGAAACGGATTTTTGATTTATTTACTGGCATTGTACTTTTAGTGCTGCTGGTCATTCCAATGCTGTTAATTTATATCGCTGTTCGCTTATCATCTAAAGGTCTAGCTTTATATTGGTCCAATAGAGTTGGAAAAGATAATACAATTTTTAAAATGCCTAAGTTTAGATCGATGCTGGTAGATACGCCTGCTTTGGCGACGCACCTCCTGAATAATCCTGATTCTTATTTATCACCTATTGGTGGCTTTTTGCGTCGAACTAGTTTGGATGAATTGCCCCAATTATTCTCAGTATTAAAAGGTAGCATGAGTTTTGTAGGTCCGCGACCTGCGCTGTTTAATCAAGATGATCTGATCGCTTTACGCACTAAAAAAGGCGTGGATAAATTATTACCTGGAATTACAGGCTGGGCACAAGTTAATGGACGAGATGGATTATCAATTCCTGACAAAGTGGCATTAGATGTAGAGTATCTCAACTGTCAATCCTTCTGGTTTGATATGAGAATATTATGGATGACTTTTTTAAAGGTTATGAAGCGCGATGGTGTGAGTCACTAGCCAAGATGGTGACAATTTTAAATTAGGTTATAATTGAACTATTACTTTATTTTAACTTGATTTATAAAATTATATGCGCGCAAAAAACCCTTTTTTACGAAACGAACTGACCTTTGATAAATGCCCTTATCAACTGTAAAATAACTCATTTAAAGGGACTTAGGTAGTGTGCTAGATACAATCATTAATTTGTCGCGGCGTAACAAGAAGCTTGTTATGCTGTTTGTTGATTCTGTGCTTCTGGTGTCAGTGATACTGATGTCGTTTTCAGTCCGGCTTGGGTACTTTTACTTGCCAGAAGGTATTTTGGTTTATTGGGTGGTATATGGTGCGCCTATTGTCGCCATTCCAATCTTTATGCGCTTTGGACTGTATCGAGCAGTTATTCGTTACATTGGCTTTAAGGAGTTATGGGCTATTGTCCAGGCAGTATCGTTATATGCCTTAGTGTTGGGTGTGATTGGGTATAGGGTTGCGGATTGGTATATGACTGATGTTGAAAACGTAGTAAGTTCAGTTATATTAATTAATTGGCTCCTGGCCATCGTAGCCATAGGTGGCTCTCGGATGATTGGGCGCTGGCTTCTCTCAGGGGCTGATGCTAAACAAAATACTACAGGGTACACTCATGTGGTAATTTATGGTGCTGGCTCGGCAGGCAGGCAGCTGTCGATTGCTTTAACGCAGTCGAATGATTACAAGACGGCGGCTTTTATTGACAATGACGCTGCACTGCTTGGCCAATCTATTCATGGCATTAATGTTGTTCCAAGGGATGATTTAGGGCAACTGATTAAGACAAAAAACGTCACCGAAGTGCTGCTGGCGGTTCCGTCACTGAGCCGCGCCCAGCGTAATGAAATTATCCATTTTTTGGAGCCTTATCAAGTGCTTGTGCGCTCATTGCCAAGTGTGGCAGAGTTGGCCCAGGGCAAGTTAAGAATTGCTGATTTGCGCGATGTAAGCATCAAGGATCTGCTAGGGCGTGATTCTGTTGCTGTCAATAGTGAGTTATTGGGCCTAAATATTATCAATAAAGTGGTCATGGTGACCGGCGCTGGCGGCTCGATTGGCGCTGAGCTGTGCCGGCAGATACTAGCTTTAAAACCCCAAGTGTTAGTGCTGTTTGATCAGAGTGAGTTCGCCCTGTACCGGATTCATAAAGAACTTGTAAATGTTGGCATGCCCAATGTTGAGATACTACCAATGCTGGGCTCTGTTAATAACCGTAAACGCTTAAGTCATATCCTGGAGCGCTTGGGTGTAAATACAATCTATCACGCGGCGGCCTACAAACATGTACCGATGGTCGAGTCGAATAACGCTGAAGGGGTGAGTAACAATATTTTTGGCACCCTTACTTGCGCGCAGGCCGCGATCGATCATGGGGTAGATACTTTTGTGCTTGTTTCAACCGACAAGGCGGTGCGCCCAACCAACACCATGGGGACAACAAAGCGCGTGGCTGAATTGATATTGCAGTCCTTGGCAGTAGGGAGCATTACACGCTTTAGCATGGTACGATTCGGTAATGTGCTTGATTCCAGTGGGTCGGTGGTGCCGCTGTTTAGAGAGCAGATTAAAGGGGGCGGGCCGGTTACGGTGACCGATCCTGAAATCCTGCGTTATTTTATGACCATACCCGAGGCTGTTGAGCTTGTTATACAGGCGGGCGCTATGGCGAAGGGCGGGGATGTATTTGTGCTCGATATGGGCAAGCCTATTCGAATTTTAGACCTTGCTGAAAAGATGATTCGTTTAAGCGGCTTAAGGCTTAAGGATAAGCTTAACCCGAACGGCGATATTGAGATTAAGTTTACCGGCCTGAGGCCAGGCGAGAAGCTTTATGAGGAGCTGCTGATTGGCGGCAATGTTTCTAAAACTGACAATCCAATGATCCTGCGCGCAGAGGAAGAGATGCTGGCCTGGGATGATTTAAAGTTAATTCTTGATGAGTTAGAGCTGGCTGTTGATAGCGGCGATCAGGGTAAGCTGCGACAGTTACTAATAAAAGCCGTGCCGGGCTTTAAGCCGCAAAGTGGTATTACTGATATTTTGTATCAAGCTTGAGCGCTGGGTGATCAGAAATTTCTAAGGCTTAGTATTTTCTGAGGATGTGCAGCCCTATAAAATCGCAATTGCCCTAGGGTTTAAGTGCGATTTTTTTTGCTTGATTTTAAATAATGCCCTGCTTTTTGGCAAAGTAATTGGTGGCCTGAATGTAACCTTCAATGCCGCCGCAGTCAAAGCGCCTTCCTTTGAATTTATAGGCGATCACTTTAGACTGTTTTGCTTGAACAAGCAGGGCGTGAGTGATTTGAATTTCACCATTCTTGTCAGGCTTGATGCTTTTAAGAATGTTAAAAATATCGGGAGTTAGGATGTAGCGGCCAATGATTGCCATATTGCTTGGCGCACTCTGCTCTTCAGGCTTTTCTACCATATCAGTAACTCGATAAGTGTCGTTCGAATTATCGATCAGATTACCAGCAATAATTCCATATTTGTGGGTTTGGTTCATTGGCACCTCCTCTATAGCTATCACAGAGCACTGGTATTGGTTATAGACTTCTATCATTTGTGAGATTACGCCATCTCCATCAAAGTCGCATAGATCATCTGCCAGAACTACAGCAAAAGGCTCATCTCCAATAAGGGGCTCGCCGGTGAGGATAGCGTGACCCAGTCCTAGCATTTGTTTCTGGCGAACATAGGTAAAGGTGGATTTCTTAATGATCTCCTTGATATCTTTTAGGTAGCTCTCTTTTGAAGTACCACTTAGCTGTGACTCAAGTTCATACGCGTTATCAAAGTGATCCTCAATTGCCCTCTTGCCTCTACCAGTGACAATAGCCATGTTAGTAATGCCAGCTGACAGAGCCTCTTCCACCCCATATTGCATTAAGGGTTTAGTGAGTATTGGGAGCATCTCTTTGGGGACTGCTTTGGTGGCAGGTAAAAAACGGGTTCCATATCCAGCCGCAGGGAAAAGACATTTTTTAATCATTCATTACTACCTTTTTTATTCATTTTTATAGTGATGTTATACAAGACGCATCGCTCTGCTTTTGTGGACACTCATATTAATCACATAACACAACAATAAATAAGCTAAAAGCGCCTAATATAATAGCTCATTCAACGGTGACGGATTAATTTTGTTTGTTTCTGTTTGCGACCACTTTTTTGTATTTGAAGTATTCCAATATCAAATATCTTTCATGCCATCTTTGTAATTTTCCTCTGTCTTTATCTGACCATTTGCAAACCATTCTGTTGACTTACCATCTTGCGTGCCGTCTTTGTAATTTCTCTCTGTCCATTTCAGACCATTCGTATACCAAGTAGTCCACTTGCCATCTTGCTTGCCATCTTTGTAATTTCTATCTGTCCATTTCATACCATTCGCATACCATTGAGTCCACTTACCATCTTGCTTGCCGTCTAGGTAATGTTCCTCTAACGATATCTGACCATTATCATGATATGAGTATTTAGTTTCACCAACTAAATTTCCTTCTAAGTAATATGTCTCTGAAAATATCTGACCATCTAACCCTATCTTCTGATCATTCTTTTGCCAATAAGTCCACTTACCATCTTTCTTTCCATTTTTATAGTCTCTCTCTAAACCCCTCTGACCATTCTCATACCAATTGGTCCACTTACCATCTTGCTTGCCGTCTAGGTAATATTCCTCTGACGATATCTGACCATTCTTATGATATGAGTATTTAGTTTCACCAACTAAGTTTCCTTCTAAGTAATTTTTCTCTGACCATATCTGACCATTCGCATACCCTTCAGTCAACTTACCATCTTGCTTGCCGTCCTTGTAATTTTCCTCTGTCTTTATCTGACCATTTGCAAACCATTCTGTTGACTTACCATCTTGCTTGCCGTCTTTGTAATTTCTATCTGTCCATTTCAGACCATTCGCATACCATTGAGTCCACTTACCATCTTGCTTGCCGTCTAGGTAATGTTCCTCTGACGATATCTGACCATTCTCATGATATGAGTATTTAGTTTCACCAACTAAATTTCCTTCTAAGTAATATTTCTCTGAAAATATCTGACCATCTAACCATATCTTCTGATCATTCTTTTGCCAATAAGTCCACTTACCATCTTTCTTTCCATTTTTATAGTCTCTCTCTAAACCCCTCTGACCATTCTCATACCAATTGGTCCACTTACCATCTTGCTTGCCGTCTAGGTAATGTTCCTCTGACGATATCTGACCATTGTCATGCCAATTAGTCACCTTGCCTATTAACTTACCATTTTTAATGTTTCCTTTTGATTTAACTTGTCCATTTGTATAATTGCATAAGTTGTTGCCTGTATATGGTTCATTCATATCTTGTAAAGAAATAATGCCATTTATAGTTTGTGCATCTACTTCAAAACAAATAGAAGATTTTGTATTCATATGCTTTACTTTACATAAATCTATAATTTCTTTTGCCGCTATATCAGTTCCAATACCTTTTATATTTTTAAAAATACAATCATCATAGTTTTCTGAACTCGATGCCAACGATGAAAAAGAAGTTGAGAATATAAAAATCATTAATAAGATAATTATTTTTCTATTAAGCATAATTTATTATTTTCTTAAAAATTATGATTATACACAAAATATTTTTTTTTAAAAAAAGGAAAATGGTCTTTACAATGCTTTAAATATACAAACTTTTTGCTTTTAAAGTTATCGATTTTTAATTTGATATTTTATTTTTAATATTATGTTCCTATTTATTACATAACATTAAAACGACAAAAGTCGTTTAGACTTCAATACGAATAATATGTAATCTTAAATTTACCTATCTTTATGGGAAAGTCCTTATTCCGTGTGTCTTGTATTCGTTCATCTCTTTGATGTTTTCTCTTTAATATAGAACTAATAGAAGTATTAAAGAAAGTATTTACTCTATTCGTTTTAAGACCCCACTTATTTAACATCTTTGCAATTCGTCTATAACCATAACCCTTATCGTGCAATTGTATGCAGAGTGCATAGAGAAACTGTTGATACTTTGTGTATGGATTACCTTAATAGGTAAGACTATTAGACTATAACTCTAATGTGAATTCTAAATGAGGAATTAAACCAGAAAGAACGACATCTTCTTCTGTGGCTGTAGGTTTGTTTCTATTTGCTAAAGGGGGAACAAGCAAAATCATTCAACCGTGACCGACTGAATTTGGATTGTACCTTTAGTGAAAAAGTCATTCCATGTCTCGAATTCTCAATCGAATTCCAATCCAACCAACTCATTTATCAAAAAGAATACACCAAACGACAACAGATTATTTATGTTCTTATTAATTATCTTCACAATAGAGAAGGGTGAGGTTACAGAAAGATATCACAATGGTTGAATCAGAGTGGAATAAAGACCCTCAGAGGAAAGAACTGGTTCTCTTCATCCGTTATCTTAGTCTTAAAGAGAAAACACGAAAGAGATCTAATGAATGAGCAGATCAGAAATCAATATTTCCCAAGTAAGGTTTCTAGGTTTGAGGTGAATTACTATATTTTGACTGAATTGAATAGTAGAATAGGCTTATAGTTCAAAAATGACTCTATTATGAAAAAACTATTCCTACTTTTGTTCTCGATTCTGATTCGAATAATAATCTGAATTAATTAATGATTTAATACCTAAATAATACTTCATCTTATTAACGTATGAAGCTTTTAACTATCTCATTTAAGTTCGATTGTGGCTCCCATTCAATGATTCTTTTAGCACGACTATTGTCACTATATGAGCGGCTAACATCTGAAGATCTATGCGGCATAATCTCATAATTAATTATCCTATCGAAAACATTTTCAAACTCCTTCATTACTTCAATTACAGAATAAACTTTTCCGCTAGATATATTTAATACAAGGGGTTTTTCTATATTTTTTTTATTTACATATTTAATACTAGCAAGATTTGCCTTTGCAACATCAGTTATATTAATATAGTCCCTCTCACAAGTTCCATCTTTGGTATCAAAGTCATTTCCGTATAACCTAACTTTATTTATTTTTTTATCATAAAAAGCCATGATAGCACTTGATAAGTTATTTGGTTCTTTAGGAACATGCCCTTCAATCAATCCACTTGGATTTATTCCTATAGTATTTGAGTATCTTAAAATAACAATATTCCAACTATTATCAGACATTGAAAGATCGCACAATAAATCTTCAATAGATATTTTACACTTACTATAAGGGTTAACTCTATTTAGCTTGGAAAGCTCATGGAGGGGCATTTTATTATTTGAACTATAGACTAGAATTGATGATGGATAAATAATTTTTTTTACGTTAAATTCTTTCATTACTGTTAATAAATTACTAACTAAAGATAACTCTTTATTCATGCTCTCTAGAGGATCAGCGTAGAAGTCTAAAACTGATTTAATTCCCGCAAGATGAATAACAGCATCAATATTAAAATTATTAAAAATTAATCTAATGTCTTCTTCAGAATGAATTTTATTGCTATTAAGTATTGCTTTTTTCCCACTAATTTTAAATATATTGTTATTTATCTCCTCTAAATCTTCCATCTTCTTATTGTCTACAATAACCACGTTATATCCACTTTTTAGCAGTTCAATACAGGTATGTCTTCCAATATACCCAAATCCTCCAGTAATTAAAATAGTTTCTGACATATTATTAACTAGCGTCCTTCAAATAAATTAATCAAATTTTCAACACTTTTTTCGATTTCATGGGTAGATGAATCTTTTAAAGATTTTTTATAAAAATCTTCATATAGATCTTTATTTTCTAATACTTTTACTATCTTATTAGTAACTTCCAAAATCATTCAACCGTGACTGATTTTGCTTAGGTATTAATATCAATAATGATATCTTAAAAACTGGGCTAGAGCATAATCAAAAATTACGAAAAGAAAGAGCAGAAAAAATAGCTCTTAGTCTTTGGCGCTCTGGAATTAAAGATGCACTAGAGAAAACGCAAAGCTTTAGTAAAACGGATATGTTAACTCGAACGCATTTTGCACAAATGCTGATCAGTGAGGAATACTGTAAGGAAATGAAGGCAGTACTTAGACGATATTTGACAGGTAAAAAGCCTGGAGGAGTAAGCGTTGAGTGGAAAGGTTTTGATGAGGTCATATTCATTCAACAGTGACGGATTTAGCTAAATTTCTTGGCTTATCGACATCGGTGCCTTTTATCAGGGCGACATGATAACTTAATAGCTGAAGGGGTATTGTAAAGATAATAGGTGCAGAGATCCGGCCAAGGTTTGAGGTAATTTGGATTACTTCCATTGCCTCCATTTCTTGCACTTTTGAGTCTTCATCTTCAAAAACAATCATCTGTGAGCCTCTTGATTTTACTTCCTGAAGATTTGATTTAAGTTTGCCTAATAGTTCATCGTTTGGAGCGATAGCAATGACTGGCATATTTTTATCAATCAGTGCGATTGGCCCATGTTTTAATTCTCCAGCAGGGTATGCCTCAGCATGAATATAACTAATTTCTTTTAGTTTTAGTGCGCCTTCCATCGCAATAGCATACATAGTTCCTCTTCCTAGAAAAAGAGCACTATTTTTATCTTTAAAGCGCGCTGCTAATTTTTTAATTTGCGGTTCTTGCAGTAACGCATCATTAATTAGTCCTGGCAATCTTCTTAAACCGTCAACAATTTCTTTCTCTTGCTTTGTATTAATTGTATTTTTTAATTTACCTATAGAGCAAACTAATAATGCTAGAGCAACTAGTTGAGTAGTAAAGGCTTTTGTACTTGCGACGCCAATTTCAGGGCCAGCATGAGTTAAAAAATTTAAATCAGAAAGTCTTGTTAGGCTAGATTCTGAAGAATTGCTTATACAAAGAGAGCTAATACTGCTATTTATTTTCTTAGCTATTTTCAGGGCCTCAACTGTGTCAGCTGTTTCCCCGCTTTGCGAAAGAGTAACAAAGAGAGTGTCATTTAAAAGGATAGGGTTACGATAGCGATATTCACTTGCAACTTCAACATTGCATGGTACTTTGGCTATATCTTCGAGCCAATATTTAGCAACTAGACCTGCATGATAACTTGTTCCGCAAGCAACAATTTGGACTTGCCTAATTTTCTGAAATATTTTTTCAGCGTCATGCCCAAAAGCTGGAATTACTACAGCATCATTTGTAATGCGTGACTCCAATGTATCTCTCATTGCTTGAGGCTGTTCAAAGATTTCTTTTTGCATAAAATGATCGTAATCTTCTAAGTCAACCTGGCCCACTTTTAAGTTGGAGGTTTTGATAGGGCGCTCAACTAAATTATCATTTAAATCATAAATGGTAATTTTGTCTAATTTAATTTCAGCAGTATCTCCCTCTTCTAGAAAAATAAATTTATCAGTTACAGACAGAAGTGCCATTTGGTCTGATGCAACATAATTACCATTGTCACCAATTCCTATTACCAATGGGGAGCCCTTTCTTGCAGCAATAATTTGGTCTGGGTATTTGGATGAAATAACCCCAATCCCGTATGAGCCATTAAGTGTTTTTATTGCTTTTTGAGTTGCTTTAAGTAAAGAGTTGGTAGGCTTGAAAGCAGATTCAATTGCATGCGCAATAACCTCTGTATCAGTTTCAGAAGTAAACGTATAGCCTTGCTTTATTTGTAAATGTTTTAGATCAATATAATTTTCAATAATCCCGTTGTGCACCACACTAATTGAATTTTTTGAAATGTGTGGATGTGCATTTTGGACTGATGGCTTGCCATGAGTCGCCCATCGAGTATGAGCCAGTCCAGCATTGCCTTTAAGGCTAGGTTTTATTCGTTTTAAATTGTTTTCAAGATTGCTAACTTTTCCAGCGGCTCGTTCTCGCACCAGTTTATTGTCTTGTGATAGTATTACAAGCCCAGATGAGTCATAACCTCGGTATTCTAATCGCTTCAACCCATCCAAGAGTAGTGGAGTGATATTTTTACTAGTAATGCCTCCAACAATGCCGCACATAAATTATTTAATAGATTAGAAAATAAAAAAAAGGTAAGTTAATACAAGGGAATGATAATTATAGAGCAACTATTAGTTCTTGCTTAATATTTATGGCTTGTTGTTGGCCTAATAACCTCATCAATAAGATTATTCGCTCTTCAGATTTGTAGGAATTAAAAATAGCAATACAGTTTTTAAATACTCCATCTGTTATTTGAACTTTATCGCCTTCTTTAAATTTACTTAGTTTTTTTAATTTTTCTTCTGAATTAGCTTGATTGACTCTAATATATTCAATAATATCATCAGGAACTTGGGCGAAGTTTAAACCAAATCTAACAAAATTTATTACACCTTTAGTTGAGCGAATTGGCGACCAATTTTCATTATGTTTATCAAGATATATAAATACATAGCCTGGAAATAAAGCCACATTCTTTTTGTTAATTTTAGCTATAGGACAATAAGTAGTATATTCTTGATTTTCAAGATTTATTATTGCAGTATTTTCTTGTTTTGGCTTGGTTTTGATTAGATACCATTTTTTCATGTGTCTCATTATAAGTCATATATTGAATGTTGTTCAGCAATTGAACGCTGAATTAGATTTTTAACTTTGTTAATCCCCATGCACGTTAAATTGATTTATTGATTATAATCTTCACTATTATGAAAATTGATCTTCACAGTCATTCTTTCTATTCAGATGGCGTACTTTCCCCAAGCGAAGTTGTTAAACTCGCAAGTCAAGCAGGTTGCGAATTGTTCTCATTAACCGATCATGATACTACTGAAGGTTCTGCAGAGGCTAAATTAGAGGCAGATAAATTAAACTTAAGTCTTATTAATGGCGTTGAAATATCTGCATTTTGGCGAAATATGGCCATTCATATTTTAGGGCTCGGAATAGACATTAATAATGATATCTTACAAACTGGCTTAGAGCATAATCAAAAATTACGAAAAGAAAGAGCTGAAAAAATAGCTCTTAGCCTTTGGCGCTCTGGAATTAAAGATGCACTAGAGAAAACGCAAAGCTTTAGTAAAACGGATATGTTAACTCGAACGCATTTTGCGCAGATGTTAATTAGTGAGGGTTATTGCAAAGACATGAAGGCAGTATTTAGGCGCTATTTAACGGGTAGAAAGCCTGGAGGAGTCAGCGTTGAGTGGAAAGGTTTTGATGAGGTTGTTCATTGGATTCATGCTGCTGGTGGTAAAGCCCTTATTGCTCATCCCTTAAGATATAGAATGACAAATACTAAGATTAAAAAGTTGCTAATTGATTTCAAAGGGGTACTAGGCGATGGTATAGAGGTCGTAACTGGAACAAGTACTGAAGATGAGGTTAAATTGAGTAATCAATGGGCAAAAGACTATAATTTGCTAGCATCTTGTGGATCTGACTTTCATGGATGGCCAAATCAAAGAGTTCGAATAGGTAATTTAAGAAATTTGCCGGACCCTGAAAGGGCTATTTGGAGATACCTATAATGTCAGCTGTTATTAGTATTCACTCTGAAAACCCTCAGTCACGAATCATTAAGCAGGTTATTGATGTTTTGGAAAGAGGCGGGGTAATTGCTTATCCAACTGATTCAGGGTACGCCTTGGGCTGCACTCTTGGAAATAAAAAAGCTATGGATCAAATTGTTAATATACGAAAGTTGAGTAAGCACCACCACTTTACTTTGATGCTCAAAGACTTGTCTCACGTTGGTGAGTACGCAAAATTAAATAATGCAGGTTTTAGACTATTAAAAAAAA